>Ga0207905_1000034_pt1 | contig 166706 bp, 159 predicted proteins | sample LinPmetageLP49_FD_184060 | JGI IMG/M metagenome (GOLD analysis project Ga0207905, IMG submission 184060) | Marine viral communities from the Subarctic Pacific Ocean - LP-49 (SPAdes) | ecosystem: Environmental > Aquatic > Marine > Oceanic | place: Pacific Ocean | collected 2011-08-27 | reverse complement strand
CCGAAACCCGAACCCCGAACCCCGAACCCCGAACCCCGAGGCTATAAATCAGCCATCACTGGTAATCGTAGTAATCAGCTCACTCAATACTTCTTCGGCTTTGTCAGTGTCTACTTGGCAAGTACCGGCATTTAAATGGCCGCCGCCGCCGTATTTAAGGCATAACTCGCCAACATTAGTATTTGAGCTGCGATTGGTGATTGATTTACCAATGGCGTACACCACATTTTGCTTTTTAAGCCCCCACATTTTATGAATTGAAATATTACACTCGGGGAACATGGCATAAATAACAAAGCGATTAGTGGCGAATATGGTTTCTTCTTCGGTTAAATTGAGTACCACTAAGTTGTCGTGTATTGATGAACAGCGGTCTATTTGCTCTTTAGCTTGTGCGTTGTGCTCGTGGTATAACGCAACACGCTCGGCAACATCTTCCATAGCTAGTATTTGTTCTATGCTGTGATCTTTACAGGCGTCAATTAACTTCATCATTAACTGGTAATTAGAAATTTTGAATTCACGAAAACGGCCAAGTCCTGTGCGCGCATCCATAATAAAGTTCATCAGTACCCAGTCTGTTGGGTTTAAAATTTCGTCTTTTGAAAATTGTGCAGAATCCCCTTTATCGACCGCTTCCATCATGTCAGTTGAAATATTAGGGAATTTCTCTGCACCGCCATAATAATCATAAACAACGCGTGCTGCAGAGGGCGCATCTGGGTCAATAATGTGGTTTTTTATATCGCTCGCGTTACGAACGGTTTCACTCAAGTGATGATCAAATGCAATATGACACCCTGCAACGTAGGGGAGGTTAGTGGTAATGTCGTTGCTGGTAATGGCTATTTTACCGTCTTGCATGTCTTTTGGATGCACAAATAAAATATCGTCGATTAAGTCTAAATCTTTAAGTAATACGGCACACACTAGGCCGTCAAAATCGCTTCGAGTGACAAGTCTATATTTATTATTGCTCATTTTCGGTCCATTTTTGTTTGTTTATTAATCTGAGTGTAGCAGTTTAAACTCCATTTTATATACCAGTTTTTAACATAAAAAAAGCCAAAACAATGGTTTTGGCTTTGAGTAGCAAGTGTGTATTAGTGATGTGTTATGCGCCTGGGCCACATTCCATACAATGGTTAATAATGTCTGGGCCAAATTTTAATTTAGCGTTTAAATCACGCAGTGCAGTGCGTAGACCTTCTTCAATAACAGGGTGATAAAAAGGCATATCTAGCATTTGCGGTACAGTCATTTTGTTTTGTACAGCCCATGCAAGTAAGTGTGCTATGTGCTCTGCTTGTGGGCCAATAAATTCAGCACCTAAAAATAAACCGGTACCGTGCTCGGCATACACACGCATGTGCCCTTTGTTTTTTAGCATAACGCGGCTACGGCCTTGGTTTTCAAAGCTGACTTCGCCTATTTCAAAGCAGTCACAGCTTCCTAATCGTTCGCTAATTTCTTTAAAGCTTTCACCAACCATGGCTATTTGTGGGTCGCTAAACACAGCGGCAATTTTAGCTCTACGTAAACCAGCACGCACTTGAGGATAACGGCCTGCGTTTTGCCCTGCGATTGTTCCTTGATCAGATGCTTCGTGAAGCAGTGGGATCATGTTACTGGCATCACCGGCTATAAATATGTGTGAGTCGCCACATTGCATAGTATGGGCATCGGCCGTTGGTACGCCACGTTCATCGAGGTCTATGCCGGTGTTTTCTAACCCTAGTTTATCTGTGTTTGGTACTCGCCCTGTTGCAGCCAGCACGTAGTCAAATTGTTCAGTGTGTTTAATGCCTTGTTTGTCGGTGTAGGTGAGCTCTGCTTTATTACCAACTTTTTTCATGTCGGATACGTTTGAGTCGGTATCAACATAAAATTCTTCTGCAAATACGGTATTAGCGTAATCTTTAACTACTGGGTCGGTTAATGGACCTATGGCACCACCTACACCAAATAGTTTTACCTTTACACCCAATCTGTGTAACGCTTGGCCAATTTCAAGGCCTATAACGCCTGGGCCAAATACGGCTACTGATTCTGGTAAATCATCCCAGTCGAATACATCGTCATTTATAATCAGTCGGTCACCAAAGTTATTAAATACACCTGGGTAAGAAGGGCGTGAACCCGTTGCTATTACAAAGCGCTTGGCAGTAATAATGGTGTGGTCGTCTATTTGTACGCGGTTGGCATCTAAAAACTGTGCATAGCCGCGAATTTTATCTTCGCTAGGTATTTCATCTACCGCTTCTACTACGAATCCTGCAAAGCGATCGCGCTCACTTTTTACTCGTGCCATAACGGCTTTACCGTCAATAACCGGTTTTGAGCTGTGAACACCAAAGGCAGGGGCCATTTCTATTGAATGGGCGGCTTCTGCTGCGGCAATCAATAATTTGCTTGGCATGCAACCAACACGTGCGCAGGTTGTACCGTATGGGCCAGATTCAATCATAAGTACGTTTTGAGTAAATTGTTTAGCATTACGATAGGCACTTAAACCAGCGGTACCTGCACCTATAACAACAACGTCGGTTTGCAATTCTTTCATAGTGTTTTTCCTTTAGTAAACAGGGGCGTTGCAGCCCCTGTTTTATTTACTTAATTAAGCAAAGTATTTTTCTAGGTCGTCTGAGCCACCAATGTGCTTACCGCCAATAAATACTTGTGGTACGGTTTCACGGCCCGATACAGCTTTAAGGCTGGTAAGTGATGCGCCAGCGCCCATTACGATTTCTTCAAATGCAAAGCCTTTAGCTGTAAGTAGCTCTTTTGCTTTTTTACAGAAAGGACAGCCAGGCTTAGTAAATAGAGTAACTGCTTCTGGTTTTACTTGAGTTGGGTTGATGTAATCAAGCATAGTGTCAGCGTCTGATACTTCAAATGGGTCGCCTGGTAAATCTGGCTCAATAAACATTTTCTCTACTACGCCATCTTTAACCAGCATAGAGTATCTCCAGCTGCGCTTGCCAAAACCTAAATCATTTTTATCAACTAACATGCCCATGCCGTCGGTAAATTCACCGTTACCATCTGGTAGTAAGGTAATGTTTTGCGCCTCTTGATGTTCAGCCCATGCGTTCATTACAAACGTATCGTTTACTGATACACAAACAATGTCATCAACGCCATTTTGCTTAAGTACGCCAGCTAGTTCGTTATAGCGTGGTAAGTGCGTTGATGAACACGTAGGTGTAAATGCACCTGGTAGTGAAAATACAACAACCGTTTTACCTTTAAAAATGTCGTCTGTAGTCACTGATTTCCATTCGTCGTTTTGACGCGTTGCGAATGTTACGTTTGGGATTGTTTGACCTTCAATATTGTTTAACATGTTTTTTAGTTCCTCTTGATTTGTTGATAGCCATTATGGCGAGTATTTAAATATAGTTCCAATCGTTTGTTTGTATTAAACTGATAGATGTAAACTATCAGGTTGAGTGTGAATATGAACTTAAAAGATTTAGAGTATGTCAAAGCGGTTGCCCACTATAAGCATTTTCGTAAAGCGGCCGATGCCTGTTTTGTAAGCCAGCCTACTTTAAGCGGGCAAATTAAAAAGCTTGAGCAAGAATTGGGTGTTATTATTTTTGATCGCTCTACCAAGCACGTTACCTTAACTGCCAAAGGTGAACGTTTATTGACACAAATAGCTGTCGTTTTAGAGCAAACACAAATATTAAAAGAGCTGGCAGCAACATCTAATGAACCACTACAGGGTAAGCTTACCATTGGTATTATTCCAACGATTGCGCCTTATTTATTACCCACGCTACTAACATCAATGAAAGCAGCGTTTATAAATAGCCAGTTTTCGTTTACTGAAATGCAAACAACCACTATTTTAGCTGCGCTAGAAAGTGGTGAAGTCGACTTTGCAATTTTAGCGGATGTACCTGAACTTAAAAGTTACCATACCATTGATTTATATAAAGAAGACTTTTTAGTTGCCGTATCAAGCGATAACGCATTGTGTAAGCATAAAAAAGTGGCACTGCAAGACCTGCAAGGTTGCAACCTACTAATGTTAAGTGATGGCCATTGCTTTAAAGATCAAGCCCAGCAGTTTTGTTTTTCGGCAGGGGTCGATGTTTCCAGCCAGTATCAAGGAAATAGCCTTGATACTTTATTAGCGCTGGTGGCGATGGATGATGGAATTACATTTGTGCCAAAACTTGCAGCAATACCACGAGTGGGTATTCATTATTTGCCTATTTTTCCTAATCAACAACGTAATATTGTATTTGCATGTAGAAAGCATTACCCGCACTTATCTGGGGTTGAGCAATTGGCTCAGTGGTTAAGCGCCCACTCTAATTTAAGGGCTAAACTAAGCGAGGCGCTTTAGCATTTTACATGCGGCTATTGCTCGGCAATTTCTACAATGTCATTAATTTGTACGCCCGGCAAAGGCTGATCATTAATACTAACGGCAATAGCGCTGTGCTGATAAAGCTGTTCAATTCGTATACGGTTAAGTGTAGTGATGGTATGCGGCATAGTGTTGCCTTGTGCGTCGGTTAAATAATTATGATGGGCAATACTCAGTTGTTGGCCTTTTTCTAAGCCATGAGCCTTACCTAAATTAATCACTAATTTATTGTTTTCCATATGCATTATTTTACCTTGAGTAGGTAGACAGGCCATGGCAGCTTGTAGGTCGTAACTTAAGGTTTGGTTTATATCACTAATGCTTTGGCCAAAAGGTGATTGCCAAAACCGATTACTATTTACATCAATAATGGCTGTTTTTTCAAATGGCCAAATTGCTTGGCTTTGATAGCTATTTTGCCATAAAGGCTCATAAGTGGTGCCATTAAATAAGCTAAACTCTATTTGGTAGTGGCGCTGATAGCTTTCATCTTGCCAAAACGCATAGTCGCTATTGAGTTTATCGCTGGTAGATAAACTGGTTATTTGACTTAACAGCACATATTGCGCGTTGCTGCGTGATGAAATTTCCTCTAACTGACTGTTTGAATAGTCATGCTGTTGATTAAAGTAGGTATCAACCTTTATAGCTTTGTTGAAATAGGCAACGGGTATTGCACTCATTTTTGATTTTTGCAACGAGGTATAAATGTTTTTACTGACTGCTTTGTTAATGTCAAATATTTGACCCATTCTCGCTTGTTCACGATTTGTTAATTGGCTTTGCGTGACAGCTATAAACTTATTAAAGTTACTTTGTGGACATTGCTCTGTTTGCGCAAAGATATCTAAGCGTAAGGTAATTGCAAACTCATCACTACTGCGGTTTTCACTGACAAGCTCTATTTTTTGAATTTCGCCTTGGCTACTTATTTTTAGCTGATCTTGGGTTAAAACACCATCAACAAGTGTTTGCACCGAGCTCACCCGCGCACCAGAGAATACAAGGGCTTGGGTAATCGCATCTTTTATTGCAGCGGCCTTTGCACCGGGAATGTCGCTATTTTGAATAACCGCATGGCCTGTAGACTCATACCACTGAGCGTGGGTAAAAGGTGAAAACGTTAATACAGCAGTGGTGCTTAATCCTGCCAATACTGCTTTTAAAAACGACTTCATACTCTTACTCCAATTAAACGTTAGCGTTAATGAGTCTCAGCAAGTAATGTACCACTATTATTTGTTGTTACAGAATATAGGTATCACTGGCATTAAACGTGCATAACTGAGTTTAATTAGTTTTTAAAGGCCCTGTATGATGCGAGTAATGCCATTAATGATCACATTAGGCTGCTTAACGTTAAGCGGTTGTAGCAATATATTTGATAAGCACGTTGAATATAAATATGTTGAGCCAAATAATTACCCTGTATTAAAAGCAATAGGGTACGCGCCCATTAGTTTGCAGTCGGGAAGTAATGACACTCAAAAACAGCTTATGGCAATTAAAGCCTCCAAGCTAGAGGCATACCGCGAACTAACGGAACAAGTGTACGGGCAAAAAATTACCGCAGGCACAACCGTCGCAGGCTCTGTTGCCCAAGATGATTATTTACAGAGTAAAGTGCAAGGTATTATAAAAGGCGCGCAAATTATAAAAACTTATGCCGTTAATGATATGTATATTACTGAGCTTGAGCTTAATATGAAGCGCGTACACGACTTGTACATCGGTGAGATAAAACCACGGGAAGTGAAAAAAGTTACTTATTACTAAGCGACAAGTTATTACTCATAAAAAACGCCTAAACGAATAATCGTTTAGGCGTTTTTTATGAGTATTCTTTAGGCTTTTAGGTTACGCACAATGCTGTTGTCAGTATTAACTACGCTACCGGCTTGATCGTAGGTCATAGACGAAGGTGCGCCAATTAAAATCCCCTTTAATTGCTTTACACTTAACTGCGCTTGATGCGCTGCATGAGCGTTAACTTCATTTTGTTTTTGACACTGCTCAAGCTTTTCTCGAGTTAGCTTAATTAAGTCAGCGTTTTCATCTGTTTGCTGATCATTACTGGCAATCAGTTTGCTGAGTTCTTTATCAAGGGTGCTTATACTGGTTAAAAAAGACATTTTTTGTTGGGCAATTTCTTTTAAACCTTCACCTCTTCGAGATGCAATCGCAGTAAGCTCCTGAGTGAGTAACTCGCTCAGTTTTGTTAAGCAAGTAATTTGCTCATTTAGTTTAATTGTAATTAAACTATTGTGATCAGCCATAAACGTTAAACTCAAAGTCTGCTAGATTTTTGGCAAGCTTCTCACTGTCGATTTGATAATTACCTTCAGTAATCGCTTTTTTAAGCTCAGCAACTTTGTTGCTATCAAAACCAGAAGACTGCTGCGCTTTCTCTTGTAACGATTTTAATTGCTTAGCTTGCGGTGTTAAGCTCACCGAATCGCTGGCAGCTTTAGGTGAAGGCGTTTGTGCCGCCTGTGTATTTGCATTATCTCTTTTTAAATCAACTTTTTGCTGTTGAGTGTTTGTTAAAACACTCGGTTGTTGATTTGATTTATTTACTTGACCGACCATAATAAAAATCCGTATATTGCCCAACTGATGCCTTTATATCGGCATTTATTAAAGATACTTTAGCATAAATTTATATTAAATATTTACTTGCACAGACTCTACACCATCTACACGCGCATTTAAAACTTTACCTGTCTTTTTGTTTTCTACTCTTACTTGCTCGCCCAAGGTGCCATCCTCTAATGCAATACCCGTCGTTTTCACTCTTAACCCTTTGATATTAGCATAAATTGTAACAGAATCACCTTTGCACACCATACATATTTGATTAAGTAAAACGGGCATTCCTTCACGGATATTGCGTTTGCTACGACTACCAATAAGAGCCGTTGGATCTTCAAGGTACTGCGCTCTGATAAAGTGTGCAGGGCGCATATCAATACTTAAATGGGATGGAGTAATCACTTCACCTCGTGCTAAATTGGTAGTTGCAACTACAACAGGTGCTGATTCAGTGATTCTGACATGAACGTACTGTGCCCAGTTGTCACTATCGTTACATTTTATTTGAATAGTGACTTGGCGATTAAAGGGAGGCTCACTTGGCGTTATTAGCTCAGGCTCAGAATTACATTGGCGATCGGGAATGCGGCTATCTAGCGGTAATGCGCTAAACTGTATTTTGTTATCATTTGTAGTCACTGCTTTTTGAGCAACATAAGATACAGCCATTTCTTGCAATAACTCTTTACTAAATACTTGTGCCTTTAGTGGCAAAGCGAAGCAGAGGCTAGCAAGAAAATAAAAAACACTGTATCTTCTGGTTTTTTTTAACAAACTCATAATGTTTCGACTATGCTTATGGTTGCAAACAGGGTATAAATATTTTGCGTCAGAATTTAGACGCCCCCGTTGTGTTATGACGCTTTATTAATTGAAAGCAATTATCGTTCCTTATATTTGTTTTCTTAGGAGATTTAAATGGCCGGCATTTTAGACTCAGTAAACCAACGTACACAGTTGGTTGGGCAAAACCGCTTGGAATTATTGTTATTTAAGCTTAATGGGCGTCAGCGCTTTGGTATTAATGTGTTCAAGGTAAGAGAAGTTCTTCAATGCCCTCCATTGACTAGCATGCCGAAATCTAACACTTATATCCGTGGCGTAGCACATATTCGTGGGCAAACTATTTCGGTGATTGATTTATCTATGGCCGTAGGCGGGCGCCCAATAAAAAGCATCGAAGATGGCTTTATAATAATTGCTGAGTATAACCGTACAGTGCAAGGATTCTTAGTAGGTGGTGTTGAACGTATAGTTAACATGAACTGGGAAAAAATAATGCCACCGCCGTCAGGAGCGGGTCGTTATTCTTATTTAACAGCCGTCACTGAAATTGAAAATGAGCTCGTTGAGATACTCGACGTAGAAAAAATCTTAAACGAAATCTGCCCAGTTAATACTACCGTGAGCGATGATGTTGCCTCGCAAGGTAATATACAAAAAGATTTAGGCGAGAGAATAGTATTTATTGCTGATGATTCGGCTGTTGCGCGAAATCAAGTAAAACGAGCATTGGAACCATTAGGTGTAACAACTGAGTTGGCTAAAAATGGTAAAGAAGCTTTAATAAGATTAAAAGAAATTGCAGAGCTCGATTGCGTAAATGATATTACAGAGCGAGTAGGGCTACTCATTTCTGATGTAGAAATGCCAGAAATGGATGGTTACACGCTGACTGCAGAAATCAAAGCTAATCCTAAACTTGCGCCACTACATGTGATTTTACACACATCATTGAGTGGTGTTTTTAATCAAGCGATGATTGAAAAAGTAGGAGCAGATGATTTTATTGCAAAATTTAACCCAGACGAGCTTGCAACAGCCGTTAATAAATGGGTTCATCGTGATTAATAAACATAGGTGTTATTGATTTGACTAATAAAGATTTGCAGCAAAACGAATACGATCAATTTCGCTTATTTTTAGAACAACAGTGCGGTATTGTTTTAGGTGAAAATAAGCAGTATTTGGTAAAGAGCCGTTTGGCACCATTAATGTCTCGATTTAATGTTGAATCGTTGTCTGAATTGGTAAGTAAAACTCTCGGTGTGCATGAGCGCCAGTTGCGCGCAGCCGTTGTTGATGCCATGACAACCAATGAGACATTGTGGTTTAGAGATCAGTATCCGTTTGAGTTACTTAAAACCAGATTATTCCCTGAGTTTAAAACGTTAAATAGGCCATTAAAAATATGGTCTGCGGCGAGCTCATCAGGACAAGAACCCTACTCAATAGCGATGTCGGTTGCTGAGTTTCAATCCAGCAGCCCTGGTGTTTTAAAAATGGGTGCACAAATAATTGGTACAGATATATCAAATACCATGCTTGATATGTGTAAACATGCTGAATATGATGCATTGGCATTGGCTCGCGGACTCTCTGCTGAACGTCGTAAAAAGTTTTTTAAAGACAGCGGCAATGGTATGGCACAAGTGGTTGATTCATTGAAAAAGCAAGTGAGCTTTAGGCATTTAAATTTGCTCGATTCGTACGCTTTAATGGGTAAGTTCGATATTATATTTTGCCGTAATGTTTTAATTTACTTTTCACCTGAGGTGAAAGCCAAAATAATTGCACAATTCTCTCAAGCACTTAACCCTAAGGGGTATTTATTTTTAGGTGCGTCGGAGTCTATGTCTGGTTTAAGTACTGACTTTGATATGGTGCGTTGTAACCCTGGTATCATTTATCAAAAGAAATGACCTTCATTAATATATTATCCCTCCTCTAAACGACGCCTATTGCGTCGTTTTTTGTTTTTATCATCACTATTTTCACTGCTGGCTCATTTATTGCTTTATCGGTACTGAGTCAATTTTTTGGAGGTAGTTATGGCTATCAGTTTTGATAAAGCATTAGGCGTGCATCCGCATGCGATGTTGATCCGTTCGCAAAGAGCAGAAATGCTCGCTACTAATATCGCAAATGCTGATACGCCCGGCTATAAAGCAAAAGATATCGACTTTGCCTCAGCATTAAAAACGGCAAAGTCCAACCAACTAAGCGGCAATACCATGGTAAGAACCAATGAAAAACACATTGCCGGTGGTACCCGTAGTGTAGGTAGTAATGAACTATTTCGTACGCCAAATCAAACAGATACAGGTGATGGCAATTCTGTTGATATACAAGTGGAACGGAACTTGTATACACAGAATGCTATGGAGTATCAGGCCAGTGTCCAGTTTCTTAATGGTAAATTTAAAGGCCTGAAAAAAGCCCTCGGTAGTCAAGGAGCCTAATTATGAGTTTATATAATGTGTTTGATATTGCTGGTTCTGGTATGAGCGCGCAAAACGTGCGATTAAATACCACGGCAAGTAATATCTCTAATGCCAATACAATTAGCTCTTCACAAAATGAGACGTACCGAGCGCGACAACCTGTATTTGCTGCGGAGCTAACAAAAGCGTCAGCGTCAGCAAGCAACCCACAGGGCTCTGCCGTTGGTGTAAAAGTGTTAGGAGTGGTTGAAAGTAATAAACCACTACAAATCGAATATAACCCAAATCACCCGAGTGCGGATGAAAATGGATATATTTACAAACCCAACGTGAATGTTGTTGAGGAGATGGCAAATATGATTTCTGCTTCTCGCTCTTATCAGACAAATGTTCAAGTTGCTGATGCAGCTAAGCAAATGTTAAGTAAAACACTGCTGTTAGGTCAGCGGTAACTGAGGGTAGCTCATGAGTAACGATATTAGTACTTCTTCATCCTACATGGACTCTTTACGTTGGCAAGATAAGCAAGTGCCAAAAAAAGAAGAGAGTGATGCGTTAACCCAAGAAGATTTCTTTTCGTTGTTAACACAGCAGTTGTCATATCAAGATCCCAGCAAACCAGCTGATAACGATCAGATGATTGCACAAATGACAAACTTTACTATGGCTGAAGGGATCTCAAATTTAAACTCTAACTTTGAGTCTTTAGCTGCGTCGATGACATCAAATTCAGCATTGCAAGCATCAACACTGGTTGGTAAGCAAGCGCTGCTGGAGTCTGACACACTTGAGCTTAATGAGTCGGGTGAGGTAAAGGGAGCGATTGTTGCTGAAAAGCCGGTAGACAATTTAACGCTTCGTATTGAAGATGCATCAGGGCAATTAGTTAAAACTATTGATTTAGGCACGCAGCCTGCAGGTGCGGTTCGCTTTGCATGGGATGGTAAAAACGAAGCGGGTGAACGACTTCCTCCTGGTGAATACAATGTTAAAGCTGAAGGCAGTACGGATGGCGAATTCTCTAGCTTACCAATTGCCTCATTCAAAAATATTGAGAGTGTTAATATTAATGGCTCAAGCGGCATTATTATTAATACCAAAGAAGGTGCGGTTAGGCTGACTGATGTCGCAGAAATCGCGTAATAGATTTTATGTATTTTTTAGCCAATAGGCTAAATATTTTTTAGGTTAGAGGTTAATTATGAGCTTCAATATTGCATTAACAGGCCTTGCTGCCGCACAAAAAGATTTAGATGTTACCGCCAATAATATTGCCAACGTAAATACCACGGGCTTTAAAGAGTCTCGCGCTGAATTTGCTGATGTATACGCATCATCAGTATTTAGCGCCGGTAAAACGAAAAATGGTGATGGTGTACAAACCACTATGGTTGCCCAGCAGTTTCATCAGGGCTCGCTGCAGTTTACTAATAATTCACTGGATTTAGCGATCACAGGTGAGGGGTATTTTGCTACCAGTCAAGACTTAGGCGCACAAGACTTTACCTACACGCGTGCGGGTGCATTTAAGCTTAATAAAGATAACTTTGTTGTAGATGCTAAAGGTAATTTTTTACAAAGCTTCCCAGTTGATGAAGTTAGTGGTGATACGACCTCTGTAAGTCTTAGTACTTCATCTGCTTTACAAATACCAGATTCTTCGGGCTCTCCGCGCTCTACTTCAAACGTTTATACATCATTTAACGTCGATTCTCGAGAAGATGTAATAGCTGTCCCTTTTGATGCAACAGACAGTACTACTTATAACTCTTCGACATCGACCACAATGTATGACTCACTTGGTGAGCCACATGTTCTACAATTCTTTTTTGTAAAAACAGCGCCTAATGAATGGCAAGTACATGGTACGCTTGATAAAACTCCCTTTGATGCAACTGGTGCCGCGACAGCAACACCAAGCCCGCTAAGTACCTTTGGGTTTGATGCTAGCGGTTTGCCTGCAACGACTAATGGTGCTCCAAATGTTGGTCCAACCTTTACTGATGTTAATTTAACCGGAACTAATTTATCGGGTATTTTATCTAATGGCGCCCAATTTGATGATATTGCGATTAATTGGCGCGATGAGGCCGGTACTGCAAATAGAACGCCTACTCAATATGCGAGTCGCTTTGAGGTGAAAGCACTAGAGCAAGATGGTGCGACAGTAGGTCGCTTAGCGGGTATTGATATTGGTACAGATGGAAAAGTTGTTGCATCTTACAGTAATGGTGATTCAACTTACTTAGGTCAAGTTGCCATGGTGCGCTTTTCAAACTCACAAGGTTTGCAGCAAGTAGGTGACACTTCATGGAAAAAAAGTTTGACCTCGGGGGAACCAATTGCGGGTGAGCCAGGTTCAGGCACACTAGGCAACATTAATTCGTCAGCTCTTGAGCAGTCTAACGTAAACTTAACCAATGAGCTGGTTGATTTGATTAGTGCGCAGCGTAACTTCCAAGCAAACTCTCGTGCGCTTGAGGTTAACTCAACTATTCAACAGAACATCCTTCAGATCAGATAATCATATTTTGATTTACTAAGGCTGCTTAGTGCAGCCTTTTTTATTCCTCTCCTAAAATCTTATTCACACTTAAATTTAATTTGGCACTTATATTGCATTTACTCATACATAGATTTCTTAATGAGTCGATGTTATGGATAAAATGGTCTACATAGCGGCATCTGGCGCTAAACAAAGCATGCAAGGGCTTGCTCTTAAAGCCAATAATTTGGCAAATGCGAATACCACTGGGTTTAAATCTGATTTTGCGCAAGCACGGTCAATGCAGGCTTTCGGTGAAGGTTTGCCGACTCGTGTTTTTGCTATGCAGGAGCGCCCAGGATCAAACATGACATCGGGCGGTGTTGTCGAAACAGGTCGCAGCCTTGATATTGCTATGAGTGATAACGCATGGCTGAGTGTTCAGGATGCCTCTGGTAATGAAGCCTATACAAAAGTGGGTTCGTTAAATATAACGGCTGAAGGAATGTTGACTACCAGCGACGGTCGTCAAGTTATTGGCGAAGGTGGGCCAGTCATATTACCTGTACCGATTGAAAAAATTGAATTTAGCAAAGATGGCACTATTCAAGTTCGCCCTCAAGGTGCACCGGCTAACTTTTTAGAAGAAGTTGATCGGCTAAAAGTAGTTGATGCAAACAACGCTACACTCGAGAAGGGTAACGATGGCTTATTTAGAGCTAAACCAGGCCAAATAGTTGAAACATCAGCCAATGTACAAGTATTAGGCGGCACATTAGAAAAATCGAATGTAAATCCTGTGCATGAAATGGTCGATATGATCAGTCATCAACGCCAATTTGAATTACAAGTAAAACTGATGAAAACAGCTGAAGAGATTGACGAACGTCAAGAACAGCTGATGCGCATCGTTTAACTATAACGTGAGGATATTATTATGAATCCAGCATTATGGATAAGTAAAACAGGGCTTGACGCTCAACAAACAGATATATCGGTTATATCAAATAACTTAGCGAATGCCAGTACAGTGGGTTACAAAAAAAGCCGCGCTATTTTTGAAGACTTACTCTACCAAAATATTAATCAACCAGGCGGTCGCTCATCGCAAGACACCGAAATGCCGTCAGGCTTAATGTTGGGCGCGGGTACGAAAGTGGTCGCTAATCAGAAAAACTTTTCCCAAGGTAACATGCTCACCACTGAAAATTCATTAGATTGGATGATTTCTGGTCCTGGATTTTTTGAGGTTTTACAGCCTGATGGCAATATTGCCTATTCGCGTAACGGTCAGTTTACCACCGACGGTGAGGGGCGAGTTGTAACTTCGGGTGCCGGTTACGTTGTTCAGCCTGAAATGAATGTGCCTGATGATGCACAGTCAATCACCGTATCTCAAGATGGTGAAGTGTCAGTTCGCATTAAAGGTCAAGCCGAAAACGTGGTTATTGGTCAAATTACTATTAGTGATTTTATCAATCCGTCGGGCCTTGAGCCTATAGGGCAAAACCTTTATACCGAAACTGCAGTAAGTGGTGCACCTGTTCAAGGTAACCCGGGGGTTGAGGGCTTAGGTACAATTATTCAAGGTTCACTTGAAACATCAAATGTAAATGTGACCGAAGAGTTGGTTAATTTGATTGAAACTCAGCGAGTTTACGAAATGAACTCAAAGGTAATTTCAGCGGTTGATGAAATGATGAGCTACATCAATCAACAATTATAGTCTTGGGGGATTGTATGCGTAATATCATGTTATTTGCAGTAGGGACTTTACTGTTAAGCGGTTGTGTATCTACACAAAATAATGAAGTAGTGCAGGACGATCCCTACTATGCACCTATGTATCCTGAGCCTAATATGGAGCCAGTGGTAGCAACTGGCTCTTTATTCAGTACTCAGTTATCGAATGACTTATATGCCGATAAGAAAGCACTTAGAACAGGCGATATCATTACTGTTAAATTGCAAGAGTCAACCCAAGCCACAAAAGCGGCTAAAACAGAAACAGATAAACAAACAGATGCTAGCCTCGATCCTGTTATTGGTTTAGGTGGTTTACCGGTTAATATTGGTGGCGATAGTATTCAATTTGGGGTTGGTAGTGATGCGTCGTTTAAAGGTGACTCAAAATCAAATCAATCAAACAGCCTAGTTGGCGATATTTCGGTTAACGTGATGCGAGTATTACCAAATGGTAATTTAGTGATTCGCGGTGAAAAATGGCTAACGCTAAATACCGGTGAAGAATTTATTCGCTTAGAGGGGTTAGTGCGTCCACAAGATGTTAATGCTGATAATACTGTTGAGTCTAATCGTATTGCGAATGCGCGTATTCAGTATTCAGGTAAGGGTCAAACTCAAGAGGCACAAAGCCCGGGTTGGTTAACGCGTTTCTTTAGTAGCTCATTGTTTCCTTTTTAGAGGACATTCGACATGAATGGTTTTAAAGTTTTTTGTTTTATGGTGCTACTAGGCTGGCAATTTACTGCCAGTGCTGAGCGAATTAAAGATGTATCTATGGTTGAAGGGGTGCGCTCAAACCAATTAGTGGGCTATGGCTTAGTTGTTGGTTTACCAGGTACCGGTGAGCAAAGCCGTTTTACCGAACAAAGCTTCAAAGGCATGCTCAATAGTTTTGGTATTACGTTACCTTCTAGTTTAAAGCCAAAAATTAAAAATGTTGCAGCGGTTGCTGTTCATGCTGAACTCCCTCCATTTAGAAAGCCAGGGCAAACCATAGATATAACCGTGTCATCAATTGGCAGTGCAGGCAGCCTGCGCGGTGGCACATTATTACAAACATTTTTAAAAGGGGTTGATGGAAATGTATACGCTATTGCACAAGGGAGCTTAATTGTTGGTGGCTTAGGTGCTGAAGGCCTAGATGGCAGCCGAGTCGTTATTAATACGCCAACCGTAGGGCGTGTGCCAAACGGTGCCACGGTTGAACGTGCCGTTAAAAGCCCATTTATGCAAAACGATTATATTACCTTTAATTTAAACCGTCCGGACTTTACAACCGCAAAACGTTTAGAAAAAACCATAAATGATTTAATTGGCCCAAATAGCGCACAAGCACTCGATGCCGCCTCTATTCGGGTTGTTGCGCCACGAGATGCTTCACAGCGCGTATCGTATTTATCAACTCTTGAAAACTTAGAGTTTAAGCCTGCGGATACTTCGGCAAAAATAATTGTTAACTCACGTACCGGCACTATAGTTATTGGCAAAAATGTAAAATTACAACCTGCAGCAATTACACATGGTGGTCTTACTGTGACCATTGCTGAGCAACAAAATGTGGCGCAGCCAAATCCTCTAGCAGAGGGGGAAACAGTGGTTACCCAACAAAGTATTATTGACGTTAATCAAGATGATTCACGTGCTTTTGTATTTGACCCAGGTGTAAGCCTTGATGATTTAGTTCGTGCTATTAATGAAGTTGGCGCTGCCCCTGGCGATTTAATGGCGATTCTTGAAGCACTTAAAGAAGCCGGTGCAATTAACGGTCAGCTTGTTGTAATTTAGTTTTATAAGATTCTAGACCCTAAGCCCTAGGGTCTTTAACCCTTAACCTTTCATCCTTAACCTTTCATCGCTACTCTTCTTTTGGCTCAATTATTGCATTTAACTAGGTATTATTAATTATTGTGTCAAAAAGCTGATGGAAACAAATCATCTAGATAAGCAAAACTTTTTTGATTTAGGCAACTTAGACTCTTTGCGTCGAGATGCTTTAAACAGCGGTGATGCATCAACCGATGCATCTAAAGCGGCGTTAAAAAAAGCGGCGGCACAATTTGAAGCTATCTTCACCCAAATGCTACTGAAAAGTATGCGTAAAGCCAATGAGGCTTTTGAAGACAAAGAAAGCCCATTTAATGCAAGTGGCGTGAAGTTTTTTGAAGAAATGCACGACCAACAGATGGCTACAGAGCTTTCATCAAATGGCTCTTTAGGTCTTGCAGATTTAATTGTGCAGCAACTATCGCCAGATGGAAAAAACTTTATGCCAGGCTCTGTTCTTCGTACAACGTCAGATTTCTTTAGTGACCAACGTGCGGGTAGCACCTTACCTCATCAAGAAAACCAAAAGGTCACTGAAAAAGTGCCGCTCGTTGATTCAACTGAAAAAAGCGAACAAAACATAGCGTCTGGCACATTTGAAAATGCTGAGGAATTTGTAAGCACCGTATGGGAACACGCAAAAACAGCGGCTAAGAAAATTGGTTTAAATCCGGCGGTTATGGTTGCGCAAGCAGCATTAGAGACTGGTTGGGGTAAACATATTATCAGTAAAGGTGATGGCAATAGCTCAAATAATTTATTCAATATAAAGTCAGATAAAAGTTGGCAGGGCGAAAAAGCCAGTAAGGTCACTTTAGAGTTTGAGCAAGGCGCTGCAGTTAAAAAGCAAGCAAGCTTTAGAGCGTATGACTCAATAAAAGATAGCGTGAATGATTTTGTGGATTTTTTAACACAGAACCCTCGCTATCAAGATGCATTAAACAATACAGCAAAGCCGCACAAATTTTTAGACTCTTTACAGCAAGCCGGTTATGCAACCGACCCTAACTATGCAGACAAAATAAAAAGAGTGCTTAACAGTAACGAGTTAAAGAATATCGCCACAAGCGTTATCCGCCAAGGAGTAGAGTAACATGTCGTTTAATTTATTAAATATTGCTAATTCAGGAATAAGAGCAAACTCTGAGTTATTGCAAACGACAAGTAAAAACATCGCAAACGTTAATACTGAAGGGTATGTACGAGAGCGCACTGAATTTACTACCATGATTGATAATCAGGTGGGCCGCGGTCAAACGTACCGGTTATTAAATGAGTTTGCACAAAAGCAATTAAACCGAGATACCTCAAATAAAAGCTTTTTTGATCAATTTGTTAGCGAGGCGAGTCGGGTTGATCAAATTTTTTCAGAAAAATCAAACAGCTTATCAACTAGTATCAACTCGATGTTTAACAACGTGCAAGAAGCACTTAACCAACCTTCATCTACGGTTGCTCGTTCATTGGTGATGAGTGATGCGCAAAATCTGATTGATCAAATGGACCGGCTTGCAGGTATTGTTTCAGAGCAAAAAGCAGTGGTTAATGAGCAATTAGAAATATTTTCTGAAGAGGCGAATACGTTAATCGAAAGTATTAGTTCGTTAAATCAAGAAATTGCGGGTGTTCATGGCACTAAAAACGAAGCAGATGCTAGCTCAGCTTACAACGAGCGTGATAAAGCAATACGTGATTTATCAAAACTAATTGATATAGAAACACTCGATGGCCCTAATGGTGAAAAACAAGTATTTATGGGCACAGGTGAAGCGGTTGTTATGCAAAATGGTTCATTTAACTTGTTTTCGATTAGTGGCGATCCCGATGCCAATTTTAAAGAGTTACGCTTAGATGTAAATGGTGGCCAAGCCGTTCCACTAGAAATAGATCCCACTAAACTCAAAGGTAAAATTGGTGGCTTATTGGCATTTAGAGACGATATTTTGGTGCCTGCACAAAATCAAATAGGTCAGATGGGCATTGCGCTTGCTGATTCGTTTAATCAGCAAAACCGTTTAGGAATGGATGCAAACGGTGAGCTTGGAGGCGATATTTTTGATATCCCAACGGTCAGTGCTTTTGTTTATCAAGCAAATACCGGAACAGCTAATATGTCAGCAACCGTTGAAGCTGGTAAAGGCAGTGAACTACCAGCGAGTGATTTTGTGATCACCTATACGGGGAACCCTAACGAAGTAAGTATTCAGCCAATAGATAATAAAGGCGAGCCTTTAGGCAGTGCATCGTTAGCTGTTATTCCACCGAGTGGCATTATTGACTCTGCGGCAATCACCAGCGGGGAGTCGTTTGGTTTAGAGCTAAACGTAACCGGAGCTGGTAATGCCGGTGATCAATTTCAGATAAAACTTAATAGTGGCGCGGCTGGCAATATATCGCTGACAACAGGTCGAGGAGAAGACATTGCATTGGCCTCTCCAATTAGAACAGCAGACGGGCTTGATAATACAGGCACTGGGACTATTTCACCGGGTGATGTGAGCGATGTAACTACCGGCAGTTTTACAAACCCTTTAGGCTTAGCAAATGGTCCTATTAACATTGTTAAAACTGCTAATGCTAACGAATATCAACTTACTGATGGTAATGGTACAACCACGTTTACGGTTATACCGCCTGCTAACAATATTTTGGCGCAAGCGGGGCCTCCTTATGATGGCTATGGTTTTGACTTTAATATTGAAGGGGTACCGGCTACAGGTGATACCTTTAATTTAGAATTTAATGAAGGCGGTTTTGATGATAACCGTAATGGTCAAAAACTCGCTGACTTACAAAATAGCGATTTAGTACGTCAAAATGTGGTAGCAAGTGCCTCAGCCGATAATCATAAAACCTTGAACCAGGCCTATGCTGGATTAGTAACCGATGTTGGTGTAGTAACCAGTCAAGCAAAAACCAACGGGGCGGCATTTGATGCTTTAGCACAGCAATCAGAAGCCTGGTATGAATCGTTATCCGGCGTAAATTTAGATGAAGAGGCAGCTAATTTGCTGCGTTTTCAGCAATCTTATGCTGCATCGGCTCAAGTACTGTCTGCAGCACGTTCTATTTTTGACACTTTACTGAGTGCGGCGAGGTAATTATGCGTTTATCAAATAATTTAATGTATCAAAATAACATTAATAAAATACTTGAGAATCAACAAAATGTAGCTGGTGCGCAGGAGCGCGTTACGACAGGTCAAAAATATTTGAGTACCTCAGAAAACCCTGCTGCTATTTCGCAGGGTATGTTGTACACCAATAAAATAGAAACTAATGAGCAGCTGACGAAGAATATTAACCAGCTAAAAGGGCGTTTAGAAACCGAAGAAAGTTTATTACAAGGTATGAACGACACTATTTTAGAAGCGCAAATGTTAACTATACGAGCGGGCAATGGTTCGTTAGATAAAGGTGATTTGGCTTCGGTTGCCAGTGAACTAAAAGAATTGCAAAAATCGCTGCTTAACTTAATGAATAGTCAATCTGAAGGGGGGAAATACCTTTTCTCTGGCTATCAAGACGATATTCAAACTTATACATTTAATAGCACTAATGGCAAATACGAATACCAAGGCGATCAAGGCCAGCACGAAGTAACTATTGCAAAAGGCGTTGAGATCAAATCAAGCGATAATGGCTTTAATGTATTTGAACGAGTTGATGCACGTCTTGATGTGGTATCGAATGGTGGAGCGCCATCAGGCGGTATTACCGCTGGAACTGTTTATGTTCAAAATCAAGGTGAGTTTGATCGTTTTCACAAAGATAATTATAACTCAGACCCAGATCCGCTTATTTCTCCAACGATCAATACCTACAACGTTAATGTGATCCCTGGTGCGACCCCTTCATCGCCTGATCAGTATGAGATATTACGTGATGGTAATCCTCTTGTACCACCTGTGACTGGTGAAGTAACTGATGAGCCGATTGAATTTGCCGGTATGGAAATTCAACTTGAAGGTGTAGCACCGGGGCAGCTTGATTTTACCCTTGAGAAACCAAGCAAAGAAAATGTATTGAATACACTAGAAGATTTGATCATTAGCCTAAATGACGAACAACTTGATGAAGCGCAAATTAACCAAGCATTATCGGATGGTTTAATTCAGCTTAAAAATGCTAGTGAACAGATTGTATTTACACAAGCTGGTTTAGGTGGACGGATGAATGTGGTTGAGCGTGTGACCGATTCAAACAGTGCACTGGATATTAATAATCAAGAAAATAGATCCAGCCTGATTGAGATTGATGCCGCTGAAGCCATCAGCGATCTTACTAAACATGAGTCTGGTTTACAGGCTTCACAAGCGACTTTTGGTCGCTTGGCTAAACTTTCATTATTCGATTATTTATAAATACCATCCAAGGCAGGTTATTACTTTACGAGAAAAGTAGGTAATAACTTGCCTTAACGAAGCGGCAAAAAACTGTCACCCCCTTTTTATCTTCTGTCAAAAAATCGCTAACTTCTAATTTAAAGCAGCAATAAGTGTTATTTAGTTGTTTTAAAACATAAGGTTAATCTTTTTTTTCTAGTTGGCACAACTAATGCATTTAGCTAGTTATAGAAAGTGTGGTTTTTGCTTAAATATTTTGAACCACATTCTGATTGAAACTAGGAGATGGTAAAATGGCTTTAAGCGTAAATACAAATGTTGCATCACTTAATGGGCAACGCAATCTATCTAAATCTAGCATGGCACTTGAAACCTCAATGCAGAGACTATCATCTGGTTTGCGTATTAATAGCGCAAAAGACGATGCTGCAGGTTTACAAATTGCCAACCGACTAACTTCTCAGGTTAATGGCCTAACAGTTGCTCAGCGTAATGCCAATGATGGTATTTCTATGGCGCAAACCGCTGAGGGTGCGATGCAAGAGTCTGCAAACATCTTACAACGTATGCGTGACTTATCACTGCAATCAGCGAATGGTTCAAACAGTGCGGTTGACCGTGCATCCCTGCAAAAAGAAGTCAGTGCACTGCAACAAGAACTCACTCGAATTGCAGACACCACCAAATTTGGTGGCACCAGCTTACTTGATGGTACCTTTGGTACAAAACAATTCCAAGTGGGCGCAAACGCGAATGAAACCATTAATGTAAGCTTACGTAATGTAGCAGCAGATTCAATTGGTGCGCATGAAATTAAAGGGCCAGGCAACGCCGCAGATGCAAATACTAGGCTTGGCGATGTACAAACGGTTAACTTAGCAACCAACCATGGCACCAGTGCTGATACAGTTAACATTAATGGTACAGATATTGTTATTGCCGGTGGGTCCGGTGCGGCTGTAATTGCAGATACAATTAATAAGTCGGGTGCAGGCGTGGTTGCAGAGGCCAAAATTGATACGAGTTTTGCAGGTATTACCTCATCAAGTACGGGTGTTATTGAAATTAAAAAGAATGGCGCTGTAGAAAAGTCATTTGATTTAGGTACCTACGGTGGTGATATGGAGCGTTTAACTAGCGATATGCAGCAAGCTGGTTATGATGCTATTTACGACCCTGCAACAAAAGAAATTGCATTCAAAGCAACAGATGTTGATGGTATCGATATCACTGGAACTGATGTAAGTGGCTTTACAATAGGTGGTACTGCAGTAACAACAGTAGCTAACTCTTTTAGTGTGTCTGCAGAGTTAAACTTATCATCAGCAAATAAAATTGGTATTTCAGGTACAACTGCAAATCAGTTATTTGGTACAGGTACGGCAGCAATACAGTCAACAGGTGGTACTAGTTCGCTAACAAGTATTGAAAGTGTGGATATTTCTGGTTCGACTTCGGAAGGTGCTCAAAATGCTATAAAAGCGATTGACGCTGCACTGGCGCAAATTGATGCACAGCGAGCTGACTTAGGTGCGGTACAAAACCGTTTTGGCTTTACTATTGCCAACCTTGCAAACGTATCTGAAAACGTGTCAGCTTCGCGTAGCCGTATTCAAGACACAGATTACGCGCTTGAAACAGCAACCCTGACTAAAAACCAAATCATGCAACAAGCAGGTACTACTATTTTGTCACAAGCAAACCAGTTACCGCAGGCTGCATTAAGCTTGTTAGGTGGTTAATAATAATTAAAATTAAAAAGCCAAGTATTTATACTTGGCTTTTTTGTTTGTATTTCAATTAACTAAAGTTTTTTACTGTTTTTTTTAAAAAAAAGCTAAAGGTAATTTTATAACGGCCGTTAACTTAATTAGAACGGAGCTTGAACAGATTTTTATTGTGATGGCTCTTGGTTAAAATCAATTAGTTACATTACGAAAGTAATCAGGAGTTATAACATGGCTTTATCAGTAAATACTAACGTTGCATCAATAAATGCACAAAGAAACTTATCAAAATCTAGCGATGCATTAGGCACATCAATGCAACGTCTTTCATCTGGTATGAAAATTAACAGCGCGAAAGATGATGCGGCTGGTCTACAAATTGCTAACCGTCTATCTTCACAAATTAACGGTCTAGGTGTTGCTCAGCGTAATGCTAATGACGGTATCTCAATGTCGCAAACCGCTGAGGGTGCGATGACAGAATCATCAAACATTCTACAACGTATGCGTGACCTAGCGCTGCAATCAGCGAATGGTTCAAACGATGCTGATGCACGTGCGGCCCTTCAAAAAGAAGTAGGCGCATTGCAACAAGAATTAACGCGTATCGCAGAAACAACTAAATTTGGTGGTACTAGCTTACTAGATGGCTCATTTGGTACTAAGCAATTCCAAGTAGGTTCTAATGCAAATGAAACAATTAACGTAAGTCTTCGTGATGTATCAGCTGATGCTATCGGTGCAAATGAAATTAAAGGTGGTGCAACATCGACTGTTTCTGCTCTTGGTGATGTTCAAACGGTTGCTTTAAGTGCCAATGTAGCTACTTCAGCACAAACAGTTAATATCAACGGTGTTGATATTGAAGTTGCAGCAAGCTCTGGTGCTGCAGCAATTGCTGATACTATTAATTCTTCAGGGGCAGGTGTAAATGCTCAAGCTAAATTAACAACTACAATCGCTGGTATTGATGCAAGTAGCTCGTCTACAATTGAGATTAAAAAGGGTGGCACTGCGGTTGATAAATATGACTTGGGTACATTTGGCGGAGACATGGCTCGCCTAGCTAAAGATATGCAAGAAGATGGCTATGATGCTGTTTATGATGAGGCAGCCGGCTCTATATCATTCACAGCTACAGATATAGATGGTATTGATGTAACTGGTGCTGGCGATACAAGTGGTTTTACTATTGGCGCTCAAGCTGTGGCTAGTACAGCAGGTTCGCTTAGTGTTTCAGCAGAACTAAACCTAAGCTCAGCTGATAAAATAGGTATATCAGGAACAAAAGTAGATGAGATATTTGGTTCAGATGCATCTACAATAGATTCAACAGGTGGTTCAAGTGCGTTAACTTCAGTTGAGACTATTGACATCTCAGGTGCTACTTCTGCAGGTGCACAAAATGCAATTAATACAATTGATGCGGCACTTGCTCAAATCGATGCGCAACGAGCTGATTTAGGTGCGGTACAAAATCGTTTTGGCTTTACCATAGCAAACCTTGCAAACGTATCAGAAAACGTATCGGCTTCTAAAAGCCGTATCGAAGATACCGATTACGCTGCAGAAACGGCTAAACTGACTAAAAACCAGATTATGCAACAGGCTGGTACAACAATCTTAGCTCAGTCTAACCAGTTACCACAGGCAGCACTTAGCTTATTAGGTTAATTTAACAATAAGCTCTATACTTTAACTACTAAGGAAGGGGCAACCCTTCCTTTCTTGTATAGGTATAAAGCTTTATATCGCTTTATAGTAGGAGCGAATTATGGAAACGCAAAATTTAAATTTAAATATCAGCTCAGCGCAAAAAGGTGAGGTTACCTCAAGTTATCAAGCCCCATCTCAAGTTAAGCAAAATATTGATGAACAGAAGAATACAACCACCCCTACTGCTGCAAGTAATAATGAAGTCTCTAAAACTGAGTTGTCACCTGAAAAGCTAGAGAAGGTGGTACAGCAATTGCAGGACTTTATGGGTGAAATGAACCGCAGTCTTCAGTTTAAAGTAGATGAAGATTCTGGCCGCAATGTAATCAAGGTTATCGACAAAGAAAGTGGTGATTTGGTAAAGCAATATCCGTCAGAGGAAGTATTAGGTATAGTTGCTAAATTGGCTGAAGCCACCGGTGTATTGGTTGATTTTAAAGTTTAATTTTTCAGTAATTTAAGAGGGTAATTATTATGGCTATTTCATTTACGGGCATAGGCTCCGGACTTCAAGTAAACGAAATTGTAAGTGCTTTAGTCAATGCTGAAAAATCCCCTTATCAAGCGCGAGTAACAAAACAGCAAGCTAATTTCACGACTGATATATCTGCTGTAGGCACACTAAAAGCGTCTTTAGAAGAGCTGAATGGTTCTTTGGAGTCACTATCATCAGTTGATGAATATCAAAAAAGAACAATAAGTGGTAGTGATGAATTTGTTTCTTTTAGCTCTGAAAAAGATGCACAAACCAATAATTACTCAATTAAAGTTAATAGTTTGGCCGAAAACCATAAGCTAACATCAAATGCTATAGCTGGCGATGAAGCGGTGGGTGAAGGTAAGCTATCTATAAGTTCTGGCGCTAACAGTTTTGGTATTAATGTGTCAGACACCGCAACACTTGCTGATATACGTGACGCGATTAATGACTCAACTGACAATGACTCCGTGAATGCCACTATTATTACCGATGACACGGGGCAGCGGTTAGTATTATCAAGTAAAGAAACCGGCGCCGAAAACGCAATAAAAATTGTAGTTGATGATGTCTCTGATGGCAACAATACAGACGCCTTGGGTTTATCTCGTCTTGCGTATGACAGTGATACAGCATCAGCAACTTACGCTGAAAACCTAAACGAAGTAACTGCAGCGACGGATGCCTCAATTACGATAGATGGTACGCTTGTTGCGACGAGCAGTACAAATGAATTTAAAGATGTCATTGAGGGCGTCACCATTAATGCCAAAAAAATGCATGGAACTGACGATGATTTAAGTAAAGCCGTAATAACAGAAAATAATAAAAATATTACAGCTGGTTTGAACTCATTTGTAGACAAATTTAATGCTTTTATTGATTTATCTAAGCAATTAGGACGCTCAAGTGCTGAAGAGGGCGTAGGGGCGCTTGCTGGTGACTCATTATTAAGAGGGTCTGTAAACCAGGTGCGCTCATTGTTAACCTCAGAATTTAGCACGGGAAATGGTAATACCGATTTTTTAGCTAATTTTGGTATTAGAACGGAGCGTTCAGGTAAATTAAGTATTGATTCCGATGCATTAAAAGCTGCGATAGAAAAGGATCCTCAAGCCTTACAAACCTTTTTTATCGGAGAAAATGACGGTGATGGTTTTGTTGGCCAGTTAGACACAGTCATTAAAGGTTATACGGCTTCTGATGGTATTATTAGTTCACGTATAGAAGGTCGTGAATCACAGCTTTCTAAACTAGAAACTGATGTAGAGAAATTTAATATTCGTATGGCGAAATACGAAGAACGGTTATACAGTCAATATAATGCAATGGATTTATTAGTCGCCAATTTAAATTCAACAGGCAGCTATTTACAACAACAATTAGCTAACCTACCTGGGGTGGTTAAAAAATCAAGTTAAGCGGAGTGAAATTTGGACGCTAATCAACAAGAATTAACAAAAATGATGTTGCAAGCAACCTTGCTTGCAAACCTAGCTCTATTGCAAGAGCAAATGCCAGTTATATATGAGTCATTTAAAGACTACACACCAAGTGATACGGGCGTAGCTATAGATGAAGCAAATAATGCAAACTTATTTAATAATAATGAGTTTGTCTATCAAGTTAATCCTAGGGAGTTTGCAAAACAACAAGTTGTTCAGTTTTTAGAAAATCCGCTTTACTTCAAATATCAACTAGGTCATCAAGATGACGAAAATATTGTTTTTGAACATGCCGCGCTTTTGAAATCAATTTATAACGTTCGTTCGTCAGAGACAGATAATAAAATTCACAACCCTGCTGCAGAGAATCGTCTCGACTTTATCTGCTTTTTAGGCGGTGGCTTAGGGTATCAGATAGAAGAGCTACTCAGTAAAAAAGATGTACTAAATGTGTTTTTATTTGAGCCAAGTAAAGACGCTTTTTATGCGTTACTACATTGTATAGAATTAAAACCACTTTTTGATAAATGCACAGCTAATGGCGGACAGTTTTCAATACGTGTAGGCGGCAATGAAGATGGCGTGATTAACGAAATTTCCAAATTTTTGTTTAATCAAGGTCACTTTAATATCAGTCAAATACTATTTTTTAAGCATTATGATAGCTCATTGATTGAAAAAACAATTGATCGTATAAAAGGTATTGGCCATCGTTGGGCTGCAGGCTGGGGGTTTTTTGAAGATGAAATAATTGGCGTGTCGCACACATTAGCCAATTTAAATGCTAAGTTTCCAGTGTTAAAAAAGCCTGAACTAGTTAAAAATTCATTAAATGATTACCCCGTATTTATAGTCGCTAATGGTCCTTCTCTTGATGATGCAATTGAGTTTTTAAAAAATAACCAAGATAACATCATCATAATTTCTTGTGGTACTGCATTAAGAGCTTTGCTTAGCAATAATATTAAACCTGATATCCATATTGAAATGGAACGTACTGCGGCACTATTAGACTGGATTGAGTCAATTGATCGCACATCTGATTTAAATACAAAGTTAAATCAAATAAATATAATTGCGTTAAATACTGTTTACGATAATATTTTAAAGCGTTTTAAAAATGCGCATTTGTTATCAAAAATAAATGATGCAGGCGGTCGTCTTATTCGTGCTTTGGATACAAAGAAGCAGTTTACTTACCCTGATTACAGTAATCCTACAGTATCAAATACAGCGCTTGCTACAGCAATTGAATTAGGGTTTAAGAAAGTATATTTAGTTGGTACTGACTTAGGATTTGTCTCTAAAGAGCACCATCATTCAAAACATAGTATATATTTCGATAATGACTTTAAGCATAAAAAAGTAGTTGAAAAAGGTATTGAAGGTGCATTTGTTGTTAAAGGTAATTTTACTGAAGAAGTATTCACAACCCCGATATTTGACTCATCAAAAGGTAACTTAGAATTACTACTTCAAGAAAACCTAAATGTTAAAGTATTTAATACCGCCAATGGTGCTTTCATTAGGTATACTGAACCTAAACTTATTAAAGATATTGGTAATATAAAACCGATTGTTAATAAGGAAGATAAGATCACAGCGCTACTTTACAAAGCTACTTCTTTAGAGCAATTGTCTGCTGGTAATGTTAATCATAAAATGGAAGCTATCAAAACGAGAACAAAAGATGTTCTTGAGCAGCTGTTGTCTATAACTTCTCAATATTTTGAAACACGTGAGCAGCTTGCTGATGCGTTTAATTTACAAAATAAAATATTACTTACATTACGTAATAGCACCGCAGACGATGTTGTAGTTTATTGGCTGATTCAGGGAACTTTTAGATATTTTCAAGCTTATATTATGACAAGTAGCTATTATTACAATGACTTAGAAATGCGTACTGGATTTATAAATGCATGTGTTGACGCGTTTCATGAACATGTAAAAGGTATCTATTTAGAGTTTATTGAAAACTATAATAAACCGGCCAAAGTCTAATCAAAGTTAGTCGTTATTTATTAGTAACGACTAACTCAATAAAGTCATCTTGTGGTTTTTTGAATAAAGACATGAACACGACATCAGATGGCTTACCATCTAAAATATAATGCTCCTTTAAAATACACTCATTTTCATACCCAGCCTTTAAAAATGCTTTGATACTACCAATATTAGAGGTATAAGCACTTGCAGTGAGCTTTCTTAATCTCAATTTTTGAAAAGAGTACTGGCTTACTAGTCTTATTGCTTGGCTAGCGTAGCCTTTTCCCCAGAACTTTTTATCCCCTATAAAGAGGCTAACCTGGGCAACATTATGAATTGTATTGATACTTCCTATTTTTATATTGCCAATATGTTCATTTTCACTTGTTCTTATTGTAAAAAGTTGCTCGAGAGGGTTATTTAGCTGTAAGGATATATAATTTTTAACAGAATCTATATCCTGCTTATGAAAGCGTGTTTCTAAATACTGGTTCACTTTTGAGTCATTTAACCAACTTACGTATTTAGTTGTAACGTCCTCCAACTGAATACTTCTAATAAAGATACCTTGGATATTGTGACTTTTTATCGTTAATTGGTTCATGGGTTTCCTAAAATGTGAATTTATCGATCGCCTAATTAATGCATTTATTTTAAGGCATAAGGAGCGTAGATATTTCCTCGCCAACCTAATGAGGTCAGCTCATGCTTTATTTCATCATGAAATGAAGATGAGATAATGACTGTTAGCTTTTTGTCTAAATCTTTATTAATGAGAGCATTAATAGTATCGATTGAATACTTAATCGTATAATTGAGACCACAAAAGCGTTTCCCAGTTTTATTTGGATTTCCATCGATAATATACAGAGGCTTTAACCCTGTTAAAGCCAATAAAGTTACAGCTCCAGAACCTGCACCCCAGAAGATAAACTCTTCATCTTTACAGTAGCTTTGTAATGCTTGAATATCTTTATCTATCTTTTGTTTTAGTTTGCCATTATCCGATGGTGCTAAAGGCAGTAAAGATTTTTTCTCTTTATTTGTGAATGAAATAATTAAATTACCGGATGCAGTTACAATACTTTTATCTTTAAACCAACCAAATTGATTTGCAAGGGTTACTAATGAACGCTCTGAGAAAACATGTATATGTTCAACATGAAAAGCTTGTGTTGAAGGCTGTGTGATAGACCAGTCTAAACTAGGTGTTTCTAAAATGAGTGTAGAAGTTGAATGACTTACCTTTGATATGGCTTTGAAAAAATCTTTAAAATCAAAAATGTGTTCAATTACATGGCGAGAATAAATAAGGTCAGATTTAAAACATAGGCTAGAGGCAATTTTTTCAGTGAAAAAAACCTTTTCTACTATCAACTCTTTTTTTTCAGCTGCTATCGCAGTTTCTTCATTTGGCTCAATGCCATGGTAGTCCACATTAGAATAAATTGTCTTTAGTTCTGCTAGTACTTCTCCACTTGAACAGCCTATTTCTAGAACATTTAGCGTTTTTTTATCAATGATATTGTTTTCACTAATAAACTTTATGAAATCATACCTAAATGAGGCACCTATATTTTCAGGTGACGGTGTATAGTAATGATGCTTATATATAGCTTCTAGAATATCTTTATTGTAGTTTAATTGAAAAGCATGTGCGCACTGCCTACAGATTGAGTATTCAATATCAATAACATGTGGCAAAGGTATATTTGACGTATCATCCATTGGATGTTGGTAAATTGGAAAGTTATTTAACTTAAGTAATAAAGTGTTTTTTTTATAATTACAAACAGGGCAATTCATAGCTACTCCTTCTTAACTAACTTTTCTTTTGAGCATAAAAGCTTCTGCATAATCAACACCGACGGTATTACCTCTTACTTTTGCCAATGCCTCAATTGCATCAATAGAACGAGAGTGGGGAGGCTTGCGCATTTCATCTTCATATATTAAGAGTAGCTTTTTCTTTTCTGCTATATGTTCTGAGATATCGACAAAAAACGTTGGTGAAAATGCAAATGCATTGATTGGCGTATTCCACTCTGTACTTGAGTTAACTTCAAATGAATATATTGTTGGGGTTTTTACTAAGGGAATAGGTCTAAATGCAGTCATGACTGCTTGATGTACAATACGATGATCTATATTTAAGTCGCCATAATGGTGTGTATAAATAATATCTGGTAGTTCTTTTTTAGTGACAGACTCTATTGCTTGGACTACATCAAGGATCGCAACTGTGTCCATTTTATTATCAGGAAAATTAAAAAAGTATTGCTTAGCAGACAAATACTCTCCCGCTTTTTTTGTCATCCTAAGGCGCTGTTCATAATCCGTATCAGAGCTGTTTTTTCGTGCTGAAACGCCATTTGTCATATATACAATGGATATATGATCACCTTGTTTTTGATGTTTTAATAAAGTACCACCACATCCAATCGCTTCATCATCAGCATGAGCGACAATAGCAAAAATATTTTTTTTCACTTATTAGTTTCCATTGTTAAATGTTTATTTGATAGCGCTGTTCCTCGGATGATGTCAGATGTAAATTTTTGTCCGATAACTAAATCATAATTATTAGGGGGTAAGCCAAAACCTGGGCGTATTACTCTAATGTTTTCTGAGTTTACAGTATCCCCTTCCTTAACATCCTTTACAACGTAGATTGAACGCCCATGTTCTTTACCTAATCTAGAACCTTTAGCCAGTATTTCGGCGCTACCCAATGCCTTCCATGTGTTGTGGCATGAAATTACTAAAGACTTTAATTCATCTGGCTCTATTGAAAATGTTGCATCAGGTCCGCCTAGTTTACGATCTAGAATAAAATGCTTTTCTATTATCCTTCCACCCATAGCAATAGATGTAATCGCTGGGATATTTGAAAGACTGTGATCAGATAAGCCAGTAATTATGTTTAGCCTTTTTAATTCGTTAAGAGCATTTAAATTCATCTGCTCAAACGATGCTGGGTATGAACTTGTACAGTGCAAAACGGCTATTTGGCTACTGCCATATTTTTTCAAATACTCAACACTTTCTTTTATTTCTTCAAGGCTAGATATACCGCTTGATAAAATTACAGGTTTTCCAGTCTTTGCTATCGCTTTTAATAATTTAAAATCTTGCACCTCAAAGGAGGCAACTTTGTAAAGAGGGCAGTCAAATTTTTCTAATATCGAGACTGAAACTTCATCAAATGGAGAGCTAAATAAAATAATATTATGCTCTTTTGCTTTTTGAAAAAGTGACTCTGTCCAATCTAAAGGCATTGAGATTTCTTCATATAATTTATAATAGCTTTGACCTTTCCAAGGCGGACTTTTGATAATGAAGTCATCCCTATCGCAGTCAATAGTTAGAGAGTCAGCTGTATATGTCTGTATTTTTATTGCATCAACGCCGCACTCAGATGCGACTTCAATCATTTTTAAAGCAAGCTCTTTATTTCTTAAGTGGTTGTTAGACATTTCGGCAATAATGAATGGCTTACTGTTTGCTGAAATTTCTTTATTTAGTATTTTCATGTAGATAATCTTTGTAACTAAAATGAATAAAAGGAATTTTAGCATTTTTTGCGAAAAGTCCGTCTGTTTCTGTTGTATCTCCAACCATTACAACAGAATTAAGTTTATGGCGTTTATTTAATAAATCAAAAGCATATCTGTTTGGTTTTAAACGCTCAGGTGATTTAGGATCGCATAACACTATATCGCAAACATAATTATTTAACTGCAGCCTATCTATTTTAGTTTGCTGAACATTTTTTTGGCCATTGGTAACGACAAATAACCTTTTTTCATCAAGTATCTCAAACAAAGTTGGGATTAAGCTTGCTTTTTTGCTTATGTACTTTCCATCATGTCTATAGTAGGTATTTAGCATTATGCTTAGGTAATGGTTTGGTAATTCATAGGCTGCTATCGCATCATTAAATAGGTACGGATAAAGTACTCCCATTTTTAGCTTATGAGTATGGAGGAATATAGCTAGGCCTTTGAGGGGAAGTTGGGTTATTTCGGAAAGTATTTTTTCAATCTCTTTAAACGCTCCAATGTCATAATCACTTTGATCAAATAGTGTATTGTCTAGATCGAAAATAATATCATCATATTTGCTTAACTGATGCGCCAATTTTTTTATCAGCATATATGTTCTTGCCAATATCTTATTAAGCGGTTATCAGAAATATTTTCTTCTAGTGGTATTTGATATGGCAGCGACAACCAGCTTTTTATGCTCAAATCGATAATGTCGAACCCTGAGTTTATTGAAAAAATTAAACTACCTGAAAGTCTAGGATTGATTTCAATGATATGTGCGTTCTCTCTATCTTCATCTAGCATTATTTGTATATTTATGGGGCCATTAAAGCGAATCTTTTCAACACATTTTTTAGCTAATGTAAGCACTAAAGGGTGTTGATTTATTTCACCGACTCTCGATACCCCAACTGCTTCAAGGCGCTTTCTCGCTAACCCGAAAACCCAATCACCCTCGGAATCTACAAGCACGTCGACAGTATATTCTGTGCCCTTTAATAAGGTTTGTATTACGCCTTTTTTATTTTTAAAAAAAGGAAACAATTCATCGTCTTCAATAATATAAATTCCCTTCCCACCTCTACCATACTCTGGCTTGAATATCGCTGGGGCAGATGTTGATGTTGGGGCTACGGGCAAGTTATTTTCTTCGCAGAATAGTTGAAAATTAACCTTACTTGTACAGATGCTTATTGTTGACTTGCTATTAATTAATATCTTCTTTGAGATACTTTTTGATAAGTCTGAACTTTGAGAAAGAATAATAAGTTCTTCATCAATAAATGGAATATATAAGTCAAACTTATCATCAAGTTGGTTGATAAATGGAATAAACTCAGAGCTACTGCATAAAGGCGATAAGTAGAAGTCATCACAGAAGTGCATTGCAATACTTTTGCTATTCTCATTTGCGTCAATACCTATCACTTTGTGACCTAAGGTTTGCAAGTGCTTAATAATAGATATAGCTGCAGCAGATGCCGCAGCACTCATTAAAATTCTCATAATAAAGCCTATAGCTATTTTTAATTCGAGAGCTCTTCAGCTCTCTATTCTTAAACTATATAAAGATGGTGTTAAAGCTGTAAAACCTGCTTTTGTAAAAGCAGTGATAGATGCTAAATTATCAGGTCTAATCTCAGCAATAATCGTTCCATGTTTCTTTAGTTCGGTTATATTATTCAAAGCTGCAACTCCAATACCTTTTCCCTGAGCTTGGGGCGAGATCAGAATCGAAACTTCATATTTATTTAATTCAATTTCATCTAAACGAAGAGTGCCAATATCATTTCCATCATGATTAATTATATATAGGGTCCTATCGGCTCTTTTTAGTGTATCTTCGAACCATTTGCAATGCTCTTGCCATGTTGGAATTGCAGTTTGCTTAAAGTATTTACGAACACCACTACTTGTTTGCCACTCAAAGACATTTTTTTTATCGGAATAAGTGGCTTTTTTTAGTTGTACTTTAGATATGAGATTAGGGTTTTGTTGCATTTATATAGTTCTCATTTAAATATGTAAGAGAGTCAATTTTCACTTATATCAACGATGAATTTTGATGGATACAATGAGCAATTCTATATTTTCCTTTGCCATCACTAATAGCTTTTGCTTTTAATGCTAATATTTTACTTTTATCTTCAATTATTTGAATACAGCTATATATGTTGGAGACGGTTGATAAAATAGCTGCTTCACTTAATTCAAATAACTCAATGTTACCATTTTGATTTTCTGCTGTTTTTATCATTATAATGGATTTTCCCATTGATGCAGCTTCGAAGAGCATTGAACCAGGAGCTGTAATGATTACTTTTGATTGATACATTAAGTCAGCTAAGTTTGGAGGTGCTTGATGCCAAGTTATGTTTAAATTTGTATTTTCAATGAGGCTTTTTAGCGTTTTTCCGTGTGCATAACCCAAACCTGTAGTTAAACAAATTTTACCCTTGTATTGTCTTACATCAAGTTCATATAACGAAGCAAAGCTATTGTTTTGAGGATCTGAGGCGCCAAAACATATAAATATGTCATAGGCTAAGTGCTCATCGTTTAATTTTCGAATGAATTCATCTCTGATAATTCCATATTTAGGACCCAGTAGAAGTTTGCATTGCTTAGGCACAAGCTTTTTATAAGCGCTTAGTCTAGACTCTGATGCCGTATCAATTAGTAAATTACAAAGATGTGCTCTATCAGCTAGATCATCGATTATAACTATATAATCAGCTATTAATTGTTGCTCCCATTGAATATCTATTTCATAATGGTCAATTAAAATACTTTTGATATTGTATTTTTCAAGTATTTGGTTGGTTTCTTCAAGTCCATTATTTGCTGTAGATACTTTTAAATAACTAACTAACTGGCTCTTTAGTAAAGATTTCGCTAAAGCAGACTCTTTTACAATGAATCTAATTTTTATATTTTTTTCGGCTAAAGTGTTTGCTAACTCTAAACAGCGCATTAAATGGCCGGCACCGATTAATTCGTTGGCATCTGTTCTTATGGCTAATTGCATTATCTCACCTTAAAAACGGGCTCTAATAGTTTACCTTTAAAAATATCATACAAATTTTGCGTTTCTATTGTATTTTTTAAAATAAAAATAACTTCATCGTATGCATTAAGTAATTTCTCTATATCATCATGTGTATGGGCAAAGCTAAGGTTATGACTACCACCAATTAAAATACCTCTAGTGCACATCTCTTGAATAAATAAAGATTTTAGCTCTAATGAGGAATATTTTTGAGTGTCTTTAATAATAATAAAAGACCATGACGGATGGCCTGCAGTACTCAGCCAATCTTTTACATCGTGTTTTTCTATTAATTTATTAAGCTCACAAATTAATTTTTCACCTAAAGTGTGAATATGTGTCAGTACTCTTTCTTGCTGCATTTTTTTTAATGTTGTTTTTGTAGCAACTAAAGACATGGTTTCGCCCGCAAAGGTGCCGGAAAAGAAAATGTCTTCCATCAATGACATTATTTCTTTCTTTCCAACAATAGCTGAAATAGGGAATCCGTTTGCCATGCCTTTGCCAAAGGTTGCTAGGTCAGGTGTAATATTAAATAAGCCTTGAGCACCATGTAGATCAAACCGAAAACCGGTAATTGTTTCGTCAAAAATTAGTACAGAGCCATGTTTTTTACAAAGTGCTTGTACTCCTTCAAGAAATCCAGCTTCTGGAAAGGCTATATTCATTGGCTCCATAATTACAGCAGCAAGCTGTTCAGGGTATTCAGTAAAGAGCCTTTCTAATGAGCTAAGGTCATTGTATGTAAACGTATGGGTAAGCGCTCTAACACACTCAGGAACACCTAAATTTCTGGTTGTTGAGCCAATATACCAATCTTGCCAACCATGATAACCACAGACAGCAACATGCTCTCTTTTTGTATAAGCTCTTGCTAGTCGAATAGCAGCAGATGTTGCGTCACTGCCATTTTTACCAAAACGCACCATTTCAGCGCAAGGTATTAGCTTTGTGAGTTCTTCGGCGACTTCCATTTCTAACCTATGAGGAAGGGAGAAAGTGATCCCTGAGCCAAGCTGGTCAATAACAGCTTGATTTACATCGGCATCACAGTAACCTAAAGAAACAGAAAGTAAGCCATTCACAAAGTCAATATACTCATTATTATCAGCATCCCACACTTTAGAACCTAAACCTCGTTCAATAAATAAAGGTGCTGCATTTTGTGGGAACGCAATTCTACTCTTACTAAAAGTTTGGGAACCTAGAGGAATGGTTTTTTCAGCTCTATGTAGCCACTCCGCTGAATTAGTGTAATTATTCATAGCCTTCTTCTTTATCTTGTTTTAATGATTTAACCATTCCCTCATTTCGAGCAATTTGGGAGTTTAATAAGTTCAGCTCTGGTTTATGCGATAACAATTCCAGTATATCTTGATAATTAAAATTAGGCTTTTTTACATATAAATTTTCATATATTGATGAAATCAACTCAAAGTCATTGGGTTCGTCAACAGTCCATCTATAGGCAGAGAGGTCTTGCTCACTTTGGATATTCTGTAACTTATACTTATCAGGGTGACTTGTTATATAAGGTGTTACGTGTTCTAGCTCAGAAGGCTTTTCTGCATATTTATAAGCGTTATGTAAGGCCTTTTTACTGATCACTTCAATATCGAGACCATCAGGGTATGTGGCTACTAAGCAGTTTGAAGTATAATCATTGTTGTTTTTTAAATGACTATTAATGACATAGTCCATGAGCTCAGGGTCAATCACTGGGCAGTCAGCTGTTATTCTAACGATAGCATCACAAGGGTAATTGAGTTCAGCATGAAAGTACCGGCTGAGAACATTGCTTAAACTTCCTCTAAAGCATAATAAATTATTCTCATTGCATAACTGTTCAATAATGTCGTCACTTTCATCAGTACTTGTGACAATAACTAGGTTGTCTACTAATTTTGCTCGTTGTACACGCTTAGCTTGTTGAATAAACATAGGTAAACCTTGGAGGTTCTTTAAAACTTTATTAGGTAAGCGTGTTGATCCTGTCCTAGCTTGCATGAAAGCATTTATCATATTTTTAATCCTAGCGCTTAATTAACCAAGCCATTGCGATGGATTGATTAATGCTAAATTACTTGAAGCTAAAGAGGCTAAAACGTCATCCGAGGGGAGTGTAAGCTTTTTTGCGGCGCAGTAGCTGTCTATTAATTGTGTTAACTGTTCTTGTGAGCAACATCCTATAATTGCATTTTCGATATGAGGGGCTTTTTGCGCAATAATTGCTAATGCGAAAGTTAGCCGATTGCAGCCTAATTCATTAATAACACGATTATACTGAGAAAACTCATTATTAAACTGTGAAAAATAAGCGTTATTTTGAATCATTGGCTCTAATAAAAGCCCTTGTAAAAATATCGAGCGAGCGTGAAGCTTTATATTTTTTTCTATTAGCTTATCGATAATTTCAGGTTGTATAAAACGTTGATCTAACCAATTAACAGGAGCTTGAATCAGATCTAAATTAAACCTTTCACTAAGTAATTCAAGTTCTTTAGGATTATAAACAGAAACACCTATTCGCTTAACTATGCCTTTGGTTTTTAACTGCTCTAGCTGCGAAAAATAGTCTTCCCCTGAACTGCTTAAAAGCAACTCACAATTATGAAATAACACTGCATCAATTGAGTCACAGTTCAGATTTTTTAAGCTTTTTTCTACCTGCGCGTGAATATTTTCACTTGATACTTTAGTAACAATAGATAAAGCTTGGCTTAAACCCGATTGGCCAATATTACTCTCGCTAATTCCATAAGCTGATGCCGTATCAACCACTGTAATGCCAGCGTCTAGCGCAGCACTAAGTATTCGTTTGATCTCATTTTTTTTTACCTGCCCAAGGGTGTTACTAATACCATAATTCAAACCAAATTGGGCGGTTCCTAAAGCGATTTTCATAGTTGTTTAGCTAATGTTTCTATTATGAAGTTTTGTTCTGAATTAGTTAATCCAGGATGCAAAGGTATGGTGAGAGCGCAGCTGTAGTATCTCATTGCATTTGGAAAGTCATTTGCCTTAAAGCCAAGCTCTTTGTAATAAGGTTGTATATGAATTGGAATGTAATGCAAATGACTCGTTATGCCTTGCTCTCTTAAACTACAGATAAGAGAATCATGTTTTACAATTGCATCACCAGACAAGGTTAAAATATATAGATGGTAACTAGAATAGCTTTGGTGTGATTGAGTTAAATGATTGATAGACATATCTTTTAGCTTGCTAGTATATACTTTAGCTAGCTGATTGCGTTTTGCAACAAATTCATCAAGCTTTGAGAGCTGGCTAAGGCCTAGTGCAGCTTGTAACTCAGTCATTCTATAATTAAAGCCGAGTTCAACTTGCTGATAGTACCAAGGGCCATGACTTGGCTCTGTCATTTCACTCTGATCGGATGTAATCCCGTGACTACGTAAACGCACCATTTTATTAGTAAGTCGTTTGTTGTTTGTTACCGCCATTCCACCTTCAGCTGAGGTGATTATTTTGACTGGATGAAAGCTAAATACGCAAATATCTGAAAACTCACAGCTGCCCACAGGCTTACCTAAATATTTTGCACCAATAGCATGTGAAGCATCTTCAATAATCTTAAAGCCATATTCAACTGCAAGTTGATATATAGCCTGCATATCACATGATTGACCTGCCAGGTGAACTGGGATGACTACCTTTGGTAAACGATTATTTTCTTTAGCAATAATAAGTTTTTTTTCTAACTCATCAGTGCACATATTCCCTGTTGCTACATCAATATCCACAAAGTCTATTTGAGCACCACAGTACAGTGCACAATTTGCGGAAGCAACGAACGAAATAGGGGAGGTCCACACGATGTCATCTTTCCCCACATTTAACGCTAAACATGCAACGTGCAATGCTGATGTGGCACTGTTTGTTGCACATGCATAGGTGCTGCCACAATAATTTGCGATGGCTTGCTCAAAAGCGGGTACTTTTGGGCCTTGCGTTAACCAATCAGATTTTAAGACATCAACTACTGCGTCGATGTCTTGTTGAGAGATAGCTTGTTTGCCGTATGGGATCATGGAGTCATTACTTTTAAATTAAGGCTTCAATATTGAAGGCTTCAATTTCTTCAATCGTCATGTAATGTGGGTTGTTCAAAGAGTTATATTCAAAGCCTTGCTGAACTTTTTTTCCCTTTTCATTAAGTGCATTAACTGTAAAGTCATTACTACGACTGCTAAATTTGATGCCTGGTGCAATTACAAAATGATCGTTATATTCATAGGTTTCAAAACACAGATCGGCAGGGCACATAACTTCATGAAGTTTCTCTCCTGGGCGAATACCAATAATTTTAATAGGTAATTCAGGAGCCATTGCTTTTGCTAAATCAGCAATTCGAATTGATGGGATTTTAGGTACGAAAATTTCACCGCCCAACATGCGCGCGAAATTTGTTAAAACAAAATCAACACCTTGTTGAAGGCTTATCCAAAAACGAGTCATTTCGTCATGAGTGATAGGGATGTGATCACGGCCTTCATTAATGAATTTTTGGAAAATAGGCACAACTGACCCTCGCGAACATACTACATTCCCATAACGCACTACTGAAAAAGTCGTTTTATGGCCGCCTGCAATATTGTTTGCCGCTACAAATAATTTATCCGAGGCTAATTTAGTGGCACCATACAAATTAATAGGGTTAGCTGCTTTATCTGTAGAGAGGGCAATGACTTTTTCAACATTGTTATCAAGTGCTGCATTAATGACGTTTTCTGCGCCATTAATATTAGTTTTGATGCATTCCATTGGGTTGTACTCTGCGGCAGGTACCTGCTTAAGGGCTGCAGCATGGATGACATAATCAACGCCACGCATTGCGCGATTTAGTCGTTCTTTATCTCGAACATCACCAATAAAGTAGCGCATGCAAGGCTGATCAAAATCTTGCTGCATCTCAAACTGTTTTAACTCGTCACGAGAAAAGATAATAATTTTTTTTGGACTGTACCGCTCTAATAGTGTTTTTACATACTTTTTACCGAACGACCCTGTTCCACCTGTTATTAAAACTACCTTTCCATCAAACATGAGATTCTCTCCACAGCTAACCAGCCTAATATTGCCAAATCTATTTTAAAAGTTAGATTTATACTTATTTACAGCTTTTTTATTTTTTTGATTACCAACTATTTTAACCGCTAATAGTTGTTTTTGAGCATCCATTTTAGCAGATAGCTGTTCTATTAGGTTAATTAAAAACTCAAGTTCAGTCGCAGAGTAAAAAGCTTTTTCTCTTGTAAGTGATTCACTTATATATGTATCAAGCTTATTATGAATACTCAGCGCTTGCTCAATATCCCAATCCTCTGAGTCATTAATCAAACTCACTAGCTCATTACAATATTTGCGAGTTTCACTATCTGTAACTTGTGAACTCGTTATTTGCTTTAAAGCCATTATAGTTGTGGTTCTCTTTGCTCGAATGGAATTGCTTCCCAACCTGATTTAATCTCTTTAATCAAGGTAATTACTTCATCGATTTTATCTATATTGTTTTCAAGGTTTGCAGTTAATAAGCAGCGCTGGCAGTAGTCATACAAAGAGTCTAAGTTAGTTGATACTTCATTATTGTGTTCAAAATTTAATACCTGCTGCAACGCACCAAGTAGCACAATACAATCAGAGATTGCGTTGCCTTTTTTTTCTAACTCTTTACGTTCAATAAATCCTTTTGCAGCAGAGAGCTTGCCAACAATATTCACAAACACGAGTTTAACTTGGTCGTAAGGCGTCATTTCTTTAACACTGCTAACTGTTATTTGACGGTATTTATTGATTGATGCATGAGCCATAGGTAATTCCTCAAATTTTAATAACATGTTCAGAACTCTAAGCAAGTTTAGTTCCAACATAAGTTTGACTATTACTTTATCGGCAAAAACAGTCACACCTTTAAGTAATAATAGCAGTTTTTATGTGTTTCTTCTGTGTGGAATCGTATCATTGAAAATCGCATTATATGTCGTTTAATTCATCCTAAGTATGTATATCACTAAAACTACCTAGGCAATTAATAGTTATAAAGTATTGACTTTGTGCGGCCAGTGTCTGTTTTTTGGCGTTAATGTCAAAAAATCGCCGCTATTGCTTGCATCCAAACCCAACTGGCTTACAATTTGATTAATAAAACAAATTAGTGAAATAAATGGCTCGCTAAAGATGATCTTAATTTTAGATAATAATAACAATCGCTCTATTGGATTATACGCATCGCTTACTTTTATTGGTGAGGCTGTACAGTTGCAAACAGAAGCTGACTTTGAACAGGCATGCAGCCACTATCAAAACAAAGAATGTATTGTGGTGTTAGGTGCTTTGCAGTCTTTAGATCACGAAAGTTTAATTAAACGATACCCAACATTTCCTTTTTTACTCATTGGTGAAACGCTTAAACCTTTGTTGAGTTTGGCTAATGTTGTGGGGTTGATATGTGAGCCATTTACTCATGAAATAACCACACAGCTGTTACACGACTGTCAGCAATATCAGCGCATGTTGCCGCATGAACATAAAAATAACAAAGAGAAAAGCACCTTTGATGGTCTTGTTGGTGAAACCAAAGCGGTAAAAGATTTACGCTTTTTAATTACGCAGGTTGCTAAAACCGATGCTAACGTACTTATTTTAGGTGAGTCGGGCACAGGTAAAGAAGTAGTTGCCCGTAACGTACATTTGCTCTCTAAGCGTAACAAAGGCCCATTTGTGCCAGTAAACTGTGGGGCTATTCCTGCTGAGCTATTAGAAAGTGAACTATTTGGTCATGAAAAAGGCGCGTTTACTGGGGCTATTTCAGCACGTAAAGGCCGGTTTGAATTGGCGCAAGGTGGCACGCTATTTTTAGATGAAATAGGGGATATGCCGCTGCAAATGCAGGTTAAGTTACTGCGAGTACTACAAGAGCGTAGCTATGAGCGCGTTGGCGGTACCAAAGCGATTCAAGCCGATGTACGTGTTATAGCTGCAACCCACCGTGACCTTGAAAGCATGATAGAAAAAGGCTCATTTAGAGAGGATTTATACTATCGTTTAAATGTTTTTCCTATTGAGAGCCCATCTCTTGCTCAACGCGCAGAAGACATACCATTACTACTTAAAGAGCTTATGCGCCGTGTAAATGAACAAAGCGGTACTACGGCTAAGTTTACAGAGCGTGCTATTGATAGTTTAAAAGAACATTCTTGGCCGGGTAATATTCGTGAGCTGGCGAACCTTGTTGAACGAATGGTTATTATGTTTCCAGATAAGGTGGTGGATGTTCCTGATTTACCCAATAAATACCGCTACATTGAAGTTGAAGCCTATGAGCCACAGTACCCAGAAGAGCTGATGGAGCGTGATGCCTTTAATGATATTTTTAGTGGCGGATTTAGCGAAGATGAAATAGATCTAGAAGATGACTTTGCTCAGGCTGCACCTGGTTTATTGCCCGATGAAGGTATTGAGCTTAAAGAGTACTTAGCTGAGCTTGAAATTAACTTAATCACACAGGCATTAGAGCGCTTTGATTACGTTGTCGCCCGTGCTGCTGAAGTACTTGGTGTAAGACGAACCACACTGGTCGAAAAAATGAAAAAATATAACCTTTCTAGAGATTGAGAGCTAAGTGCATGTGCTAGGTACTAGGCGCTAGGTGTTAGGTTAGAAAAAATAAACACTGCGTTTAATGCAAACTCGGCGCTATAATTGTCAGCGGGTTTACCTCGCGTCTCGTAACCCGAAACCCGCTCCTAGCCGAGCTTTTTAACTTCTTCCTTCCTAAAACAATCATTACTATGATCGTTAACCATACCGCACGCCTGCATGTAGGCATACACTGTGGTTGGGCCTAAAAATTTAAAGCCACGCTTTTTTAAATCTTTTGCAAATAATGTTGATGCCTCAGTAACTGCGGGGTAATCCGCAAGCGTCTCTAAATCGTTTACCTGAGGTTTATTACCAACAAACCGCCACTGGTAATCACTAAAGCTGCCAAACTCTTTTTGAATAGCAATGAAGCACTTTGCATTATTAATTGTTGCGGCTATTTTTAAGCGGTTGCGAACAATTCCCTCATTTTGCATTAATGTTTCTAGGTCCTGCTCAGTAAAGGCCGCTACTTTATTTACATCAAAGTTTGCAAAGGCGTTTTTATAATTAGCGCGCTTTTTTAATATGGTGTACCAACTTAACCCCGCTTGTGCCGATTCTAACGTTAAAAACTCAAAAAGTAGGTGATCGTCATACACAGGAACGCCCCATTCATGGTCATGGTAATCCACATAGTCGGGCTTTGAGGTATCTAACCATGGGCAGCGGCACTGAGTCTCTTTATTCATGCATGTTCCTTTGCGCGTCATTTTTACGGCACGTATTTTAACTATTTAAATTGTTGATATTATTATGAAATAATTTTGGTACATATTGTGCATTAGCTACAGTATCTACATTATTTTAGAGAGTTGATTATGGCCCTTGCAAGTGTGCTAAAACCCCAGTTTATTTCTGCTAATCAGTATAACCCATGTTTACTGCAAGAGGAGTATGTTGGTGAGTTGAGTGATTTGCGTCAACAAGCAAGTTGGCTCTCTCATCTGGTTGATACCATGCCTGCGGGCGTGATTGTACTCGATGGTAAAGGAATGATCGCCAAAGCGAATCAAATTGCCATAGATATGCTCGGCGAGCCATTAGAAGGAGAGAAGTGGTTTAGCGTTATTCAGCGCTCATTTCGTCCTCATCAAGATGATGGTCATGAAGTGTCGTTAAAAGATGGACGCTTAATTAAGCTCGATATTACTGCACTCGCGCCTGAGCCTGGGCAACTTATACTAATGACCGATTTAACCGAAACCCGACGCTTACAAAAGCGAGTCGCGCATATGCAGCGTTTAAGTGCCTTAGGTAAAATGGTGGCGTCTTTAGCTCATCAAGTACGCACACCGTTATCAGCGGCTATGTTGTATGCCGCAAATTTAGGCTCAAAACGCTTACCCGAAGCGTCTCGCGGCAGTTTCCATACTAAATTAATGTCACGTTTAAAAGATTTAGAAACCCAAGTAAACGACATGCTGTTATTTGCTAAAAGTGGTGATCAGCAAGTTGTTGAGCAAGTGTCGATGCAACAGCTACTAAGTGAAGTTAAAGCCGGTGCCGATGCTATGGTAGCGCTCAATGATAGCGAATTAAATGTGAGCTTACCTGAGCCTGATATTGAAATTATGGGTAACAAAACAGCATTGGCAAGCGCAATTCAAAACCTAATTCATAATAGTATTCAAGTCATTGGCAGTGGTGCACAAGTACATCTTAGTGCTTTGCGTGATATACAAGACCCTGATTATGTCCGCATTAGTGTTAGTGATAATGGCCCTGGGCTTGATTTAGCGCAAAGCGAAAAAATATTTGAACCCTTTTATACCACTAAAAGCCAAGGTACTGGTTTAGGACTTGCCGTTGTAAGTTCAGTGGCCAGTGCACATCAGGGACGTGTTGAAGCAGACAACAACCCACAAGGGGGAGCAATTTTTAGTATGTTGCTACCTATTAGTGTCACATCTAAATTAGGGGAGTCACAATGAGTAACACTATTTTAGTTGTAGAAGATGACGCCGGACTTCGTGAAGCATTAATTGATACGCTTGAAATGTCAGGTATAGCCTGTATGGCCGCCAATAGTGCCGAGCAAGCCATGGTGCTACTAAAAAAAGAAGTATTTTCATTGGTGGTCAGTGATGTACAAATGGGCGCAATGAGCGGCTTGGATTTATTACGTAGTATTAAATTAAATTACCCTGATTTACCCGTACTAATGATGACGGCCTATGCCACTATTGATGATGCTGTAGAGGCTATGCGTTTAGGCGCGATTGATTATATGGCTAAGCCATTTGCACCAGAAGTGCTATTGAATATGGTGAGTCGTTACTTACCAGAAAAAGAAAAAGAAACAGACGGGCCCATTGTCGCCGACCCTAGTAGTATTCAATTACTCGAACTTGCTAATAAAGTTGCTCGTTCAGATGCCAGTGTGATGGTGCTTGGGCCAAGTGGCTCTGGTAAAGAAGTACTGGCGCGTTATATTCATGACAAATCAAAACGCTGTAATGAACCGTTTGTTGCGATTAACTGTGCTGCTATTCCTGAAAATATGCTCGAAGCCACTTTATTTGGTTATGAGAAAGGCGCGTTTACCGGTGCTATTCAAGCTTGCCCTGGTAAGTTTGAACAAGCACAGGGCGGTACTATTTTACTTGATGAAATCACCGAAATGGATTTAGGCCTGCAAGCCAAGCTGTTACGTGTACTACAAGAGCGTGAAGTTGAGCGTTTAGGTGGTCGTAAAACCATTGCACTGGATGTACGTGTGCTTGCCACAAGTAACCGAGAGTTAAAAGAAGCGGTTGCTGATAACCAGTTCCGCGAAGATTTATACTATCGACTCAATGTTTTCCCATTGCTATGGCGACCACTGTGTGAGCGCCCAGGGGATATTATTGTGCTGGCTAAACATTTGATTGAACGTCACTTAAGTAAAAGCAAAGAGCCAATGGCATATTTAGATAGCAGTGCAGAGCAAAAACTGCTTAGCCATAGCTGGCCCGGTAACGTACGCGAACTAGATAACGTTATCCAGCGAGCATTAATTTTACGCAGTGGAAATAGTATTGATGAGCATGCTATTTTTATCGAAAATCTAGCCCCAACGCATTTTGTGGCAGAAACTAAAGCTGACATTGAGCCTGTAAAAAGTAGTCTCAGTAACGCTTATTATGATGAAAAAGCAGCGCCTGCAGATGAGCAAAAAAATGATTTGTTAGCCGTCGATACTGGTAGTTACAAAGATGAGCTTAAAGATAAAGAACATCGTATTATTTTAGAAACCTTGGCACGCTGCCAAGGAAAACGTAAAGAGGTCGCCGAAACCTTAGGTATTAGCCCGCGTACTTTACGCTACAAATTAGCACAAATGCGTGATTTAGGTATTTCCCTCCCAGCATAACCCCCATAAGCCCTAAGTTCAATCACTTGAATTTAGGGCTGTCAAAACTCTGACTGCTTAATTATTTTACTTAAAGCGTTGTTTTAATTGGTTTTAATTTTTGGCATGTTTTGTGCTTTATTCACTTTAAGAGTTTACTGCATTATCAGAGACAATTATGAAAATTCAAAACAGTGCTTTATTTCAAGAAATGCAATCAATGGCTGCAGAGGCCACACGTAGTAATCAAGTTAATAACTTGCCAACGCAAGTGCAATCAACCTCTACAGCACAGTTTGGTGACATGTTGAGTAATGCCCTTAATACAGTGCATGAACTTCAGCAAGACACAGGACAAAAAGTAAAAGCGGTAGAGAATGGCGACAGAAGCGTATCACTTGCTGAGGCTATGATTGCTTCGCAAAAGTCTTCTGTGGCATTTGAAGCTACGGTACAGGTTCGTAATAAGCTTGTTGAGTCTTATAAAGAAATTATGAACATGCCTGTTTAACTAGGTAGTGGAGAATTATTGTGGCGCAATCTAATCAATCTACAGATCTGGCACTTGCTGATGGCATGATGGAGCAAAGTGAAAACGAAGATCAACAAGAGCAAAAATCAGGCTATTTCAGTGCCCTTGGCGGTGTTGATGTTTTACGTCAAATTACCCTGATTGTTGCATTAGCTATTTGTTTAGCCATTGCTATTTTCGTTATTATTTGGGCTCGTCAGCCAGATATGCGCCCTTTAGGTAAAATGCAAACTGAAGAGTTAATAGAAACACTCGACTTTTTAGATGCACAAAAAATTGACTACCAACTTGATGGCAATGTGGTCTCGGTGGATGAAACTGAATATCAAAATATCAAGTTATTGATGACCCGTGAAGGTTTAGATCAAGGGCCTACATCAGGTAGTGACATTATTATGCAAGACATGGGGTTTGGGGTAAGCCAACGTTTAGAACGTGAGCGCCTTAAACATGGCCGTGAGCAACAACTTGCCCGTACTATAGAAGAGCTAAATAATGTTACTCGCGCCAAAGTATTGTTAGCGATTCCCAAAGAAAATGTGTTTGCCCGTAGAGAGAAAAAACCCTCTGCAACTGTTGTACTTACTCTTAAACGCGGTCGCTCTCTAGATGGCGAAGAAGTTGACTCGGTTGTTGATATGATAGCTTCAGCGGTACAAGGGCTTGAGCCTTCGCGCGTTACTGTGACCGATCAAAATGGTCGTTTATTAAATTCAGGCTCGCAAACCTCTTTAGCTGCACGCTCACGTAAAGAATACGATATAGAACGTAAACGTGAGCAAGAATACCTAGAAAAAATCGACAGTATTTTGATCCCCGTGGTTGGATTAGGTAATTACACCGCACAAGTAGATTTAAGTATGGACTTTAGTGCGGTAGAAGAAACACAAAAACGTTACAACCCAGATTTACCTGCGGTAAGAAGTGAAACGACCTTTGAAGAAAATAATATTGGTGGCCTAGCGGTTGGTATTCCAGGCGCGCTGACTAATCAGCCACCAGTTAACTCAACTATTCCTGAAGATGCGATGGCGGGCGGTGCAGGCACTGCAACCTCACCGAGTAGAACTCACAAAGAAGCCACTCGTAACTATGAACTCGATACCACTATTTCACATAAGCGTCAGCAAACTGGAGTGATCCGCAGAATAAGCGTCTCTGTTGCGGTTGATTACCTGCCTACGGTGGGTGAAAATGGTGAAACAACTATGACGCCACGCTCGGTTGAAGCCCTGTCAAATATTCGTCGCTTGTTACAAGGTGGCGTAGGCTTTGATATGCAACGTGGCGATGCACTTGAAGTAGTGACCGTACCATTTGTTCGTGAAGACTCAGCGCTTGATTTTGAGTTGCCTTTATGGGAACAAGATTGGTTTATGAAAATGATGCGCTTAGTATTAGGTGCACTGGTTATTATTGTACTGATTTTAGCTGTCGTTAAACCTATGCTTAAACGCTTAATCTACCCAGATAATACACTTGAAGAATACGATGAAGATTCTCTTAGTTCAGGTGTTGATCTTGGTGACAGCACATTAGATATGCTAAATAATGACTTTGATTCTGCTTCTGTTGGCTTCTCAAGCGATGGTACACTACGCTTACCAGACCTACACGGCGACGAAGACTTACTCAAAGCGGTTCGTGCCCTTGTAGCCAATGAACCAGAACTATCATCACAAGTAGTGAAAGCGTGGTTAACAGAAGATGACTGATCAAGAACAAAAACAACTACCTCAAGCGTTTGATGTTGATAAACTTGATGGTGTAGATAAAGCCGCAATATTATTGCTGAGCTTAACTGAAGAAGATGCAGCGCAAATCCTCAAGCACTTAGAGCCAAAACAAGTGCAAAAGGTCGGTATGGCTATGGCGGCAATCGATGATTTGTCGCAAGCTAAAATTAGCGCGGTTCATAATTTGTTTATTGAACAAATTCAAAGCTTTAGTACGATTGGTTTTCAGTCTGAAGACTTCATCAAAAAAGCACTTACAGCCGCATTAGGTGAAGATAAAGCCGCCAGCTTGATAGACCAAATAGTGATGGGCTCAGGCGCTAAAGGTCTTGATTCATTAAAATGGATGGACTCTAAACAGGTGGCTAACATTATTCGTAATGAGCATCCACAAATTCAAACAATTGTTCTCTCTTACCTAGAGCCTGAACAGTCGGCTGAAATTTTAGCGCAATTTCCTGAAAAAGTGCGCCTCGATTTAACCATGCGTATTGCTAATTTAGAAGAAGTACAACCGGCAGCATTGCAAGAATTGAATGAAATTATGGAAAAACAATTTGCCGGTCAAGCGGGTGCACAAGCTGCGAAAATGGGTGGCTTAAAAGCTGCGGCAGATATCATGAACTACCTCGATACCAATGTTGAAGGCCAGTTAATGGATTCAATCCGTGAGCATGACGAAGAAATGTCGCAACAAATTCAAGACTTAATGTTTGTCTTCGAAAACTTAATGGATGTAGACGACAGAGGCATTCAAGCAATCCTGCGTGAAGTGCCGCAAGATGTATTAATGAAAGCCATTAAAGGGACCGACGATGCTCTTAAAGAGAAAATTTTGGGTAACATGTCAAAACGTGCCGCTGAAATGCTCGCTGATGATTTAGAAGCTATGGCTCCTGTGCGCATTAGTGAAGTAGAAGCGGCGCAAAAAGAAATTTTATCAACAGCACGTCGCCTTTCTGATTCAGGTGAAATTATGCTTGGTGGTGGCGGTGGTGAGGAGTTCTTATAACCTATGAGTCACTCTAAAGGTCGCCCATTACATGCAGATGAAGCTGATGAGTTATTAAAAAATTGGCCAATTCCTGATGTTGCTCCCGATGAGCGAAGCTTTCGCAATCGCTCTACGGCTTATGGCACACCCTTAGCCGAGCTATACCGTAAAGAAATAGCAAAAGAACAAGTAGAAGAACCGGAAGAACCAGAGCTGCCTTCATTAACTATGGTAGAGCTGGAGCGTATTCGCCAAGATGCCTACGAAGAAGGCCTTAAACAAGGGCACGAACAAGGCTATATAGATGGCTTTGACAAAGGCGTAACCGAGGGTAAAGAGGCGGGTTACAAAGAAGGTGTAGAGCTGGGTAAAACACAAGGCCAAGAAGACGTTAAACCCTTAATTGATGAGCAGTTGACCAGTCTGCGTGGTTTACTAGATAGTTTAAGCGACCCGCTTAAAAAAGTGGACGAGCAAGCAGAAAAACAGCTGGTACAGCTAGCCACTATGCTCAGTGAAGCGATTATTTATCAAGAAGTAAAAACATCACCTGATATTATTTTACATACTTTGAAAAAAAGCATTGATGCACTTAATGCAGAACAAGAAAAAGTTCGAATTCATCTTCATCCAGATGACTTATCGCTGATAAAAGCCAGTTATGGCGAACAAGCTATTGAAGATAATCATTGGCAATTAATTGCAGAACCCACTCTAGAGCGGGGCGGTTGTGAAGTTAAAACAACGTTATCATCTTTAGATATGACCTTGAAAACCCGTGTCAAAGAAACGTTGGATAGCTTTTTGCATAACAGTGGTATCTAACTTTTTTATTGGCGTGTCATGTCTGTGAGCGATACTTCATTAAGCGAACGCTTATCTCAATACCAACGGCATATTAAAATTCCAGCGCCTGCAGTCGCGGGAGTTTTAACGCGTGTGGTTGGTTTAACACTGGAAGCCAAAGGTTTGCGCGCTCCGGTAGGCAGCCAATGTAAAATTGAAACAATGAACGGCTTTGTTGACGCTGAAATTGTTGGATTTAACGATCAAACTTTGTATTTAATGCCTAACGACCACATTTCAGGCGTACTTCCTGGTGCGCGAGTTATCCCCCAAGTTAATGACACAGGTTTGCCTGTTGGCATGAGCTTACTTGGTCGAGTGGTAGACGGCTTAGGTAGACCTTTAGATGGCTTAGGTAAAATTAATGCAGAACATACACTCAAATTTGCTCAAAATGCAATAAACCCTCTTGCAAGACGCCCCATTAGTAAGCCTATGGATGTGGGGGTACGTGCTATTAACTCGGTGATTACTGTCGGCCAAGGCCAGCGCATGGGCTTATTTGCAGGCTCTGGTGTGGGTAAATCAGTATTATTAGGCATGATGACCCGAGGCAGTGAAGCCGATGTGATTGTAGTGGGTTTAGTCGGTGAGCGTGGTCGAGAAGTAAAAGAATTTATTGAAGAAATACTGGGTGTTGAAGGGCGTAAACGTTCAGTTGTTGTTGCAGCCCCCGCTGATGCCTCACCATTAATGCGATTAAAAGGCTGCGAAAGTGCGGTAACCATTGCAGAGTATTTTCGAGATCAAGGCTTAAACGTATTGTTATTACTCGACTCGGTGACGCGTTATGCTATGGCACAGCGTGAAATCGCGCTGGCTGTGGGTGAGCCCCCTGCAACAAAAGGCTACCCACCTTCAGTATTTGCGAAATTACCTGCGCTGGTGGAAAGAGCGGGTAACGGCGGGGAAGGGCAAGGCTCTATTACTGCCTTTTTTACCGTACTGAGTGAAGGCGATGACATGCAAGACCCGATTGCTGATGCTGCACGTGCCATACTTGACGGACATATTGTTTTATCGCGTGATTTAGCCGACAGCGGCCATTATCCTGCCATTGACATAGAAAAATCGATTTCTCGAGTTATGCCTCAAGTGGTGTCTGAGTCGCACATGCAACAAGCTCGGGTGCTTAAGCAAGTGTATTCAATGTATCAACAGAACAAAGACATGATCACCTTGGGCGCTTATCAAAAAGGCAGTGATCAAATGCTCGATCAGGCAATAAACATGATGCCAAGAGTGAACGCATTTTTACAACAAGGGATGCGTGATGTGATTAGCTATGATGATGGCCTTCAAGGGCTAGCGCAATTATTAGGACAAGCATAATGGCAAAAAATAAACTGCATTTGTTGCTCAGGCTTGAAAACGAAAAAGAAGAAACGTTACGCATGAGCTACTTGCAAGCTAATCAAAATTTGCAAGTAAATCAGCAAAAGCTGCAGGGCTTAAATGACTTTCGACTTGAATACACGCAGCAACTTCATATTAAGGGGCAGTCGGGTTTATCAAGTGCCGGATTTAGTCAGTATCATGCATTCATTGCTAAGATTGAAGAAGCGATACGTCAACAAGCAAGCACAGTTAACACTGCAAAGCAGGTGGTTAGCCAGCGTAAAACCTTGTGGTTAAAGCAACAAGTAAAAGCGAAAGCGGTTGCTAAGTTAATTGAAAAACAACAGATAAAAGCGGATATGTTGGCCGCTAAAAGTGAGCAAAAAATGCTCGATGAATTTTCCTCTAATCAGTTTTATCAAAGGCATAAAGCACTATAAGGTAGGCATGCTAATTGCTTAGATTCTACAAGAGCAATGATTTTTAGGATTGTGCGGTGGGCTGTTGCCGCTTTTATTAGGTGATTTATGGCGATAAATGATATTTCAATGTTAGCGGTATCTGAGCAAGACTCATACTTAGTTAAAAAAGACAGTGATAAAACAAAGCTAGACAGCAGTAATGATGCTGGCTTTTTTGATCAATTAGCCCTTGCTAACCAAGCTTCTGAAACACACAGTACGCAAGCTAAAGCGCCAAACAAACAATCAGCAGATGAACAATCCGATCTAAATGAGCAAAGTAGCGAAGAAAAGCCTTTAAGCGGTGAAGATATGCTGGCGCAAATTAATGCGGCACAAGTCATCGATACCTCAGTAAAAAATAACCCCCATGGTGGTGCGCAGTTAATAGACAAAGACGCTGTTAAAATAAACGCTAAGCCTGAAGATAAGCTGGCACCTATTATTACTATGCCAAGTGATGCCGTTGTGGATGATGAAATCATTCCACAAACACAAAATGTACAAGGTGCTAATTTAGCAGGAAAAGGCGAAGGTGAGCCGACACTGCTTGACACAAAAGCGCTAGCAGCTGTTAATGCGAGTCAAAAAGGCGATGTTGTTTCAAGTCAATTAGCAACAGATAAGGTGGCCGATAAGCCGACTGATACCACAACCGTAAAATCATCATTAGACTCATCAATTTTGGCGCTGTTATCAAAAGATGATAATGCCATTAAAGCAGATAAATTATTGGCAAATTTAACACCTGCTCAGCAAGGTGAGTTAGCCACTGAGCTTAATGCGATGAGCAAGCCAATTAATAAAGATAACCTAGCGGATTTAAAGCAATTACTCAGTAAGTATGTGAGTGAAAGTGAGAAGCCGCAAACACCTCAGCAGACCATTAATGCACAAATAAGTACGTTAACTACCTCAGAAAAACAGGCTTTACTCAATCAGTTACAGGGGTATATTAAAAATGAGTCTTTACCAACGAAAGAACTTGCCTCGTTAAAAGGGGTAATTAGTGATTTAGAGACAGCCATTAACGCGGACAGCTTGTTTAGCGCCAAAGATAAGCCGCTATTTTCAAATAATGCTTTGGCGGGAGCAATAGCGCCAAAAGCACAGACTGGTACTGAATCAGCTAATGTAAAACCTGAGCTAAAATTAGAGAGTTCAAAATCGGTAGCTGATAACCCTGAAGAGCTTGCCAAACAGTTAGACGCGCTACAAAAAGAGAGCATGCGCGGCACTAATGCTGAGCAAATGCCACCGCGTGCAGCACAAATTTTCTCTCAGATCATTAATGTATTTGATAAACAGTCGCTTAATACACTCGCTAAATACGATACTTTAGGGTACGAACAAGCTATTATTGAAGCGCAAAGCTTGCAAGCAGGGCAGTTACAAAGTACTGCACAAGCTAAACAAGTAAGCATTGATCCTGCCACGTTACAGGCATTAAACATTATTAAAAGTGATGCGGCAAAAATGCTACAAGAGCGCGTTAGCTCAATGTTAAGTATTAATAATAAAGAAGCTGAAATTCGCCTAGATCCGCCAGAAATGGGCAGCATGCAAATTCGTATTAGAAGTGATGCTGAGCAAGCACAAATCAACTTTGTAGTGCAAAACCAGCAAGCCAAAGAAGCGCTGGAGCAGTCGTTACCTAGGCTTAGAGAAATGCTGATGCAGCAAGGTTTAGAACTAGGTGAAAGCAGTATTTCTTACGGTGATTCCTCAGGTGAGCAAGCACAGCAACAAGAAGGTGATGCACAAGGGCAAATGGCCAATAATCGCTCTACAGATGAAACAAATAGTGAGCAACCAGATAAGCAAATACAGGGTTCTGGACAACAAACGTCATCATCAATAGATTACTATGCCTAAGTCCTGCTATTATAATAGTTAAAACAAGCAAATACCTTTGCAAATAAAGGAAATACAATGGCTGAAGATACTAATTTAGAAATAGAAGAAGTAAGTAAGAGTAAAAGCAAACTCATAATAATTATTGCCGCTGTATTACTTATTGTTGGCGCTGTGGCAGGGTACTTTTTATTATCAGGTGGTGATGAGCCAGTAGAAACCCTTGCAGATGATGCTGCCAATGGTGAGGTAGCTGCTGCGCCAACAAGTTCTTCGGCAACGGTTGGCAGTGCTTTATATGTTGCGATGCCTAGACCGTTTATTTTTAATGTGCCAGGGGCTAGTCGCGATAGAATTGTACAGATTAAAGTACAATTATTAGTGCGCGGCGATGGTAATGAAGAAACGGCTAAAAAACACATTCCACTGATTGAAGGCACACTCCTGAGTGTATTTTCTATGACAACGGCTGATGAACTTAGCACCAGTGTAGGCAAAGAAACACTGCGTTTTACTGCACTTGATAAAGTACAGGCCGCTATGATGGATGTTGAAGGGAACAAAGTAATTGAGCGGGTACTATTTACCGGCTTTGTGATGCAATAAGGGGCCAGTGTGAGCGATTTATTATCCCAAGACGAAATTGATGCACTATTACATGGTGTCGATGAAGTCGAAGAGGAAGATATACACGACGGTGAAGATGGTGAGGGAAGTACACTACAGTACGACTTTTCTTCGCAAGATCGCATCGTGCGTGGTCGCATGCCGACACTTGAAATTGTTAACGAGCGATTTGCCCGTCATATGCGAATTAGCTTATTTAACATGATGCGCCGCACCGCTGAGGTGTCAATTAACGGCGTGCAAATGATCAAGTTCGGTGAGTACATACATACCTTGTTTGTACCAACGAGTTTGAATATGGTGCGTTTTCGCCCACTAAAAGGCACCGGCCTTATTACCATGGAAGCACGCTTAGTATTTATACTGGTAGACAACTTCTTTGGTGGCGATGGCCGTTATCATGCCAAAATTGAAGGACGTGAATTTACCCCAACAGAACGCCGAATCGTACAAATGCTGCTGAAAATAATCTTTGAAGATTACAAAGAAGCATGGGCACCGGTGATGGATGTATCGTTCGAGTACCTCGATTCTGAGGTAAACCCTGCGATGGCTAATATTGTTAGCCCAACCGAAGTAGTGGTTATCAGCTCTTTTCATATTGAGCTGGATGGTGGCGGGGGAGACTTCCATATTGCGCTACCTTATTCAATGCTCGAACCTATCAGAGAGTTATTGGATGCGGGTGTTCAGTCTGATACTGAAGATACCGATTTACGTTGGAGTAAGGCGCTTCGTGACGAAATAATGGACGTAGAAGTCGATTTATCGACCCAGCTACTTGAAGTTGATTTAAGCTTAAAACAAATAATGGAGCTCAAAGCTGGGGATATAATTCCAGTTGAAATGCCTGAGCATATTACCGTATTTGTGGAAGAGCTCCCTACATTTAGAGCTAAAATGGGTCGTTCACGCGATAACGTTGCGCTACAAATTAGTGAAAAAATTAAACGCCCTGATTCAGTTAAATCTGAGCTGCATGTCTTTACCAAAGGCGGCAAAAAAATTGATTCAGATGCAGAATTAGCAGAACTAGAAGATGATTTACACCTTTCAAACGGTGTAGACTTAGACTGGTAATTGATTAAAAGGTTAAAAGTATGAGCGATGATCAAGATACAATGGACGAATGGGCAGCAGCACTTGCTGAAGCTGAAGGCACTGACGATAGTCCTGAGGTCAAAGTAACCGAGCTTGATGAGCTTGATGATTCAAAGCATGAACTCAGCGGTGAAGAAAAACGTAAACTCGATACTATTTTAGATATTCCCGTTACTATTTCTATGGAAGTAGGGCGTTCTAAAATTAATATTCGTAATTTATTACAACTTAACCAAGGTTCGGTCGTTGAGCTTGACAGGGTTGCCGGCGAACCGCTCGATGTTTTAGTTAATGGTACTTTGATTGCGCATGGCGAAGTGGTTGTGGTGAACGATAAGTTCGGTATTCGTTTAACGGATGTAATTAGCCAGGTTGAACGGATCAAAAAGTTACGATGATAGCACTAGCCAGTTTAAGCAATTCGGTGTTTGCAGCAACCGATGCTGCAACACCGACCACAGATATCCTATCCATGGTGTTATCTTTGGGTATGGTTGTGGTGTTAATTTTAGTGTTGGCTTTTTTTGTAAAAAAGCTCAATCCAAATTTAACCAATAACGATGAGTTTAAAGTGATCCGCAGTCTTCCGTTGGGATCACGTGAGCGCTTAATGGTGGTTGAAATAGATAATGCACAGCACCTATTAGGGGTTACTCCACACAGTATTAATTATCTACACAAGTTAGAAACCCCCCTAACAGAAAAAGAGTTACCAGAATTAGCGAAGCGGTTTGGCAAAATGTTGAATCCGCAACTTAATCAAAATAAAAAGAACTAATATTATGACTAAATGGCTGCTTTTCCTATTTGCCATGGTGTTCGTCCCAGGGGTCAATGCCGAGGGGATTGACGCGCTGACGATCACCACTAATGCCGATGGCACCCAAGACTACTCAGTGACGCTACAAGTGTTGGCGATCATGACGGCTATGAGCTTTATTCCAGCCGCCATTATCATGATGACCTCTTTCACTCGAATTATTGTTGTTTTAGCTATTTTGCGCCAAGCCATTGGTTTGCAGCAAACGCCTTCGAATCAAGTATTACTAGGTATGTCGCTGTTTTTAAGTATTTTTATTATGGCGCCAATTTATGAGCAAATAAATGAGCGAGCTATCGAACCGTATTTAAGTGAACAAGTAACGTCACTTGAAGCACTTGATTTAGCCAAAGAGCCAATGAAAGCGTTTATGCTCTCACAGGTACGTATAAAAGATTTAGAAACCTTTGCTAAAATAGCAGGTTACGATCAGCTTGACTCGCCTGAAGCAACGCCAATGGTTGTGCTTATTCCTGCGTTTGTGACCAGTGAGTTACAAACCGCTTTTATTATTGGTTTTATGTTTTTTATTCCCTTTTTGATTGTCGATTTGGTGGTTGCATCGGTATTGATGGCCATGGGTATGATGATGTTATCGCCCATGATTGTGTCGCTACCGTTTAAAATTATGTTGTTTGTATTGGTTGATGGGTGGAGCTTGGTGATGGGTACACTCGCTAAAAGCTTTGGCTTGGGCACGTAGTTGTGCACTCTTCATTGAACCAACCACACTAGGAGTCGTCCATGGAACCTGAAGTATTTGTTGATATTTTAAGTGGAGCCCTATTTTTAGTGATTAAGCTGGTGTCTGCCATTGTGGTACCTGGCTTAATTATTGGGTTGGTTGTGGCTGTGTTTCAGGCAGCAACCTCAATTAACGAACAAACACTGAGTTTTTTACCGCGTTTATTAATCACCATCAGTGCTCTGATTGTGGGAGGACATTGGTTTACTCAAGAGCTAATGGACTTTTTTAATCGCTTAGTGCTGCTTATCCCCGAAATTGCAGGTTAACAATGGAATTTCCATTTTCCGTTGTCATTCAATGGTTAAGTGATTTTTTACTGCCCTTAGTGCGCATCAGCTCTATGATCATGATCATGGCGGGTATTGGCGCAAAAAACGTACCTGCTCGAATAAAAATGGGCTTGGCTGTTGTGGTCACCTTCTTAGTTGTTCCTGTTCTTCCTGCTGCTACATTTACTAATCTATTTTCTTTTGAAATGATTTTAGTGGTACTCCAACAAATGTTGATTGGTGTCGCAATTGGTTTTGCGTCCACACTATTACTCAATACGTTTGTGTTAGCCGGTCAAATTCTTGCTATGCAAACCGGTTTAGGTTTTGCATCTGTTGTTGACCCCTCTAATGGGATGAGTGTGCCTGCAGTGGGGCAATTTTATCTAATATTAGCTACCTTATTATTTTTTGTGTTTAATGGTCATTTAATGATGATTCAAATGGTAGTGCACAGTTTTGAAGTACTCCCGATTGATGGCAATTGGTGGGCGGTTGATCATTACTGGGACATAGTGACATGGGGTGGTTGGATGTTTACCACTGCATTAGTACTGTCATTAGCACCATTAACCGCCATGCTGGTTATTAATATGGCATTTGGTATTATGACCCGTGCTGCACCGCAGTTAAATATTTTCTCGATAGGCTTCCCGTTTACCTTAGTGGCAGGGCTCGTTATTATTTGGGCAACGCTCGGTAACTTTGTCACTCAGTTTGAGTTCCAATGGCTAAAAATGGTTGAGCTGATGTGTACTCTAGTTGGTTGTTCCCCTTAGGAGAGCGTAATGGCTGAAGATTCCGGACAAGAAAAAACCGAAGAACCCACCCCCAAAAAAGTTGATGATGCTAAAAAGAAAGGCCAAATAGCGCGTTCTAAAGAGTTAGGTACCATGTTTGTGCTTATTTTTTCTGCTATTTCCTTATTAATGTATGGGCCTGAAATTGGCAAAGGCTTGTACCGCATTATGGGAAGAATGCTGAGTCTTAACCGCAATGAAACCTACGACACCACCAAAATGTTTGCCGTATGGGGAGAGGTGGCCGACGTACTGTTATTTCCTATGTCGATGTTTGTACTCATTATTGTATTGGCTGCATTTATCGGTAATACCATGCTTGGCGGCTTTAATTTTAGTTGGCAAGCAGCTGCGCCCAAGGCCAGTAAAATGTCGCCAATGAAAGGCTTTACCCGCATGTTTGGTCCACAAGCGGCTATAGAATTGCTTAAGTCATTATTAAAGTTTGGCTTAGTAGCCGCATTTGCTATTTTTTTAATTAATACGTTTTTTGATGAAATCTTACATTTAAGTATAGAAAGTGCGCCTGGCAATATTGTTCATGCTTTGGAAATTTTAGCGTGGATGTTTTTAGGCATGTCTTGCACCTTAATTATTATTGCTGCTATTGACGCCCCATTTCAAAGCTATAGTCATAACAAACAGCTTAAAATGACTATGCAAGAGGTAAAAGACGAATATAAAAACTCAGAAGGTGATCCGCAGATTAAAGCGCGCATAAGGCAAACCCAACGTCAAATGTCGCAAAAGAGAATGATGCAGGATGTGCCAGACGCCGATGTTATTGTTACCAACCCTACTCACTATTCCGTAGCTTTAAAATACGATACAGAGCGAGCAGGCGCGCCTATTGTATTAGCCAAAGGTGTGGATGAGCTCGCCATGCAAATTCGTAAAATTGCATTGGGTAATGAAGTGCCTATTGTTGAGTCTCCAACTTTAACCCGAGCGCTTTATCATACTGCAGAAGTGGGTGAGCAAATCCCCGATCAGCTCTTTACTGCGGTTGCTCAAGTGCTTGCTTATGTGTTTCAGCTTAAACGGTTTAAAAAAGGCCGTGGAAAACGCCCTGTTGCCCTTAATAAAAAGCTGCCTATCCCCGATGAATTTAAGTATTAACTGCTAACCAACTAACTTGGAATAGTTATTGCAATTTCAGCGTAGTGTCAATTTTTTGAAATTGTAGAGTTATGGAATTTAAAGCGGTATTACAACAACTTAATAAAGATAAAAAAGAATATGCGAAGGGCGTTGGTACACCGCTTTTGGTGTTGGCTGCGCTGGGCATGGTTATTTTACCGCTGCCTCCATTCCTGCTTGATATATTATTTTCGTTTAATATCGCGCTTGCGTTAGTTGTATTACTGGTCACTGTATACACCATGAAGCCGCTTGAGTTTGGTATGTTCCCAGCGGTGCTGTTAATTGCAACCATAATGCGCTTGGCACTCAATGTGGCCAGTACCCGGGTGGTACTGCTTGAGGGTCATAACGGTGGGGATGCTGCTGGTAAAGTCATTGAAGCATTTGGTTCAGTGGTAATCGGTGGTAACTACGCCGTGGGCTTGGTGGTGTTTTTAATTCTGATCATCATTAACTTTGTGGTAATCACCAAAGGTGCTGGTCGTATTTCAGAAGTATCAGCGCGTTTTACTCTAGATGCTATGCCAGGTAAGCAAATGGCCATAGATGCAGATATGAATGCCGGTTTTATCAGTGCCGAGCAGGCCAGAGAACGTCGTGAGGAAGTAACCCGTGAAGCTGACTTTTATGGTTCTATGGATGGTGCTAGTAAATTTGTAAAAGGCGATGCTATTGCTGGCATAGTCATTTTAGTAATCAATATTGTGGGTGGCTTATTTGTTGGCATGATCCAACATGATTTAAGTTTTTCACGCGCTATGGAAGTGTACACACTATTGACCATTGGTGATGGCTTAGTCGCGCAATTACCTTCATTACTACTTTCAATTGGTACTGCAATTGTTGTAACCCGTCAAAATGAATCGCACAACATGGGCGATCAGTTTAAGAAGCAATTAGGTAACGAAAAGTCGTTATTTATTGCCTCAGGTATCCTTATTACTATGGGCTTAGTCCCAGGTATGCCACACCTTGCATTTTTAAGCTTAGGGGCGCTTTTAGGTTACCTTGCATACTATACTCAGCAAAATAAACTGAAATTAGCCGCTGCAGAAGCAGAAGAAGCCGAAAATGCCGCCTCAGGTACCGGAATTGCGGCTAAACAAGAGCAAAAAGAACTGGGTTGGGATGATGTTCAACAAGTTGATGTTATTGGTTTAGAAGTCGGTTACCGACTCATTCCTCTCGTTGACCAATCACAAGGTGGCGAGCTGTTAAACCGTATTAAAGGAGTGCGTAAAAAACTATCTCAAGAGCTGGGCTTTTTAGTGCCGCCGGTGCATATACGCGATAATCTAGAACTCGACCCAAATGCATACCGCATAACCATGATGGGTGTATCAAGTGGTGAGGGTGAGCTTAAACATGGTGATGAATTAGCGATTAACCCAGGCCAAGTATTTGGCCCGCTAAAAGGAATTGAAACTAAAGATCCTGCGTTTGGTTTAGATGCAGTTTGGATTAAACCTGATCAAAAAGATGAAGCACAGTCTTTAGGTTACACGGTGGTTGATTCGGCGACCGTGGTGGCAACCCATATTAGCCAGTTACTCACCAATAGCGCCGCATTATTACTCGGACATGAAGAAGTACAAAACTTATTAGATATGTTAGGTAAGAGTCACCCTCGCTTAGTTGAAGGACTTGTACCTGAGGTATTACCGCTGACCACCATCGTTAAAGTACTACAAAATTTATTAAATGAAGGGGTAGCAATACGAGATATGCGCTCAATTGTTCAAACCCTTGTTGAGTATGGCCCTCGTAGCCAAGACCCCGATGTATTAACGGCTGCAGTGCGAATATCACTGCGTAGATTAATCGTCCAAGATGCCGTTGGTATGTCTTCTGAAATCCCTGTCATAACCTTGGCGCCCGAGTTGGAACAGATGTTGCATCAGTCACTTCAAAATGCAGGTGATGAAGGTGCCGGAATAGAACCAGGGCTTGCTGATAGACTTCAAACATCATTGAATGAAGCGCATCAAAATCAAGAAATGGCCGGTGAACCTTCAATATTGCTAACGTCAGGAATGTTACGCACTGTGTTATCTCGATTTGTTAAATACACCATTCCAGGATTGCGAGTGATGTCTTATCAAGAGATACCAGATGAAAGACAGATCAAGATTGTCAGCTCTGTAGGCCAACAATAAGATTTTAAAGGGGTTTGAATTATGAAAATTAAACGTTTTTTTGCTAAAGACATGCGCACTGCACTAAAAGAAGTAAAAGAAGAGTTGGGTGTTGATGCGGTTATTATGTCAAATAAAAAACTAGCTAATGGCGTTGAAATTGTTGCTGCAGTTGATTACGACAAAGCAGCGACAAAACCGCCAGAGCAGCCTCAAAGCCAACCCGCTGCAAGAGCTTCATTTGCACATGCTGAGCAAAGTTCACATAATTTTGTTAAACCAGAACCGCAACGCGCTCAACCTAAGCCACAAGCAAAGGTTGCAGATAGCTTACAAGCCTTACTAGAGCGTCAGTCTCCACGTCCTCGTTCAGCAGAGCTTGCTTCAATGTTTTCACACTCTGGCATTGACACTTCTGGTCACTATCAAGAACAAGAGCCTGTGCAATCACGACCTAAAAATATGTTTGAACGTGAACAAAGCGCGCCAGTGCGCCCTCGCACCCAAGCCGATAGCTTAGGTTTTGACGATTTAGACAGTGGCTTTGACGATTTAGATTCACCTAGCGCACCGCGTCAGCAAACAATGCATAAAGAATCCAGTGACATCAGCACAATGCGTGAAGAAATGAACGCAATTCGTCAACTATTAGAGCACCAAGTATCAGGTTTAATGCAGCAAGATATGGCACGTCGCGACCCGACCCGTGCATGTATGATTGACCGCTTAGTCGGTATGGGGATAGAGAAAAATGTTGCTGAGCAAATGGCATGTTTTGTACCAGACGATGTGTCTCGCCAACAAGGCTGGAAAGCTTTATTGAACATGGTTGAAGATCAAATGCAAACTACGAACAACGAAATACTTCGCCAAGGCGGTGTTTTTGCGTTAGTCGGGCCTACAGGCGTGGGTAAAACCACCACAGTTGCAAAACTGGCAGCATTGGGTGCACAAAAATACGGTGCCGATAAAGTAGCGCTTATTACTACCGATACTTACCGTATTGGTGCTTATGAGCAGCTAGCAACGTATGGTCGTATTATAGGTTGTGGCGTTAAACAAGTTAAAGATGCAAATGAATTAGCAGAAGTTTTATACCATTTACGAAATAAACGTCTAGTCTTAATTGATACAGCGGGAATGAGTCAACGTGATTTACGCTTAACCGAGCAGTTAAACACCTTAATGCGTAATCAGCGTGTTGATATACGTAGTTATTTAGTATTAAGTGCGACGGCGCAAATTAATGTATTACAAGAAACAGTAAGGCACTTTAAAAAAGTACAGCTAAGCGGATGTATTTTTACTAAACTTGATGAGTCATTGAGTTTAGGTGAGATTATTAGTATTGCGATTCAAAATCGTCTCCCAATAGGGTATCTTACTAACGGTCAGCGAGTACCAGAAGATATTAGAGTGGCAAATGCCGAAAAACTAGTAAAAAAAGCTGAGCAATTGTATTTAAAAAGAATAAAAGCACAACAATCACGACACCAATCAGTGGCGTCGAGCACAGTAGAGATGTATGATTAACACAGTTTTAGATCAAGCAAGCGGCCTTCGCAAAATGAGCAAGAATAATAATAACGGCGTAAAAGTTATCGCTGTCACCGGCGGCAAAGGTGGAGTGGGTAAAACGAACGTATCCCTTAACACGGCAATCGCGTTAGGCCAACAAGGCAAACGTGTGCTTGTACTAGATGCTGATTTAGGATTAGCGAATTGTGATGTGATGCTTGGACTGCGCGTTGAGCGTAATTTATCTCATGTTTTATCGGGCGAATGTGAACTTGATGATATTTTAGTCGAAGGTCCCGCAGGCATAAAAATAGTGCCTGCAACATCGGGTTCGCAAAGTATGGTTGAGTTATCACCCTCAGAGCACGCTGGACTTATTCGTGCATTTAGTGAACTTAACACCGACTTTGATATTTTAATTGTTGATACCGCTGCGGGTATTTCCGATATGGTGCTGAGTTTTTCTCGCGCAGCGCAAGATGTGGTTGTGGTGGTATGTGATGAGCCTACATCAATTACCGATGCCTATGCTTTAATTAAAGTACTTAGCCGTGAGCACGGCGTTTATAAATTTAAAATTGTTGCCAATATGGTGCGTAGTTTACGCGAAGGGCAGGAATTGTTTGCAAAACTTTCAAAGGTTACCGACCGATTTTTAGATATATCAATGGAGTTGGTTGCAACGGTTCCATATGATGAAAATATGCGCAAATCAACGCGCCGCCAAAAAGTAATTGTTGAGGTTTTTCCTGGGTCGCCTGCTGCAATTGCTTTTAAAACACTGGCTACAAAAATTGCTAAGTGGCCAACACCTAGTCAAGCCTCGGGTCATTTAGAGTTTTTCATTGAGAAACTAGTTAGTAACTAACAATGACAATACCGGTGAATAGAGCTATGGGATATCAGTCAACACAAAATTTAAATATGATTGTTGAAAAGCATGCCTCATTAGTCAAAAAAGTGGCGTGCCATTTAATTGCTCGTTTACCGGCCAGTGTGCAGCTAGATGATTTAATTCAATCGGGTATGATTGGTTTAATTGAAGCTTCAAAAAACTTTGATGCGAGCAAAGGCGCAAGCTTTGAAACCTTTGCCGGTATTCGTATTCGTGGTGCGATGATAGACGAAATGCGCCGAGGCGATTGGGTTCCACGTTCAGTTCACAGAAAAAGCCGTTTGGTTGCAGAGACTATTGTTGCGCTTGAGAACAGTTTAAACCGTGAACCTAAAGATAGTGAAGTTGCTGAAAAACTTGAAATTTCGCTAAATGAGTACCATCATATTTTAAACGATGTAAATGTAAGCAAAGTGTTAGGTATTGAAGACCTTGGTATAGATGACGATGTGATTACACCTCATGGCCAAGATTTAGCACTAGACAAACCGTTCAATAATGTTAAAAATGAACGGTTTAATGAGTCTTTACTCAGTGCAATAAAGTCGTTACCGGAAAAAGATGCAATGGTGCTTTCTTTGTACTATAACGATGAGATGAATTTAAAAGAAATTGGGCATATACTCGATGTAAGTGAATCGCGTGTAAGTCAGATACATGGTCAGGCGATGATTAAGCTTAAAGCAAAAATCAATGACTGGATAAACTAGAAGTAAGTAAATAAAGGTTCAGGCCTCACTGGAGGATGTTTTGGATAAAAACATTAAAATTCTTGTTGTTGATGATTTCTCAACAATGAGACGTATTATTAAAAACCTGTTGCGCGATTTAGGTTTTACCAATGTTCAAGAAGCAGATGACGGGTCAACTGCTTTGCCTATGTTGCAAAATCAAGCGTTTGATTTTGTTGTAACAGATTGGAATATGCCAGGCATGCAAGGTATTGATCTTTTGAGGGCAATTCGAGCTGATGAAAAATTAAAGCATATTCCTGTTTTAATGGTTACAGCAGAAGCTAAAAAAGAACAAATAATTGCTGCGGCCCAAGCAGGTGTTAATGGTTATATTGTTAAACCATTTACTGCAGGTACATTGAAAACTAAATTAGAAAAAGTGTTCGAACGCTTAGGTTAATGAGAGGGAGAGGCTTATGTCAGCACCTGCTGCGCCTCAGATTACTTTAGAACAAGCTCGCCAGTTAGTTGTTTTTTTAGAAAATGGTGAGCAAGATAAAGCGAATCAGTTAATTTTAGAAACAGCTTCACAAGAGCAATCACAGTTATTTGCTGAGGTGGGTAAGTTGACGCGTCAACTGCACGAAGCTTTAAAAAGTTTCGAGTTAGACACGCGTTTAACAGACATTACCACTGATGCCATCCCTGACGCAAAAAAACGCCTTAACTATGTCATGGAAATGACAGAAAACGCAGCCAATAAGACAATGGATGCGGTTGAAGCAAGCTTACCATTAGCACAAGAAATCGCTGACGAAATAGCTGATATCAAGCCAACGTGGGATCGTTTAATGAACCGCGAAATAGAGCTTGGTGAGTTTAAATCACTTTGTCATAGTATTGATAAGTTTATGAGCAGTTCTCATCACAAAACCGATGAGTTACAAATGCTGATGACTAATGTGCTGATGGCTCAAGACTATCAAGATTTAACCGGTCAGGTTATTCGCCGTGTTATTGAACTTGTCCGTGAAGTTGAAGAAAGTTTAATTCACCTGTTGACTGCATTTGCAGCGCAAGGTGGTGAGGTTGAACCAACTGAACAACCAGAAAAAATAGAAGATCCCATTGTTGCACAAACACTAGCAGGTCCCGAAGGGCCTATTATTGATAAAGAAACGCGTAATGATGTTGTATCTGATCAAGATGAAGTTGATGATCTATTATCAAGTTTGGGCTTCTAATAGGAGAGTACTGCATGAGCTTTGAAGTCGATGAAGATATTTTACAAGACTTTTTAGTAGAGGCCGGAGAAATCCTTGAGCTTTTATCTGAACAGTTAGTAGAACTGGAAAACAACCCAGATGATACTGAGCTACTAAACGCAATATTTCGCGGTTTCCACACTGTAAAGGGTGGCGCTGGCTTTTTGGCTATGACAGAGCTTGTTGATGCATGTCATGGTGCTGAAAATGTGTTTGATTTACTGCGCCAAGGTGTAAGAACAGTTAACTCTGAATTAATGGATGTGATTTTACAAGCACTGGATACCATTAATGAAATGTTTGCCACGATTAAAAATCGTGACCAGCCAGAGCCTGCTGATCCAGAATTACTTGCAGTACTTCACAAACTTGGACAGCCACCGACAGCAGAAGAGCTTGCCGGCGATTCTGTGGTTGAAGATATAGCTCCTGTCGAAACCCCATCGGTAGAGCCCGAACCAGTTGCAGAGCAACCGAGCAACGATGCTGAAGAAGACCCGTTTGCTTTTGATGAATTATTTAGCGGCCCAGATAGCAGCAGTACTGAGTCTCAGATTGATGAAATAACCGAAGACGAATTCGAAAGCCTACTTGATGAACTTCATGGAAAAGGGCAAGCCCCACAAGAAAAACAATCATCATCAAGTGACAATGATGTCAGTGGTGATATAACTGACGATGAGTTTGACAGCTTATTGGATGAACTTCATGGTGTAGGCAGCTTTGGCGAAGTGAGCCAAGCAACCGCAAGTACACCACAACAAACACCATCAGCCCCTGTGGCTCCACCAAGTAACGAGCAAAGCTCGGGCGATGATGAAATAAGTGACGACGAGTTTGAAGCGTTACTTGATGAACTTCATGGTAAAGGTGCACCTAAGTCGATAGAAACACCGGCTCCTGTAAGTAAACCAGAACCAGTGGCAGCTAAAAAGCCAGAACCAGTTGCTGCAGCTAAGCCACAGCCTAAACCAGAGCCAGCTAAGCCTGCTCCTGCGGCACAAGCAGCTAAAGCTGCGCCGCCTAAAAAAGCAGCGCCTCCACCGGCAGAAACAACAGTACGTGTTGATACCAAACGCCTAGACCAAATAATGAACATGGTGGGCGAGTTAGTACTTGTGCGAAATCGCTTAGTGAGTTTGGCGACTAATTCTGATAGCGAGGCTATGGGTAAAGCTATTTCCAACTTAGATGTTGTGACTGCTGATATCCAAGGTGCAGTAATGCAAACACGAATGCAGCCAATTAAAAAAGTATTTGGCCGTTTTCCTCGTGTTGTACGTGACTTAGCACGAACACTTAAAAAAGATATTAATTTATTACTTGTCGGTGAAGACACCGATTTAGATAAAAATTTAGTGGAAGCATTGGCCGATCCATTGGTGCATTTGGTTCGCAACTCGGTCGACCATGGTATTGAAATGCCCGATATTCGTGAAGCATCGGGTAAACCTAGAACAGGTACGGTGACTTTATCAGCTTCGCAACAGGGTGATCATATTCTACTTACCATCCAAGATGATGGTGCCGGTATGGATGCTGAAAAGCTTAAAAAGATTGCGATTAGTAAAGGGGTGCTTGATCACGACCAAGCGAGTCGTCTTTCTGATACTGAAGCTTATAACCTTATTTTTGCACCTGGATTTTCAACCAAAGAAGAAATCTCAGATATTTCTGGCCGTGGTGTTGGTATGGATGTGGTTAAAACAAAAATCACTCAGCTCAATGGCTCGGTTAACATAAAATCAGAAATGGGCGTAGGGACTACTTTAGAAATCAAAGTTCCACTAACACTTGCGATATTACCTACCTTAATGGTGGTGGTGGGAGAGCAAACCTTTGCCTTGCCGCTAGCGGGTGTAAGTGAAATATTCCACTTAGATTTAACAAAAACTAATGTGGTTGATGGCCAGCTAACGATTATTGTTCGTAAAAAGTCGATTCCATTATTCTACCTTGAACATTGGCTTATAAAAGGCGCTGATAGAGGTCAGCGAAAAGCACAAGGGCATGTCGTTATTGTGCAAATAGGGACTCAAAAAGTAGGGTTCGTTGTTGATTCACTAATAGGTCAAGAAGAAGTGGTGATCAAGCCTCTAGATGCATTATTGCAAGGTACGCCGGGTATGGCGGGTGCGACTATTACCTCTGATGGTGGAATTGCACTGATATTAGATGTACCGAGTATGCTAAAGCATTACGCTGGATAATAAAAAGTAGGTATAAACTTTATGCCTACCCATTCATTGAATAAGAGAGCGAAATGGCTGTTAAAGTTTTAGTAGTTGATGATTCAAGCTTTTTTCGCCGCAGAGTGAGTGAAATTCTTGAACAAGACAGCGGCATTGAGGTAATAGGCTTTGCTGTAAATGGCCGAGAGGCCGTCGAAAAAACAGCTCAGTTACGTCCTGATGTTATCACCATGGATGTTGAAATGCCGGTGCTGGATGGTATTAGTGCTGTGAAAGAGATCATGGCGAGTAATCCAACACCTATTTTAATGTTTTCATCGTTAACACGAGCAGGGGCATCTGCCACTTTGGATGCGCTTGATGCTGGGGCGATGGACTTTTTACCTAAAAAGTTTGAAGATATTGCTCGCAATAACGATGATGCAATTAAGTTATTGCAAAATAAGGTTAAGGAAATAGGCCGCCAGCGTATTGGAAGAATTACGAGAACGGCCCCATCTCCAAGTATTAGTAAACCAGCGTCAAACAGTTCTGAACGCTTTTCTAACCTTGCTAAAAAGCCGATAGTTCAACCTGATCGTAGCTTTAATAATGCGAGTCCTGCACCTAATAACAGCAGTGCCTCAGCGCGTGCCAGTGGTAAGCAGTATCAGTTAGTTGCTATTGGTACATCCACAGGTGGGCCAGTTGCACTGCAAACTATTTTGACGCAATTACCTGCTAATTTTCCACACCCTATTTTACTCATACAGCATATGCCTGCTGCATTTACCCCGGCCTTTGCTACTCGCTTAGATGGCTTGTGTAAGATTAAAGTAAAAGAAGCGCAGCAAGGCGATAGATTACAACCTGGGTGCGCTTATTTAGCGCCAGGTGGCCAGCAAATGATGGTAGAAGGACGTGGCTCTAATAGAACCCTTCGTGTGTTTGAAGATAAAAATGAACGAGTAAACTATAAACCAAGTGTTGATATTACCTTTGCCAGTGCGGCCAAAGCGTATCAAGGTGATGTGCTTGCCATTATTTTGACAGGCATGGGTGCAGATGGTCGTGATGGTGCTCGCATGCTTAAGCAAACTGGCGCTACAATTTGGGCTCAGGATGAAAAAAGCTGTGTTGTCTATGGTATGCCTCAGGCGATAGCCAGTGCAGGTTTAGCGAGCGAAAGCATTAGCCTTCATGATGTGGCTGCACGTTTAAAAAGAGAGGTTGGCTGTGGATAAGCTTTCTGTTTTAGGATTACTGGTTGCATTAGGTGCTATTGCAATCGGTTATTCTTTAGAGGGAGGTGTGGTATCTGCGCTGTTTAATGGGCCTGCACTAATTATTGTATTAGGCGGTACATTAGGTGCGGTGATGCTACAAACATCAGCCAATACATTTAAAAAAATGCTTAGTATTACTCATTGGGTTTTTGTTACCGACGACCATGATATTGAAGATGCTATTGAGCAAGTAAAACGCTGGTCGCATAAAGCCCGTCAAGAAGGCTATTTAGCATTAGAAAACGAAGCACTTGCGCATTCAGATCCCTATGCTGCCAAAGGACTGAGTTTATTAGTTGATGGCTGTTCAGAGCAAAAACTACGCGATACCCTCGAGATTGACTTATTACTTGAGCGAGAACGATTACTTGAGGCTAGCCGGGTATATGAAGCAATGGGTGGGTATAGCCCAACTATTGGTATTTTAGGTGCGGTACTTGGGCTTATTCAAGCCATGTCATTTATTAACGATCCTGAGCAGTTAGGAACGGGTATTGCCACCGCGTTCATTGCAACTATATATGGTGTTGGTTTGGCTAATTTATTATTTTTACCTATGGCCAGTAAGCTAAAGCAACGGGTTGAACAAAAGATGCTTTATCACGAAATGTTAGCGGAAGGTGTAATTGCTATTAGCCAAGGTGAGAGCCCTATTAATATTGAACTAAAGCTTGAAGCCTACCGCGTTGAACGTCCAATTTTACAGGCCCATTAGCGCCTATGTTACGCCGTCGCTTACGTCATCACCAATTAAAGAGCCAACATACTGAGCGTTGGTTAGTTTCTTATGCGGATTATATGACCATAATGTTTGCATTTTTTGTTGTATTGTATGCAATTGCGATAAACAAAGAAGACAACATCAAGGTTTTATCTGATTCTCTTGAGCATGTTTTTGATAAGTCTGCAAAACAATATTCTCAGCAGGGTAACGGGGTAAATGGTGATGCTTTATTGCTTGAAAGGGTGACCCCTGAGGCTGAAATACTCTATGGCGAAAGTATTCAAGAGCAAGAGCAAGGCCCAATGTTACTCGATGGTCAAAGTGACAATAGCAATATTAGTCAACGCCACTTAGGTAAGCCGCTGGATAGTTTATTGGCTAAATTACAATCGTCGCTGATTGATGAGATACGCAGTGGCGAGGCTAGCTTAGAACTAAGCCAAGACTGGTTGGTTATTGAGCTCAATTCCGGATTGTTGTTTGCCAGTGGTAGTGCTGTTGCACATAACAAGGCCAAAGAGATTGTAAAAAAAATTGAAGCAATCATCGCATCAGTCGATAACTATATAAGAGTACGCGGGTATACAGATAACGAAACCATACGAAATGAAATATTTCGTTCTAATTGGGAGTTATCAGTGGCGCGTGCAACCTCAATATTAGTTGAACTAGAGCGTTTGGGCATTGAATCCGCGCGCATGGCCATTGAGGGGTATGGTCAATACTCGCCCTTTGCCGATAATGATACCGAAGCTGGGCGTGCTGAAAACCGTAAAGTCGTGATTGCACTTTCTAAATATGGTTTAGCACCAGAGCCCTCTGATGAACAAACGAAATCATCAATTTCAGTATCAGAGCAAAGTCAGCCAGAAATTGAGCTACCTGCCCAAGACGATACAATAAAAATAATCCGTTTACCGCATGGTGGCATCCGTGTTACCACGCGCAACGAACAGTAATTAGGATGTAATGTGAAAGTTTGGACAGTAGCCAATCAAAAAGGGGGAGTAGGCAAAACCACTACAGCGGTTAGCCTTGCAGGGATCCTTGCGCTTCAAGGCAAGCGCGTGTTATTGATTGATACAGATCCTCATGCTTCACTAACCTATTACTTTGGTATTGATTCAGAAGATTTAGAGGTCAGTGTTTACGATATTTTTACTCGCGGCTCGAGTATGAAAAGTGAAGAAATACTGCAAGCATTATGCCCCTCAACAATTGAAAACCTTGATATTTTACCTGCAACTATGGCGATCGCGACACTTGACCGTAGCATGGGTAATAAAACGGGAATGGGCCTGATTTTAAAAAAAACACTGGCTAAAATTAGCGAGTATTACGATTATGCAATTTTAGATTGCCCACCTGTTTTAGGTGTGCTGATGGTCAATGCGCTTGCCGCCTGTGAAAGAGTGTTAGTGCCGGTGCAAACTGAGTTCTTGGCGCTTAAAGGGCTCGATAGAATGATGCGTACTATGGAGTTAATGCAAACCTCTCAAGCGAAAAGCTATGAATATACTATAATTCCAACTATGTATGATAAACGAACCAAAGCATCGCTTGAGGCCTATAAAACATTACAAGAAACGTATAAAGAAAAAGTATGGCCAGGCGTTATTCCTGTTGATACTAAATTTAGAGATGCAAGTTTAGCGCAAAAAGTACCGGTAGATTTTTGCCCAAATGCGCGTGGAGTCTATGCTTATAAAGCATTACTTAAATATTTAATAAAACAAGGTTAATAAATGAGTAAGCAATTATTTGCTAATGAAAAAGTAGTCACTCAGTACTTAGGGGCGTTATTATCTGATGACGAACCAACAAAAGACCTTGAGCCTGTTGCTAAACTGCTTGAGCAGGTAACGTATGAAGAGCAAAAAGAACAACCAGTAATAGTTGAGCCTGTTGTTGAAGTTGAAAAGCTTAATAAGCAAGTATCGAATGTAGAAATTGACACCCACCAAGAGCAACACGTCGTGCCTGAGCAAGAGGTGGTTGTAGGTGGTGAAGCTGACTACTTTGATGGTGAGTTTCAAGCGCTGTTTTTTGAAGTGGCAGGGCTTACTTTAGCGGTGCCGCTAAAAGCCTTAGGTGGCATTCATGAGCTTGGAGAAGTAAATCATTTATTTGGCAAGCCTAAGTGGTTTAAAGGGGTTATGATCAACCGAGAAGAAAAACTCAATGTTGTTGATACCGCTCGCTGGGTTATGCCTGAAAAGTACGATGAGCAGTTAGAGGCATCTTTAAATTATCAATATCTCATCACTTTAGGTGATAGCCAATGGGGTTTATTAGCAGAAAAACTAATAAATAACATTACATTGAGTAAAGAAGATGTAAAATGGCGTACAAATAACAGTAAGCGCCCATGGCTTGCTGGAGTAATTAAAGAAAAAATGTGTGCTTTAATAGATGTTAATAATTTAAACGCACTATTAGAGAAAGGCTTAGATAGCCGTCACAAGTAATGACCATTACGAGGTAAGAGCATGAGTGAAGATAAATTACTGTCAGCTAAAAAAAATGCAGATAATAATGATGAGATTTTGCAGTGGGTTACGTTCAAGCTAGAAGATGAAACTTATGGCGTAAATGTAATGCAAGTGCAAGAAATACTGCGTTACACCGAGATTGCTCCTGTACCAGGTGCGCCTTCGTATGTGATTGGTATTATTAACTTACGTGGTAATGTTGTTACCGTTATTGATACTCGCTCTCGTTTTGGTTTACCTGATATTGAAGCGACGGATAATTCACGTATTTTAATTATTGAAGCAGAAGAGCAAGTGATTGGCATTTTAGCCGATAGCGTTTCTGAGGTTGTTTACCTACGTAGCTCTGAAATTGACAGTGCGCCAAATGTAGGTACAGAGGAAAGTGCTAAATTTATTCAAGGTGTATGTAACCGCGACAATGAGTTACTTATTCTGGTTGATTTAAATAAACTACTTAGTGATGACGAATGGGATGAGTTAAGCGATATATAAGCTTCTCTACATAAAACTATGTTATTACTTGGTATTGCTATTGCGGGTTTAGTTTTTGGACTATTCTCGCTGCTTTTAATTGTGATGTTTAAAAAGCGCTATGCGAGTGAGCTTGGCGCGCAATTACAGCAGTTTAAAGATTCATCAGAGCAGATTAATATTTTACGTAGCGAAGTGTCTGAGTTGCGAACCGGTTTACTGAGTATTGGTAAGCGTGTGCTTGAGGTAGAACAACAAAACCAAGAGCTGATACAGCAACAAGCAGCTCAAAAATACGATGACCCCGATGCTAAAATATACTCTCGTGCAGTAAAAATGGTTGAGTTAGGTGCTGATTTAGATGAGGTTATTCGCGAATGTGAATTACCCCGCGCCGAGGCTGAACTGTTGTTTTCATTACACAAACAAAAAGGCGCTTAGCGCCTTTTTTGCTTTTATAACACTGCGTTATGCTTTTATATTTAGCTTTCCCTGAAAGTCTTGCCAACCAGGCGGAAACTTTCCTCTAACCACGTATGAAAACGCAATGAGCTCAGCAATAACAAAGTACAACTCTTTGGGGATCTCTTCTGCGAGGTCTAGTTTCGATAGTGTATTTGCAAGTGCTTCATCTTGATGGATTAAAATTCCTTTTTCTTTGGCTAGGGCAATAATTTCATCCGCCAGTTCACCAAACCCTTTAGCACTTACAATGGGTGAATGTCCCGCCTCGTAGAGTAGTCCAATTGCTGAATTGCTTTTTGATGACTCAGTCATGGCTAAACCTTAATATTAATAATGGCATGCGATTGGTAAAATGCTTGATGGTTATCATCCGCTCGTTTTAGTTTAAGCTCACCCACTTGTAAGCCTTGTTTTGCCAGTTTTGAGCGTAAATTATCAAGATGTGGATGAGCTAAAGCGCTCACCGCTTGGGTTGAGGCTAACAACTGACAATCTAAAGCTTTATCCATGAGTTCTGCGATTATTTGTAGCTTACCCAGCTCGGCATAATCAAAGTTGAGCCTAACAAACCAGACATTTTTATCCGCTAGTTTACCGCTACTGTGCTTTTTATACTGCCCTAAAGTTATTTCTGTTTGCGCCGCTTCAGCAGGCAGCTTCATCGGTAATAAAAATTGCACTAAGGCGTTTGTGTCAGGTTGTTGACTAATAGCGGGTGTTTGTACTTGGCTTAATGCGTTCTTAATTTGGGTTAATTCACCTGCTAATGCTTGTACTTGTGGTTGCTGTAATTGTTCCAACAATTTATTGGCGCTATTACCCACTTTAAACGTCGGTAATAAAACCTGCAGTAAAGCTTCTAAACCCGTTTGATTATTAATACTCACTGCACTTGGATTTTGGTTAATGATAGGCGCGGCTAAAATGCTTAATGAAAGCTGTTCAACACCTCTATTAAACGAGCTCTGTAAAATGTCGTTTTGAAGTTGTGTGGGCTTTATGGTGCTGAGTATTTCGCGCTGTATGGTTGCTGGGTGTAAATTAGTATCTGACAACATGCGATTAAAAGCCTGATTAACTAAACGGTTTAAATCGGTTCCTTGATCAGTCAGTTTGCTTGTAATGGTATTAAGTTGGCTGCTTATTATTTGGTTGGTCGCATCTTTTTTTTCTATTGAGGTGATTGGACTGTGTTTTATAACCGTCGCTAATAAGAGTTTTTCTAAAGGCTGTAAGCTCTGACCAAATGTAACTGCGTTAGTTGGTGGGGATGAAAAAGGACTCACTAAAGGAGATAAAGTGTGTGCTACTAACGGTTGTTGTTGCCACATAGAAACGCTTGATTTTATTTGCTGGGTAAATTGCATTAGGGGCGGCGCTAAATTTGACACGTTTTTTAATTGTGTGATGTCAATTTTTTGCATTGAGGTGAGCCATTTTTGCTGATCATTGCCAGTAAATTCTGGTTTTTGAGATGAGCTTACCGAGGTCGTAAATGGCTTGCTTTCAAAGTACTTTACCGCATCTAAAATACGTGTTTTAAAATCAGCAAAACTGCTTTTTAACCATGATTGTATGGGACTGTTTATCGTGCTGAGCGGATGCTGTTTACTTGGCGAGGGATCAATTAGGCCTTGCGACTGTTGCAAAGAGAGCATCTCATTAAACGGCTTACTAAATGAGTTTTTAAGGCTCACAGTCATATTATGATAAGCGGTTTTGATCAGTAATTTATCTGCTTGGTGAGTAATGTTTACCTTAGTCGGGATGGTAGGTAGTTCACTTAATTGTCGATGACTTAGGTTAATAGTTAATGAGTCTTTAAAAGAGTTTGGGCTTAATACCGCAAACTTAGGCATAGCATGAAGCTGAGCAGGGGTTAAATTACTGGCAAGCAACTGTGTTAGTTTGGCTTGGTTTATTGGCTGTGAATGCACTATATCAGCAAAACGGTTAATAATATTAAGTCGTGTACCTTTGCTATCCGTTTCAATCATCCCCTTTATTAAAGGCTCATCTGCGAGTAATTGTGCAACGTGTTTATTAATAGCAATACTGGCATTAAATTTTTCAATGACCAACTTTGGTGTTGGTTGTAATACCACCTGAAGTGATAGTGGACTGTTTTGAATATCACTTTGGGTGTTTATAAAATTTAAAAATCGTTGCAACTGAGCCGGTTGTTTAATTGTTAAAGTTGTATTGTTAGGGATGATGGTTAAGTTTTTACCATCTGCACTTAACTGTATGTTAGCGCTAGCTATTTTTTCAACGTTTGTGAATGTCTCAGTTGTCCCAAGGCGAATCGTTTGCCAATGCTTATTCATAAACACATCAAGCGTGACTGAATCTTTAGAAAACTGAATATTTTTTGCCGCCAGCACTTCAGGTGGCAGTGTTGCTAACGCAGCCTTACCTGAATCAGTTGTTTGATTACTAACCTGTGGGTTAGACAATGTGATGTGCGTTGGTGTATTCATTATTTTATATCAAGTTTTCTTTATTTTAAGTAAATCGATTCTAAAGCAATATTCGTATTACCCTATCATTATGGTAGACTTACGGCTAATTTTTGGCAGAGAGAATCGTCATCTTGTTACACATTAAGTCCGTTACTTGTATCAAGCAAGAGCGTTGTTTGTTTGATGAACTTAATTTTAGCCTTAAAAGCGGTCAAATCATGCAGTTAGCTGGCCCTAATGGGGCTGGTAAAACATCATTATTGCGCATTATTGCTGGTTTTTCGCTGCCGGATGAAGGTGATATTTTATACCGTAATCAATCTATCAAAAAATATTATGACGAATACGCCAGAGACTTATTATTTATAGGCCATAAAACCGGAGTTAATGTACAACTTAGTGCACTTGAAAATGTAGCACATTGGTTGGCTATTAATGGTTATGTTGACACACCTGACTTATATCCTTTGTTAAGTAAGTTAGGTTTGGTAGGGCTGGAAGATGTGCCCGTAAGAACATTATCGGCAGGTCAGCAAAGACGGGTGGCTTTAGTTCGTTTGTGGTTATCTGAAGCCAAGTTATGGATTTTAGATGAACCTTTTACAGCGCTAGATAAAAGCGGGGTTGCCTTTTTGCAGCAACGCTTTACAGAGCACTTATCAAAGGGGGGCGCTATTTTGTTAACAACACACCAAGACCTAACCACCCACTTTAGTGACTTACAAACGTTGACTTTGGAGTACCGCCACTAATGACAAGACAGCACTCATATTGGCAATTATTTGTCGCGGTATTTAACAAAGACGTTAAGCTCGCTTTTCGTCAGCGCGCTGAAATAGTTAATCCTATCTTGTTTTTTTTAATTGTTATCTCGTTATTTCCACTAGCGATAGGGCCAGAACCTGGGTTGTTATCAAGAATGGCACCGGGCATTATTTGGGTTGCGGCTTTATTATCAACCATGCTTGGACTCGATAAACTGTTTAGAGATGATTACCACGACGGCTCTTTGGAGCAGCTCATTGCTTCGTCATACCCCTTATCATTAACGGTGCTGGGCAAAGTAGCCGCACACTGGGTGATCACCGGCCTCCCGTTAGTGCTAATGACTCCTTTATTTGCTTTACTACTAAATTTAGATACGACGGCCCTAATGGCTACGTTATTAACGTTATTATTGGGTACGCCTTTATTGAGCTTCATAGGCGCAATAGGGGCGGGCTTGACTGTGGGATTACAAAAAGGCGGCATTTTAATGAGTCTGCTCGTTTTGCCTTTGTATATTCCGGTTTTAATTTTTGCAACTTCCGCTATTGATACCAGCACTATGTCGCTGGATTACAGTGGTCAGCTTGCAATCCTTGGTGCGATGTTAGTCGTTGCGACTATCAGTGCGCCAATTGCCATATCATCAGCATTAAAAGTGAGTGTAAGTTAATATGTGGAAGTGGTTACATCCGTATGCGAAAGCAGAGCGAGCATATCAATTATGCAATACTCTACTGCCATATTTTGCAGTAGTAACGGTTATTAGTATGATTGTTGGTTGGGTATGGGGATTAGGTTTTGCTCCTGCCGATTACCAACAAAAAGACAGTTACCGTATTATTTTTATTCACGTGCCCTCCGCTATTTTATCTATGGGCGCCTATTCATCAATGGCGATTGCAGCCATTGTTGCGCTTGTATGGCAATTACGCAATGCAGAGCTTGCGGTGATTGCAATAGCACCCGTAGGTGCCTGCATGACCGCAATAGCCTTAATCACCGGTGCTGCGTGGGGTAAACCTATGTGGGGTGCTTGGTGGGTATGGGATGCACGACTGACCTCTGAACTCATTTTGTTATTTTTATATCTAGGGGTGTTGTCTTTGTACCATGCCTTTGAAGATAAAAAATCAGCCGGTCGCGCCGCGTCTATTTTAGCTATTGTTGGGGTTATTAACTTGCCTATCATTCACTTTTCGGTGGAATGGTGGAATACCCTGCATCAAGGGGCAAGCATCACTAAGTTTAACCGTGACGCGGTAGATCCAAGTATGTTTTGGCCGTTAATGATTAATATTTTAGCCTTTGCCGCGTTTGTTGGTACTGTGACTTTAATTCGTCTTAAAAATGAAATTTTACACCGTGAAAAGCACCGCCCATGGGTGCGACAGTTGTTAACTAAGGGGTAATTATGCAGTTTGACTCGTTTTCAGATTTTATTGCAATGGGAGGCTATGGCTTTTATGTATGGCTTTCTTTTGGTACATGCGCATTAATTTTATTAGGCATTTTATTTAGCTCGTTACGCGACAAAAAACAAATTTTAGCGTCGGTAGAGCAGCAAATTGCGCGTGAAACTCGAATTAAAAATTCTAAGCAGGAGCAAACCTCGTGAACCCTAGACGTAAAAAACGCCTTTTGGTTATTATTGCCGTACTCTTTGGTATTGGTGGATCAATTGGTTTAGTGTTGTACGCCTTACAAGAAAACATTAATTTGTTTTACACCCCCAGTGAATTAATTGATGGTAAAGGCCCGAATAAAGAAAAGCCTCATATAGGACAAAAGCTCCGCATTGGCGGTATGGTTGTCCCTGGTACAGTGCAAAGAAATGAGCAAAGCTTACAGGTAAGCTTTAAGTTGATTGATACTGGCCCATTGGTCACGGTGCGTTATCAAGGAATTTTGCCTGATCTATTTCGTGAAGGGCAAGGAATTGTTGCACAAGGTGTGTTAGTTGAACCTAACGTCATTGAAGCGTTTGAAGTACTGGCTAAACATGATGAAGAATATATGCCAGCCGAGGTTGCCGAGGCAGTAAAAGGAATTAAGCACGAGAAACCAAAATACAATTTAGATAGTGGGAGCTAATATGATCCCAGAACTTGGTTATTTTTCCCTAACATTGTCCATGGTACTGAGTATTCTGTTGTGTATTTTCCCACTTTGGGGTGCACACACAGGAAACCTTCGTTTGATGCGCGCTGCGCCATCACTTGCTATTGGTCAGTTTGCATTTGTTGCTTTGTCTTTTGCTGCGCTTATTTATGCCAGCTTAACCGATGATTTTACCGTATCTTATGTAGCGTATCACTCAAGTAGCACCTTGCCTTGGTATTATAAAATAACCTCAACATGGGGTGGCCATGAAGGCGCTATTTTACTGTGGTTATTAATGCAGGCAGGTTGGACCGCCGTTGTTGCTTTGCGTTCAAAGTCACTGCCTTGGGTACTTCGTGCTCGCGTATTAGGTGTGCTTGGCTTTTTAGGTGTCGGATTTATGATGTACACCTTGCTACTTTCAAGTCCGTTTGAACGTTTACTGCCCTATTTCCCTGTTGAGGGACGCGATTTAAATCCATTATTACAAGACCCGGGGATGATCATTCACCCTCCATTACTTTATATGGGGTATGTCGGTCTTTCTGTTGCTTTTGCCTTTGCTATTGCCGCGTTGTTAACCGGCAAGCTTGATAACACCTGGGCAAAATGGTCACGCCCATGGACAATGACGGCATGGGGCTTTTTAACCTTAGGTATCACCATAGGTAGTTGGTGGGCCTATTCAGAGCTAGGCTGGGGCGGCTGGTGGTTTTGGGATCCTGTTGAAAATGCATCACTCATGCCATGGTTAGTCGCAACCGCGTTACTGCACTCTTTAAGTGTGACTGAAAAACGTGGCGTATTTAAATCATGGACAGTGTTACTGGCTATTGCGGCGTTTTCATTAAGTTTACTAGGAACCTTTATCGTTCGCTCAGGAATTATTGTTTCGGTGCATGCCTTTGCAACAGACCCTGATCGTGGCTTATTTATTCTTGGCTTTTTGGCCGTAGTTGTTGGCGGCGGTTTAGCATTATATGGCTTGCGTGTCTCACAAGTTAAAAGTGAAGGGCGTTATAAATTTGTATCGCGTGAAGTGGCACTTTGGTTAAACAATATTTTCTTAGTGGTTGCTACGTTAATTGTACTGTTAGGTACATTATTACCTATGGTGCACAAGGAAATGGGGCTAGGCAGTATTTCAATTGGCGAACCTTTCTTTAATAAAATGTTTGCTATTTTACTGGTGCCATTTGCTATTTTAATGGGCATTGGACCTTTCCTGCGTTGGAAGCAGAATAAGTGGGCCTTTTTACAAAATAAAATATTTGTAGGCGCATTAGTCAGTATTATCATTACCTGTGCGTGGTTATTTAGTAGCTATGAGGTAGTGACTCCATTAACACTTTTAGCAACCACGCTAGGTGTATGGATATTTATTGCCACTTTTATTGATTTATATACCAAAGCAGCGGTTCATGGCTCGCTTAAACTCGGTATAAAGCGCTTAGGTTTAAGCTATTGGGCAATGGTGCTGGGGCATGTTGGTTTAGCCTTTGTTATAGCGGGCATTACACTCACCTCGGCGTATTCAGTTGAGCGTGATGTATCAATGAAGCCTGGTGATAGCGTACAGCTAAATCAGTATCAATACCGCTTTGAAGGTGTGAAGACTATTCGTGGTGCAAACTACAGTGGTCATGCAGGTGTCGTGACGGTATTAAAAGGGAATGACACTGTAACGCGTTTATATGCAGAAAAGCGTCGTTACGATATTGGTATGCAATTTATGACCGAAGCCGCTATTGATGCCGGATTCACTCGTGATTTATATCTTGCGCTTGGTGAGCAACTAAGTGAAGGGGCATGGTCATTACGTATTTACCATAAGCCGTTTGTACGTTGGATGTGGATTGGCGGTATTCTGATCTCACTCGCTGGTTTTGTGATTTTATTCGATAAGCGCTATCGCGCCTCACCGCGAAAAGATGAAATAGAGGGGGCAGTATGAACCGTAAACTTATCGCAATTGCCCCTTTATTAATTTTTATCTTTATCTGTGTGTTTTTATACCAAGGGTTGTTTGCCAACCCGCGGGAAATACAAACAGGGCGAATTGGTCAAACGGTGCCTGCGTTTAATTTACCTGATTTAATGCAAGACGATAAACGTTGGACTGATGAGCAGCTAAAGGGTGACGTGTATTTGCTAAACGTTTGGGGCACATGGTGTCCGACGTGTTTAGCTGAGCTTGGCTATTTAACTAAGCTACGCGAGCAAGGGGTTAAAATTATCGGCTTGTATTATGTACAAAGTTACGACGCCGATTTTGATGGCCCATTTGATATGCAAGGGCTGCGTGATGATGTGAGTAATATGCTTTCACGTGCGGGCGACCCTTATCAATTTAATATTTTAGATTTAGAACGTTCATTGTCTTTAGATTTAGGGGTGTCCGGTGCACCAGAGACATTTTTAGTAGATAAAAATGGCACCATTTTGTTACATCACACTGGTGATATAAACCCTCGAGTTTGGCGTGCTAAGTTTGCGCCTATTATGCAGGAGCTGCAGCTATGAGATTGTTTTTATTAACCCTTAGCTTGTTTGTTAGTGTAGCTGCGTTTGCTCAGCAAGACCGTTATCAATTTGATAGCAACGAGCAAGCTGTTCGCTTTGAAGAGCTAACAAAAGAATTACGTTGCCCGAAGTGTCAAAATCAGAATATTGCTGACTCTGATGCTGTTGTCGCAAAAGACTTGCGCGAGCGAGTGCTGGCGTTGGTAAAAGATGGCAAAACCAAAGATGAAGTTATTGATTACATGATTGATCGATATGGCTATTTTGTTCATTACGATCCACCGGTAACGCCGGCTACGTTAATACTGTGGGTACTTCCGGTACTCATCGTAATAATTGGGTTTGGCTTTATTGTGATTCGCCAACGTAAAGCGTCGGTAAAACAAACCTGGAGTGACGCTGATGAAGTGATGCTCAATAAGCTGATTAAACAAAATAAACATCAGGAGCAAAGTTAAATGATTTTAATGTGGGCGTCTTTTGCTTTACTCACACTCATTGCATTGCTGTTTATTATTGTGCCTTTTTTAAAAAAAGAGCGCATAGTAACCATCACCCATAACGCCAATGCACAGCTTATCAGCATTTATGAACAGCGTTTAGTTGAATTACAGGCAGATTTAGATAATCAACGTATAGACTCGCAAAATCACAGCGAAGCTATTATTGAATTAAAACGCCGTTTACTTAATGAATTATCGCCGGAGAAGTCACTAAATAGCCGTGGTGACAATCGTATATTTGCTTTAACAGGGGCGGCGTTTTTAATTGCATTAGCAGCTATTTTTTATGCAATGACAGGCAGCCAGCAACAAATTGCAGCTTGGCATGATGCAATGGATAACTTGGCCGATTATGGTCAGCGCGCCGTAATGCAAAAGGGCGAGCCGTTAACTAAAAATGAGTTACAAGCGTTTGCCCTAGCACTGCGTACTAAGTTAAGCCAAAGCGGTGATGATGAAGTCGCTTGGATGTTGTTAGGGCGTGTTGCTTTAATGCTAAATGAATTTGATATGGCGAAACAGTCATTTGATAAAACATTAAAAATAAACCCTGATAATATGCAGGCGCTTGTTAGCTACTCTCAGGTGCTATTACTTGAGGGCAGTGAAGAGAACATGACTCGTGCAGCGGGTATGCTTTCTAAAGTACTGCAAGCTCAACCAAATAACCTTGATGCGATTTCGTTACTTGCACTGATCGCCTTTGAGAGAAAAGACTGGCTACAGGCAAAGGCAGCGTTTGAGGTGCTACTTGCAAGTATGGATGAGTCTGATACGCGCTATGCTATGATCAACCAACGTATTAGCGAAATCGATCTACAAATTGCTCAGCAAAACGTGGCAACCAGTGGCGATCAGTTAGCGGCTCAAAGTATTCAAGTTACCGTTGATATCGATGGCCAACTTGTAGATAAACAGCCCAATAACGGTATTTTGTTTGTGTTTGCTAAAGCGGCTAAGGGATCACCGATGCCTTTAGCCGTGGTCAAACTAACAGACTATAGCTTTCCAATTACGGTTGAGCTGAGCGATGCTAATGCCATGATGGCAGGGCTAAACTTATCGAGTGCGAGTGAAATTATCATTTCTGCGCGTATCTCTAATGATGATTCAGTTATGCCAAGCACTGGGGAGCTTGAAGGGCATTCTCAAGTGCTTGTTTCTAAAGAGGTGCGCCAAGTGCAACTGAACATTGATACATTAATACCTTAAGGATTCGAGATGTTAAAACAAGGCTTACTTTTATTATGTTTACTCACGTTATCGGGTTGTGCTCAAGTGCCTGAGAGTAAATATGATGAGCGCGATCCCATACAAAGTGTAAACAGACCTATTTATGACTTTAATATGGACGTACTTGATGCTTATATTTTAAGGCCTGCGGCAGTGGGTTATATAACAGTAACCCCACAGCCTGTGCGTCGAAGTATTGTGCATTTTACCGATAATATTACAGCACCGGTTGATATTATTAATGCGGGTCTGCAAGGAAAGCCAAGCAGTGCCGGAATTAATTTTGCGCGCTTTTTAGTGAATTCTACGGTGGGAGTGTTTGGCTTATTTGACGTTGCAAGTTCGTTAGGGCTTGAAGTAACTGATGAAGATTTTGGCCAAACCTTAGGTGTGTGGGGAGTAGGCGATGGTGCCTATTTAATGATCCCGGCAATGGGGCCATCAACTGCACGTAACTTAACCGGTGATGTTGTTGATAATGTGGTTTTACCTAAAATTGCACTGACTACACCACAAACAATTTTAGTGTTTGCGTTAAAGGCGGTTGAGGCAAGGGCGTCTTTAATGGCTCAAGAGGGTTTATTAAATGATTCATTAGACCCATACCTGTTTGTTAAAGACATTTACTTTCAGCGTCAGTTATATGAACTCTACGATGGCAATCCGCCAATAAAAGAAGAGCCTGAAGATTTTGACGAAGATTTCTTAGAAAGCCTTTGATAAAAATAAAAACGCCAGCAAATGCTGGCGTTTTATTTTTAGTTATTAATTACTAGGGTCTGTTGACCTTTGCGGATTACAATTTGTTCAAACTAGGAGCGGTTTAATCGCGGCGCGAGATTTGTAACCTAGTGGGCTAAGTAAAAACCGAGCAAAGCTTCCGCGTCCTGCTCACGCCCCTTACCTACATCCATGTAGGCAACAAAGAGTAAATCGCTCCTAGACAGAACCCGAAGGGCAGCGCCTGTTTGGCATTGATGCTGCGTTATCGCCTATTTATGGGGAATAACCACACCACATAAGCTCTGCCTTGCCTAAATACCAAATAGACTGCTGAAAATTTAACCTTGAAAGGTCAACAGACCCTAATGAGCGCTTTAATTATCAATCATTATCTGCATTTGTTCACTAACCCAATTAAGTGCTTCGTGGTAAGCATCAGGCACATCATCACCTAAGTTAAGCTGTTGGGCTTTATCGTTAGCAGCGTGCCAGTTACCCTGCTCATAGAGGGTTACTAAGTTTAAATACTCAGCAAGCAGCCCTTCATTGTTTAACAGTGCCGCTTTTATCTCATTTGAAAGCGGTAGTTTAAGCATTACACTGTCCATCTCTTCATCTAGTATGGCATCCATAAGCGACATCATGCCGGCTAAAAACGCTATTCCAGTATCTCTAAGTTTGCCATGTGAAATTGCTAAAAGCTCACAAAAACGCGCGCGTGTTAGCGACAACCTAATAAGCTCCAGAGGTTTGTCTGCAGAGACTTGTGCGGCAAATAATAAAGAGAGTAGTTTTTTTATTTCAGCCGCGCCCAATACAATAAGCGCTTGTTTTATAGTGTTTATTTCAGAGCGGCGAGCAAATGCTGCCGAATTTGAGTAGCGTAGCAGCTTATACGATAAGTTGACATCACGCTCAAATACATCGGTGATTTTTTTAAGATCCATTTCTACGCTGGATGTTTCATAGAGTAGCTCAGCCAATGCCATGCCCGATGGCGGTAACGCCTTGCTTTGCACCATTTCTGGTTTTGAAAAGAAAAAGCCTTGAAAGTATTCAAAACCTAGTTCAAAAGCTTGATTGTAAAGCTCGTAAGTTTCAACTTTTTCTGCGAGTAACTTGATATGTGGGTAAGGTTTTAAATCCTCTATGATCGTTTTAACGTTTTCAATATCACAAGTTAAAAAGTCGACTTTAATAATATCGATAAACGGATAAAAGTGCCGCCATACAGGTTGATGTGCATAGTCATCTAGCGCTAGCGTATAGCCTTTTTCTTTTAGGTCTTTAACAATTGCCAATAAGCGTTTACCTGGCTGGACGGTTTCGAGTATTTCAATTACCACCCCATCTTTGTTTAAAAGGGTTGGGTAGCCTTTTAACAAGGTGTCTAAGGTAAAGTTAATATAAGCGGGTTTATTATCAGTTAAATCTTCTAAGCCAAAGTTAAATTGACTGCCTTCAATCAGTCGAGACGTGGCTTCATCGCCGTCAATATTTGGAAATACGTTATCAACTCCATCACGAAATAAAAGCTCATAGCCAATTAGTTCTTTATTGCGATCTAAAATAGGTTGCCGAGCAGCGTAAAAATACATATTGGATTCCGAAAGAGTAGAAATTGATTAACATTGTAATAATATATTGGAAAACATTCAAAATAGCATCGGTAAAATGAACATTATTAATAAAATACTATGGTTGGTTTGGTATTTCTTAATCTAATTTTATTGTTTTTCATTTTATTTGTTGCAAAAGTGAGCTAACCGATGGTTTTTTATCTACTTAAATGAGCGGGTTGGAGTTATTAGCAATTACCGTGTTATAGTTCAGTAGAAAGCTTTTATTCCAATACTGTCTTAATTATAAGATTTCAAGAGTCATTATTTGGATTAAAAGCCTGTTATTACTTATTTAAGTGGAGGCAAATTTGGAAACAGGAATGATTATTTCACTGGCATTATATTTTATTGTAATGCTGGGAATAGGACTATACGCATATAAGCAATCTACCAGCGATATATCAGGGTATATGCTAGGTGGTCGTAATTTAGCCCCCAGTGTTGCTGCCTTATCAGCGGGTGCATCAGACATGAGTGGTTGGTTACTTATGGGCCTACCTGGCGCAATGTACTTATTTGGGCTTAGCAAGGTTTGGATTGCTATTGGCTTAGTATTAGGCGCATGGGCAAACTATTTCTTAGTCGCCCCAAGACTGCGTGTTTATACTGAAAAAGCAAATGATTCTATTACCATCCCTGATTATTTTGCAAATCGTTTTGATGATAACAAGAATATCCTCCGTGTGATCTCTGCAATTGTTATTATTGTGTTCTTTACTTTGTATACTTCATCAGGCGTAGTCGCCGGTGGTAAGTTATTTGAAAATTCATTTCAGATGAGTTACGAAATGGGTTTATACATCACCACGGGTGTGGTTGTTGTTTACACCTTATTTGGTGGTTTTTTAGCGGTTAGCCTAACAGACTTCGTGCAAGGTTGTATTATGTTTATCTCCTTGCTTGCAGTACCTATCGCTACTTATATGATGCTTGATCAGCCATTTATGGATACTTTAGCAAATGCAAATTACCAGCAGTTGTTAAGTTCACCAAAAGCCAGTGAAATCCATTCATTGAATATGCTTGATTGGTTTGCTGGTGGTTCTACCATTGCTATTATTTCTGCGATGGCTTGGGGCTTAGGCTACTTTGGTCAGCCACATATTATTGTTCGCTTTATGTCTATTCGCTCAGTGAAAGAAATGCCAACTATGCGTCGTATTGGTATGTCTTGGATGACACTATCTGCGATTGGTGCGGTATTTACCGGTTTATTTGGTGCTGCCTTTATGATTGAAAACCAAATGCCTATTGCCGATAAAGAGACCATTTTCTTAGTATTAGCTGAACTTATTTTCCACCCATTAATTGCTGGTTTCCTACTGGCTGCTATTTTAGCTGCGATTATGAGTACGATTTCATCGCAATTATTGGTGTGTTCAAGCTCGCTTACTGAAGACTTCTACAAGATTTACTTAAACCGCGATGCCTCGCAAACTGAGCTGGTGTTAGTAGGGCGTATTAGCGTAATACTGGTTGCGTTATTTGCTATTTACCTAGCGTATGACCGTAATAGTTCAATACTTGATTTAGTTAGTAACGCATGGGCTGGTTTTGGTGCTGCATTTGGTCCACTTGTCTTGTTTAGCCTTTACTGGAAACGTATGAACTTAAAAGGGGCTATTAGCGGTATGGTTGTTGGTGCTTTAACAGTGCTTGTATGGATTTATGCGCCTATTACCATTAATGGTGAGAGCTTAAGCAGTGTAATTTATGAAATCGTCCCAGGCTTCATTTTAGCGAGTATTGCTATTGTGGTAGGAAGCCTTGTGACAGCTGAACCGAAAAAAGAAATTACTGATCTGTTTGATGAAGTTGAATCGTCATTGTAACTGATTAGCTAACGTAAAGTGTTGGTTTTTATAAATGCCAATCAGTTTAACTGGTTGGCATTTTTTATTAGCTTTAGCTGACCTTTAGCTATTATTATTTAAAGGCATAAAAAAACTGAATTCGAATACCGAATTCAGTTTTTTAATAATTACTATTGAGCTTTTGAAAGTACTAACTCGCTGCTTTATCTTTTATATCCGCAACGTTATCTGACTTTGTTTTTTTAGCTTTAGTGGGTACTTCTTTACCACCTTTAAGTACGGCCATAAAGTCGTCTTTACTTTTTGCAATCTCCAGCGCGAGCGACTCAACCTGTTGTTCACTTAGTGGCACATCTACTTTTTCAAGCATGAGTTCTAGTGACTCGGCAATATCGAGCATTTTGTCATAGGCATCAGCTTCTTTTTTAGTAGTAAACGTCATGCGCTCGACTCCGTTTCGTTCTACAACATATTTAACAACAACAGCCATGATTTCTCCTGCTTACTTACGTGGCAATATGATTAATTTAAATCATTAGATTACTGTTTTTATATACAGTACAAGCTTGCGCGTGGTTTTGCAAGCTTTAGCCTTAGTTTATCTGCAGCTTGGTTGACAATAAAGAGTAACTCTACTTTATTTATTAAGTCACTTTATAACGCGTTGCAGTAAAGGAGTCGCAAGGAGTGATTGTTACCGTTAGTACTTAGTAACCACAACGTTATGTAAAAGTGCTGGGTGTAAATAATCAACGAATGTTCATGTAAGAACACAAAAGGAAATAGTATGAAATTAATTAAAATCATCTCATTAGCCGCTGCTTTATGTTTATTACCTATGGGTAGCACCTTTGCGCAAAGCGATATGCTATCAGAGCAGATGCAATCAGCCGTGGTTAATATTAATACTGCTGATTTAAAACAGTTAATTAAGTTACCAGGTGTTGGCAAGAAAAAAGCACAGGCAATTATCGATTATAGAGAAACAAATGGTGATTTCTCATCACTTGAAGATCTAGCTAAAGTAAAAGGGGTGGGTAAAAAAATGCTAGCCAAACTTGATGGAAAGGTGGCGTTTTAACTTAAAAGGGCGCTATGCGCCCTGATTAAACTGTTTTAAGGCAGCACCAAGGTGCTTTTTAGCAAAATTAACATCTACGGGGGCGGTTAGTAGCGGGTAGCTTAAACCAGCCACAATCAAAAAGGGCACGAGTAGCCATCCTTCAAAAAGGGTAAATATTAAAAAAAATGGGCTTAGCAGCATAAGCTTTACAATACGCATTAACACTCTGTCACTAGGAGAGAGCATACTTAACGAGATCGCAATAACGGTTTGTCTTTGACGAACTTTTAAGTGTTTAAGTTCGTCAACGTGGCTTGAAAAAAAAGTAAACATATTAAAGTGACTTTTTAGAGATTAATCGACTGGCCACTAACGCAATAAGTGTGGCGGTAAACAATACAAAAATAACTTCCATCCATGCTGGCATACTTAAGCCTGCAAATTGCCAATCTATGTTTCCGCAATCACCGGTTGCCTCAAAAAATTGCGGTATCCAATGATGTAATGGCATAAACTCTGGAAAATTTGGCTCAAACTCACAGCTAAATGCGAAGGGGTCAGTGGTTGTTTGCATTTCAATGTGCTCACGAGCTATTAGTAACCCCCATACACTTGAAACCCCCCACACTGTATAAGCGACAATACGGACTACGAGGTTGTTTGGTTTACTGGCGCCAATAATACCGGCAAAAAGTAAGCCTAATACCGCGGTGCGTTGGTAAATACACATAATGCACGGTGCTAATCCCATGTTGTATTGAAAAAAGAGCGCGATGACTTCAAGCAGAAAAACAATCCCACTGAATAATAACCAAGGTGTACGTTGAGTACTTAGATTAGCAAGCCAGTTCATAACAAATCCGTATTTAAATAAGGGCTTAGATTATGACGTAGGATAAACAGCGGAGCAAGTAAAAGGGAAAAAGTGAGGAGCTATGAAATTTCCTAGCTCCTCAAAGTCGGGGAAGCTCTTAATGCCCAGAATTCGCTACAGGGATGTGGTGTTGTATTATCCCCCAGTCATAAAACAAACTGGTTATTTCACTCAAGCCAAAATAAGTCGCGCTTAACCCAACAAAGGTAAGCACAAAAGTGTAAGGTAAAGCCATATACACCATTCGACCGTAAGATAGGCGTAACACGGGAGCTAGTGTTGATGTAAGTAAGAATAAGAAAGCAGCTTGACCATTAGGGGTGGCCACGCTGGGTAAGTTTGTGCCGGTGTTTATCGCCACTGCAAGTAAATCAAATTGGTCTCGAGTTATTTGACCTGCTTTTAGAGCTGCAGCAACTTCATTTATATATACAGTGCCGACAAATACATTATCACTGACCATTGAAAGCAATCCATTAGCGATAAAAAACATCACCAATTGTAAGTGCCCTTCAAATGTTAGTACCCAAGTAATCACAGGGGTAAAGAGTTGTTGATCGATGATTACTGCAACCACACTAAAAAATACACAAAGTAGTGCAGTGAAGGGGAGGGCCTCTTCAAAGGCTTTACCGAGTTGGTGCTCTTCTATTATGCCGGCCGACGACGTGGCTAAAATAATTACCGATAAACCAATTAAGCCCACGGTTGCTAAATGTAACGCTAAGCCAGTAATTAACCAGATAGCGATAAGTGCTTGAATTGTGAGGTTCACTCTATCGCGTTTGGTGCGTTTTTTATCAAGTGTTTGTGCATGGTTTTTTAAAATAGCATGAATTGTTTCTGGCAGTTTTGCCCCATAGCCAAAGGTTTTTGTTTTTTCTAATAAAAAGGTTGTTAATAAGCCCGCAAAAAGCACGGGTAAAGAAACGGGCAGCATTCTTAAAAAGAACTCTCCAAATAGCCAACTTGCTCGCTCTGCAATAATTAAATTTTGTGGTTCACCAACCATAGTACACACGCCGCCAAGTGCGGTCCCAATCGAGGCATGCATGAGTAAATTACGTAAAAAAGCACGAAACTCTTCAAGCTCTTGACGGTTTACCTCTTTTACTTGGTTATCATCGTTAATATCGTGCTCACTAATAAAATCTTTTCCTGAGGCCACCTTGTGATAAATACTATAAAAGCCCATGGCCACCGCAATAACAACCGCCATTACAGTTAGGGCATCTAAAAAAGCTGATAAAAACGCAGCAGCTATTGCAAAGGCAAGCGATAAAACGGTTTTACTTCTTACTGAAACCACTAACTTGGTAAAAATATACAGCAGCAGATCTTTCATGAAATAAATACCGGCAACCATAAAAATAAGTAATAAAAGCACATCTAGGTTTTGTGCTATTTCATGTTCAACTTGCGTGGTTGATGTCATACCAATTAATAGTGCCTCAATGGCAAGTAGACCACCAGGTTGCAGTGGGTAACACTTGAGCGCCATGGCCAGTGTAAAAATAAACTCAATAACCAGTACCCAGCCAGACAAATAAGGGTTTAATTGAAACAGCAGCGGGTTAATTATTAAAAATGCAATAATGGTGTATTTATACCATTGAGGTGCTTTACCTAAAAAATTTATAAATATTGCAGATGGGACACTCTGTTGCATGATTTTTCCCTAGGGAGGCGTTTAATAGTCTGGTTAATGTCATTAACTTAGTCCAGCTTATAGAGGGTGTAAACAACTAAATAATAATAGTCAAAGTGTCTGGTATGAATAATAGGTTGGCATTCATATTGTGTTTAAAACCTATCGGTAAAACTAGCGAATCATACAAGTAAAGTTGCCTTTTTAATCACATACCTAGGTAATTTAACTTACTTTACTTGTTAGTTGTGGCTTGTCTGGTACAATCAGTCAGTTAATCGTATGTAGCGATGTGATGTGAATTAATTCGAGTAGGAATTGAATGAGAATTTTTAAAGCGAAAAGCCCAGCAGGATTTGCTGAGGAATACATAGTAGAGTCAATCTGGAATGGTGATTTTCCTCCAGGTTCAATTCTGCCTGCTGAGCGTGAACTCTCAGAGTTAATTGGTGTTACTAGAACCACATTACGAGAAGTATTACAGCGATTAGCTAGAGACGGTTGGTTAACAATACAACATGGTAAACCTACTCGCGTTAATAACTTTTGGGAAACCTCAGGATTAAATATCCTTGAAACACTGGCACGTTTAGATGAAGATAAAATGCCAGAGCTAACCGATCAGTTACTCTCAGCACGTACTAATATCAGCGCAATTTATACCCGTGCAGCTATAAAACTTGCACCAGAGCGTGTTATCGAAATTTTATCACAAAGCGATGAATTAGAAGACAGCGCGCAAGCGTTTGCAGATTATGATTATAAAGTTCATCATGAATTAGCTGTTGCCGGTAATAATCGCATTTATGTGCTCATCCTTAATGGCTTTAAAGGTTTTTATTCTAAGATTGGCTGCCATTACTTTTCAGATCCTCGCACTCGCGAGCTTGCACGCCAGTTTTATAAAGACTTAACTAAGCTTGCTGAGAATAAAGAGCACGATGGTGCAATATTCATGATGCGTAAATATGGTCATCAAACCGGCGAAATATGGCAACATATTCGCGGTGATATGCCTAGCGATATTATGGATTAGTAAAAAGAACCTGCTTAAAGCAGGTTTTTTTATGATTAAAAATCAGTCCATTTATCAAGCGTTCGCTATTTTAGAACGGTGCTATCTATAAATACGATTGTTAATTTATTTTTGATAGCCATAGAATAATGTTTAATTAAATATGGTTGCTATTGTAATTTTAAAATTAGTGCCCATATTAGTAATCAGTATTGCGTAAGCAATTGACAATAAACTCAAAATATTTGGAGAATAAAATGGGTGTATTAGTAGGCCGTCAGGCACCAGACTTTACCGCTGCAGCTGTTCTAGGTAACGGTGAGATTGTAGATAGCTATAACCTTCACGAAAAAATCAAAGGTAAAAAAGCAGTAATCTTTTTCTACCCACTAGATTTCACATTTGTATGTCCTTCTGAGCTTATTGCTTTTGATAAGCGTTATGCAGAATTCCAAAAACGTGGCGTAGAAGTAATTGGTGTTTCTATCGATTCACAATTCTCACACAACGCATGGCGTAACACGGCTGTAGCAGACGGCGGTATTGGTAAAGTTCAATACGCACTAGTTGCAGACGTTAAACACGAAATCTGTAAAGCATACGACGTTGAGCACCCAGAAGCGGGCGTTGCATTTCGTGGTTCTTTCCTAATCGATGAAGAAGGTAACGTACGTCACCAAGTAGTGAACGATTTACCACTGGGTCGTAACATTGACGAAATGATCCGTATGGTTGATGCACTAGCATTCCACAGCGAGCACGGTGAAGTATGTCCTGCTGGTTGGACTGAAGGTAAAAAAGGAATGGACGCAAGCCCTGAAGGCGTTGCTAAATTCTTATCTGAAAACGAAGGCGAGCTATAATTTAGCCCTTTAGTTTAAGAAAAAAAACCGCCAAAATGGCGGTTTTTTTATTATTTTAAATTAAAACGAAAAGCTAACTTTAGTGTAAATGTAACGACCACGAGGGTTGTGTACACCCGATGCGTAACCATACAGATCTGAATCACCGTCACCAATTGCAAACGGTGGCTCTTCATCAAATAAGTTGTTCACACCTAGTGATACTTTTGCTGACTTAGTAATACGGTATGATGTTTGTAAATCTACCAGTACTTGTGAATCAACAGTACGTGATGTATTACTATCGAAGTCTAAGTTACCATCGAAGTCAATATCTGGCGTATCTTCAAACTCACCTACATAACTAATGTTCATGTTTGTGTTGAACTGACCAATTTCCCAGTTAGTTGAGAAAATCCAGCGATGCTCTGGGTAACCATATTCGCCGGTATAATCGCGGCCGTCTTTTTCAAATTTATCTTGATAAGCCCATTCTAAATTGAATTTTAGTAAGCCTAAATCATCCAGTGAGTGGTTGTAATTTGCTGAAATATCAACGCCCGAAACTTCTTGTGATGATACATTTTCAAAAGTACTGAAAATCTTTTGAATAGTCCCTAAACTGTCCGTACCTGAAGGAGGTAAGCGAACACATACGGTACTGTTTTGGTTATTACACTCTGAGTTGTAAATTGGACCAAACTCTTGCTCATCAATTTTATTGTCTTGGGTGATACTCCATACATCTACACTCAAACCAAAGTCAGTTGTAGGTGCCCAAATAAAGCCGACGTTCCAAGATTCAGACTCTTCAGCTTCTAAATCAGGGTTACCGGCAAATTCAATGTTGTAATCTAGCGGATCACAATCTTTACCTGTTGCATCACAGCGATAGTTATCAATAAAGAACTGACTTTCCTGAGATGGCCCTAAACCTACTTGTGCAAGTGACGGTGCTCTAAAGCCTTGCGCCCATGAACCACGTACTGTGATTTCATCTGTAGGTGCCCAGCGTAAAGCGACTTTAGGATTGGTTGTGGTACCAAAGTCACTGTAATCATCGTAACGACCAGCAAGTTGTAGCTCTAAGTTCTCAGCAAGTGGAATTGAAAACTCTACATAGGCAGCGTATTGGTCACGCTCTGCTGCAGCTGACACAGACTCGGTACCAAAGATTAATCCTCGTTGGAATTGATCATCTGGCGTATCCGTTACGTCCTCTTCGCGGTATTCAATACCGGCCGCCATCATGACAACATCATCACCAAAGCTAAATGCTTCACCTGAAATGTTAGCATCGAACGACGTCATATGAGACTCGCCTTGACGAACCAAACTCGTAGTAATTCTATCAATTACGGCCGGATCGTTGTAAGTGCCGCCAAATGGGTTGTAGTTACCGGCATCAATTTCTTGTTGTAAGAAGTCGGTGCGTACCCAACCTTGTGAGCGATCCCCAGTTTGTAATGACTTACTACGTCCTTTTTGTACCGCTGTTTCCCAGCTCCAATCGTTTATTTCACCTTTTAAACCAGCAACAAAACGTAATGTGTCTGATTCGATATCCCATTGGCGCGCACCCGCATCTACGGTTCTGTAACGACCTATTTCAATATCTTGGCCGAATGGGTTATTAGGGTGACTACCTGGTACTGTTAAGCCCGCATCTTCATCAAGTGGCGTTGGGGCACCTGCTGCAATTGAGCTGTTGTGCTGAACGGCCATTTCTAAGAAGCCCGTTATGCCATTATCAAAGCGGTATTCAAATTGTGAAATAGCACCTACACGTTCTGATGCCGGTGCAATATAGCCAAATGGACCATAGTCAAATAAACAACTGCCACTTGATGTTGCATTTTCTGCAGGACACGCAGGGTCAATTGTTTTAACGCCATCAACATAGAAGTAGCCAGGGAAGCCACGTGATGAACGGAAATCTTCACCGCCATATGGAGATTGATTAGCAGTACCTAAACGCCCCATTTCATCTGATGATAAAGAGGTATTTTTAAAGTAATCAATAATAACGGATGCGCTACTTTTTGCACTAGTAGTACCCCAAACAATACTGGCTGTAGTTTCTTCATAGTTAGGGCCATCTGTGCCGCCGTAACCTAAGTTTACTTCAATACCGTCAATATCTTTTTTCAAGATAACATTTACAACACCCGCTACAGCATCAGAGCCATAGATTGCTGAGGCGCCATCTTTTAAAATATCAATACGTTCGATTGCTGAAACAGGAATACTGTTGATATCAACGAATGAGTTGGTGATCCCTTCAGCAAATGCACTGATTGCAACACGACGACCATTAATAAGTACCAAGGTAGCATCGGCGCCTAAGCCACGAAGGCTGACGGCAGCTGAGCCATTTGCGGTTGAGTCTTGGTTATTACCACGGGTTGAAAAAGTACCATTACCTGCAACAGGCATTCTTTCAAGAAGCTGTTGTAGGTTGTCATAACCCATGTTTTCGATGTCTTCTTTATTAATGGATTGTACTGGAGACGGGCCTTCGATGTCCGAACGTTTGATACGAGAGCCTGTTACTTGAATACGTTCTACTTTTTCTGCAGTTTGCTGTGCAGCATAAGTCGTTGTACTAAAACCTGCTGACAATGCGATAGTAGCACCGATGATTAAGCTCGGTGTAAATGCAATTGATTGCTTCATCCTTAAGTCCTTGTTGATATGTTATAATTTACTTGTTTTACAAGTCGAATTATTAATACCATGTAACTTAACTGTTATCAATTGGCCACAAAGATGATTTTGTTATCTGCACTAATATGTACTGATTTTCTCAATAAAGGTAAACGATAGGATGCTCGCTATTTGGCGCTGTAACGTGATTTAGTTATTATTAATAAACAAAACGCCGAGCGACTTTAATTTGTAATAATTTGTATTTTCCTAAAAATTTAGCAAAAAAAAGCCTAACATGATGTTAGGCTTTTTTATTTAAACTTTATGTTTCATTAAGCGTTCTTTTTCACGGGACCAATCTTTATTTTTACCGTCTTCACGTTTGTCATGCATTTTCTTACCTTTCGCTAAATGGAATTCAAGCTTTACCCAGCATTTTTTCCAATACATAGCTGTGGCAATTAATGAATAACCATCACGCTCGGTTGCACCAACCAAACGGTCAAGTTCACGTCTGCTTAGTAATAATTTACGATAACGCAGCGGGTCGCAAATAACATGGGTTGATGCACTATTTAAAGGCTGGATTGTGCTGCCTAATAAAAACGCTTCACCGTTTTTAAGATGAATATAAGTTTCAGAGATATTTACTTTACCTGCTCGGATACTTTTTACTTCCCAGCCTTGGAGTTCAATACCTGCTTCAAACTTGTCGTGTAAAAAATACTCGTGTCGCGCTTTTTTATTTAGCGCGATGGTATTACTTGTCGATTTTGATGAATTTTTCTTAGCCATAGTGCCCTATAATATACGTTATACGAGATGTTTTACATCGATTTTTTTAAATTATACATGCAAAAGCGAAGGATTCATTTAAGCGCGATGAAAGTTTGGGGAAACGCACAAAGCTTGCTAAAATTCCTGCACATAGTTGGGAGTGAGTATGCCACAAATAGAGAAAAGTGCGCTGGTTATGTACAGCACTAAAGAGATGTTTGATCTAGTCAATGATGTAGAAGCTTATTCGCAGTTTTTACCTAATTGTTCAGACTCAAAAATTATTAAGCAGCATGATAATAACATGACCGCCAGTTTAGAAATATCTAAAGCCGGTATAAAAAAATGGTTTACCACTGAAAATACGCTAATTGATGAGCAAACAGTGATGCTTCGCTTGGTCGATGGGCCTTTTAAAACCTTACAAGGTCGCTGGCATTTTCAGCAATTAGATGCGCATGCGTGCAAAGTGCATTTACAGCTAGACTTTGAATTTTCTAGTAAGTTAATAGAACTTGCGTTTGGTAAAATTTTTAATGATGTAGCTAAAAATATGGTGAGTGCCTTTACTCAACGTGCAAAAGCGGTATATGGAGAGCGAGCATGATCAATATTGAAATTGTGTTTGCGTTGCCAACGAAAGCAACCACGTTAAATATAGAAGTATTCCAAGGTACCACCGCAGAGCAAGCAGTGATCCAATCAGGTATTATTAAGAAGTGCCCTGAAATTGATGCAACCGCTTTAACTTTAGGTGTATGGAACAGAACGGTAAAGCTTAATCATGAGCTTAAAGACGGCGATAGAGTTGAAATTTACCGCCCATTAATTGCCGACCCTAAAGATGCCCGCAGAAAGCGCGCCGAAAAAGCCAAAGAAGAGGGCCGCGCAAATAAAGTAACCGGTGGCCGACCGTTAGATCGTTAGATACAAAAAAGGTGAGCTATGCTCACCTTTTTAAATTAAACCCAAATGGCTTATTGCTCTAAAGGGGTTGTAAAGTTTTCTGGTTGCTCATAGTCACCAGAGACCGTCACCAACTTTTCATTTTCAAAGTTTAATACTAATGATTTATATTGTTCATTAGCGCGCCCTTTATTAAAGCTATAAACGTAACGCCAAGTATTTTTATCGAAGGCGTCTTCGGCAATCGGTCTGCCTAGTACATAAATTACTTGCTCGCGAGTCATATTAACGCGAAGCTTATCAACGTCTGATTGTTCTAAAAAGTTACCTTGAGGGATGTTGATTCTGTACACCCAGCTAGAACAACCTGCGGCTGAACTAAGCGTTAAAGCGACGATAAGCCAAAGAGAAAAAGTTTTTAACGACTGCATTGTTAGTTGTGATCCTTATTTTTTATAGTCTGCATGATACCGATTAGTCACTCAAGGTAAAACCCTTTTGAGTAATTGTTTTTGTTTAGCGCGTTAAGGCGAGGTTTTGACCATTAATAATCAAAAAAGTTTAAACGATGAGTTGTGCAATAGTAAAATTAAACCGGCTGTTTGGTCACTGTATATTGTGCAAACACGGTTTGGTCATTGGTATACCGGCATTACAGTTGATGTAGCGCGTCGTTTAGCAACGCACCAAGCGGGTAAAGGGGCAAAAAACCTCAAAGGGAAAGGACCGCTGGTGCTCATTCATCAGCAACAAGTTGGGACTAAAAGCGACGCAAGTAAATTAGAATATGCGATTAAAAAACTTCCACGGGCAAAAAAAGAGGCTTACGTTGCTGCTTTTAAGGGGGGACTGAATACCTCAGGGTTTGTCAAAAGCTGATTAATAAATGCCTCAATTAGCAATACTGCTTCTTGATAAAGAGCAGTGTTAATATTTTCGAGCGTATCTTTTGCTGTGTGATGATAGTTATCGGCGCCCATCGAGAAGTACACATACGGAATTTTTTGTTTAGCGAATGAATAATGGTCGCTGGCTCTGTGCCAGTCTATTTGTTTCGTGTTGGTGAGTCGACTCATTTTTCGTGATGAATAAACGGGCTTTAATTCGACACTCGTATTTTTTATTTGGCTAAATAGTGGAGTGAGTTGACCTTTTAACGAACGACTTGTTAGCGCGTATAACCGCTTATGCGATTTTTTAATTGCCAACATATCTAAGTTAATATTTAAAGCAATAGGAGACTGGCGCATTGTTTTGGCAAAGTGCTCACTGCCGTGTAAACCGTTTTCTTCAGCGTCTGTTGCAACAAACACAAAACCATAGGATGATTGCACCTTTAAAGCGTTCGATAAGTATAGTAATGCGGCAACACCCGAGGCATTATCGTTAGCACCAGGATGTAATTTTCCGGCTTTTAGGCCTAAATGGTCGTAATGCGCTGTAATAACAATAACAGGCAAATTTTTTGCTGTTTTGGTCGCAACAATATTTACGCCTTGCGCCTTAGAAAACAGCCCTGATGGATAAGTAAAAGGTTGTTCAATAACCGTCAGTTGATGCTCTTTAAAGCGTGCTTTTAAATATTCTCTGGTGAGTAAAGCCGAGTGACTATTCGTTTTTCTGCCTGCTAATTTAGAGCTGGTTAGCGTTGTTAAATCAGTGAATAACTGCGGCTCAATCGGCTTTGAGAGTCCACTCCAACTTATAAAAAATACAATGCAGGTTAAGCTAAATAATTTAATAATGATTCGCCTTAACGATAAGTGATTTTAATGCGATGAGTTTATTATCATAGCGTTGTTTGTCATGTGTAAAGTCTGCTTTTTTTCTGGCTTTACGCAAATGAAATTCCGCCCTAGCTATATTATTTAACTCAAAGTAACTTCGCGCCAGTCCAAAGTGGCTTTCATGTAAGGTTGGTGAAATAGCGTTCGCTTTTTTATAGTGGCTAATTGCGCCTGTAAAATTACCACTTACATACTCACTGTTACCAAGCGAGATATGATAGTAAGGATTTTCTTGGCGTTTTTTGTCAAGCTCAGCCAATAGCTTTTCGCCTTCGGCCACTCTATCTGTGAGTGTGTATAATAATGCTAAGTTACCTTGTGCAGTATTATTATCAGTATTTAAGGCAATAGCATAGCGATACATTTGCTCCGCTTGCTTTAAATCATCTAATTGTTTAAAGAGTACCCCTAAATTGCCCCAGCTAGCACTAAATGAAGCGTCCGTATTGATTGCTGCTTTGAAATAGCTAAACGCTAAATCATAGTGTTTATTTACCAGTGCCTCACCCCCTTTATTATTATAAAACATGGCGGTCACTCTTTTTTTTGAAAGCAATGAGGTTGCAAAACGGGCTTGTCGGCTATTGGGATCAAAATCAATGATTAAACGCTTATTACGCTGATAAACAAGTGAGCTGTCTTTGAGTTTCGTTTTATTGTCTATGGCAAGGTTGATGTGCCCCGTGAGTAAATTAAATCCCTGATTTAGTGACCAATACTCCGGAATGTGTACTTTTTGAAAGCGAGCTTTAAGCCCTAAATGCTCAGCTAAACTATATGCTAAAATTGATAGTGACAAGCAATTGGCGTTTAAGTTTTGATAGCTCTGAGATGCGGTTTGTGTCGTGGTGGATTGATAAGATAAAGCGCTATCGCCATTTGTGAGTAAAAAACTAAGTAGGCTATACGCTATTTCATTAACTGATTTACTCGATTGCACGTAAGCATTTAATTGCTGTTTGAGGCTATCGTCGAGTTGAAATATTTGTTGCTCAGACTCTACCAGCTGCTGTTGTAATTGCATGGGAGGAGTAATAGTGGGGATTGGCACGCTTATATTGGCGTTATCTGTGGTGCTACAAGCACACAGAGCCAGCAGACACACAATCAGTAAATAATGTTTACCTTGGAGAGCATTCATACACACCTCTGTACAAAAAACACACTTAAGTATAGTGGTTATTTTGTACAGAGGTTATTTTTTAATGTAACACTCTATTTAACGTTGCTGATTAAACGTTGCAACGAGTGCATCAAGTGTTTGTGCGCTGGTGGCTAAATCACGAATTGCTTGTTCTGTATTGATTTGTTCACTCATTGACTTATCACTGATCTCACTTATTTGCTCAATACTACGACCTACATCATTCACAACGCTACTTTGCTGTTCGGTGGCGGTGGCAATTAAGGTCGCCATATCGTTAATTTCATTGGCTGTTTCAGTAATGGTATTAAGTAACTCAACCGAGTTTTGCATTGCGCTTACGCTTTGTTGTGCTTTATCTTTTGATTGACCGATATCGCTGACAACGTCATCTGAAATATGAGTGAGTTCTTCAATCATTGATTGAATTTCAGTGGTCGATTGTGAGGTACGATTCGCCAGCGCTCTTACTTCATCAGCAACTACAGCAAAGCCTCGTCCATGTTCACCAGCACGAGCAGACTCAATGGCTGCATTAAGAGCCAGTAAGTTAGTTTGTTCAGATATACCTCTAATTGAATCCACAATACTAGCGATATCAATAGTCTTTTTAGAAAGCAAAGCAACTTGCTCGGTTATGCCGTCAATGTCGCTGGCAAGGGCTGAGATTGTCGTTTGGCTTTGTAACACTTGTTGATGGCTTTGCTTGGTGTTATCGCGGCTATCGTTGGTTAACTTAGCTGCATTGGCAGCACTTTGCGCTATTTCTTGCACTGTAGCGCCCATTTCATTAATGGCTGCTGCAACTGAAATAGTTTGCTCTTTTTGCTTATCAAGCGCTAAAGAGTTTTGCTTGGCTTGCGAAAATACATGATCTGAGCTGTGGCGAATACCGTGGCTCTCATTAGCTACTTGCACAATAGCGGTTTCTATTTTTTCAATAAATTGATTAAAGCCGGTGGTTAAATTATTTAGCTCAGGTTGGGGAGATGTTGGTAAGCGATAGGCTAAATTTGCATCGCCACGCCCTAAACGCGAAAATAACTCAGCCATTGTTGATAACGGTGAAGCTAAAGAGCGAGCTAATAAGTAACTGATCACGCTTGCGATTAGCGCAGTGATGATAGTGAAAGTGAATATTTGCCACTCTAGGGTATTTACACTAGAAAAGACTTCGCTTTTTGGGACTTGAGCTAAGACAAATAAGTCAGTGTTTTTAATCGGTGTGGCTGCAATGAGTGTGGCTTGCCCGTTGATATTTACTTCCTCTAAAGCGAAGCCGTTTTTATTAAGTAATTTGTTATGAATATTAGCGCTGTAAATACTATCTATATTAACCTTAGCGACTTTGTCTGCATCTTTATGTAACTGAATTAATCCGTTTTTATCGGCAATAAACACAAACCCTGATTGCTCAATTTTAAATTGTTGTAGCAGCTTTTGCATATCTGTAATGCTTTTTGCTAAGCCTGCCAAGCCTAAACCATTAGGTTGTTGGTGGTTAACAAACATTTTTACATCGTTTTCAGACTCTTGATAAATACTAATTGAGTAAGGTTGCTTTGATTGTGTAAAAGCAAAAAACCAGCCATCTGCGGCATCATTTTTTAAAACACGTAAAAAGCCATCTTGATTCCAATATTGTGCAGTGTTTTTATTCGCCCACGAAGCCGTGGCAAGATCGTATTGGTCAACCAAACGATTGAGCTCTTTAAGTAATAGCGTGTCGTTGTTGTTGCCAGCATTTGCCCAATCTAAAATAAAGGTATTTGCCGAAAGCTGCTGTGCTGCACCAAGAAGTTCATTGATCTCCCCACCAATATGATTACTGATTGTTTGCAATTTACTTGGCAGTTCAGATTCGATCATGCGTTGCTCAATAATATTCTTTGAGTTATGCAAAGACGTCAAACCAATTAATACAGCAACACAAATAGCAATAATGCTTCCAAGGGCTGTTATTTTTTGAGTAATAGAGAGATTTTGTATCGTCATGATAGTGCTTATATTTACAACTGAGGCAATGAGGGGAATTATTTTAGCACATTATTTATTTTCAGCTATTGATGATTAATTTGCACTTAAAAAAGCCCACAGCAAAATGCAAGTGGGCTTGGTTTCTAACAAGTGAAAGTTCTAGGATTATAGAATTAAACTATTTTTTTCATTGCGGACATGTAGCCGCGTAATTTTGCGCCTACTTTCTCAACAGGGTGCTCACGTAGAGCCGTATTTATTTGAATTAAAGTTTGGTTATCAACTTGATTACTTTGCTCATTTAAGCCTTTACCAATAACATCAGTATCAATACCTTGCATAAATTCTTGTAGAAGCGGCAAACAGGCATGGTTATATAAATAGCAGCCGTACTCAGCGGTATCTGAAATAGTGCGGTTCATTTCAAATAACTTTTTGCGTGCAATAGTATTGGCTATCAGCGGCGTTTCATGCAGTGACTCATAATAGGCAGATTCTGCAATAATACCGGCCGCTGTCATGGTTTCAAATGCCAGTTCTACACCCGCTTTTACCATTGCCACCATTAAAATACCGTGGTCAAAAAATTCTTGCTCAGCAATTTCTACATCGCCTGCAGGGGTTTTTTCAAAATGAGTTTCTGCAGTTTCAGCACGCCATTTTAGTAAGTTAGCGTCATCATTTGCCCAGTCTTCCATCATTACACGTGAAAATGTGCCATCGATAATGTCATCTTGGTGTTTGTTATAAAGAGGACGCATAATTACTTTAAGCTCTTCACTTAGCTCAAACGCTTTAACCTTTGCAGGGTTTGATAAGCGGTCAAGCATGTTTGTCACACCGCCATATTTAAGTGCTTCTGTGATCACTTCCCAGCCATATTGAATAAGTTTTGAGGCGTAACCGGCATCAATTCCTTTTTCAATCATTTTGTCAAAACATAAAATAGAGCCAGTTTGTAGCATGCCACATAAAATAGTTTGCTCGCCCATCAGATCAGATTTCACTTCAGCGATAAATGATGATTTAAGTACCCCCGCGCGATGACCACCCGTACCTGCTGCATAGGCTTTCGCTTGTGCCAAGCCATGGCCCTGAGGATCATTCTCTGGGTGAACCGCAATTAATGTAGGTACACCAAAGCCGCGTTTATACTCTTCACGTACTTCTGACCCCGGGCATTTTGGTGCAACCATAATAACGGTAATGTCTTCACGAACTTGCATGCCTTCTTCAACAATATTAAAGCCATGTGAATAGGCAAGGGTTGAGCCGTGTTTCATTAATGGCATGATGGCATTAACAACTGCAGTATGTTGTTTATCAGGTGTTAAGTTAAGTACTACATCGGCTGTTGGGATTAACTCTTCATATGTACCCACTTTAAAACCATTGTCAGATGCATTTAAGAATGACTGACGACGCTCAGCAATGGCTGAATCACGTAGTGTATAGGCTACATCTAAACCAGAATCACGTAAGTTTAAGCCTTGATTTAGGCCCTGTGCGCCACAGCCTACAATTACCAATTTTTTACCTTTAAGTGCAGCAACACCGTCGTTAAATTCGTCTGCGCCCATAAATTCACATTGTGCCAATTGCGCTAATTGTTCGCGTAAAGGTAAGCTATTAAAATAATTTGCCATGATAAGTTTCCTATTAATTCAGTTTGTTAGATGCATTGCTTTTGCTTTGCTTGGAATAACAATATGGAAAATCTTTTCTTGCGTAAAATGATATATTTGAATTAAAGTGTTTCATAATATGAAATACTGGTGTTGTTATGGATCATAAGCATTTAAATTACTTTTTGGCGTTGGCAAAAACGCTTCATTTCTCTCGTGCCAGTGAGTTATGTCATGTAAGTGCGCCCACTTTAAGTCGTAATATTAAGCAGTTAGAAGATGAAGTAGGGGTGATGTTATTCCAGCGAGATAATCGCAGTGTAAAGCTTACCCGCGAAGGCGTTGCATTTAAGGAGTATGCCAGTGCTACGCTTAATAATTGGCAGCGCTTTAAGGCTAATTTAAACGAACCGCAACAACATATTTATGGCAATGTGAGCCTTTATTGCTCCGTTACCGCGTCTTACAGTTTTTTGCATCATATTTTAGAGCAACTGAGAGCTCAGCATCAGCATATTGAAATTACCTTAAATACGGGCGATCCCGCCTTGGCTATTAACCGAGTGTTAGATGGACATGAATCTATGGCCATTGCAGCCAGACCCAGTAAATTACCTGCACAAATTGCATTTGTAGATATTGGCTACTCGCCATTGGTATTAATTGCGCCCACTATTCAATGTCCGATCACAGAAAAATTAGCCACTAGTAGCGAAACTATTGATTGGTCTGAGCTTGAATTTATTGTTGCTGAACAAGGATTTTCAAGACAAAGGTTGGAGCAGTGGTGGCGAAAAAATAATGTGCAAGGAAAAATTTACGCGCAAGTGGCAGGGCATGAAGCTATGGTATCTATGGTGAGTTTAGGGTTAGGCGTGGCCATGATCCCAAAAATTGTACTCGATAATAGTCCGCTAAACGATAAGGTTCAGGTTTTAGAGTATAAAGGCGAGCCACCACAGGGGTTTAAAATTGGTTTGGCTGTATTACATAAAGAACTAAACGACCCTGCTATTAGTGCGCTTTGGAATATTGCACAAAATATGGGGGAAAACATAATATAGGTTTGTTGGATGATAAAAAACTGTTAATATAAATCGCTAATATTTATGTGTTTATTAACATCCTTGTTGTGATGTCTAAGAGTTTTAATTATGGATAATACGGTTTCACTTGCTCATTCTGCCCAGTGTTTAAAAAAAGCCATTCCGTTGATGGTTAAATACAAAATGCCTGTAACGCCAATAAATTATGCTATTTGGTACTGTTATGTACAGGGCGACAACCCACAACTAAACACAGAGCTTGATAAAGTCATCTCTTTGCACAATACGTGTTCAGCTCAAACCGCCCAAGAAATTTTTAATAAGCATATTAATGACGAAGAGCTTGCATTTTTTCAACAAATGTCTGAAAGGTTTCATGGCACCGTAGAGCAAATGCAGTTTGATCTTAGTGACTCCATTCAATATTCGAAAAGCTTTACTACCTCGTTAGTTGATTCACAAAATGAATTAAAAACGCTCTCTAGTATTAACTCATTTAATGAGATCCTTTCTTGCGTTGAGCGCCTAACTGACGAATCAATTGCGATGCAAGATTACGCCCGTGGATTCCAAACCAAATTAGCGCAAGCGTACAACGAAATTAAAGATTTAAAAGAAGCGCTTAGCGTGACCCAAGAAGCGGTTGATAAAGATTCCTTAACCGGATTATTTAATCGCGGTAAGTTTGATACAGACATTGTTGAGTTTTGTTTGAACGCCTCTTCACAAAATGAACACGGTAAATTAGCGGTGTTGATTATGTTCGATATTGATCATTTTAAACGTTTTAATGACGATTTTGGCCATCAAAAAGGCGATGAGGTACTCAAGCTAGTCGCTCAAAAAGTGCAAAATAGTGTACAAGAGCAATACAGAGCTTATCGTTTTGGTGGTGAAGAATTTTGTATTACGGGTTACTTTGAAAGCATTAATGATGCGATGGCATTTTGTAATCAGCTTCGTTTGAGCATTGCCAAATTGACGATTCGTAAAAAAGAAGACAGTAATAATAAACGTAATATTTCAGCCAGTTTCGGCATTGCTTTAATGGAGCCTTTTAGTAAAAGCTGTTTATTAGTTGAAAAGGCAGATAGAGCACTTTATTTAGCTAAAACCCATGGTCGTAATCGGGTCGAAATAGCGGCCGATATGTAAACGTGTTCTGTTTGTATCAAATTTGTTAATGATTGTAACCCTCTAGAGCTTGTGTTCATACTACTTGCTACTATAGGGTCAAAGCCACTTTATAAACTAGCGATTAACTTCATGCGGTTCCATCTGAGAATAAACACATGCCTGTTATTAGTGCTATTAAGCACTAATGCTATTGCTCAGAAGCAGCAACATATATCCACTGATGAGCTTAATCTTAGTGTGAGTGTTGGTGCTGGGGTGATCACAAATCCTCTGTATGGTGCAGATAACATCCCCTTAGTTGTTATTCCGCAAGTGGCTTATTATGGTCAAAATTGGTTTTTTGATAATGGCCGTCTTGGTTATTCTTTTTTACAAAGCAAACAACATAACGTTAGTTTTGTGTCAGAAATTAACCCTGAGTCACGCTTTTTTATTGATTGGCATCCACAAAATATTTTCCCCTTTAAAACAACCGCTGAGAACGAGATATTAGAATCGCTACACACTGACTCACCTCGTCAAGTAAATATAAATAATATACAAAAAAGACGAGTCGCACTTGATGCCGGTATCAGCTATTTTTTTGTAAAGCAGCAGCAAGTATTTTCTGTGCAATTATTGCATGATGTAAACAGTGTTTATAATGGCTACAGGGGATCGTTGCAATGGCAATATCACCATGAGTTTAAGCAATTAACGTTAAAGTCGACGTTAGGCGTTAATTACAAATCAGCCCAACTAAATAACTATTTTTATGGTTTAAATAGCGCTGAATCTATTTACGGTGAAATAGAAGTTGGTAGTAGTTGGCAACCTTATGCTAAAATCGACGCCCGTTGGCCTGTAGATGGAGTCAACGCGCTTCGTTTTCATTTAGCCTATTATGATTATTCAGCAATGGATAGCAGCCCGCTTTTTGAACATGACTATTCAATGACCGCCTTTATAGGATTCGAACATACATTTTAATATGAAGTGTTTTATGTTGGTTGTGCTTACAGCTTCATTTTTTAGCAACGCTAGCGTTGCAAAAGCCTCTTCACTTAACGTATCACCCAAAGTCTGTGTGGTTTCCGAACAACAAGAATTTTGTGATCTTGAGTTAAAATTTAAGTGGCAACTGTCAGCCGCTAGCGATGTATGTTTATACCAACAAGATACACAATTACAATGCTGGCAAGGTGTCAAAAAAGGCCAACTTAGTTATAAAGCGCGTGTTCAGGTGGAGACCATATACTCCCTGATTAATCCCCATACAGGTGTATCGTTAGCGAGTGTGCAAATAGAAGTGCAAACCGCATACGCTAAGAAAAAACATCGGCTACGCTCACCTTGGAGCTTTTTTTAATTTAGGAGCAGTAAATGCCAAAGATATTACTTGTTGAAGATGATTTAGGGTTGCAACAATTAACCAAAGACTATCTTGAGCATAATGGCTTAGAAGTTGACGTTTTAGAACGCGGTGACGAAGTGTTCCCTTATCTTAGTGAAAACCACGTCGACTTGATCATTTTAGATGTAATGTTGCCAGGAAAAGATGGCTTTAGCGTATGTCGACAAGTACGTGACAAATACACTCTCCCTATCTTAATGCTAACAGCAAAGGGTGAAGACTTCGATCAAGTCATAGGCTTAGAACTCGGGGCTGACGACTACGTTATAAAACCGGCAGAGCCGCGTGTACTTCTTGCTCGAATTAGTGCATTGCTTCGCCGTGGACAGCCAAGTGTTAAAGCGATTGAAGAACTTCAATTTGGTGACTTATCAATAGATAAAACCAGCCGCATTGTAAAGCTAAGCGGTGTTGAAATTGTCCTGACTTCTCATGAATTTGAATTGCTGTGGTTATTGGCTTCAAATGCTGGTGAAGTGCTCAGTCGAGAGCATGTCCATCAACATATGATAGGGCGTGAGTACGACGGGTTAGACCGCACGGTGGATGTTCGTGTATCACGCATTCGTAAAAAGCTCGGTGATAACAGTGATAAACCCTATCGAATTAAAACGGTATGGGGGCAAGGCTATCTATTTGTATCAGATGCGTGGGATATGTAATAAATGCAAGGTGTTAGGCTAGGTTAATGGGAAAGCTATTTATAAGCCTTTACGTGTATATTATTGCCTCTTTGTTTATTGTTAGTGGCGTTATAGAGCAGTTTTGGCCCTATGATGAATCTCAGCAAAGTGTATTGTTAGATGACGAATTCGGGCAGTCTTTATGGCTGCTTTCACAAACCCCAGATGGGCTTGAGCAGCTTAAACATAATTTTGATAGCCAAGTCATTGCCCAGCAAGATCTGGTGCTCCCACCAGAACAGCAAGCACAACTATTTCAAAACCATTACCTTTATTTATATGATAAACAGCAGCGTATCGTTTGGTATGTAACGCTAAATAATTCACAATTGCTACAAGTAGGCCCTGTAGGTGTTAAACACAGCAGCTCCGGGACTGTGTTACCGTATTTACTGGTGTTGTTTATTATAAGTTTACCAATAGGTTTGTGGAGCTTTTTGTTGTGGCGAGACTTTGCAAAGCTGAGTCATGCATGCGAGGCAGTGGGTGGCTCGCAAGACTTTCAATTAAGCGATAGCTCAAAGTCATTCTTCTTACCCATCACCGATACATTGCAAGTAATGCAGCAACGTATTGAGTTTTTACTGAGTGCTCAGCAAGAGCTCACCTCTTCTGTATCTCATGAATTTAGAACGCCATTAGCGCGGTTGAAGTTTGCTATTGCAATACTTGAGGATAAAACTCACGATACCAAAGCACAGCAGTATTTATCTGACATGCAAATGGATATTCATGAACTGGAGTCCTTGGTATCTGAAATGTTGGAATACGCCCGTTTAGATACACAGCAACCTAGTCTACAATTAGCCCTTTGCGATATCGTTGCATTAATTAAAACTAATATTGAAAAAGTAAACTTTGATACCCGTATTAAACTAACAACAACGCTCCCCACTCAATTTATTTACTTATGCGATAGTCATTTTATGTCGCGGGTGCTGCAAAACTTAATCAGTAATGCACTTAAACATGCCTCGAAAAGTGTACATATTAGTTTAAGTACTGCCGATGAAAAGTTACTGCTAGTGATTGAAGATGATGGCCCCGGCATTGCCTTCTCTGAGCGCGAAAAAGTATTTAAGCCGTTTACGCGCTTAGATAAAAGTCGTGATAAAAAAACCGGTGGGTTTGGGTTAGGACTGGCGATAGTGAGTAAAATTGTGTCATGGCATAAAGGGCAGTGCACGATTGAAGACTCTACACTGGGTGGGGTTAAGTTTATTATTAGCTTAGACTAGTAAATTCCACACAATAAAAAGCGCCTTAAAGGCGCTTTTTTGCGGTTTAAAACCAAAAAATCAACAAGTAGCAAATAGATAGACAGGCCACTTATAGAAAAGTTCTATTTATTTACTATTTTTTTCTAGTAATGGCATCAACATTTGCTCTAAACCATTAAGCTTCACTTCGTACATCATTGCAAGTTGAGAGCCGAGCTTGCTTTTAGGAAAGCCTTGCTGTTTAAACCACACTAAATAAGGCTCAGGCAGCAAAAGTAAGGGGCGTCCCGCATATTTACCAAACGGCATAATGGTATTAATGGCGACTTTAAGTTGTTGAGGATCCATTATTGACATCTTTTATGAGTAGAGGTGTTAAGTGTAAGGGATAATAAAGAAATAAAATAGGCTGTAACGGGCAAGTAACAGCCTATTGATAGAGGGAGTAGGCCCTCTAATTTGAGAATCTTATTGGTTAATTAAAAGCAAGGGGTCCAGTTGTGTATATTTTATTTAAATACACACTTAGGTATTAGCTTTACTAAACCAACACAGACATTTTACCTTATTTTTAAACCAATAAAATACGCAGATGTAAAGGAATGTAAATGCAATCTATTTGCATCTAAACCCTATTAAGGAAACAGGGTTTGCTTTACATGCTCTGCAAAACCGCTACCTGCTTCTAAGTAAAAGTTGTAAGTAGAGTCTATTCCCATTTCTTCTAATTCTTTTTGCTGATCGGGGTAGTTGGCAATCGCCGTTACTTGTCCTTTATAACCCGATGCTTGTAATTGCTCTAAGGCAAAAATATTTTGCATGTGCTTAGGCATAGCTAGCATTACCATTTCAACGTGGGAGTGGTTAACACGTTGCCAAAAATCAGGATCGGTGGCATCGGCAATTAATACTCGGCGACCTCGCTTTACATGCTTATCAACTACCTCAGGCTTAATATCAATACCTGCAACAACATCCGGATGAGTTGCGTTTATTGTTTCATAGGCACCTGTGCCAATTCTACCCATGCCAAAAATAACAATTTTTGTGTCATTTAAGTTTACTGGGAGCTCTTCAGCTAAGCGGGTTTTGCTTTCAAACTTTAATAAAAAGCGTTCAATTTTAACGTATAGCTCGTTAGAGCGTTTATTTAAAGGAGAAGCAATTACAAAGGTGATCGACACCGCAATCGCAATAACAGCAAGCCACTCAGAGGTAACCATGCCGGTAGATGCGGCAACTGCACACACAATCAAACCAAATTCGCTAAAGTTAGCTAGGCTAAATGCTGTTAACAAAGAGGTACGCGCACGAAGTTTAAATAGGTTGGTTAGTATGTAATAAAGCAGGGTTTTAATTGGAATAATTAATACCAGCACTAAAGCGACGACTAAGGAGTGGGCAGTAAGCTCTGCACTTAAACCAATGCTTAGGAAAAAGCCAACTAGCAATATATCTTTTAGGCTAAGCAATGACTTAGACAATTCACCGGCTTTTTTGTGTGGTGCGAACATCATACCTACAATCAAAGCACCTAAATCACCTTTGAGACCTGCAAATTCAAAGGCGTTATAACCTGCTACTAAGGCAAAGAAAAACCCAAATAGCGGCAGTAACTCACCATGTTTAGAGCGGTTTAACACCCAGTACATAGCAGGGCGAAATAAAGGTAAGGCAATAATTAACCCTAAGGCCCAAATATTCGGTAACTTACCGGTACTGACCGCTAAAAATATAACCGCAAATATATCCTGCATAACTAAAATACCAATGGCTATTTTACCGTGCAGGCTTGCCATTTCACCGCGCTCTTCAAGAACTTTTACCGCAAATACGGTGCTTGAAAAGCTCAGAGCAAAACCAACTAACAGCGCACTTTGCCAACTTAAATCGACGAATAATGGCAGTGCAAAAACACCCAGTAGTAGCATAAAGCCACTAAACAAAGCGCTGCTTAGAATAATATGTAAGGTGGCCGGAGCCCAGACTTGAGGTTTTATTAAATTTGAAATTTTAAGCTTGAGGCCAATACTAAAAAGTAGCAGTGTAACCCCTAAAGATGCAATTGTTTCCAGCAGTTCCGTGCTTTTATAACCCGCTAAATTAAGAATAAATCCAGCCATAAGAAAGCCGATAAGTGGCGGCAATTTTAGCTGGTATATACCAAAACCGCAGACGAAGGCGGTAGCAAAATAAATTAGTTCCATAGTTATTAATACCACTTTTTTAGGCACTGTAGTGTAGCGAAAAACAATGCTTATTGACAATTAATCTACTTATTTAACGCAGTTAGTTACGTGATAGTGAGTATTTATCAAATGATTGCTACTGTCAGTTTATGCAGAGGTAAAGTAGCTTCAATGTATAAAAAACGCACATATATGGCTAGTTTTATGGTAAACAGCATGTAAATAGCAGTTTTTCGCTGACAAGAGCTTTTAAATGTGGTTAAGATGCCATAACGAAGGAGTTTAAGCGTAAGCAAACATTAGAGTTGCTTAGCTTAAGGAGAAAATATGTTTAAAAAGATTTTAGCATCGGTAGGCATTGGTGCCGCCAAAGTAGATACTATTTTAGAGACCGAGCATCTTCAGCCGGGGCAATTATTTAACGCGCAAATTGTAATTACTGCAGGCGATGTGAGCCAAGAAATTACCGGTTTAGACTTAATGTTAGTTACCCGTGTCAAAGTGGCGAGTGAAGACGGTGATTATTTCACTAATCATGTGATTGACCAGTGGCGCATTACCGATATTGGTATTATTGAGCCCGGTGAAGTAAGAACTATTCCGTTTGAAGCCCGTTTACACTCAGAAACGCCTATAACTGAAATTAATGCAGGTTATAATCAATCTTATGTATGGTTAGAAACAGGCCTTGATATTGACCTTGCGCTTGATCCAACAGATAAAGACCATTTACACATTTATCCTAATGAGGCGGTTAAAACATGCATGCAAGCGATGGAAAAGCTTGGTTTTAGTTTAGTTAAAGCCGATGTAGAGCAAGGCCATTTACGTGCTCCTACTTTTCAATCTGTGTCGGGGTGTTATCAAGAGCTTGAGTATCAGCCTAATAGCCGCAGTTTGTTTGGCATAAAAGAAATTGAGTTGTCGTTTATTCCTGAAGCGCATAAAACCCATGTATTGATTGAATTAGACAGAGCGTTTAGAAGTGATGGCTATGTTGATTTAACCATAGAGCATGACCATGTTAATTTATCGCAGTTATGTGATCAGTTAGAGCGATTATTTGCTTAATCGCTTTAGGGGCTTACTTTAGGTAAGCCCCTGCAATAAAAAAGGTATTTAAATGGCGTTTAAATGTGAGCCATTCTCTGCGCTCGACTCCCAAACCCTGTTTTCAATCATGCGTGTACGTGTCGACGTATTCGTTGTAGAACAAGCATGTCCTTACCCCGAACTTGATGATCACGATATCGCAGACTCTACACATCATGTCTATTTACTTGATGGGCTATCGGTGCATGCCTATGCCCGTTGTTATGAAAAAGATGCTCAGTACAGTGCGATAGGGCGTGTATTGGTTGCTCAATCACAGCGAAGTTCTGGATTAGGCAAACAGTTAGTCAATGAAGCAATAGCATGCTGTAAGGCGCAATGGCCGACTCGCGATATTTATATTGGCGCACAAACCTACCTACTGAATTTTTATCGCGCATTCGGTTTTGAATGTGTTGGTGATGAATATATAGAAGATGGCATACCCCATCAGGATATGATTTTAAAGCAGTAGTATCGCTCCACTAAAAAGGCCCACTGATGTGGGCCTTTTTTATGCATCTTTTAACTAGCTTAGTAGGGAATGTAAGAATACTAAGCTAATGGCAATAGGGCATACAAACTTAGTATACCAAGGCCATATCTTCCAAAATAACGTATTATGCACCTCAGGGTTACCTTGTTGAATCGCTTTTAGTAGTGACGATCTGTACCAGATCCAACCTACAAATATACAGCACATAAGCCCTAATAAAGGTTGTGCAACTTTGGTTGTTAGGGTGATCACTAAGCCAAATAAAGTGCCTAGGTTACACACAATGGTAATGCTCACTATGGCAATTAAAGCGCCTATTAACCACGTTGCTTGAACACGTTTCATCGCAAAGCGCTCTACCGTGTACGACACTGGCGCTTCTAACATGGAAATAGATGAAGTTAGTGCGGCAATACTCATCAATGCAAAAAAAGCAAAGCCAACAAATAAACCTACACCACCCATGCCATCAAATAAGGCAGGCAATACCTGAAATACGAGAGTATCTTCAGAGAGAAGTTTACCTGTAGTTGAAGAGAATATTTCAACACCTTGCGCTTGTGCCACGTACATAGCAGGGATGATCAATAAACCCGCTACAAACGCTATAAACACATCAATTAAGGTTACATACGCGCCAAGGGACACAAGGTTTTCTTTTTTACTGATATATGAGCCATATATAATCATCACACTGGTGCCCAGTGACAGTGAAAAGAAAGCTTGGCCTAAGGCACTCACTAACAATGTAGGGTCAAAAATAGAAGAAAAGTCAGGGACTAAGTAAGCTTTTAACCCCTCAACAGCGCCTTCTTGAGTCATCACGTAGGCAATTAAGGCAAACAAAATACCGAGCAGAGCGGGCATTAAGCGTTTAGACCATTTTTCAATGCCGTTTTCTACACCGCGGCTGATAATAGCAACAGTTAAAATAATAAATAAAACAGTGAAAAGAATATTACGAGTAAGCGACTGCTCACTTAACCATAAAGAGGCGGCATCAGCGCCTACTAATGTGGTTACCGGTTCTAAAGTGGCACTTAACATCCAACCGGCAACAATGGCATAAAAACTTAAAATAAATCCAGCACATAAAATACCACCAAAACCGACAGCAAAGGCAAATTGCTTTTGCCATGGTCGCGTGGTTAATTTAGTTAATGAAGAAACCGCATTAGCTTGCCCATGGCGACCTATCATCAGTTCTGCCATTAAAGCGGGGTAGGCTAAAAAGAAAGCCAGTACTAAATACGCGACTAAAAATGCAGCGCCCCCATTACTTGCTGTTTGAGTCGGAAAACCCCAAATATTACCCAAGCCAACAGCTGATCCTGCCGCAGCCATTATAAAACCAAAGCGGGAGCTAAACTCACCTCTTACTGCACTCATATTATTCTGCTTCTCTATTTTTTCGACGCCGTGACAATCTACTGGAATTGTAATTAAATAAAAAGTGCTTATTTGTCTCTGTTGCACAATTATTGCGTTTTATTTAGCTGTATAAATAACACGTGCGTATTTTGATTATAAATAGCACAATTTTTTTAATTATATTTCGTTTATCAGCTGTATTGAGCATCTTTGCATTGTTGATTAATGTTCAAACTGAGCGATGGTTAATGTGAAACAGGCGCCTGAGAGCCGTTCACTTTTACTCACTTTTACGGTGCCATGATGCCAATCGGCAACTTTGGCGACGATTGCTAACCCCAAGCCATAACTATTATCACTGCGATTACGGTGGCTGCGTTCACGAAAAAATGGGCTAAATACTTTATGATTATTTTCTTGAGCAATGCCTGGTCCGTCGTCGGCGATGTTCACCACCAGAAAACGTTCTTGTACTGAAGCGGTTACTTGAATGCTGTGATTTGCAAAGTCGCAGGCATTATTAATTAAGTTGGAGATTGCTCTTGCCAGCCAATGTAAGTCAGCATAAACGGTATGATCATCACATTCTAAAGAAATATTAAGCGAGCGAGAGGTTATTCTAGGCTCAAGTTGCAATACAATATCACTTAGGTATTGTTTAAGGTTTGCTGATGAGTAAGTAAGCTTATTCGCATTTTGCTCTAAAGTAGCAAACGTTAAATAGCTTTTTAGCATTGACTCCATATGGTCTAAGTCGGTTTCCATGCGAGTTAAATAATGCTTTATTTTACTCTCGTCATGACTATCAAGAGCGGCGTCGACACCAAAGCGTAAGCAAGCAATTGGAGTTCTAATATCATGCGATAAGCTGGAGGCCATTAGCTTGTTTTCAGCAACTAGCTTTTCAATTTGACTCGCCATACGGTTAAAGGTCAGTTCCACATCTTTTATATAGGTAAATCGAGAGGGGGTAATACGCGCTTTAACATTACCAGATGCAAATTGCTTTGCTGCTTCGTTTAACACCGTAAGGCGCTTTGCTAAAGGGGTAATAATAAAACCCATAAAAACACATAAGCCAGTGTAAAATAATAGCGTTAAAATAATATCGTTTCGTTGTGTGGCCTCATAGGGTTTATCTAAACGCATGGTTAAATGATAAGGACTTAACTCATCATTTGTGTAGAGCATATAAAAGCCTTGCTCGTCTTCGAGTATTAATCCGCCTTGGGTTTGCATTTTATCTAATAGCGCTAAGGGCAGTGCCAGCGACTGATTTAATTTGTAGTTAAGTATAAGGTCAAAGTCAGCGGCTAGTTTTGTTACTTGTTGCGGGCGAGCATCGGGTTTAAGCGCCGTGAGCTGTTTACTTAACCCGACAATAATCTGGCTTTGAACGCTAAACTCATCCAAAGGCGCATGCGCTTGTTGGCTAAATGCATCAATAAGCCAACCTAAAACAATAATTGAAAGCAGCGCACTGCCTAGTAGTGAAATATAAAACTTTTTCATTGATGCTATTCCATAATAGGCTGGGTGTACTGAAGTGACTTTTATTACTATCGCGCTAATTATTTTAAGCACTCAGGCATTAAAACTTACCACGCTGTAGTCACAAACAAATAACCACGTCCCCAAATGGTTTTAATTTTTTCTGGTTTTTGTGGGTCATCATTAAACTTTTTACGCAAGGCAGAAATAAGCACATCAACGCTTCTATCTAAGCCATCATATTCCCTGCCTTTGGTTGCTTTAAACACCGCATCGCGGGAAACAACTTGTCCTGCATTACTGGCTAAGTAATGCAGTAATAAATACTCTGCGCTTGAAATGTTCACATCCTGTTGGTTAAGGGTAACGTTGCGTGACTCGGTATTAATACTTAATTGACCGATATTGATCATATTTGCTTGATCATCGGTTTTAGGCGTGTCGCTACTGTAGCGCAAGGCAGATTTAATGCGTGCAAGCAATGCGCGAGGGCGTACTGGTTTTATTATATAATCGGTAGCACCGACTTCTAGCCCAATGACTTCATCCATTTCTTCATCGCGGGCAGTAAGCATTATAATTGGGGCATGATAAAAGCTACGTAGATCACGACATACACTAATACCATCAAGCCCTGGCAGCATAATGTCGAGTAAAATAAGTTGTGGGTTTAAACGTTTTACTTGGCTTATTACCTCATCACCTCGATGACATACATGTACAACATAGCCTTGCTCTGTTAAATACTCAGTGACCCATTGTGCAAGAGAAATATCATCTTCAACCAGTAAAATAGTACCGTAATTATCCATAAGCTTTCTTCGCATACCTAAATGATGTTTAGCTATCATAATGTTTATAGTGTGTGACTAAAATAACCGCCAACGCCGCTTTTTTTGCCTATTTTGATACACCCATTGTAATTTTACTTCTGTGACGGCAATGACTTGTGATGTATTACTGTCAAATAGTTCAAACGAAATACTTTGCGTTGAGTCAAAGGCATAATTAAACGAACCTTGTCGCTGTTTAAGCCAGCACTGCATAATGTACTTTGAGGTGGCATCGCGTAGACAATAATTTCCCACTTCTACTTGCTGCCATGACAAAACAACATCGGCGTAACAGTGACGTCCTTCACGTAAGGCCACACAGGTATCAGGTACTGCACTCAATTGAGCGGGTATTTGCACTGGGGCTGCCAGCAAAGAGCCTGAATAACTAAACAATAAACAGTAAAAAAATCTAAAGTACATAACGCACGCCTACCTTGGCTTTGTGTTGATATCCTTGGGAAATAATTGGGCTGTCATCAATTTCTTTTGAAAACCAAGTAGTTAACCAGCCTGCTAAAAAGACCCAATCTTGATTAATGGGATATTCAGCATGAAATTCAAACATAATACTGGTACTGGCATTGGTTTGATAAATAGGGCGAGTTGCGTTTGCTTCATCGCTATCAATACCAAAATAATAGTTTGTAAAATCTGCAGAGTAGGCACTTAGGCCAATACCAGAGCGAAACTCCCAATTACGCCAAGGCTGAATATGACTAAAAAATACGTTTGCCACCCAGCCATTATGAGCACCAGATATATCATGTAAGTATTCAAGGGAAATTTGTGAGTTTTCAAATCGACGTGTTAATCGAAGGCCAGTATCAAAATCATAGTTACGTTTTTTGATACCGCGCAGTGGCTCAATAATGCCATCGTTATAAATACCTAAGCCTTGTTCGTCAAACCCGGCTTGCGAATTAGTACCTAATAAATCAAGGCCCCAATCGTATTTGTTAATTAAGCTATAGCCTAAAACAAGTCCACCGCTGAGTTGATTATGATCAAAATCAAGGTAAAAATTATCGTAAGAAACCGCAAGGCTTAAATCTAACTCGGCGCCAACATCATAAGAATTCATCCCCACCAAATAAGAATCTTCTATGTAATAACCAGCTCCTGCACTCCAGTCCCAGGCAAACCCTGTAGTGGGTTCCAATGTGTTATCGGCATAGTAACGATTGCTTGCTGTGCTCTGGCCACTAAAAATGAGCGCAAACAATAAGGCTGTACAACGGAAAAAATGTCTTTGTGGGAAATGCTTCATCCTTGGAACCTAAATTAGAGTTTGCTTAAAAGGGTAGTATATTGTCAAACTCTTGGCTAAATCTGTAAAAAAATGTAGCGGTCGTCCTGCAACTACTGAACCTTAATTTTATCGATAAGTATACTGCTTAAGTAAAATTGCATCATGGGAGTTAATGCGCTTATCTCAGTACGTGTACATGGCCCATTTAATTTAGTTAAACGACTCAGTTTAGTAATGGTTTTATAAGCAGGGGCCGTTACTTCATTTTTAAGTTCAGCACGCTTAAGCCGAGCCTGTTCGGTATTATGTTTATGAATAAACGCAACAACTTCTAACTCGTTAGTGATCTTCTTTTCTTCAGTAAAGCTATAGATTAGGGGCTCACGGTGAAAGCTTGCACTATCTATTGATGATTTGGCAAACCAAACTACATCTCCCGATGCTTTGTGTGTAAGGCGCATACTAACTTGTGCCAGTATATTTGCGCATTGTTGAGAAGGGAATTGCTGTGCTACTTTTGAAAACAATGAATAAGGTTTTTCTGGCTGCGCTAGGATGTACTTAGCATCATCTATAAACTCAAGGTCAACTTGATGGATAGCTAACGTGTAATCACTGTTATCGGTTGTGGTAACTTTTAGTTGTTTATCGTTAAGTGCTTGGCTAATTTGAGATACTAATGTGTCGGTGACACTTGCACGGTCTACGATCACTCTGACAGTCTGATTTTTTTTAATGTTATGTGCAGGTAATTGCACCGATTTTACTTTCGGTGAAGCATGCTCGGTTTCATATTTAAGTTGGTAAGTTTGACTCTTAAGCAAAGGTTTTGCAGGCATTGCTAAAGGTTCTGCAGGCTGCTTAACTACGGCACAACCTGAAGCTAATACAATAAAAAGTGATACAACTAAAAAACGCATAAATATTTTACATCCACTCAAAAGCCATTAATCGAACATATTGTACGTTAGTCCGAGCAAAAGTTCATGATATTATAGAGGCTGATTATGACTAAAAAAGAAAAATTAGCTAAGAATGAAGTATTTTAACTCCTTACCCTTTTATTTTTTTGCTTTATGTATTTTAGGGACGCATTTACAGGCAAGCGCAAGCACAGATCCTGACTGGGAAGCTTTTGTTAAAAATTATGGACGCTACGTAGAAAAAAAACTAAAAGTAAAAAAGATTCCGGGCGGAGCGCTTTCCATCGTCAACGCACAAGCGCGTGACTATATACATACTATGGGGCATACCAAAGTGCGCAGTGGGCAAAAAATTAATCCACACACTCGGTTTCGTTTGGCCTCAGTATCTAAAACGTTTGCAGGGTCGTTAGCGGCAAAACTTGCAAATGAAGAACAACTTAATTTGTATTTTCCTGTTAGTCATTACATTCCTGAATTTAAACAAACCGACTACAAAGATGATTTAAAGGTTTTTCATATTTTAAGCCATTCTAGTGGGCTAGTACCGAATGCATACGATAATTTAATCGAATCGCGAATGGGGTATAGCGATATTGTAGAAAAGCTATTAAGTGTAAAACCCATATGCGAACCCGGTGACTGTTACGGCTATCAAAATGTCATGTTTAGTTTAATTGATGACGTGATTTTAAAAAGCACCAACAAAACTTATACTCAGTGGCTCAATGACGCATTTTTTATCCCTCTAAAAATGAACGATGCAAGTTTAGGCTACGATGCCATGGTGCAAGATAGTAACTACGCACACCCTCATGTGCGTGGGAAAAAGCGTTGGTACAGTGCCCGTTTGAAAAAGAATTATTATAAAGTCGCTCCGGCAGCTGGGGTAAACGCTAGTGCGTCAGATATGGCTATTTGGTTAAATGCGCAATTAGGGCAATATCCATCGGTATTATCCTTAGATGCATTGGCCACGCAAACGCGTCCTTATACACATACTAAAAAAGAACGCTACAGACGAGTATGGCGAGAGCACATGAACGAAGCCTACTATGGGCTAGGCTGGCGTGTGTATGATTATGATGATGAAACGCTTTATTACCACAGTGGTTGGGTGCAAGGTTATCGCAGTGATTTGGTTGTGTTTCCACACTTAAATGTTGGCTTTAGCTTAATTTTAAATGCAGAAACTGGACTCATAAATGAGCTTACAACTGAGTTTATAAATCGCCTATTAGCATATAAACGAGAGAAGCAATAATGAACGCCCACATAAAAACATTGTTAATAGCATTATTACTTATTTGCCAACCCGCCTTTTCTGTCCCTGAACAGGTTTACTTGTTTCGACATAGCGAAAAACAAACAGGGGAAAATCCATTTCTAACTGCCCAAGGCCAAGCGCGTGCTGAGCACTTGGTTTCGTTAGTTAACACCTATCCAAACATAACGTTATTCAGCAGTAACTATAACCGTACCCTAAACACGGCAGCGCCATTAGCCGCGTATTATAATATTAAAGTTATTACCTATGATGCTGCTGATCTAATGACATTGAAAAAACAATTATTAGCACAAAATGGCGTTGTGGTAGTAATAGGGCATAGTAATACCACACCGCAGTTGGCTTCATTATTGAGTAACCAAGCTATTGAAAGTATGGATGAGAGTCAGTACGGGCATTATTATTTAGTGGGTAAACTAGAAAATAATAGTTATGAAGTTAAAACGCTGACAATGGGTTTTTAAGCAGGCATAAAAAAACCAGCAATGGCTGGTTTTTTTGTTTTACCTTTAAATGGCCTTATTAGCCACGAGGTAATTGAATTTTTTTCTCAGGGCTTTGACGATAAAGCACAATCGTATGACCGATAGTCTGTAATTTAGTAGCCCCTGTTTCGCGAACAATAGCATCAAAAATAAGCTTTTTGGTTTCACGATCGTCTGTTGGCACCTTCACTTTAATTAATTCGTGAATTTCTAGTGCGCTTTGGATTTCAACTACTACGCCTTCGGTTAAACCGTTAGAACCTAGTAAAACTACAGGCTTAAGGCTATGCGCCTGACCTTTTAAAAACTGCTTTTGTTTGTTTGATAATGTCATGATATTACAAATTTTGCTGAATATGGCTTGAATTAAGGGTATTCTAACGCCATCTAGAGAATATTACTAATTAGTTGCGTGTTAATTTATGACAAATAAAAAACAGTCAGCCAGTTCACAACGTTGGCTTAAAGAACATTTTGATGATAAATATGTTCAAGAAGCGCAAAAAAAAGGCTGGCGCTCTCGAGCTGTTTTCAAATTAGACGAAATCCAAAACAAAGATAAGTTATTGCGCCCAGCGATGACAGTTGTTGATTTAGGAGCGGCCCCAGGGAGTTGGTCACAATACTTAGCTGAAAAAGTGGGTGACAAAGGCCAAGTGGTTGCGTGTGATATTTTACCTATGGACTCTTTAGCGGGCGTTGACTTTTTACAAGGCGATTTTCGTGAAGAAGCGGTACTTGATGCATTGTTAAAACGCATTGATGGTAAAAATGTAGATGTGGTATTGTCTGATATGGCACCTAACATGAGTGGCAATAACTCGGTTGATCAGGCAGGTAGCATGTACTTGGTTGAGCTTGCACTTGATATGTGCAACCAAGTTTTAAAGAAAAATGGCGCGTTTATTGTTAAAGTATTCCAAGGTGAAGGCTTTGATCAATATTTGCAAGATGTACGTAATAGTTTTAAAGCAGTGAAGATACGTAAACCGGATGCCTCGCGTCCCCGTTCTCGGGAAGTATATATAGTAGCGACTGGATACAAACTGTAGTACAGTTGCTTGGCGTTTAGTTGAATTTAAATTAATTGGATACAAGAGGTTAACCCCTTGAGCGATATGGCGAAAAATCTAATACTCTGGCTGGTTATTGCAGTAGTGCTTATGTCAGTATTTCAGAGCTTTAATGGCGGCGATCAAGTTGATCGTCAAACAAGTTACAGTCAATTTGTAAAAGACGCCCGTAGCGGCTCTATACAAGAAGTGTCCATTGAAAGTGGTAGTGGCACAATTACTGGCATAAAAAATAGTGGCGAGCGTTTTCAAACCATTATGCCTATTTATGACAAAGACATTTTAAATGATTTGTTAAAAAGCGATGTGAACGTTAAAGGTGTTAAACCTGAAGAGCAATCGTTTTTAGCAAGCATTTTTATTTCTTGGTTCCCTATGATCCTGCTTATTGGTGTGTGGATTTTCTTCATGCGTCAGATGCAAGGTGGCGGTGGCAAAGGCGCCATGTCATTTGGTAAAAGTAAAGCCCGCTTAATGAGTGAAGATCAAGTCAAAACGACCTTTGCTGATGTAGCTGGTTGTGATGAAGCCAAAGACGATGTAACCGAGCTGGTGGACTTTTTACGTGACCCTTCTAAGTTTCAAAAATTAGGCGGTAGTATTCCTAAAGGCGTACTTATGGTCGGTCCTCCAGGTACAGGTAAAACATTACTTGCCAAGGCGGTTGCTGGTGAGGCAAAAGTACCGTTCTTTACTATTTCGGGTTCTGACTTTGTTGAAATGTTTGTAGGTGTAGGTGCATCACGTGTACGTGACATGTTCGAACAAGCTAAAAAAGCAGCTCCTTGTATTATCTTTATCGATGAAATTGATGCGGTAGGGCGTAAACGTGGCGCTGGTATGGGGGGCGGCCATGATGAACGTGAGCAAACTCTAAACCAAATGCTTGTTGAAATGGACGGCTTTGAAGGTAATGAAGGTATTATCGTTATTGCTGCGACAAACCGTCCTGACGTACTAGACCCTGCGTTACTTCGTCCTGGTCGTTTTGACCGTCAAGTAGTGGTCGGTTTACCTGATATTCGTGGTCGTGAACAAATTCTCAAAGTACATATGCGTAAAGTGCCATTAGGCGATAACGTTGAAGCGGCCGTGATTGCACGTGGTACACCAGGATTCTCGGGTGCTGATCTCGCTAACCTTGTAAATGAAGCGGCTTTGTATGCTGCGCGTGGCAATAAACGTGTTGTTAGTATGGCTGAATTCGACGCTGCGAAAGATAAAATCATGATGGGCGCTGAGCGCAAGACCATGGTTATGAGTGAGCAAGAGAAAGAAATGACGGCTTACCATGAAGCTGGCCACGCAATTGTAGGTCGTATGGTGCCAGAGCACGACCCGGTTTATAAAGTATCTATTATCCCACGTGGCCGAGCGCTAGGTGTGACTATGTATTTACCAGAACAAGATCGTGTTAGTCACTCTAAAGAGCTTTTAGAATCAATGATTTCAAGCCTTTACGGTGGTCGTATTGCTGAGGCAATCATTTATGGTGAAGACAAAGTAACCACGGGTGCAAGCAACGACATTGAACGTGCCACTGATATTGCGCGTAAGATGGTGACTCAGTGGGGCTTAAGCGAAAAATTAGGTCCATTACTTTACGCTGAAGATCAAAGTGAGATGTACATGGGTGGCGGCGGTGGTCGCTCTATGAGCATGTCTGATGAGACGGCGAAAGTAATTGATGCAGAAGTACGTTTATTCTCAGACCGCAACTATCAACGTGCAGAATCAATATTGAAAGAAAACATTGATATTCTGCATGCAATGAAAGATGCATTAATGAAGTATGAAACCATTGATGCGAAGCAAATTGATGATTTAATGGCTCGTCAGCCTGTACGTGAACCACGTGATGCGCATGACCGTCATGAAGCTAAACCAGAAAAAGAAGATGTTTCTAAAGACAAACCAGTTGATGAAGTACAAAAACCAGCTGATGAATCTAAAAAAGATGAAACAAACCTTGATGATAAAGCTGAATAATCGTTAAAATAACATATCCAAAAGCCCCGAAGTTCGGGGCTTTTTTGTATCAGTTTGATGTAAATAACTAAAATTATCACATATTAAGGTTAGCGATGAATAATAAAATTAACCTTGCGCGTGGCCGAACGCTTGATTTTGCAGAGCCTGTGATTATGGGGATCGTGAATGTTACCCCTGATTCATTTTCTGATGGCGGTCAGTTCTTAAATACAACTGCCGCGCTGAGTCATGCGATGCAATTACTTGATGATGGTGCGACCATTTTAGATATCGGTGGCGAGTCAACACGCCCAGGCGCACCTGATGTTAGCCTTGAAGATGAGCTAAAGCGTGTTATTCCTATTATTAAAGCTATTCGTGAGCAAAGTGACTGCGTTATTTCAATCGATACCAGTAAAGCTGAGGTGATGCGCCAAGCGATTGAAGCCGGTGCTGATATTGTCAACGATGTACGGGCATTGCAAGAGCCCGGCGCAATCGATGTGGTTGCACAGTTTCCTGAGGTAGCAGTGTGTTTAATGCATATGCAAGGGCAACCTCGTAGTATGCAACACGCTCCTCACTATAATGACTTAGCGGGTGAGATAAACGATTTTTTTAGCCAGCGAATAGCCGCATGTGAAGCTGCTGGCATTAAACAAAGCCAGTTAATTTTAGATCCTGGTTTTGGTTTTGGAAAAACACTAAAGCATAATTATCAAATATTGGCTCAATTTAACGATTATGCAAAATTGGGACTTCCTTTGCTCGCGGGATTATCGCGTAAGTCAATGATTGGTAAATTATTAAATAGAGACACAGACGATAGATTGGCAGGCAGTTTAGCTGGAGCACTGATCGCCGCACAAAACGGTGCACACATTATTCGTGTGCATGATGTAAAAGAAACCGCAGATGTGCTTGGCGTATATCAAGCCTGCAAACAAGGAGTACTTTAAATGAAAGAAAGAAAATATTTTGGCACGGACGGTGTGCGTGGTTTAGTAGGTCAAGGTCCTATTAACCCAGAGTTTGCGATGAAATTGGGTTGGGCCGCAGGGCGTGTACTCTCACTTCATGGCACTAAAAAAGTCATTATAGGTAAAGACACTCGTATTTCAGGTTACATGCTGGAGACTGCTTTAGAGGCTGGATTAATTGCAGCAGGTATTGATGTTATTCTTTTAGGGCCTATGCCAACGCCTGCAGTTGCTTATTTAGCGCAAACGTTTCGCGCTGAAGCGGGGATAGTGATCAGCGCATCACATAATCCTTATTATGATAACGGCATTAAGTTTTTCAATGGCCAAGGTTTAAAGTTAGATGATGAGGTAGAGCTACAAATTGAAGCGATGCTTGACGAGCCTATGACCTGTGTTGCTTCTGACAAGTTAGGTAAAGCAACACGTTTATCTAGCGCTGATGGCCGTTATATTGAATTTTGTAAAAGCCAGTTTCCACAAGGATTATCCCTTGAAGGAATTAAAATTGTTTTAGATTGTGCTAATGGTGCTACATACCATATTGCTCCTTCTGTAATGCGAGAGCTTGGTGCAGAGGTGATCACCCATGCATGTGAGCCAAATGGCGTAAACATTAACCATGAATGTGGCGCAACCCATGTTGATACATTAAAGCGTAAAGTACTAGAGCATAAAGCGGATGTCGGTATCGCCTATGATGGCGACGGCGACCGTGTGATGATGGTTGATCATAATGGCCGCGTATTCGACGGTGATGATTTGGTTTATATTATTGCTTGCCAAGCTGCACAAGATGACAATTTAGGCGGTGGTGTTGTTGGCACGGTTATGTCGAATATGGGACTTGAAAATGCGTTAAAAGCAAAAAACATTGCTTTTGCTCGCAGTAAAGTCGGTGATCGTTATGTGATGGAACTGCTGCAGCAAAAAGGCTGGAAAATTGGCGGTGAAAGCTCAGGGCATGTGTTGAATTTAGATTTAATCAGCACGGGTGATGGTATCATCTCAAGCTTACAAGTGCTTGCTGCTATGGTAGCACAAAATCGTACACTTCAAGACTTAGGAGCCGGTTTTACTAAGTACCCAATGAAAATGATTAACGTACGTTACACTGCCGGTACTGATCCGACCCAAGCACCCGAAGTGCTCGCTGCAGTTGCTGAAGTAGAGCAAAGCTTAGCAGATAAAGGGCGCGTATTACTGCGTAAATCAGGCACTGAGCCTGTAGTACGAGTAATGGTTGAAGCTGAGCAAGAAAAAATAGTAATAGATAGTGCACAGAAAATAGCAGCGGTTGTCGAATCTATGAGCAAACAAACTGATTGATAACAATAACCTCTTGTAACTTTGGGCGAGTCGAGTTAATATCTCGCCCGCTTTCTAATGTGGAGTGGGAAAATGGCAGCACGCAAAGCGATGGTCGCAGGCAACTGGAAAATGAATGGTTCATTAGAACTCGTTCAACAACTGTCTGATGCTATTAACGATGTTAAATCTTCTGAAGTAAACATTGTTTTATTTCCTCCGTTTCCTCTAGTCCCAGCAATGATTGCAAGTGGTGTAACAACAGGCACGCAAACAGTGTCTGAAAATACCCCAGGTGCGTTTACTGGTGAAGTAGATGCAGAGCTAATTAAGCAGCTAGGTGCGAAATATGTACTGGTTGGTCACTCTGAACGACGCAGCATATACAAAGAAAGCAATGATACCGTTGCTGCAAAATTTGCTCGCGCGCAACAAGTAGGTCTAACGCCTATTTTATGTGTTGGCGAAAGCGAAACAGAGCAAGAAAGCGGTCAAACAGAACAAGTAGTTGCTGCGCAGATTGACGCAGTAATTAATAAATTAGGTGTAGCAGCACTAAAAGAATCTGTGATAGCATATGAGCCCGTTTGGGCTATAGGCACAGGTAAGACTGCATCGCCTGAACAGGCACAAAGTGTTCACAAATTTATCCGTGACAAAATTGCTGCACTAGATAGCGATTTAGCACAAGGGCTAACCATCTTATATGGTGGTAGCGTTAATGAAAAAAATAGCGAATTATTATTTGCGCAAACAGATATAGACGGCGGCCTAATTGGAGGCGCAAGTTTAAAAGCAGAATCATTTACTGCTATCTGCAATAGTGCAAAAGGGACCGTATAAGATGTACGAAATTTTATTAGTAGTGTATTTAATTGTAGCTTTAGCGCTTGTTGGTATGGTTTTGATCCAACAAGGTAAAGGTGCGGACATGGGGTCATCATTTGGTGCCGGCGCATCGTCTACAGTTTTCGGTTCTTCTGGGGCTGGGAATTTCATGACGAAAACGACAACGGTATTAGCTACAATCTTTTTTGTGCTTAGTATTGTGTTAGGTAACCTAACTGCCGGTCAAATTAAAAAGACTGACGAATGGGAAAACCTAGAAGCGGCTCCAGCTGTTGAAACAGTGACTCCAGTTGAAGAAGATGTGCCAGTCACATCAACTAAAGAGCAAAGCTCTGACGTACCAAATTAATTTAGTTTTAAATCGTTAAGTTGTTTATTTCCCTCAAATAAACATGCGGACTTAACACTAAGCAATAGCTTAAAAAATGCGGATGTGGTGGAATTGGTAGACACGCTACCTTGAGGGGGTAGTGCTTTCGGGCGTGGGGGTTCAAGTCCCCCCATCCGCACCAAATACAAAAACCAGTAACAGCAATGTTACTGGTTTTTTTGTGCCTACAATTTAAAATATTAAACAACTCTTTTAGGATTAATGTTGATCATTGAGTAGAACACTCTATATTTCAATTGTTAGTGTTTACGAAAGATTATTACGGTATATTTAACTTTATGTATAAAAAGCGTCTAAAGTTAAAAATAAAGTTAACATTTGTGCATCTTAAGCCGATAATAACTATAGATAATTAAACGGAGTAAATGAATATGGCTTCAGGTTTCTCTTTTAAAAACCTCAGCATTACTAAAAAAATACATGCAATTACATCTATAGCGATCATCGCATTCTTAGTAATCGTTTTGGTTAACTACTTTGCCATGAACGAAAATCGCATATCACTCAATGAAATGGAGAAATCGTCTTATAAAGTAGCCAAATTAACCTTGGCTAACGTAAGTATTTTAGAAAAATTAGATGAATTATACACCCAGGCTGTAACCTTTGGTGAGCAAGACTTAGTAACAAAGGCGAGTGAAACCTATGCGCAGTTGGTTACTAATCTTGGTGCGATTGAGGCAATTAATACCTCTTATATTGATAATGATACAAAAACACGACTAGCTAATTACGAAAAAATATCTGCAACTATTGCCAATGGTATGGTTAATGGCACGGCAGATTTCAGTAAAATTCAACAACAAGCTCAGCTTAAAACAAGCCTATACGAAGCCGTATTAACCAGCTTTAAAAGCGCACAGCAAAAAGCAGATGATCGCTTTTTCCAGCTTGTTGCTAATACAAAAGCACGCTCAGATGACGCACTTAACTTAATGCTGGTTGTTGCGGTAGTTTCATTAGCACTGTTATTACTTATGGCTATTTGGATAGCGCGTAATATCGGTTCATCAGCTAGTGATGCCGCTAATAATTTAAGCCTTTTGGCAAGTGGTAAAGGGTCGTTAAGTACCAAGCTTGCTGTTAACTCAGAGGATGAAATAGGACAGGTATCTATAAACTTTAATGCTTTTATTAGCCTGCTTAGAGAAACCGTTTTAGAAGTCATCGCGGTATGTGAACCGTTAATGGAAAATTCAACCCGTCTTGTACAAGGGATGGAGCGAGCGGAGAGAGCGACCACCAAACAAACCACCGATGCAGATGTTGTTAAACAGTCGATGGAAGAAATGAAGCAAAGCGTGGGTGATATTTCACAATCAGCTGCAAGCGCATCTAATGCCGTGCAAACCGCAGAAAAAGAAGTAGATCAAAGCCGAATACAAGTAAAAATGTCTGTAAATGCGTCGCGAACGCTAAGTGATGAAATTAATATAGCGGCCAGCACCATTAATAAGTTAGCTGATGACACTAAAAATGTATCGCAAATATTAAATGTAATTACATCCATTGCCGAGCAAACAAACTTATTAGCCCTAAATGCCGCAATAGAAGCTGCACGCGCGGGTGAACATGGCCGAGGCTTTGCCGTGGTTGCAGATGAAGTCCGTGAGCTTGCCTCTCGTACGGCGCAGTCAACTAATGAAATACGTGAATTGTTAAGTACATTAAGTGTGGCAGCTAATGAATCTGTAAGTGCGATGACCTCTGCAAGAGATATGGCAACCGATAATGCTAGTGCAGCAGAGCAAACCGGTGTTTCGATTGAAAAAATTGCAGAGCAAATACTAGAAATTAATGGCATGAACTCGCAAATTGCAGCAGCAACAGAAGAGCAAACCTCTGTTGCTGCAATGGTTGTAGACAACGTATCTAATATGCATGTTTCATTTGAAGATACTATGAGCTCACTAAAAGCAGTAAGAGATGTGGCTAAAAACTTACATTACCTTTCAGATAACTTATTAGATGCAACTGCTAAGTTTAAAATTGAGTAGTTGCTAAAGCACATTACTTTAACGTTTTATGATTTTGTAAAACGTTAAGGGATAAAAAAGCCCGCAATAAAGTATTTATTGCGGGCTTTTATTTTAATTTAGCAGATTAATACTTACCCACTACTTTAACTTTATCACTTACTTTGGCGCTATCGATATAGCCAATTGCATCTGCATTAGCAGCGACAAAATCAATCACAGCTTGGTCATTATCAAGTTTACCCGGCGGTGTACCTTTACCTGTAAATACGAGCTTTGACCAATAGGCATTTAACTGACTACCCGATTTACCAACAAGTTTGTCGTTAAATTCATCAGCGACTGCAGTGCCATTTTGATTAACAGGATTAACTTTGGTGCCATCGGCAAACGATTTGCTCTTGCCAAGGTATATTTTTTTAATATCGTCTTGGCTTACTGCATTAGCATTCGCAGGGTTAATGATGACTGCAACTTCAGCAAAAACTGCTGAGCTACATAATGTTAGCATGCTGGCTAAAATTAATTTTTTCATGATTCGCTCCAATTAAAATACTAAATCAACGCCAACGGCCACTACGTCGGTTTCAGTATTTGTTATGTCATCTTTTAAGCGGCTAAAGTCTACTTTTAAGGCAGCCATTGGGTGGAAATCATAACGAGCACCAATAGTGTACACATTACTTTTTGCTTTAGAGCCTTCCAAAACTTGGTTAAGGCCAGCATTTAATTGCGGCACAGTTGGGATTGCATTATAACGATTACTGTCATGCTCATCATCGTTATTTTCATAGGTTAAATGAACAAGCCATTCATCCATACGGTAGCCTAAAGATGTGTAATATTGAGTTTGCTTAGCGAGCGCGCTGTTATCTACTTCAAACTGTGTGTATTCAGCGTCAAACAAGATATTATTGTAATCAATTGAAAAGCCAAGCGCTAAAAATGCACCATCGTCTTCGTCAATAGCAATACTGTTAGCTTGGTCAACAAAACCTGAGTTACGAAGGGCTTGCTCTAAGCCGTTAAGGGCCATACCTTCGGCCGTATCATTTTCAATCTCAATACTCGTTTCGGCAACAAAGTAAGCAGCGCGAGCACTGAACCAATCGTAACTTAATGTCCAGTTTAACCCTGCAATATCATTAAGCTCGGTATCACCATTAACAGATACTACGGCAATATTATCATCGAAGCTGCCGTAAATAACCTGTAGAGTAGAGTCCCAATCACCAAGCTGAGTTGTATGTAATAAGCTTAGGCCTTCATAGGTTGAAAAAGGTAAGTTATATACAGACTGAGGTGGGCGCACCCAACGGTAGGTATAGCCAACATCTAAAAAGTCAGAGTAACGATAAAACGGTGCACGCATTTTACCAGCACTGATCTGTAATTCGTCAGATATCTCATAAGTTAAGTATGCCCATTCAAAATCGGCATCAAAATCATTTTCGCCGCGAGCCACTATTTGGGCTGTAGCGGATAGCTTCTCTTGCAAATCAGCAGTTAGCTGAAGAGCAAATACGCTTTCATTTTTGAATGAAATATCATCATCATATCCATATAAAGTTTGATCACTATCGAGCGACTTACCACCGACAATAGAAGCAAACCCATTAATACGAACTTCAGCACTCGCGTTGCTTGTGGCAAGTGCGCAACAAATTGCTACTGCTACAGATAGTTTTTTCATTGTGTATCCTATTTAATTTCATGTGTATCCCGCTGCAGTATAAGACGAGTATTAACTTTTTTCTAATTAAAATTAATAAATTAAGTACTTTTCACCACCTTTTTGCAACAAGAACACATGATTGTGATTGAAAATTAAGGCTTTTATATTTTAAGGTAATGTAACTAGCTGAGTTTTTTAGAATTATTTATGATGAGATAATATTTACTGCAGTACGCATTAAGTAGTAATTATTTTTTTAGTTATAAACGTGAATTTATATTTTTTAGGTTATCTTGGCACCAACGAATTGCTTGCTGTTTATTTTTGACCGCTATTTTTTTATAAATTTTATGTAAGTGCACTCTCACCGTCGCTTCACTTATAAATAAACTATCAGCAATAGCACTGGAATGAAGTCCGCTAAAGAGTAGATTGAGTACTTTAATTTCTTTATCGGTTAGGTTAGCTGTTTGCAAAGCGTTTTTTTGCTCTGTATCGAGCATTTGGCGCATCCAAATGTCACTAATGGTTCGTGGAAACCACAATTCACCTTGTTTAATTGCATCTAACCCTCTATTGAACAACTCTTCACTAGTATCTTGATAAAAAAGACCTTTTAAATTTGGCCATTCTTTGAGTGAAGCCGCATCGGTATTTTTAGGGATATTAAAAATAACGAGCCCTTGGTAATTATTAGTATGAATAAATTGGTTTAAAAGTTCGTAATTAGTAAGAGAATTTAGGGCTGAGTAGCATACCAACAATATGTCGTTATTCAATGTAGTAAAAAATAATGGATTATAGTGGTTGTTGTTAAAAAGCATGTTAGCTGATTGTGTGGTCTGTTTTTTTATCATGCTTTCACCTAAAAATGGCTTTACTGTAGACTTAAATATAAAGGGTCTTTGGATATTGTCATAATCTCATGTAGCTTTAATGTATTTTTCACAATAAATTATGTGTGCGATTTATGCACAACATGGCTGCTGGCTAATGTTAAAGTCTTAATTTAAAACCAAAGTTGCGTCATTATTGAGATAATTAGTTCAGATTAAAAACTGAAAATTAATTTTTTTGTATAAACTAAAGTTAAATATACATTTTGTAACTTTTATGTAATACAATACACTCCCAGAGGAAAGATGCATCTAAGCATCTTTTTTTATGCCTACAGTTTATGTTTACACAACATATAACGCATAATTAAATTAATACCCTTTGGAGAAAACCTTGAAATTACGCACCCTCTCACAGTTAAGTTTAGCGGTTATTGCAGCCCTAACAACTTCCGTAAATGCACAAGAAGCTAAAACCACTGCCAAACAAGACGCGTTTGAAAAAATTGAAGTTACAGCACGTAAACGTACCGAGAGCCTGTTCGAATCTCCAACTGCAATTACATCAATAGGCGCTAACCTTATTGATAAAGCCAATATGGGTAACTTAGAAGACATTGGCAAATACGTTCCTAACTTAAACATTACTCGTTATGGTGTTGGTAACGCGGCACATGCTTCTGTATTTATTCGCGGCATTGGTTTACAAGATCACATTATAACAACCGATCCCGGTGTAGGTGTTTACCTAGATGGCGTTTACCTAGGTCGCCAAATGGGGTCTAACTTATCGCTTCCTAATGTTGAGCGAGTTGAAGTTCTACGTGGACCACAAGGCACGCTTTATGGCCGTAATACATTAGGTGGTGCAGTAAACGTAATTACTAAGCAGCCTGGTGATGAAGGTATTTTAACGACAACTGCTAAAGTGGGTAGCCGTGGGCGTATTGCTGGCGATATTTACTTTAATAATGCACTAACCAATGATTTAAGCATGTCAGCCAGTGCGTCATACAAACAACGTGACGGTGTAGGTACGGCGGTAAATTTAGCTAACCCTGAAAAAGAAATTGGTGAAGAGCAAGAGTTTAGTGGTCGTATCGCGCTTAAATACGAAGCCACCAGCGACTTAGCGTTTACTTTCTCATTAGATGGGGTTGATAATGAATCAGGTCAATCACCTTATACTATTGAACTAACAGATTCATTAGATTCAAATGATGTATTCAATGGCGATTTCCCATTATTAACTGAAGACTTAATTCCATCGAATCCAGATGATTTAGGCACAACAGTTGCCGGTATTGAATCAACCTCATATTCAGGTTGGGGTACGTCATTTACCGCTGATTGGGCAATTAATAACACGTATACAACTAAGTTTATTTCAAGCTACCGCACTTCTGAGTATGAAGGTGGCTTAGATGATGATGCATCACCACTTAACTTATCTGAGTTCCCAGAAGTAGGCGGTGCAGATCAATACTCTTTTGAAGTTCAGTTAAACGCAACGTTTGACAAAATGGACTTTGTATCAGGCTTATATTTCTTTAATGAAGATGGTTTTACTCGCTCAGAAGATTTTGTATTTAGCCCGTTTAACACGCCAAATGGTCTGTTAAATGATGGAGTTACTCCGTCATTTGGTGGCTTTGGATTTTTTGAAATCAATCAAGAAACAAACTCATACGCAGCTTACATTAACGGTAGTTACGATTTAACGGATGATTTAACAATTGGCGGTGGTCTTCGTTACTCAGAAGATAAAAAAGACGCGAATGCGATTTTCCCAAGCTTTTCAGAGCGTAAATACATTAGTGCAGACTTTAATGCAGTGACATGGGATATTAATGCTTCATACCAGCTTAGCAATAATATGAATGTGTACGGCCAAGTACAAAAAGGCTATCAAACAGGTGGTTTCCCGCCGCGCCCATTTGGTGGTCCAGATCAGTTTGTATCGTTTGATGAAACCAAAGCAGTTAACTACGAAATTGGTTTAAAAGGCCAAGTACATGAAAATGTGTCTATGATGCTTGCGATGTTTGTTACCGACTACACTGACTTAGCACTACCATTCTCAGATCCAACTGCGGGTGGTGGCTTTGTCACTATCGTTGAGAATGCAGGTCAGTCTAAAGCGCAAGGTATTGAACTTGAAACCACAATTGCAATAACTGATGACTTTACTATTCGCAGTGCGGTAGGTTATTTAGACTCAGAGATTACCGAAGTCGCCGAGGGCGTACAAGGTATTGGTAAAGGTGATTCACCAGCATTGACCCCGCGTTGGACAGTGATGGTTGCGCCTTCTTACTTTGTAGATTTAAGTAATGGTGGCACAGTTGCATTGAATGCAAATTACTCATACCGCAGTGAAATGCAAGGTCAATCAGTTTTCAATAAGAGTGAAACGATTGATTCGCGTGAGCTCGTTGGCTTTAATATTTCTTACACTAACCCATACGGTGATATGGAAGTGACGTTATATGGCGAAAACGTATTAAACGAAGTTTACGATGTAGGACGTCTACAGCAAACTGGCTTTGTTGGCGTTATGCGCAGTAATGATCGTAGTGAGTTTGGTTTAAAATTCAAAAAAGACTTTGAACTATAATCTATATTTTACTTTAAAAGTAAAACAAAAAAGGTAAGCCATGGCTTACCTTTTTTTTATGGTTAAAAATAATTAACCTTCTTTATGTTCTTTACGTGCCTGCTCAATTTCTGCGGCAATTTCACGTGCTTTTTGCTTGGTTTTTTCAGTCAGCTCGCCAGCCGCTTCTTTGCTTTTAATCCATGCATCAACAGCTACTTCTTTGCCGTCGTCGTACATGTCTAAGCCCATTTCTTTACTCTCTTCAAGTAGCTCATTTAATGATTCATCATTTTTAAGCTCATTGGTTTTTTCCTTTACTTCATTCCAAGTTTCATCAAGCTTTTCTTTCACTTGAGCGCTTGTTTCTTTTGCATCTTGTTTTACTTCGTTGGCATCTTCACAGCCAGTTAACGTAATTAAAGTGCCTAATAAAGCTAAACCTGCTAATTTCTTCATTTACTATCTCCTTTAGAGAAAATTATATTTCAGAGGTAACTATACAACAATGAAAATGAACATAGCTGTAACAACACGATTAAGTTTTAAATTAATGGACGAACATGATTGGCCGCAATTATACGAGCTCGATCAAGACCCAGCCGTTATGCAGTATTTAACACAAGGTAAACCCACTTCGCTTGAAGAGATAAAAACAGTCAGTATTCCTAGAATGCTTGCTTATCGTAACGAGCAACAAGGGTGGGGGTTATGGCAAGTAACCTTGCGTGAAAGCAATACCTTTATAGGATGGGTGCTTGTTCGGCCGATGGGCTTTTTTTCAGATACGCCTGATTTTAGTGATATTGAAGTGGGCTGGCGGTTTAAGCAAGCGAGTTGGGGCAAAGGGTATGCTATTGAAGCGGCAGGCGCTATTTGTTCAGAGCTTGAAAAACAACGCCAAGTAAAGGCAATTAGCGCTACAGCACTGACCTCAAATGTTGGCTCAATTAATGTTATGAAAAAACTCGGTATGCAGCTTAAACATTATTATATTCATATAGAGGATGGCTCAAATTTAACCGCCGTACTTTATTCAAAGTCATGTGGATAATCTAACAACAATCCTAAGCTCTTTAAATGTGGCGTATAAATATTGACCTAGTGTTTGTTACTGTGCATTAATGTTTGCCATCAATGTATAAAAATAACCTAAGGATATGGGATGGGATCACTTTTTTCACCACGCATGCTAATTATTAGCAGTGTCTTAATAATACAAGTAGGCTTTTTTAATGTAGCGGCTAAACAAAGTGCGGTGGCGATGCCCGACACATTTAGTGCCCACGCTGCAAAAGCCGTGTTAGAGCAAGGCGGCAACGCGATTGATGCAGCTATTGCTGCTCAGTTTGTATTAGCCGTTACGCTCCCCGAAGCGGGTAATATTGGTGGCGGTGGGTTTATGCTTATCCATAAAGATGGAAAAGGTGATTTTATAGATTACCGCGAAACCGCGCCCAGTGCCGCGCATCGTGATATGTATTTAGATGAGCAGGGGCAAGTAATTGAAAATAAATCTATTTACGGCATACACGCTAGTGGCGTGCCTGGCAGTGTCGCAGGAATGTGGTTAGCCCATAAAAAGCATGGTACGTTACCGTGGAAAGCGTTAGTGCAACCTGCGGTAACATTAGCAGAGCAGGGCTTTGTTGTGCCTGAAAAGTTGGCTCAGCTGATTGAGGACTATATAGCGCATCTAAATAATAAAAACATTAAAGTAAATTTTGCCAGTTATTTTGCTACAGCTACGGCAGGTGCGCTTTTTAAACAACCAGAGCTAGCTGCCACACTCAAACGCATTCGCGATGACGGTCAAGATGGCTTTTATCAAGGTGAAACTGCCGCAATTATTGCAAAATTTATGCACCAACATGGCGGGATCATTAACCAAGATGACTTAAAACGTTATCGTGCTAAATCGCGGACTCCTATAAAAGCGAACTGGAATGGCTACCAAGTGCTTACTTCACCGCCACCAAGTTCAGGCGGCATTGCTATATTGCAATGGCTGAAAATGTATGAGCTAAAAAAACCAACGCCTGCACAACAACATAATTCAGTAGGGTATGTGCATTTATTGGCTGAAATAGGTAAGCGAGTATTTGCCGATAGAGCAGAGTACTTAGGCGATCCTGATTTTTACCAAGTACCTACAGCAAAACTACTTGCAGAAAATTATCTTAAAAACCGTAGTAGCAGTATAGATTTAAAGGCTATTTCAACCACCGAAAACATTAAACCCGGTTTAAAAGAAAGCGAGCAAACCACTCACTTTTCCATTGTCGATAACATGGGTAACGCTGTAGCTAATACCACCACCATTAATTTAGGCTTTGGTAGTGGTGTGGTGGTAGAAGGCGCAGGCTTTATTTTAAACGATGAAATGGATGACTTTAGCGCTAAACCCGGGGTTATGAATGTATTTGGTGCCATTGGCGGCAAAGCAAATGAAATTCAGCCGCATAAACGTATGCTCAGCTCTATGACCCCCACTATTTTACTCAGTAATAATCAGGTGAAAATGGTAACAGGGTCGCCAGGTGGCACTACTATTATTAGCTCGGTGTATCAATCGATACTCAACGCGATTGAATTTAATATGAGCGCCGATGATGTGGTAAATAGCCCGCGTTTTCATCATCAGTTATGGCCAAAAAATGTTATCAGAGCACATGCCGGCTTGGAGCCATCAGTAAAACAACAGCTGATAAAAATGGGCTACACAGTGGACGAACGCCACTTTGGTGATATGCATGTGATTATTAATCATAATGGCAAATTAGATGCGGCGTCAGAGCAAAGCGGTAGAGGAAAAGCAATCGTGTTTTAACGTTAGCGTTTGCATGGCAATCCCCCCAAACTCTTGTTTGGGGGGATTGCCAATAGAGTATTACTTATTATGGGGTATTAACCTATTGCAGGTATTAGCCCTGCCATTTGCAGGCATTGCGCACTAATAATTGAAATGCCACACAAAGCGGCTATGGCTAAACCAATATTACCGCTTCGTACTTTATAACCGCTTTTTTCAACGCCTTGACGCTGTTTGTACACCATACTCACCGGCAAAAATACAGCCAATATCACCAATGCAATGGCGGCATAACCTAATGCCATAATAAACCCTTGCGGATAAAATAAGGCAAACCCAAGAGGAGGAATAAAGGTAATAAATGCGGTTTTTATTCTATCTGCGCCCGTATCTGCTTTTTTGAATGTGTCGGCAAAAAAGTCAAACAACCCTAAGCTCACTCCTAAAAATGACGTTGCCAGCGCTAAATCAGCAAAAAGCTTAACGGCTGTAGAAACGCTCGTGTTGTTAGCAATATTTGCCACACTGGCTACAAACCCGCTTAAGCCTTCACTTTCGAGAAGTTGGGCTTGGCTCATTATACCTTGGCTTAATACCTGCCAAAAAATATAAATAACCAGTGGTAAAGAGGCGCCTGCAATCATAACTTTGCGTAAGGTTTTTATGTCAAGGCCAACGTATTTAACAATAGAAGGAATAGAGCCATGAAAGCCAAAAGAGGTAAATACCACCGGAATAGCCGAAAGTATCAGCCCTTGCTCAACCGGCATTTCAAGTAAGTGCTGGCCATGCACATAAGGCGTAAGCATATAAAATAAGCTACCCAATACCACTATTTTTATACTAAACAGCACTCTATTAAGCTTATCTACCTTGCTGGTGCCTAAAGTGACAACACCTGCAATCACCACCGCTAAAATAACGGAGCCTAACTGTGGGGCAATACTTAAGTTAAAACCAGTGTTTATACGTTCTTGTAGCTGGGCTCCGCCACCTGCTATGTAGGCCGCGCATAACGCATAAAATAAAAATATCATTGAAAAGTTAGCCACATACTGACCGCGCTTACCTAGCCAAAGCTTAGCCAAGGTATTTAAGGTGGCGTCGCGAGGGGCGTATTGATGTAGTTCCAACATAAGTAAAGCGGTGTAGGTCATAAGTAACCAACAACCGATAATTAATACCATCGCGGTATTAAATCCAAGCCCTGCAGAGGCGATAGGCAGGGCAAGCATACCTGCACCTATGGTGGTTCCTGCAACAATTAACATGCTACCTATTGTTTTATTTTTAAGCACTTAATGATCCTGATCAAACGTGAGAGACACGCAAGATATAACTAGTTGTGTAAAACTTAAATAGTTTTGTCATAAAAGAGACAAAATAAAATGTAATCTTCTATTTACAACTGTATTAAAAAAGCCAAAATCATCAAAAAAAGGAAATTTAACTTATTAATATAAATGAAAAAATAAAAAGCTAAATGTTAATAATTAAAAGGGAGGTTGTTTGCTATGTATAAAATAGGCATCACAAAAATGGTATGTATTGACCGAAAGCGTTATCCATTACACCGTCGGTCGAAAAGGAATACGACAATTTACATTTTAGCGATTTGAATCACTAAGCGGCGGTTTTTATCACGGCCTAAAATATTGTCATTAGTATCTACAAAGCGTTTTTCACCAAAGCCTTCAGTAACCACTTTAGCTTCATCAACGCCTAAGCCAACCATGTAATCTTTAATCTCCTTAGCACGCTTTCTTGATAAATCGAGGTTATTCCAGCGACCACCGTAACTATCGGTGTACGATGCAATACTGATTGACTCTATACTGGGGTCGTTTTTCAAATACTCAGCAATTTTATCAAGGCGTTGTTGCGATGACTTAGTTAACTTACTGCTATTAGATTCATAGTTCATTATAGTGAACGAAATATCTTCAAAATTGTATGGCAGTAGTTCATCGCGACACTGTAAAAACGCCCAATACGCTTGCTTAAAGTTAACATTAGACATGCCCACGGCAATTTTATCGGCACTATTTTGCCAGTCTTGGTAGTAAAAAGTGGGTTGGTTACCTTTTTCAAGCTCAGTAAGCATTTCCCATGCTGTTTTATTACCTAGTTCACCATCAAACTTTTTAAGTAATTTCATATCAGCAATATCACGGGCAGGGCGACCTGCTCGCCAACTAGGTGGCACCGCTTTTAAACCGGCAATCGCGTAATTTTCTGGGCGTACCACCATGTCTAAATTAAAAGTGAGATCTTTGTTTTTACTTGCTGATGCTTTAAAAACAGCTTCACCATAGTAGGGAACTTTATGATTTAATTGGCATTGTAAGCGAGTTGTTTTAACCAAGTTCCAGTTTGAATTATCTTGGTTAGCCGTGTACTGGCGCATTGCCGCAGTTGTATTCAAACTATACAGCACACTACTAATGCCTAGGCTAATAAATAACAACTTACACTTCATTGAGAATTCTCCAGTTATCTAGCTCTGCCAAAAAAGTGACAAAAACCGTAAAATATTACGCAACAGCAAATAATTCAGCGCAAACGCTAGGGTCTGTTGACCTTTCAAGGTTAAATTTGCAGCAGCCTGTTTGGTATTTAGGCAAGGCAGCGCCTATGTGGTGTGGTTATTCCCCATAAATAGGCGATAACAAAGCATCAATGCCAAACAGGCGCTGCCCGAAGGGTTCTGCCTAGGGGCGATTTACTCTTTGTTGCTCGGTTTTTACTTAGCCCACTAGGTTACAAACCTCGCGCCGCGATTAAACCGCCCCTAGCTTGAACAAATTTTAATCCGCAACGGTCAACAGACCCTAATTACTAAGCAAGTAACATGCCTATAGTTTAACTGCAATTAATCAATAAATCCCCTAGCCGACAGGGGCCCAATTTTGACATAATAGACAGCTAATCCCTATAAACCAAGAATACTATGGCAAATACTGAGCAAACACTTTTCGCACAACGCTTTCGTGGCTTTTTTCCAGTGGTTATTGATGTTGAAACCGCCGGTTTTAACAAAGAAACCGACGCACTACTTGAAATTGCAGCATCCGTTTTAAAAATGGATGACGAGGGATTGCTTAGCATAGATCATACTGTTCATTTTCATGTGCAACCGTTTGAGGGCGCAAACATTGAACAAGCCGCCATTGAGTTTAATGGTATTGAGCCTTTTTCAGCACTGCGAGGGGCAGTCCCTGAAGAAGAGGCGATTAAAGAAATTTGTAAAGTAGTGCGCAAAGCGCAAAAAGCCGCAGGGTGCCAGCGCTCTGTGGTGGTTGCTCATAATGCTGCTTTTGATCATGGCTTTTTAAATGCGGCTATTGAGCGTAATAACATTAAGCGCACACCATTTCATCCGTTTGTTAGTTTTGATACCACATCACTTGCAGGCTTGGCATTAGGGCAAACAGTATTGGCTAAAGCGTGCCGCGCGGCAGGAATAGAGTTTGATAACAAACAAGCACACTCTGCGTTATACGATACAGAACGCACCGCTGAATTATATTGTTTAATTGTCAATCGTTGGCAGCAACTAGGTGGTTGGCCACTTGCTATAGATGAAACACAACAAAACGAAGACGAAGTAAGCAACCAAGATTAGCATAAACTCAGCTCATATTAATGAGTGTTCACTGTGTGGGCTGAGCCAGTCTTAATATGCGTTATTAAAACGATTGCGTTATTTTACCTTCACTGTGAGTGATTAAATGTGGTGGATAATTACGCGAAAAGCTAATTGATTCTCGTGCAATTTTAAGCTCCACCCCGGGGTGCATAAGCTCATTAACTTTTAAACGACTGAGCGCTAAAAGCTGCGCCATTTTATTTCTTAGCAACTGCTTTTGCTGACTGATACTGGCGCTTCGGTTTGCTATGTGTTCTTCATTCGTTGTTATTTTATTCAAAAACTGCTGACGCTGTGCGCTTGCAACTTGTTTATTAATTCGCTGGCGCGCTTGCTGTAGTTCAATTGACTTACTGATTAAAACTTTTTCAAAGTCAGTGATTTGCGCTTGTTTTTGTTTTAGCACATACCATCGCTGTGCGATGCAAACACGGGTTTTAGTTCCTGCTGGTGCGCCCAATTCACCTGTTTCAATGCGCATTGCGTCTAGAATATGACCACCAATAATTTTCCCTTTAGGATCTTTTGCGCTGCCAACCCTAATTAAATTTCCAGCACTCAAGTCACAATGTAATGATTGGCGTTCTATTAATAAGTTTTGCTCCGTTTTTATGTCACAGTATTGAGAGTAACCAAGTGCAACGGTTCGTTTAGCAAAAATAGAACAGGTGAATGGCTCATCGGCTTCTCGTTTTCTGCCAATTGCCCCCTTTACTATTGTGATGGCGCTATTACTTTTTAACTGCGCCGATTCAACAAAACCTAAAACAGTAATATCGCCGGTAGCAGTCACGCGCATGCCATCTTTTATATCACCACTGACTATAATACTGCCATCAAATTCAACATGGCCGGTACTTGGGTCAATATTATGAAAACATAAAACATCATCAACACGCATACCACGGGGAAGGGCAACCGGTACACCAGTACAGTCGGCAATTAGTAAGTTGGGGTTATCGGGCGCAATTTTAGTACCGTCAAAAGGTTGTAATTTATGCTCTTTGCCAGGGATTGCAGTTAGCACATCTCCAAACACAGTAAAGCCATCAACTCCCGATGTTGCTGGAATACGCCGCATTAGTTCACACCCAGGTTTTACAGTAATAATATCACCTAGGTTTCTCATATCGACTTTACCACCGCCCTTAGCTTGCGGGCTAAGTACGCGGTCTTGCGCTGTGCAGCAAAGACGCACAAATTTGGCATCGTTACCCACTTTAGGCGCGCGACCAAAAGCGACTTCAGCGCAATGCGTGCTTCCTGAGGGTTGTTCAAATTGTTGTGCCAATAACTGTTCTAATGCATGAGAGCTAATACCCTTTACAATCCCTGCCTGAGCTAACACGTCAATTGCTTGTTCCATGTTAAGTAATTTACCGCCCTTAGCAGTAATAAGGGTAGCTTCAACAAGCATATTTTTTTCATCAATGTTAATGGTTAGCTTTGCATCAATGGCTTGAGCAACCACCAAAGAGGGGGTCTCTTCGTCGTTATTTTGAGCAAACAACTTACCAATATTGCTAACAATAATGTCACACTCGCAATATTCTGACTGCCTAATTAATTCAATAAGCTGTGTTGCTGTTGAGGCTAAACCTGAGACATTAGGGTGGGAGAGCAAAGAGATATGCCCCGTTTGCTCATCAAAAGAAAAAACCGACATTTATAAATCCTCTAGGTAATATGCCTGTTATTATTTTTTATATTGTATTAGACCAAGGTCTAGCCCTACATTTGAGCATAAAGCATCATACTTGTTAAGTAATTGTTTCTTAATTATCCAATATTTTACATTTAAAAGTGTGTTTGATGCAGGATTAACCAACCAATAAAATAAAACGCCTAAGGTGTTGAGTATTGATGGGTTACTCAGTTATACTGCTTGCACGCTCTGAATGAGTAACCTTATTCAGGGGCTGATTAGGATTCGACGGAATTCAAGAAGCCCAAGGTGCATGTCGAGGTGCGGTTTGCCTCGTAAAAAAGCCGCAATTTAAAGTAATCGCAAACGACGATAACTACTCTCTAGCAGCTTAGGCTGGCTAGCGCTCCTTCCATGTATTCTTGTGGACTGGATTTTGGAGTGTCACCCTAACACCTGATCGCGACGGAAACCCTGGCCGGGGTTGAAGCGTTAAAACTAAGCGGCCTCGCCTTTATCTACCGTGTTTGTCCGGGATTTAAAGGTTAATTAAATGACAATACTAAACATGTAGTACCGACGGTCGAGGCTTTTCGGACGGGGGTTCAAATCCCCCCAGCTCCACCAATAACGGTTTTTAAATTCGTTTGTTTAAAAACCCTAAAAAACCCGCAACTTGAGCAATCAAGTCGCGGGTTTTTTTATGGCTAAAATGATTGAATTTATTGTGCATTGATTTATCTTGCGCTGACCGCTGACCGCTGACCGCTGACCGCTGACCGCTGACCGCTGACCGCTGACCGCTGACCGCTGACCGCTGACCGCTGACCGCTGACCGCTGACCGCTGACCGCTGACCCCGAACCCTACAACTAATAGACTAGTCGCTTACTTACCTATTTTTTGTATTATGAGCCAATGAATAACTGCGAGCTTTGATATGGATATTTTTACAGCTGAACACATTTCCCCTTTAATTTCGCTTTTACTGGTTTTACTGGCGGGGGTTACTTCGTTTGTATCGGCGGCTTTTGGTGCGGGCGGCGGTTTAATGCTGTTGGTGGTAATGGCGTCGGTTATGCCGATGGCAATGGTTGTGCCGGTTCATGGTTTAGTGCAGTTAGGCTCTAATGCCAATCGATTATTGTTAAGTATTGCCCATCTTGATAAGCCGATGTTGTTGTATTTTACTCTGGGTGGATTAATTGGTGCCGGGTTGTCGAGCCAAGTAGTGAGCGATATTAACCTTGATAGCATGAAGCTGTTTGTGGCTTTATTTGTGATTTATTTACTGTGGGGAACAATCCCTGAATTTAATAAAGACTCACGATTAGGGCGTTTAATAGCGGGTGTAATTACGACATTTATTTCTACTTTTGTGGGAGCAAGTGGGCCTCTGGTGGCGAGTTATTTACACATTAATCATTACGATAAGCTTAAATTTACCGCGACTTTTTCAAGTATTATGACCTTGCAGCATAGTTTAAAAGCCGTTGTTTATGCGGGGCTGGGTTTTAGCTTTTGGCAATGGTTGCCCTTAACACTTGCGATGATTTTAAGCGGAGCCATTGGCACCTGGTTAGGGATTCGTTTACTTAAGCGGCTCTCTGTGGAGCGTTTTAGAGTTATTTTTAAAGTGATTTTAACTCTGCTTGCCATGCAGCTTGCATGGCAAGGGGTGAGTGTAATGCTTACTTAATAGCGGCTTTTATTGGTTTATCGCCATCAAATAACTCAAAAATACGATTGCTATTAAATGAGTTTGTAGCAACGTGAAGCAATGCGTTGGCTACATTTTCGCGGCTAATTTTAGCCTTTGACTGATCGCTAGGGCGCTCTGTTGTTACTTCCAAAGAGGCACTTTCGTCAGTTAATGTTCCTGGGCGGATAATTGTGTAATTGAGTCCACTGTGAATTAAATGCTCATCAGCCATATGTTTTGCTACTAGATAGGGCTTTAAGTCACTATCTATCGCATCAGGATCGTCTGCACCAATAGAGCTGACCATAATAAAGTGTTTTACACCGTGCTCTTTAGAATAAGTTGCTGCTTTTGTCGCTGCCCACAAATCAATAAGTACGGTTTTATCTGTGCCTGTACTTCCACCTGAACCTGCTGCAAAGATAACTTGGTCGCAGCCATTAATGGCACTTGAAAAGTCACCTTCTAAATCCTGTTCAACAATACTTAAAAATGGGCTATCTAAATCACGCAGTTTGCTTTTGTCTCTTACAAGTGCAACAACATTTTGCTCATTTTCTAAAAGTAGTTTGGTAGCCATTTTACCAATTTGACCACTTGCGCCAATAATTAAAGTCTTACTCATAATTAATTCCTTCTCAATATAGTGTAAAGATTGTTCGTACAAACAGACCTTGGGGTAGGAAATTATTTTTAAAGAGTAAATGGGATTTAAACGAGCTTATTTAAAAAAAACATATTAGTGAAAAGTTATTACTTAACTGAGTATTAAAATTAGCTATTTTTTTAGGCGTTTTTTAGAACTTTTTACTCGATCATTATACTTACTTCGGTTACAAAGCTACGGTGGTATAAGCCAATACGTACACTGCGTTCTTGGTAATTACAGTAAAGGGCTTTGTAGGTATTATTACCTTTAAATTTTATTGCGAATAAGGTCACGAACAATAAAGCGGCCTGGGTGAATAGCTTGGCTTACGCGTTCGCTTAGTGGGCGAGGTTCATTGTTTAAACTACTAATTAGGTGCTCGGCAGATAGCGGTGCACTGCATAATGCTCGCGCGCCAAAGCCGGTAAAAATATGCAGGCCCTGTTGTGGTTTTTTTAATGCTTGGTATTGATAGCGCTTACCCAAACGTAAATTAGCAAATGCATGTGTATAGTCAGTTTGCTCCACCCATTCACCGGCCATAGGTAAGTGATCAATAAAACTACAGCGAACAGCGGCTTTAGCAGAGCTAATATCGCCTAAGCTGGTGGCAAATTCAGTGTTGTTATAAAAGCTCAGCAGTTGCTCGCGGTTAGTGTGGTTGTCTTGCTCGGTCACTTCACGGCTTTTACTGTTTTTTTCAAAGGTGGCGCCCATACAATGGTGATCTAAATAAGCGGGGGTGAAATACCCCTTGTGACACAACACGGTTTTTAGCTTACGTGATTGCGTGCTTGCTTGAACATGTGACACCTGTCCGCGTACGCCAACAATAGGGAGCGTTTTAGTTTGCGCAAATGCATCGCTGTGTTCACCGGCGCAAATAATCACATCGCTAAAGGGGCCAAATGTTTGTTTTTGCGTGGTTAAGTACCAGCCATCGGGTTGTTTGTTAAGTTGCTCAATGTGGCAATTAAATAGGCTCTCAAACTCATTTAATTGCTGTGCGGCATCTAACATAGCACTGACTAACTGGGGGGGATTAACCCAGCCGCCTTGTTCAAAAAACACCCCTGAGTAACCTGTTTTAACCCCAGCAATAGCATCACCCTCATCAGCAGTCATATTTCGCATAAGCAGCTCTGGCCACAGTTGTTTATCAGCGAGATTTTGATGACGCTCTGCCAATGGTTTTTTTACTGCATGTTGCAGCACACCACACCACTGGTGATCAAACAAAAAGCCATTGTTGAGTAATTGATTGTAAAGCCGCTTTGCGTATAAAAAACTATGGGCAAATAGTTCACTGTGTGGCGAATTTTTTGCTTGTAAATGCGGATATATCGCCCCTTGTACATTGTGAGATGCCCCCATGGCCGGTTGTTTATCTTGGCAAAATAAGTGGCTTGGTATACCGCGTTTCGCAAGGCTATAAAGAATACAACTGCTGGCTATACCACCGCCAATAACAGCCACATTGGTAAGGGGAGAGAAGTGATGCTCAAAATAGGCGGGGGCCGATTGTTTTGAATTAGCCTGAGCGAGTGTGCCAACTAGCATCTCTCGTTTTCGGCCAAAGCCTTTAGCTTTTTGCATGCTAAAGCCCGCTTCAATTAAACCACGGCGAACAAAGCCCGCAGCGGTAAACGTGGCTAATGTCGCGTTGCATCTGGAAATATCAACCATGGCGTTAAATACACTTTGCTGCCACATGTCGGGGTTTTTACTCGGTGCAAAACCATCTAAAAACCATGCGTCAACGAGTCCACTTTGTGGGTAGCTCATGCTATTAATACATTCCAGCACATCACCAAAGTAGAGGTCGAGCACCACAAGGCCATTGGCAAATTCAAGGCGATGACAACCGGTTAAATTAATCGGGTAGTGGGAGACGAGTTGGGCGCTTAAATGACTTAAACTAGGCCAAGCTTGCAAGGCTTGTTTTAAATCATTTACGCTAAGTGGATATTTTTCAAAAGAAATAAAATGCAGTCGTTGCACGTTATTAGACTGTTGACTTTGAACTTGTGGGCATTGCAGGTGGTCATAAAACTGCTGCCATGCATTTAAAAAATTAAGCCCTGTACCAAAACCGGTTTCGGCTATAACAAAGTGCTCACGGTCATGATTTTGTAACCGTGACTCTATATTGTTTTGTTGATAAAACACATAATGAGACTCAGCGAGGCCGTCGTCATTAGAAAAATAAACATCATCAAAGTCATTAGCAACCGGTGTCCCTAAATCATTAAAGTGTATGTGGGCGTTTTTTATCATGACCAATTCATTTTTATAGATAATTTTTTAATTATTTTACGTGTTTTCTTTGAAATAGTCTGGCGTTATTTATAAGCTGTAGCTTCAGAGTACAAGTGTACGCTAGAAAGCTGACCACTTAGATGATTAAATTCGCGTAAAATAGAACACAATTAAGTATTAAGCTAAGGGAATTACCCATGAGAAGAGCCGTAATAACAGGCATCGGTGTTGTATCAAGCATCGGCAATAATAAAGAAGAAGTATTAGAGTCACTAAGAGCGGGTAAAAGCGGTATTGCTTTTAACCAAGAATTTGCTGATTACAAATTGCGCAGCAATGTATCAGGTAAAATTGATATTGATGTTAAAGAGCATGTTGACCGCAAAGCAATGCGCTTTATGGGTGATGCAGCGGCTTATTCTTATATCTCAATGGCACAAGCGATTGAAGATGCGGGCCTTAGCGACGAACAAGTATCAAACGAGCGCACTGGTTTATTAGTGGGTTCTGGCGGCGGTTCATCAAAATGGCAAGTAGAAGCGGCCGATATCCTTCGCGAAAAAGGCGTTAAGCGCGTTGGCCCTTACATGGTGCCACGTACTATGGCGAGCACCACCTCGGCTTGTTTAGCAACGCCATTTAAAATTAAAGGCGTTAACTATTCAATTAGCTCTGCGTGTGCAACCTCTGCGCATTGTATTGGCCATGCTGTTGAGCAGATTCAACTAGGCAAGCAAGACGTTATTTTTGCAGGTGGTGGTGAAGAACTTCACTGGACGCTAGCGATGGAATTTGACGCTATGGGCGCGCTTTCGACTAAATATAACGACACACCTGAAAAAGCATCACGTACATACGATGCTAACCGTGATGGTTTTGTGATTTCAGCCGGTGGCGGTATTGTGGTTGTTGAAGAGCTAGAACACGCACTTGCACGTGGCGCGCACATTTATGCTGAAATTACCGGTTACGGCGCAACCTCAGATGGTTACGACATGGTTGCACCATCGGGTGAGGGCGCAGTACGTTGTATGCGCCAAGCAATGCAAAACGTTGATAGCATTGATTACTTAAATACCCATGGTACGTCAACACCCGTAGGCGATGTGAAAGAGCTGGGCGCTATTCAAGAAGTATTTGGTGGTAACTCGCCAATGATCAGCGCAACTAAAGCAATGACAGGCCATGCACTGGGTGCGGCAGGTGTACACGAAGCCATCTTTTCATTGCTAATGCTTGAGCATGGTTTTGTTGCGCCATCTATCAATATTGATGAGCTTGATGAGCAAGCAGCGGGCTTGAACATTGTAACTGAAGCCAAAGACGTTGAACTAAATACGGTTATGTCTAACAGTTTTGGTTTTGGCGGCACCAATGCCACATTAGTAATGAGCAAATACAAAGGCTAAGTTAACCTTTAACTATTTTAAAGCCGAGCAAAATGCTCGGCTTTTTCGTTTGTGCAAATAGGCGGTTGTTCGTTACAATAGAGCCTCATTTTGCCAAACGGATTCACAATGAAAATTCTTGCCGATCAAAATATGCCTTTAGTTGAGCAATTCTTTAAAGATATGGGTGAGGTTGAACGATTTGATGGCAGGCAATTAACTCCAGAACAACTCATTGATGTTGATGTATTACTCACTCGTTCAGTCACGCAGGTCAATAGTGAATTATTAGCACAGGCTAATAAGCTAAGCTTTGTAGGTACAGCCACTATTGGTGTGGATCATATTGATACCGATTTGCTCAACGCAAAAAATATTGATTTTACCAGTGCGCCTGGCTGCAATGCGATTGCGGTTGCTGAATATGTGATCAGTAGTTTATTTGCATTAAGTCAAGAAAACGCCAGCCCATTAAGCGGGAAAACAATTGGTATTGTGGGTGTGGGTAATATTGGTAGTTGCCTCGCGCACAAGCTAAAAGCACTTAACGTTAATTTACTATTGTGCGACCCAATAAAGCATGAGCAAGGGCTATTAACCGAGCACGTTGAGCTTGATGAGCTATTAGCGCAGTCAGATATAGTCACGTTTCATGTGCCGTTAGTAAAAACAGGTACGCATAAAACACTGCACATGCTTGATAAAAAGCGCTTAACTACGCTTAAACCTGGACTTACTTTAATTAACGCCAGCCGAGGTGATGTGATTGATAATCAAGCATTACTTGAGGTGATGGAAGCCGGCGCTGAGCTCGATTTAGTGTTGGATGTGTGGGAAAACGAACCTAACATTTTAACCGAGTTACTTGAGCATGTTCGCTATGCCAGTGTGCACATTGCCGGACATACTCTTGAGGGCAAAGCTCGGGGTACACAAATGTTGTATCAAAGCTTGTGTGAGCTAAAAGGGGTTAACGCAATAAAATCGCTTGATGATTTTTTACCGCCTCCTGCAATTAAAAAAGTCGCCCTAGGAAGTAGTTTTAGCGAAACAGATATAGCCCGTTTAGTGCACTTAGTTTATGACGTACGCCGTGATGATGGCATTTTACTGCGTCACTTGGCCGATGAAGGCTTTGACAGTTTACGAAAAAATTATCCAACCCGACGTGAATTTAGCACCGTGGTGGTTGAAGGTGATAGCACCGAGCTTGCTGCATTTGCGCAGCTTGGTTTTACTACAGCAAACTAATTTAATTAGCACGGTTGTTTTAATCGTGCTTACAGAGGATGAAATATGTCGCAAAAATATAACGTTGCCGTACTCGGCGCTACAGGCCTTGTAGGTCGTCAAATCATTGAAACTTTGGAAGATCGTAAATTTCCGGTCGATCAGCTGTTTTTATTAGCAAGCAGCCGCAGTGCTGGCGAAGATATAAAGTTTCGTGGTGAGACCATAGAAGTACGTGATGTTGAAGGCTTTGACTTTAGCCAAGCGCATATCGGTTTATTTTCTGCTGGTGGCAGTGTATCAGAAAAATATGCCCCTATTGCCGCAGACGCTGGCTGTATCGTTATTGATAACACATCGCACTTTAGAAATGACTTTGAAGTGCCGCTCATTGTGCCAGAAGTAAATGCATCGAGTTTAGCCGATTTTAGAAATCGTAATATTATTGCCAACCCTAATTGTTCAACCATTCAAATGATGCTTGCGCTTAAGCCTATTTATGATGCATACGGCATTGATCGTATTAACGTTTCAACTTACCAAGCGGTGTCGGGAGCGGGTAAAGAGGCAGTTGATGAACTGGCTAAACAAACTGCAAATTTAATGAATGCACGCCCAATGGAAAACGAAATATTTCCTAAGCAAATTGCGTTTAATGTAATACCGCAAATCGATAGCTTTGAAGATAACGGCTATACGCGCGAAGAAATGAAAATGGTAAACGAAACGCATAAAATTTTAGGCGATACAACCATTGCGGTAAACCCGACTTGTGTTCGCGTCCCTGTATTTTTTGGTCATTCTGAGTCAATTAATATTGAAACGCGTATGCCTTATGATTTTGAGCATGTAAAGCAACTATTGAGTGATGCGCCAGGTGTTGAGCTAATTGATGATGCTGGCGACTACCCAACGGCTGTGTCGGATGCCAGTGGTAATGATACTGTTTATATCGGCCGTTTACGTGCTGATATTTCACACCCACATGGATTAAATATGTGGGTAGTAAGTGATAATACCCGTAAAGGGGCTGCAACCAATAGTGTACAAATAGCAGAAGAACTGATTGCTAATTATATGTAATTAGCCTGAAAATAGTGATAATTTCAATAAACGGTAAACCACAGTGGTTTGCCGTTTTTTTATGCTTTAACCGCCATTTTTTTGCCACTTATTAACTGAGAGAGTGTAAACATCTTGATAAACAACATAAAAACATTTTTATCATGATGTTTAAGGTATTTATTTTCAATGCGTTGCGATGGATATTATGGCTTAACTGGTTTATAGTTTGTAACTGGAATAGAGCTTGCAATAAAAATAGATTGTAATAAAAATGTGCGTTGGCCACGTGGCTAACAACGGCAAGAATAATCAATGTTTAAGCGCCAATTTTAAAGCGCTGCGTTAACATTTAAACATTAAAGGATCAGCATGCGCGGTTTCGTTTCACTTATTATATTAGCGTCTGCACTGATGGTAACGACTGTTTACTCTCAAGACAGTACCCAATTAAGAGGGCCTAAAGGCGCAGATTACGGCGCGCAGGGTCGCTCTATTGGGCCAATAAAACCAACCGATACACTTTGGCGTATTGCCGTTAAAGTTCGCCCAGATAACTCAGTCAGCATTTATCAAGTTATGCAGGCCTTGTATAACAAAAACCCCAACTCATTTTTAGAACAAAACTTAAATCACATGCAAAGTGGTTCGTATTTAAAAATACCTACTTTGGCAGAAATTAGACGAGTAAACCCGCAATTAGCTAAGCAACGTTCTGAGCAAGACGATGAACTGTGGGAAAAAAAGAAAAATGGCACACTCACTCAAGCAGAGATCAATTCAGCACAAACACAAGTAACCCAAGCCCGCAAAGCAGACGTTGATGAAGCCAAAAAAGAATTACAACAAGAATTAAAAGCGATTAAAACAGATCAAGGTAATAAATTAGTTGAGCTTCAGCAGCAGTTTAAAAGTTCGGTTAGTAACGTAGAAGAGATTTTAGTTGAAAACAACAACCTTAAAAAACAGCTGACAGGTATTTCAAACGAGTTAGAAAACGTTCGTTTACAACTAGGCCAAGATAGTGAAATTCAACAACAGTTAAAAGAATTAATCGTTAAGCAAAACGAGATCATTGCACAGCAAAAATTAAAAGATGCAGAGCAAGAGAATGAATTTAGCTTTGCTGCATTACTCTCGAATCCTTTGGTACTCATTTTATTAATGACCATTCCAGCGTTGTTGATTATTTTTGCTGTAGTTATGTGGCTGCGTAAGCGTGGTAATAACCAAGAGCCTGAGAGTAACGATGATGAATTTATACCACAAGCGCCTGCTTATACTGACCCTCTAGATGAAATGCCAGAACCCACGCTTGACGAAGCGCCTGCTCCCGATCCACTTGATGATTTAAGTGTGCAGTTAGATGAGAACATGGATGACGTATTACTTGATGATGATGTGGAGTTTAATGATGATCTCGATGATGACAGTTTATTAGATCAAGATGAGTTAGAAAGCTTACTTAATGATGATGTTGTTTTTGAAGATGAAAATACTGAGGGCGATGAACTTGATGTTTTCATGCAACAAGATTTTGATAGCCCTGATGAAGATGACACGGGCGATACAATTAATCTTGACGAATCGGATGATATTTTAAGTGCGGATGATTTAGATAGCCTGTTTGATGAAGAAGATGACGATTCATTACCAGATGAACCCCAAGGTGAATCGAATGATGATATGGCTGCACTCAGTGAAGAGCTCGCCGAAGAGGGCGAAGACTTCGACATTGATGATTTACTCGATGAAAATAATGAGCAGGCAACTGACACATCAGCAGACGATGACGAATTTGATATTGACGATTTACTCGATGCAGAGCAACCCGCTACTGCACAGAGTGAAGAAACCGATATTGACAGCTTAGTTGATGAAGATGACGAATTTGATATTGACGATTTACTCGATGCAGAGCAACCCGCTACTGCACAGAGTGAAGAAACTAATATTGACAGCTTAGTTGAAGAAGATGACGAGATTGACATTGATGACTTGCTTGATGCAGAGCAACCCGCTGCTGCAGAGAGTGAAGACGCGGATATTGACAGCTTAGTTGATGAAGATGACGAGATTGACATTGATGACTTGCTTGATGCAGAGCAACCCGCTGCTGCAGAGAGTGAAGAAACTGATATTGACAGCTTAGTTGATGAAGATGACGAGATTGACATTGATGACTTGCTTGATGCAGAGCAACCCGCTGCTGCAGAGAGTGAAGACGCGGATATTGACAGCTTAGTAGATGAAGATGACGAAGTTAATATTGACGATTTACTTGATGCAGAACAATCGGCTACTGAAGCTCAAAGTAAAGAGCCAGACATCGACAGCCTAGTTGATGAAGACGAAGTAGATATTGACGATGTACTGGATGCGGAGCAACCTGAAAGTGATGTTCATGATTCTGAAATAGATCATGCATTGGCGGACTCAATTGAAGATTTAACTGACGCGCAAGAAGAGTTAAATAGTGAAGATGTAGAATCTATCGCTTCATCTTTTGCTGAGCCAGAAGTTGAAGCTGAGCCGGAGCTTGAAGTAGAACCAGAGCTTGAAGCTGAACCTGAACTTGAAGTAGAACCTGAGCTTGAAGTAGAGCCTGAACTTGAAGTAGAACCAGAACTTGAAGCTGAGCCAGAAGTTGCAGCTGAGCCAGAAGTTGCAGCTGAGCCGGAGCTTGAAGAAGAACCTGAACTTGAAGTAGAACCAGAGCTTGAAGCAGAGCCTGAACTTGAAGTAGAACCAGAGCTTGAAGCTGAACCTGAACTTGAAGTAGAACCTGAACTTGAAGCAGAGCCTGAGCTTGAAGCAGAGCCTGAGCTTGAAGCAGAGCCTGAGCTTGAAGCAGAACCAGAGCTTGAAGTTGAGCCGGAGCTTCAAGCAGAACTTGAACCTGAGCCTGAGTTTGACGTTGGATCTGAAGGTGATTTCACCGATACATCTTCTACATTACTCGATCAAGAGGATGCCTTAGATGAATTTAACGATGAAAACCTTGAAAGTATTGATGATCTGTTAAGTGAGTTAGAACAACCTACCGACGACTATGTAGAAACACCAGATTGGTCAGTTGATGGTGTAGATGATGAACTTAAAGTAGAATCTGAATTTGAAGTAGAAGCTGAGCCAGAAATTGAAGCTGAGACAGAACTTGAAGCAGAGCCAGAACTTGAAGCAGAGCCTGAACTTGAAGCAGAGCCTGAACTTGAAGTTGAGCCTGAACTTGAAGTAGAACCTGAGCTTGAAGCAGAGCCTGAGCTTGAAGCAGAGCCTGAACTTGAAGCAGAGCCTGAGCTTGAAGTAGAAACTGAGCTTGAAGTAGAGCCAGAACTTGAAACTGAACCTGAGCTTGAAGCAGAGCCTGAGCTTGAAGCAGAGCCTGAACTTGAAGTAGAGCCTGAACTTGAAGCAGAGCCTGAGCTTGAAGTAGAGCCTGAAATTGAAGCAGAGCCTGAGCTTGAAGCAGAGCCTGAGCTTGAAGCAGAGCCTGAGCTTCAAGCAGAGCCTGAACTTGAAGTAGAGCCAGAGCTTGAAGTAGAACCAGAGCTTGAACAAGATCCTGAGTTTGACGTTGAATCAGAAGATGACTTTACCGATACGTCTTCAACCTTACTCGACCCAGAAGATGCGCTCGACGAGTACGACGGTGAAAACTTTAAAAGCGTTGATGATCTTTTAAGTGAACTTGAGCAAACAAGCGATGAAGGTGAACACGTTCCTGATTGGTCACTCGACGATTTAAACGATGAGCTTGATGAAGATGAAATTGATTTAGGTGATGATCCGCTTGCTGGTGATATCCAAAACAATGATTTATCGACAGATGACGATGAGCTATACGAGCCAGAAATAGTTACACCGAGTGAAGAGCTTGAAGAGTATCCTGAGTTAGAGCTTGATGATGAGTTGCCTTTATCTGATGAAGAGCATCAATTACTAACACCAGAAGAGCTACAAGGTGATAATTTAGACGGTGATGCAACGGGCATGTCACCAAGTCAAGCAGAGCAAGATCTCGCTAATGCACTATCCGCAGGCAATGATCTCGATAGCTTAGAAGACGATTTTGATGATGAATTATTACTAGACAATGAGTTTTCAGAGTCAAACACTGCGCAAGGTCTAGATAATGAAGCTTCAGAGCCTGAAAAGCTGACTGAACAAATTACAGATGAGCAAAGCGTTAGCACAGACGATGAGTTTGATGATGAACAACTTGATGTTTTAGCTGAATCATCAGAGTTTACTGACGAGCAAACGAACGCTGACCGTGAAGCTGATTTAACGCAAAGCCCAGTATCGCCAGAATCAGACATGATTTCAGATGATGAGCTTGACGATGAGTTCATGGCTGATTTAACACAAACTGATTTTGATGCCTTGCTTAATGAACTGGCAGAACCTGAAAATGTTGATTTAAGTGACAGCAGTGAGTTTGATGTTGATTTTAATAGCTTACTAAGTGAAGACTTAGCTGACGAAAGCGCATCCTCGTTGCAAGAGCCTATTGAGCAACCTGAGGTTACTGAGCCATTAGCGCAGGATGACTTTGTTGATATTGATGCATTGTTAAAGCAAAGTGATGAAGCTGATTTAGATCACGAACCTTACACAGACGTCGATATGGATGTTGGTTTAGGTGAGTATGATTCACTTCTGGCTGGTGATAACCCTATGGATGTTGATACCCAAAGCGGGGGTTACTCAGCTAAGCTTGATCTTGCACATGCCTATATTGAGATTGATGATGCAGACTCAGCAGTTAAAATCCTGGATGAGATCATTAATAATGGCCCGGATGATGTGCAAGAAGAAGCGCAAAGCTTAAAGGCTAAACTTAAAAATTAATAACCAAGCTCCTGTAAGGTATGGTTGATATGAAAACCCGTTATTAGTGATGCTAATAGCGGGTTTTTTGTATTGCATAGTTAGGAACCTTAGTTCGCTGCTTTTATTGAGACGCCATATAGCATAAAATGCAGCGTCGATTAGCACAGTAGGTAAAGCAGTAATTATGCGAGTAGCACTTGGAGTAGAATACAATGGCGCACGTTACAGTGGTTGGCAGCGTCAATCACACGTAAATAGTGTACAACAAGAAGTAGAAAAAGCGTTGTCGCGCATTTGTAATCATCCAGTTGAAATTGTATGTGCAGGGCGTACCGATGCCGGTGTACATGGCACTGGACAAGTAGTGCATTTTGATACACATGCTGAGCGTGAAATGGTGGCCTTTACATTAGGTATGAACACCTTATTACCCAAAGATATTGCTATTCGTTTTGCACAACCTGTGGCAGAAGACTTTCATGCCCGCTTTAGTGCAACTGCTCGTCGTTATCGTTATGTTATTTACAATTATGCGTTTCGTGGTGCGGTATTAAATGAAGGTGTTACACATTTTCATCACCCACTAGATGAAGTGAAAATGCAGCAGGCGTGTCAATATTTACTAGGTGAGCATGACTTTACCTCGTTTAGAGCGCTGCACTGCCAAGCTAATACGGCAACGCGAACGATTCATCATTTATCGGTACAGCGCCAAGGTGCTTATGTCATTATTGATATTAAAGCCAATGCGTTTTTACACCATATGGTACGTAATATTACGGGTTGTTTAATGGATATTGGCTTACATAAACATGAACCAATTTGGTTAAAAGAGCTGCTAGATGTTAAAGAGCGAGCTAAAGCGAGCGCTACAGCAAAAGCAGCAGGTTTATATTTAGTGGATGTTGATTATCCAGAACATTTTAATATCCCTAGAACGCCGCTAGGACCATTGTTTTTAGCCGATAGTGATATTTGATAAGTAACGAGATGTGTATATTTTCAGGCTAAATTTATACGCTGTTATTCGTATTGCTAACTACTAAGACCAGTTTTTTATACCGTGACAGCGTAATTCATGTTTTAATTGGAAAAATTTGTTTGCATGGTTAACATGTAGACTCGCGACACAGAACAGCATTAAGAGAGTTGCAAATGAGTTGGCTAGAAAAAATCTTACCAAAAACGACTAAATCTTCAGGTCGTAAAGAAATTCCAGAAGGTGTATGGGCTAAATGTACGTCATGTGATTCAATTTTATATAAAGCAGAATTAGAAAAATCACTGAACGTATGCCCTAAATGCGATCATCATATGCGTGTTAGTGGTCGTAAACGTCTTGAACAGTTTTTAGATGAAGGCGATCGTCACGAGTTAGGTGCCCAACACGAACCTAAAGATGTGCTTAAATTTAGAGACTCAAAAAAATACTCAGATCGTATCAATGCAGCTCAAAAGTCAAGCGGTGAAAAAGACGCGCTTGTCGCAATGAAAGGGAACCTAAAAGGCATTCCGGTTGCTGCTGTTGCATTTGAATTCTCATTTATGGGTGGCTCAATGGCATCGGTAGTGGGTGCTCGTTTTGTTGACGCGGTTGACCAATGTTTAGAGCATAATATGCCGCTGATTTGTTTTTCTGCATCGGGCGGTGCTCGTATGCAAGAAGCCCTTATGTCACTTATGCAAATGGCTAAAACCAGTGCGGCACTGGCTAAAATGACTGAAAAAGGCCTACCGTTTATTTCTGTAATGACAGATCCAACAATGGGTGGTGTATCAGCATCATTGGCAATGCTTGGTGATATTAATGTTGCAGAGCCTAAAGCTTTGATTGGTTTTGCCGGTCCGCGTGTTATTGAACAAACTGTTCGCGAAACGCTACCAGAGGGTTTCCAACGCAGTGAATTCTTGTTAGAACATGGCGCAATCGACATGATTATAGACCGTCGAGAAATGCGCGATACGCTAGCACGTATCTTAGCAAAATTTATGAACTTGCCTTCTACGGAACAAGAGCATAGAGTAGCGTAAATTTCAGCTTTACTGATTACATGCTATGACAAAAACAATTCCTAGCCAATCATCAAGCCTTGATGATTGGCTTTGTTATTTAGAGAGTGTTCACCCTGCTAATATAGAAATGGGTTTAGAACGCGTTGCTCGTGTTGCTAACAACATTGGGCTTTTAACCTCCTCAAGTAAAATCATTCTTATTGCAGGCACCAATGGCAAAGGCACAACAGCACGTTGTTTAGAGTCACTGTTATTAGCCCAAGGTTATCGTGTTGGTACGTATGCTTCTCCGCATTTAATTCGTTACAATGAGCGCGTACGCGTTGATGGCGCAGAGCTTGACGATCAATACCATGTCGATGCGTTTAATTTATTAGAACAAGGTCGTGGTGACACCCCACTGACATATTTTGAATATGGCACCTTAGGCGCGTTAGCAATATTCAAGCGTTTAGAGGTTGATTACGTGCTGTTAGAGGTAGGTTTAGGCGGGCGTTTTGACGCGACCAATATTGTTACCCCCTATGCCAGCATCATCACCACCATCGACTTAGATCATAAAGAATACTTAGGTGACACGCGTGAATTAGTTGCTTATGACAAAGCGGGTATTTTTCGAGAGAGTACTCCTGCAATTATTGGGGACTTAAATATTCCGCATACAATGACCGATTATGGTAAAGAAATTAACGCTAATATGGTGTTATCTGGCAGCGACTTTATTTTTAAAGAGCACGCGCAGAGTTTTAGTTGGCAATTTAAAGAGCATAATCTTGAGTTACCTAAACCAGCAATTCCTTGTCAAAATGTAGCCACGGCATTAACCGCTCTATCGGTATTAAACTTATTACCGAGCGATGAGGTGATTACTCAGTGTTTAGCGAGCTTAGTCGTTGAGGGACGTTTTCAACAACTAAGTGCAGAGCCATTAGTGTATACCGATGTGGCACATAACCCTGAATCAGCTCGCTATTTAGCGACTAAATTAGCAAGCTATAAAGATAAAGGCTTTAAAATTCATGCATTAGCCGCTATGCTTGCTGATAAAGATAAGGTTGGTGTGCTTAAAGAAGTTAGTGATGTAGTAGATGAATGGTCGTTTGCGAGCTTAGAGGGCCCCCGCGGCGATAGCGCTGCTAATTTACATCAGGCACTTCTAAGCATTCCTAATAGTTATTTTAAACAGGGTTATAATAGCGTAGAGGCAGCATTGGATGCTATCTTGCCAAACCAGCCAAGTAACACACTATTAATTGTATTTGGTTCATTTTTTACCGTGGCTGGCGCTATTCATTACTTTAAAAAATAGAGAGGATGTCGGTGAACTCAGGTTTTATTAATCGCTTAGTCGGAACAAGTATTGTGGTGATCGCAGCAATTGTGTTTATTCCCAATATACTCGATGGTGAAAAAGTGCACTACAAAGAAGGCTTTAAAGCGATTCCAGAACGCTCTGAGTTCAAGACCATTGATTTGCAAGAATCAATCGATCAAAAAGTGGCAAATGCACAGCCTTTAAAAGAGGATGAAGTTGAAGATATTCAGCCTGATGATGCCGCATTTGAACAGCAAAACAGTGCTGCTCAAACAGACATTACCGACCAGCCTGCAATGGTTGAAGCGGTAATACCTGATACAAACCAAAGCAGTACGGCTGCAATTCAAGAACCTACGCGCCCAGCTAACGAAAACTTAACTAGCATGGCGTATGTTATTCAGTTAGGTAGTTTTTCACATGCAGCCAATGTAAAAGCGCTGCAAGCTAAGCTCAAGGCTAAAGGGTTTAAAACTTTTACTAAACCAGTTAAAACGCCAAATGGGACGTTAACGAAAGTTTTTGTCGGACCATCACTGAATAAACAAGAACTGCAATCTCAACTTCCTGCACTTAAAGAGTTAACCAAACTCAACGGTAAAGTCACCCAATTTGAAGTGACCAAATAAATTCAATAAGGAAGTGTGTTTATCGCGAGATATTACACACTTACCTCGTCTTATTTTATACGTTTAAATAGACCTTTATCGCATTTTTAGCTCGCTACCTTTACTTATCAATGCCCACACAAAAATAGCAAAATAGATGCGCTATAAACAAAATGTTTGTTGTTTTTATAACGGTGAGACTGCGCTATTTTTAATCTAAAAATGGTGCGTGTTTACTCACCTGTAATCTCACGCTTAAACTTGCATCACAAGGAGGTTTAGGTATAGAATGCGCCCAAAATTAGCGACTAATTGGTTCTTATGATCTGGGTTGATTACGCCATTCTTGGCATTATTGCACTCTCTACCATCATCGGTTTAATACGCGGCTTTGTTAAAGAAGCTATGTCATTAGCGGTATGGGCAGGGGCTTTCATCATCTCCAGCTTATTTTATCAATATTTAGCTTCCTTCCTAACATCCATTTCTGAACCCCTTTTAAGAAATGCGGCGGCCATTGCCATATTATTCTTTGCGACGCTATTGTTAGGCGGTTTACTAAACTATATTTTAGGTGAGCTTGTACAGCGAACCGGATTATCCGGCACAGACCGTGTTTTTGGTGTGGTGTTTGGTGCTCTTCGAGGCGTGTTGGTCGTGAGCGCGTTACTCTTCTTTCTTGATGCTTTTACTGGTGCGCCAAGTACGCATTGGTGGGGCAACTCTATTTTGATTCCAGAATTTGGCTTTGTAGTTGAATGGTTCTTTTCGTACCTAGAAAACAACTCGAGCTTTTTAAATTCAGTAAACCGTTAATCGGCGAGGATAAATTACATGTGTGGTATCGTTGGAATAGTCGGAACATCGCCAGTTAATCAGGCGATTTATGATGGCTTAACCGTTTTGCAACACCGTGGCCAAGATGCTGCGGGTATCATAACTATTGAGAACAATACATTTAGCTTGCGCAAAGCAAATGGCCTAGTGAAAGATGTATTTCACACTCGTCATATGAAACGTTTGCAAGGCAATATTGGCATTGGCCATGTGCGTTACCCAACAGCGGGTTCTTCAAGTTCGTCAGAGGCTCAGCCGTTTTATGTAAACTCTCCATTTGGTATAGCGCTTGCGCATAATGGTAACTTAACCAATGCCGAGTCGTTAAAAGAGCAGTTATTTTCAGAGGCACGTCGCCATGTTAATACGACCTCTGATTCTGAAATTTTACTTAACATCATGGCGCATGAGCTAAGTAAATCAGACAAACTAAAATTAGACCCTGAAGATATTTTCACCGCGGTTACTGAAGTTAACAATAAAGTAAGTGGCGGTTATGCCACTATCGCCATGATTATCGGTCATGGTATTGTGGCGTTTCGCGATCCAAACGGTATTCGTCCATTGGTGTTTGGTAAACGTGAATCAGCAAACGGCACTGAATACATGTTTGCCTCAGAAAGTGTAGCATTAAAGCCTGACGGTTTTGAATTTGTTCGTGACGTTGCCCCAGGCGAAGCTATTTATGTCACTGAAAATGGAGAGTTTCACTCTTTAAGCTGTGCAGATAAAGTGTCTTACTCACCGTGTATTTTTGAATTTGTTTATTTTGCACGACCGGATTCAACCATTGACCGCATGTCAGTGTATGCAGCGCGTGTAAATATGGGGACTAAGTTAGGTGAAAAAGTAGCGCGTGAATGGGCAGACAAAGACATTGATGTGGTTATTCCTATTCCTGAAACCTCGTGTGATATTGCATTAGAAATGGCACGCGTGCTTGACTTACCGTATCGCCAAGGCTTTGTTAAAAATCGTTATATTGGTCGTACGTTTATTATGCCTGGCCAAGAGCTTCGTAAAAAATCAGTTCGCCAAAAACTCAATGCGATTGACCGTGAGTTTAAAGGTAAAAATGTCCTACTTGTTGATGACTCAATTGTACGTGGTACCACCTCAGCACAAATTGTAGAGATGGCACGCGAGTCAGGCGCTAAAAATGTTTACTTTGCATCAGCAGCACCTGAAATACGCTTTCCAAATGTATACGGTATAGATATGCCATCTGCGGCAGAACTTATTGCACACGGCCGTGAAGTAGAAGATATTAACCAAAGCATTAGCTCTGATGGTTTAATCTTTCAATCGTTAAGCGATTTAATTGCTGCCGTTAGCCAAGAAAACCCAGAGATCACTAAGTTTGAAACATCAGTGTTTGACGGACAATACATTACTGGCGACATTGATCAAGATTACTTAAACCGTATAGATAAGCTGCGCAACGATTCAGCTAAAAGCATCCGTGAAAACGCAATGTCATCTGGTTTAGAAATACATAATCAAGATGAAAACGAATCTGATTAATAATGTAATGTTAGCCTGATAGTATTTTAAGGCTAATAAAAAAAGGAGCTTAACAGCTCCTTTTTTGCGTCTATAGAAAAGGAATATTTAAGTAAACATGGGGCTGATAATACCGTTGGTCCATAGCATAGCGGTAAGTGCTAATATAATAACCAGTAAAATTAATCCACAGGTAACAACAGAGCTTGCATAAATAAAGCCGCGCTCTTGCGGAATGTGCATCAAAATTGGCACGCCGGTGTACAGTAAATAAACTGAGTAGGCGAGTGCAACTAATCCAACACACACCACAAACCACAGCTCAGGCCAAAAAGCGGCCAATGCCGACATAAACACCGGTGTAGCGGTATAAGCTGCCAGCTCAATTGTTTGGGTAAAAGTCGGTTTAGCACCAAAAGTAACCGCCATCCAATGGGCTAAATAGGCCAGTGCAAATACACCGCCAATTAAAGCGACATACATGGCTGCGCCAATCATCAGTGCGCTTTCATGGGTTAAAAATACTGGATTACCTGTACCTATACTCCAGCCTAAGTAAACCGATGAGTAGTACCCCATTGCAGAGGGAAATAAAGCGATAAGCAAAATGTGCGATAAGCTATAGGTTAAGCTTTCGTGACGGTTATCAATTGTTTGCCATTCTTCGAGTGGATGGGCGTATAAACCCCATAGGTGATTTAGTATCATTGCGTGCTCTCCATAAAAGGATATATTACTGTTTGGTTATAATTGGTTTGTTTTTATACAGTCCATTTAGTTATGGTTCAGTAAGTATACAAAGTCAAGTTATCCACATGCTTGCAATAAGGACGAGTGTTTATTTTATTCAGAGTAATATTTCATGTTAAAATGCCATAATCGCAATTTTTAGCAATGAGTAGTCAGCGTGCCACATAGCCAGCTTTTAGAGCCAATTAACAATTTTTTATTATGCAGTACTCCCGATGAGTGGGTTGAACAAGCAATCAAAAAAGAAAACTTACCCATCATATTAATTGATCACTTAATATGTGAATTAAAAGCGGCGCAAAGTGCCATGTTTTTAATTCGTAAGTATGCGGTAGATAAAGAGAGCAGTGATGCACTGCTTGAATGGCTTAAACCGTTTGAAACGCTTATTTATAAACGTGAGGGAAATTGGCGTGATTTAGCGGCTAAAAATAAACTCACTAAATCCATTATCCCTAAATCTGACTCGCCTTATGGCCAAGATTTAATTGATAAAATGGTAATGCTGATAAAAGAAGAGCTGCATCATTTCTATCAAGTGCTCGAGATTATGGATGAATACGGTGTTGAATATAAAAGTATAACGCCATGTCGTTATGCCAAAGGCATGCTACGCAATGTTAAAACGTTTGAGCCTAATGCCTTAGTTGATAAGCTTATTGTAGGTGCTTACATAGAAGCTCGCTCGTGTGAACGCTTTGCCAAGCTTGCACCCCATGTAGATAAACGCTTAGGGGATTTTTATATTTCATTGCTGCGCTCTGAGGCACGTCATTACCAAGATTATTTAACCCTTGCTCAAGACATTGCTGATTTTGATATTACCGAGCGGGTAAAAGAATTTGCTGAAATAGAAGCACAGTTAATTTTATCTGATGACGAAGACTTTAAGTTTCACAGTGGAACACCGTTAAGTAAAAGTGCTTAGTATACTTGAGTGCTACAAATGGGTTATGTTGTTGTAGCACATACTTTAGTATCAAAATTATTTTTAAATTAGACACTTCCAAAACTCTCTCCTAATATTTAAGCAAGTCGAATTTTGAGTTATCAACGGTCTATATTGCTTTGTAATTCATTTTAATAAAAGGGCCATACCTTATTTATTATTGGGTGAGAATGTATGCAAGATAAAGAGGGATTATTTGTATTTGCAGCTGAAGAAGAACCAGCAGATACAGATCTGAAAACTTGGAAAATATTAACCGTTGAGGATGATCTTGATTATCAAAACGCGTTAGTTAACAGCTTAAAAGAGCTAAAAGCCAAAGATGGTTATAAATATGAGTTGTTAACAGCAAATTCGGTACCAGAGGCGGCTTTGGCGTTGAGCATGCACCCTGATATTGCACTTATTTTTATAGATGTGGTGATGGAGGAGGATGACTCAGGTCTGCGTTTAGTGAATACTATTCGAGAGGTCATCGGTAACGCAGAAATGCGTATTGTGCTCTTAACAGGGCAACCTGGTTTTGCACCAGAGAGCGATATCATGAAAATGCTCGATATCGATGAATACTGGAATAAATCAGACCTATCTGCCGAGAAGCTGCAATCAATTGTTAATAGCAACGTGCGCACTTGGGAGTATATCTCACAAATTAGGTCAGCCAAGCAAGGTTTACAGTTGGTGCTTGATGCATCTAGAAGTATTAACGGTAAGCACGATATGGCCTCTTTCTCTTATGCTGTGCTTAAAGAAATTAGCAACATTTTAAAAATAACCGAAGGTGGTGGTATTTTTTGTTCGAGTAATTCAGACCCTAGCTCTGAATGTTTAATACTCTCAACCCATGGTTGCTTTAGTGGCATTAAAGGGCAACCTGTGGGACCTAATCTGCCTGCAGAAATGCTGCAAGACTTTAAACAAGCGATTAGAGAGCGTCGTCATATTTTTTCAAAGCACCACAGTGTGTTTTTTTTCGAAACGCCAGATCAGCAGGGCGCTGATTACATAACTATCGTCAAATCAGACAACCCAATTAGTGAGCAAAACGAATATTTACTTAAAGTATTTAGTGAAAATGTGAGCACAGGATTTGCTAATATTTCGTTATTAAATCGCTTAACCGAGCTTGCTTATACCGATGTGTCACTTAACTTGCAAAACCGTAACTGGCTAACCCGTGAAATAAAGAACATGAATGCGCAGGAGCGGCTAAAAACGCGATTGGTCATTTTTGATATTTATCAGTTTGACGAAAAAGCATTCACCTTTGGTCATGAATTTTGTAATAAATTAATGAAGTTAGTTTACCAGAGTATTGTTGATAGCTTTACTAGGTATGACCCCCGCATAGCATTGATTAGTAACAAAGCGTTTGGCATGTTAGTGAGCGTTGACTTTGATATCTCAGATGCAGTTAGTTACTTTCAAAATAAACAAAAATTCGAAATTGAACAAGTTAAGCAATACATTGATGTCCGTATTTTAGAATTAAAATTAAATGTAGCTTTAAACTTAACACCTGAAAAAGTAATCAGTCTTGCAGAGTCGAGCCTGAACTCTTCGCAGCTAAACCAAACTAAGTATATTCAGCATACCGAGGAAAAAACAGATCAAATTACTCGTCGTTATGAGCTGATGGCTGAGCTCAGAACGGCTATAGGTAATAAAAGTTTACAGGTGGCGTTACAACCCAAAATCAGCTTATCAACCTTGAAACCAGCAGGTTTTGAAGCGCTCGCTAGGTGGCAAAGAGCTGATGGCAGCTTTGTACGCCCTGATGAATTTATAGAGTTAGCTGAAACAGCCGGATTAATTAATGAACTAGACCATGTAATTTTCGAAAAAATACTAGAGACTATTAATCAACTTAAAGAGCAAGGCTGCAACTTACCCGTTGCATTTAATGCATCCTCTTATGATTTAGTTGAACCTAGTTACTTTGAGCAAATAAAAACTAAAATTGAAGAGTACAACATTCTGCCTTCTATGCTTGAGCTAGAGGTGACAGAAACGCAAGCCATAAGTAACTATAACTTAATTAAAGAAGCACTTGAACGGTTTATCGCCTTAGGTATGAAAGTCAGCATTGATGACTTTGGCACTGGTTACTCGTCGTTAGCTCACATTAATGAAATACCGTCTACGTCGATAAAAATAGATCGCTACTTTGTTAGTGATCTTGAATTTAATGACAACAATCAGTACATGATTAAGATGATATTATCTTTAGCGAATCAGTTTAACTTCTCGGTAATTGCTGAAGGTGTTGAGAATGAATTTGAGGCTCAGTGGTTACATCAGCAGGGGTGCGAAACTGCTCAAGGATACTACTTTTCTAAACCATTATTTTTAAAAGATTTAATTGTGTGGCTAAAACAGTTTGAAGTGAGTAAGAATGAATAGCCTTAACAGCTTGCCGGTCGGCTCAAAAAAAAGTGTGTTATTAAAGTCTTCGTTCAGTTTATTTATCACTTTATTTATTGGCTGGCTTATATACGAACAAACATATCAAGAAAAAATAAACACCATAAAAGCTAAGCAAGATGAAAAGTTAGTCCTTATCAGTGGAGATTTTTCTAAAGAGCTCAGTAGTATTAAAAAGCTTACGCGTATCCTGGCCCAAGGGCCGATTTTAAAAAGCGACACACCAAACAAGCCTATACAATCAAAGCAAAGAAGAGATGAAATAAATAACTATTTTTTAAATTTTGCTGCTATCTCTACTAATATCGCGCAAATTCGCTGGCTAGATACACAAGGCCAAGAGCAATACCGCATTAACGCAGCCAATGGTATTGGCGAAATTGTATCGCCTGATGAGTTGCAAAATAAGCAAACCCGTTACTACTTTCAAAAAGGGATGCAGGTCAGTGCGCCTGACATTTTTGCCACAGAAATAGATTTAAATATCGAACGCAACCAAATTGTAATGCCTCATCAACCAACAATCCGTGTAACCTATCGTACGGATAAAGAAAATTACCTATTAGATGGTTTGCTAGTGGTAAACTTTAACTTAGATTATTTGTTTGATCAGATTAAAAGTTACAACCAAGAGAGCACTTTAATTAGCATTTTAAACCACGATGGCTTTTGGTTATTAAATACTGATGCTGAATTAGAGTGGGGGTTTATGTATGGTAAAAATGAGCAAACACTCGCTTTAAAAAAACCAGAGCTTTGGCAGCAAATTATTGATGGCAATGTAGAATATGGTTCGCACTTTTTTAACCATAGTCTTTATACCTACCGCCGTTTTTCTATTTTTTCGTTGCGCGAGAACAAAGGTAGAATTAGCAATGCTGACAAAGAATTAATTATTCTTATAAGTAGCCCCAATGAATTGTTAATAACTGTACGAAATGCGGCCTTACGGTTAGCGTTAATTTGCAGTGGATTACTATGTTTAATTAGCTTTGGTTTTATTTATCGTGAGTATAAGTTTCAAAATCAGCTATTAGCCCTGTCACATAAATTACATATTGAAAAGATAGAACTAGATATCGTTAACCGTGAGCTTGATGCCACAATTAAGCAGCAGCAGCAACTGCAAGAAGGGTTAATTGAAGCGCAAAAACTATCCTCATTAGGGTTGCTCGTGGCAGGTGTTGCTCATGAAATGAATACGCCTATCGGTGGAGCCGTTATTTCTGTTTCAAATGCAGATATGGCATTGAATAAATTAAATGAAGCGATGAAACAGGGGCTGACTAAATCAACGTTAGAATGTACTACAACAAGTATTGGAGAGAACCTAGCGCTGGCTAAAATTAATTTAAATAAAACCGCCGTATTAGTAAAAAGTTTTAAAAAAATGGCGATTGATCGCCATAATGATGAATTTATAGTATGTGATATTGAAAAAATTATTGAAGAGCTATTATTGTCATTAAACTCCAGGTTAAAAAACTCGCCAATAAAAGTGAAAACTGTTTTTTTACTTAATAAACAGATGATTAGCTTGCCAGGTATTAT
>Ga0207905_1000033_pt1 | contig 169633 bp, 150 predicted proteins | sample LinPmetageLP49_FD_184060 | JGI IMG/M metagenome (GOLD analysis project Ga0207905, IMG submission 184060) | Marine viral communities from the Subarctic Pacific Ocean - LP-49 (SPAdes) | ecosystem: Environmental > Aquatic > Marine > Oceanic | place: Pacific Ocean | collected 2011-08-27 | reverse complement strand
CAGGAACCAACCGAAGAGCAGGATTTCATTTCTTTGCCGATGACGATACCCTTACCAACAGAGGGAACTCTTACTTCGTTTGGTTTAGAGTAGACGATGCCAAACTACAAATCTATAAAGTAGTAAACGATGTATTCGGACCACCCGTGTTAGATATGCCACTAACCACCGTTGCAGGACAACTATACGATTACAAAGTAATATACGACAGAATATCAGGCGATATGATAATATACAGAGACGACACCTACATTACCACATGGAACGATAGCTCCCCACTAGCTACCGGAAGCTACATATCCTTTAGAAGCGGCAATGCTAACATATCTGTAGCCGAGCTAAAAGTATATCGCTCCAGATACCCATCAGTAACTGTAACAGTAGGCAACCCAATCACATCAGACATACGTTATCAAAACCCTAACCCAAGTACACCAAGCGGAAAAGTAAAAACTATAGTAGATGATAATGCCAACAACATATCCAATATAGCAGAACAACTCATCAATGTAGATTGGACATCACCCTTAACCTTTACCACCAACGATGGAACAGCAGCAGACATAGACACCACCAATACCAACACCCAATTAAGTGCCAACTGGACAAGCACCACCGACCCACACTCTAACGTAGTAGCCTATTGGTATACCATAGGCACCACAGCAGGCGATTCCAATGTAGTATCATGGACCAACAATGGAATGAATACAGCCATTACCCATACAGGCTTATCCGTACCATTCAATCAAGACTATTACTTTTCTATAAGAGCAGAAAACGGAGCAAGCTTAATGACCCAAGTACCAACAGACGGGCAATGGGTGGTGATGGCAACAAGCATCAATGAACTAGCCACAGCAAGTTTTGCAGCTTATCCCAATCCATTTAAAGAACAACTCAACATAGAACTAAAACAAGCACAAGCAACAGTAATAAGCCTCTATGATAATAATGGCAAGTTAATATTTACTAAAAAAGTAAACCAACAAAACCTACAATTAGATTTAAGCAAATACCAACTAAAGGCAGGTAATTATCATTTGGTAATAATAGCTAATGACAAAACGGATGTTGTGAAACTGTTGAAGCAGTGAGGGCTAGATAAAATCTAAAGTGATAGTAAAGTGTAGCATCTGCTGTGCTTGGTAGAAAAACTGGAATAGTAAGGTAAGGGGTATATTATAAATTATTTTGAATTACTTTTTTCCATAGCCAACTTCACAAAAGATTGTTTGGTTATTTTGCTATCCAACCATAAGATAAAATCAAAATAATCTAGCGCTATTTTTTCATAAGGATCTTCAAAAACTTTCATTAGATTTCCTTTAAAGGTAATGAATTGTTCTTGTTGTTTTTCCTCATTTTTTGCTTTTACTAATTTTCTCATTTCGTTTAAGAAAACCGTTTCCAGCTTAAAATCTCTTTTGTTAACGGTAAGGAAACGCTTGGTGGATTTTATGTTATATTCCAGTAAATCAATATTGTTCAGTTCAAAGTGAATAATGAGATTTACTAATCTGGCAAAAGTATATACGTCATCTCTTAGTCCGGGTTTATTTTCATTTAATACCATATTAATGTATTTCAGAGCACTTTTTAAATCATCTGTAAAGAAATAAACTCTAGAAATATTGTAATAAAACAACATTTCTTCTTCTTTGTTTATTTTACCATCAAAATGTTGTAACCCTTCAATAATTTTAGGAATAACCTGTTTGATGGCTTTCATGTAGTTGCCCATTTTAATATGTACATTCAGTTCAGCATTAAATGGAATAGAAAATAGTTTTAATTGTATATCCATACTTTCAAAACCACGTTTAGATAAAAGCCCTTTCATTTTATTTATAATCTTAAAAGTTTCATTCCATTCGCCTTTACTTAAGTGAGCATACATTACACTATTTAATGCTCTAATGTATCTTTTTGGTAGCTCTTGCATTATGGGTGGGTTGTCCTCCATAATTTTCACTACATAACTAAAATTACTGAAAGCACCTTCTAAGTTTTGGTCGGTAACAGCACAAAGTCCTTTAATAGAAAGGCAGGCAGTTGTTGCTTTTATAGAATGAGCTGTACCTTTGTTTATAATAAGTGGGTGGTTGGCAATTTTCTTTATTTCTTCACGACCTTCAATATTTCGTGTAAAACCACTTTTTCTAATGATGTAGTTGATTTTTGAATACAGTTTTTGGTATTCCGCAATATTTCTAAGTTTTTCTAAACAATCGGCTTCTTCTTCAATAAGATTCTCCATGTTTACTTTAAACTTATTGTCTAAAAAAGCTTCTTCAATAAGTTTCTTTTCCCAATCAATTAAATCTAGTAAAAAGTAGAATTTTTCATACGTATAAGCAATTCCTTTAGCACGTTGTATATTTTTAAAACATTCGGTATAAAGTGCTTTGTTGAATAAAAGCTCAATGTTTCTGAGGTTTTCTTGTAAAACAGAAGCAGCAGAATTGTCAGAATAAAAACTTCGTAAGCTTTTTAATATGAGTTTATAAAGGTGGTTTTTCTCGGATGGTAAATGTTTAATGAATTTTTCATTTTTAAGTTTTTCTTTAACTGCCTCTTCATCGTAATCTTCTAATTCATCAATACATTCAAAAAGTTTCATGTAATTTTTGTCGCCTGTTTGTAGTGACGACATTAATTTGAAATATCTTTTTTCCGATTTAGTAAGTGATTTTATTAAATAAAATAACTCTTTAGAAGGTTTCATAATAGTAAGTAGTTTTTGTAAAAATTTTAAAACTTAATTTACATAAAATCAATAATTTATTAAAAATAGGATTTTGCAAAATTATTTGATAGCATTACAATATTACTATAAATTAGTTAGATGTTAAAATTAAGTAAAAAAATATATTGTTTGGTTAATTTTTTTACAGTTAAAGTTTAGAGGATTAATATTCTTTCTGTTTTTGTATTTTTACAATGAATTATTATTGAAATATTTAAATATGAAAAAAATATTACTTTTTGTAGCGGTTACTATTTTTACTTTGACTATAACTTATGCCCAAGAAAAACCGATAGAGGTTAATAACAAAGCCTTAAATAGCAGAAGTGATACCATTGATGTTCTGAATTATCAAATAAATTTAGATATTACTGATTTTACCAATAAAATTATTGCTGGAAATTGTAAAATTACTTTTACACCTAAGCTCAATGGTATTAATTTACTCGATTTAGATTTATTGGAGCTTAATGTAGATTCTGTTAAAGATGCCGCTAATAATTTACTGACTTTTAGTTATAATGATACTTTATTGGCAGTTAGTTTACCTGCTTCAATGAATGTTGGAGATACTTCTGAAGTAATTGTTTTTTATAATGGAACTCCGCAAACTGATAATAGCGGTTTTGGTGGTTTTTATTTCGATAATACCTATGCCTATAATTTAGGAGTAGGCTTTAATGCAGATCCTCATAATTATGGAAGAGTCTGGTTTCCCTGTTTTGATAATTTTGTAGAACATGCTACCTATGAGTTTAATATTGTTACTTCCGGAGGTAAAAAAGCTCATTGTAACGGAGTATTGGTAAGTGATTCTGTAATTACAGGAGATACCATTGTTAGAAAATGGATAATGAATGAACCTATACCAACCTACTTAGTTTGTGCAGCTGTTTCAGACTATGCAACTGTTCACCAAACTTTTTTAGGCACCAATGGAACTATCCCTGTAGAGTTAGTAGCTAGAGCTCCTGATACAACTAATTTTAAAAATTCATTTGTAAATTTAAACCAAGCATTGGCTATTTACGAAAACCAATATGGGCCGTATTTGTGGAGTAAAATTGGTTTCGTGTTAGTGCCTTTTAATGGTGGAGCTATGGAACATGCAACATGTGTAGCTTATCCGAGAGTTGCCGCAAATGGCAGTTTAGTTTATGAAACATTAATGGCTCACGAATTTGCTCACCATTGGTGGGGTGATTTAGTAACTTGTGAAACTGCTGGAGATATGTGGATTAATGAAGGTTTTGCGACTTATTCAGAACATATTTTTACAGAATTTTTATATGGTAGAGATGCTTATATGACTGATGTTAAAGCTAATCATAAACAAGTATTGCAGTTTGCTCATATAGATGATGATGGGTTTAGGTCGTTAAGTAATATGGATCATGCTTATACTTATGGAACACATTCTTACTTAAAAGGTGCTTCAGTTGCTCATAATATGAGAGCTTATTTAGGTGATTCTTTGTTTTTTTATGGTGTGCAACAGTTAATGGATAGTTTTAAATTTAAAAATATTAATCCAACAGAGTTTAAAGATTTTTTAACCACTTTTACAGGTGTTAATATGACCGATTTTTTTAATGATTGGGTGTTGAGTCCGGGGTTTTCTAATTTTAAAGTAGATTCTTTTGATGTAGTATTAAATTCACCTAATTATGACGTAACACTTCATGTTCAGCAAAAATTAAGAGGAGCTACTATTTTCCATACAGGAACTCCACTTGAAGTAACTTTTTATGACAATAATTGGAATAAATTTACAACCGATATTGTAGCCTCCGGACAATATTCTACTGCTTTGGTAAGTGTACCTTTTCAGCCAACAGTAGTAATTTTAAATGAAGCTAATTTATTAAATCAAGCTAGAACAGATAATCAACTTAAGATTAAAAATACGTTTAACCCTCAACTTCAAAACCTTACCTTAGTAAGAGTTGGTGTAAATGCTGTTAGCGATTCTGCTTTGTTACATATTGAACATCATTGGGTTGCTCCCGATTCAGTAAAAAATAATGTAAATAACTATAAGATTTCATCTAGTAGGTATTGGCGATTTACAGGTATTTTACCAACTGGTTTTTCGGCTTCTGCCAGAATAGATTTTGATGGTAGAGCAAGTAGTGGATTTTTAGATATAGATTTGCTTTCAGTAAACCATGATAGTTTGGTTTTACTTTACAGAGAAGATGCACATGATGATTGGCAAGAGTTTCCTTATTATAGTAAAACTGTTATACCGGGAGTTCCTTATGGATATGTAGTTATAGATAGTTTGTTGTTAGGAGAATATGCTTTTGCAAATAGTCCGAGTGCTGTGGCTATTGATGAAATTAAGAATAAGGAAGTTGCTGTAATAGAAATATTTCCAAACCCTACCAATGATGTGTTTTGGTTAAAAACGCTTGTTCCATATAATCAATTACAAGTTGTTGTTTATGATGTATTGGGCAGTGTTGTACATGAAGAAATTTTCAACAATCAGTTAAAAATTGATGTTTCAGGTTGGAATTCAGGAAACTATATTATTACGGTATTTAATGATAATCAATTAATTCAAACAGGAAAGTTAGTGGTTCAATAAATATCAAACTGATCTGTTGGTCTGTCAATTTCGTTCCAGTTGAACCCTTTTAAAATTAAGTCTTTTGGTGAAGGCTCATTAATTGGATGAAAAACACCATCAGGATCTTTAATAAAAGTTAGCGATTTTAAGGTGTTATCTTCCAAGAAAATAAGCATGTCATTCCCAGTAGCTTTGTTTACACCTATATACCTGTTATCATCGTCTTTAGCAAAATAAATTGTTTCTGCTTGGTTGTGTACTTCAATTTTGTAAAGTTTTTTCTCCTTAAAATAACCCACCATATCAATACCTTTAATTTGGTTAAAGTGTTTGTGTATCGAATCTGCTATGGAAATTATAAAAGCATTTTTCTCCATAAAAATGGCATCAATGACTTTGTTTTTCATTTGTAAATAGATAAAATCGGCTGTTAATTGGTTTTCGTTAGACCAAATAATGGGGTCTCTATAAAAATTCACAGTTGAATCGGTAAAATTATATACTACAGAATCTGCCTTACCTTGCATATCTCTTTTAAAAAATTTTACTTTATGGTAAGCCAATAAATTTCTTAGCGTATCTATACTCAATGTGTCATGGTTAAGAGAATCTAAATCGTATTTATAACTGGCGTAAACTTTAAAAGTATCTGCATGTAAATAAAGTGTATCATTATCCATAAATTGCATTAGTAAAGCTTCTTTGGTAATAACGGCACTATCTTTTAGTTCAAAAAGCTGAACATTATCGCCTAAAATTTGTAAATCATCTGCAGTATCTTTTATCAACGCATTACAAGTAATTTTTCCGTACCCTAAATCTCTGTTATAAAAAATGGTATCGCCATAAATAAATTTATTTTCTGAGTATATATAGGAATCAGTATAAAATTCTGAAGTATTATTTTTAGTGTTATACCAACCATCATTGGTATAGATAAAATTTTCATCACTTAAAATAGTGGTTTTTCCTAGGAAATAAACTGTTTCGGTAGAGGAGTGAAATTTTAGTGTGTCAGCAAATATCTTATATTGTGGGTTAGTAAGCACCACATTTTCTTTAAAATAAAAAGATTGATGGTTGGCATGGTAATATCCTTTTTCGGAAGTAAGTGTATCCTGTTGTTGGCGGCTAATCATTTCTCCACCATTGTAATAATAGGCGATGTTAGAAGTCCTGTCGTAGTCTAAAAATTTAGTGATTAATGTAACATCTTTATTAACCAGTTGAATATTGCCTCTAAGAATAGCTTTTTTAGTATTGCCATAATAAATTAAAGAATCTCCGGTAAGTTGCAACGAGTCGCCTTGAAGAATTTTTACTCGACTATAAGCGTGCATACTATTACTTTCTGAAAAAACATAAGCACTATCGCAAAACATAAGTACATCATCATGTTTTAGCTGAACATCTCCAATTAATTTTTTAGCTTTTTTACCTGTTGATTCATCATATTCTAAAGAATTAGCATTAAGAATTTCTATCTGAGCAGGTTTTTGTGCCGAGCATAAAGCAGTAACGCCTAATAAAAATAGGAGGAATAAGCTTTTTAGAAAAAAATTTTGCTGTAACATCATTAATTAAATAGGCAAAAGACAATATTAATAAAATAATTTCATGTGTTTATATCAATTGTTGTTGGGCGGGAACAACTACAAATAGAATAGTAAAAGAATGTATTTGTCATTAATACAGAATAAAAGTTTTTAAATTTTTAACATTTCAACATATTATTTCATCAAAAAATGTATATCTTTACTGTTCAATATTCAAATAAACACAAATACTATGAAAAAATTATTTTTAGCAGTTGCATTAATCAGCTTTGTTGGTTTAAGCAATGTAGAAGCTGCTCCATGTGACGGTGAAAAATGCACTAAAGAATGTACAGATAAAAAACACAAAAAAGCAAGTACAGATAAAAAAACTGCTGATAAAAAAGCTTGTGCTTCAAAAGACGGAAAAAAATCTTGTTGTGCAAGTAAAGCAAAAGCATCTAAAACTACTACTAACAATGATAAAGTAGAAAAAGTAGAAGATAAATCAGCTGAATAATTAGTTGATTTTTAAAGCTATAGAAAAGACTGAGCATATATTTGTTCGGTCTTTTTTGTTTTAGCTAGATGCTAAATGCAATATATCGTTTTTAAAGCCCAAACAATTTTTTACCTTTGTTCACTTAACAAGTAAAGATGGAACAACTTACTCAGAATTTAAAAGATGGATTTATGCAATTACTGGAAGTTCCTTTTCCTGCATTGGAAAAAGGACAGATAATGGTTAGAAATCATTATTCAGTAATTAGTGCAGGAACGGAAGGAAAGACTGTAAAAGATGCTCGTTTGGGCTATATTGGTAAAGCAAAAGCAAGAAAAGATGAGGTAAAAAAGGTAATTACAGCAGCACAAACTTTTGGCGTAATGAAAACTTACCAAATGGTAAAAAACAAATTGGAAAGTCCTTCGCCATTAGGTTATAGTTGTGCCGGAGAAGTAATAGCTGTTGCCGAAGATATTACTGAATTTAATATTGGAGATGTTGTTGCTTGTGGAGGAAATACAGCCAATCATTCCGAAGTGGTAGTTGTTCCTAAAAATTTGTGTGTAAAAATTAATAACCCAGAAATTTTAAAATCGGCTGCTTTTACCACTATTGGAGCCATTGCGATGCAGGGAGTTAGACAAGCAGAAGTAGTGTTGGGAGAATCTTGTGTAGTAATTGGACTAGGATTGGTTGGACAACTTACGTTACAGTTACTCAAAGCTGCCGGAGTAAAAGCTATAGGAATTGATATAGATAATCAACAAGTAACATTGGCTCATAAAAATGGTTTTGAAAATGCTTGGGAAAGAAATACTAACGGTATTGAAGAAATTATTTTGCAACAAACTAACGGTTATGGAACAGATGCAGTAATTATTACTGCAGGAACTTCATCGTTAGACCCAATAAATTTTGCCGGAGAAATAGCTCGTAAAAAAGCCAATATTGTTATTGTGGGAGCTGTTCCTACAGGTTTTGATAGGAAAAATTACTACCAAAAAGAATTGACTTTAAAAATGTCTTCTTCTTATGGTCCGGGAAGAAATGATGTGGAATACGAACAAAAAGGACACGATTATCCTATCAGCCATGTACGTTGGACAGAAAACCGCAACATGCAAGCTTTTGTAGAGTTGCTTGAGAACAAGAAAATAGACTTAACAGATATTGTTTCTCATGTTTTTCCATTCAATAAAGCTAAGGAGGCTTATGAGTTGATTGTAAACAAATCTGAAAACTTTTGCGGCATTGTATTGGAATATGATGTGAAAAAGGAATTGAAAAATGAGCAAATAACCATTTCCAAAACATTACATCCCGGCAAGGTGAAAATAGGGTTTGTTGGAGCGGGTTCTTTTGCTCAGAACTTTTTATTACCTAATTTAAAGAATCAACACTTAGTAGGTGTAGCTACTAATAGATCTAATACTGCAAGAAATGTAGCTAACAAGTTTGGTTTTGAATCCTGCACAGGAGATATCGATAATATTATTAATAATGAAGATATCAATACTGTTTTTATTGCCACACCACATCATTTACATGCTAAATATGTTATAAAAGCATTGAATGCTAATAAAAATGTATTTGTAGAAAAGCCCCTTTGTTTAACTACAGTTGAATTAGAAGAAATAAAAGAAGTTGCTGCTAAAAGCAAAGGACAGTTAATGGTAGGCTTTAATCGTAGGTTTGCTCCTCAAATTGTGGAGCTGAAAAATAAATTAGGAAATGCGTTGCCTAAAGCCATTAACTATAGAATTAATGCCGGAAAAGTTGCTGCGAATCATTGGATAAACGACTCTGAAATTGGTGGTGGAAGAATTATTGGAGAAGCTTGTCATTTTATTGATTTATGTCGATTTATTGCTGATTCCCCTATAAAAAAGATTACTGCCAACGCAATGTCTTCTGCTAATAATATTCATGATACAGTTAGTATTAGCATTGCTTTTGAAAATGGAAGTATTGCCTCCATTTCTTACTTTTCTAACGGAAGTAAAAAGTTAGCTAAAGAGTATTTAGAAGTTTTTTGTGGGGAACAATCCATTATTATTGATGATTTTAAAACCTCCACTATTTATGGTAAATCAAAGCATAAAACCAAATTAGCACAGCAAGAAAAAGGACATCAGCAAGAAGTAGCTGCCTTTATAGAAGCTGTTACACAAGGAAAACCGCTTCCTATATCTTTTGAAGAATGTTATGAAAGTACTAAAGCTACTTTTGAAGTAGTGGAACAATTGTAATGCTTAAGCTATGAAGGAGGCTAAAGAGAAACTAATCAATTACATCGAATCTCAAGCGTTTAAAGGTTACGACCCGTATGACACCCTAAACTCTCCTTTTCCTTTTTATTTCTTAGGTAAATGGGGACCTGTCTTAGCCATACAGCTTCAAAAAAGAAACCCATTCAACATCAGAAAATTATTGGGGATAAAAAAAGAGTATAATCCCAAAGCTATTGGGTTACTACTACATGCGTATTCACTTCAATACCAAAAAGAACAAAATGAAGAGTGCCTCAAAAAGATGCATTTCTTTTTCAATTGGTTGTTGGAAAATAGAAGCAAAGGGTACACAAACTTTTGCTGGGGCTATAATTTTGATTGGGCTAGTCCGTTAAAATTTTTAGAAAAGTATTCTCCCACCATAGTGGTAAGTGGTTTTATTGCCAAAGGTATTTTTGAATATTTCTTAGCTACAAAAGATGAAAAAGCGAAAGAAGTATTAATTAGTATTGGTGAATTTGTGAAAAATGATTTAGCGTGGACGAGTACTCCCGAGGGAAAATGTGTGAGTTATAGTACAAAAACTATCGATTGTTGTTATAATGCCAGCATGTTGGGAGCAGAATTATTTGCTCGTTTGTATTTTTTAACTAAAGATGAAAGTTACAAAACCTTAGCAACGAGTTTAACCAATTTTACTGTAGCTCATCAACAGACAGATGGAAGTTGGAATTACAGTATTGATGTGGAGACAGGAAAAGAACGAAAACAAATAGACTTTCATCAAGGATATGTGTTAGATTCCATACATTATGTATTAAAATACACTGGAGAAAATCCTGTTTATCTTAAAGCTTTGAAAAAAGGAGCTACTTTTTATTTCGAAAAACAATTTTTACCCAACGGACAGTCTGTATATCGTTACCCAGATAAATACCCTGTTGAAATTCATAATCAAGCTCAGGGGATTATAACTCTTTTTCGTTTAGCGTATTTAGATGAGCAATATGCTCCTTTTGCCAAACAGGTAGCTGAATATACAATCGAAACCATGCAACATCCACAAAAAGGATATTTTTATTATAAAAAATACCCGTTATATACTATTAAAACACCATTTATGCGGTGGAGTCAAGCATGGATGTTGTTGGCGTTAAATGAGTTGAGTTCTTAACAATCATATTGTATTTTTCCTCTAAAAATCTTTCTTTTTTTCTCTGATAATTTTGTACTATTGTTGCACGCATGAAGTGTGATTCCTCAACATATTTATTTTATTTAGGTCATCCTGCTCATTATCATAATGTTTCGGTAGTAATGAAACAAATGTTTGCGGAAAACTGCCGTATAATTTTAGTAGCAAGAGCCAAAGATGTGTTGTTTGATTTGTTGGATAATTTGCCTTACAACATTATTTTTCTTCCTCCAAGAAAAGGTAAAGGGAAATTTTCTTTAGTAGTTGAGGTGCTTAAAAGACAACTGATTTTATTAAGAGTTTGTTTGAAATATCATCCAAAAATGATGATAGGAACGGACATTGTAATCGCACACATCGGTAAATTATTGGGAATTCCATCTATCATTTTAAATGAAGATGATGCTGAAGAAGTACCTTATTTGGTGAAATATGGTTATAAATATGCAACAGCAGTTCTAGCTCCTGAATGTTGTAGTGTTCATCCTTACGAGCATAAAAAAGTAGCCTATAACGGTTACCATGAATTAGCTTATTTACATCCCAATTATTTTACTCCCGATAAAAGTAAGATAGAACATTTGTTTAAAAACAATCAACCCTATTTTATTTTACGTTTTGTGGAGCTTACTGCTCATCACGATAAAGGGAAAAAAGGGATTAACACTATGTTGGCTAAAAAATTAATTGAAAAGTTTAAACCGTACGGCAATATTTATATTACTTCCGAACGTCCTTTAGTAACAGAGTTGGAAGCTTACAGAGTTGCTGTTCATCCAAAAGAGATGCATCATGTATTAAGTTTTGCTACAATATTTATTGGAGACAGTCAAACCATGACAGCTGAAGCAGCAGTGTTAGGAACTCCTGCGATACGATTCAATGATTTTGTTGGAAAATTAAATTATTTGGAAGAGTTGGAACATAAATATCACTTAACTTTTGGGATAACCACCGATAAGGAAAATGCGTTACTTGATAAAGTGGATGAATTATTAAATATGGATAAGTTAAAACAAGTATTTGATGAACGTCAGAAAAAAATGCTTCATTCAACCATTGATGTCACTGCTTTTTGGAAAGATTATTTTATGAATTTTAGTAGTAAAAATTAAGATTGAACAAAACACTCATCATACAAGAACAAGGTGAAGCTGCTTATGAATTTATAAGCAATTATATGGATGTGCAGTCTGGCGAAACAGAGGTGTTAAAAACCATTAATGTATTCAATATTAAAAAAATTGAACCACCTAAAAAAGGTATTGTTAATCTTAATAAAATCAATGATATAAAAGATATTAATCAGTTTTTTAATGAAGTTCATCAAAAATTAGTTGATAATGGAATTTTTATTGGTTGTGTAGAAACAAAAGAGGAACGTAGAAAAAGGATTTATCGAAAATATCCTATTATTATTGCTCAGATTTACTATTTCTTCGATTTTATTTTTAAGCGGGTGTTTTCTAAACTTTTTTTTACCCGATGGTTTTACTTTTTTATTACAGCGGGCAGAAATCAAACTTTATCAAAAGCAGAGGCGTTAGGTAGAGTAGCTTATGCCGGTTTCGAAATTATGGAAGATAATGAAATCAACAATTTACATTATTTTGTAGTCAAAAAAAATGCTGATTTTGAACCTCGACCATTACCAAGATTTAGCTTGTTGTTTAAAATGCAACGAATTGGTAAAAACAATAAGCCCATAACAGTTTTTAAAATACGAACCATGCATCCTTATGCTGAATATTTACAAGACTATTTGTATAAAACGAATAAATTACAAAAAGGAGGGAAGTTTAAAAATGATTACCGAATTACCACTTGGGGAAGATTTTTTAGGAAGTTGTGGATAGATGAATTACCCATGGTGTATAATTTTATAAAAGGAGAAATAAAATTGGTGGGTGTTCGCCCATTAAGTGAACAATATTTAAACCTTTATACTGAAGAATTAAAAACATTAAGAAAAGAAGTGAAACCAGGACTTATTCCACCTTTTTATGTTGATTTACCTGAAACATTAGATGATATTATTTTATCTGAAATTAGATATATTAAAGCGTACAAACAACACCCATTTAAAACAGATGTGAGTTATTTTTATAAGGCAGTTTGTAACATTCTTTTTAAGAAAGTGAGGAGTAACTGAGTTAAAAAAATATAAAGAATAAGTATTTTTGAATTAAAATTATGAAGAGAATTTTAATATTTTGTTTGCTCTTTTTTATTGGATGGAGCGTATTGAAAAGTCAGGTGGTGTTGCAGCCTATTACTTCTAGTGTTTATGAATTTTTGGATGAGATGGCTCAAGAAAAAAAAATTGAGTTAAATTCAGCTGTAAAACCTTATTCACGTATGTTTATTGCTAAAAAATTGGAAGAAATTAATGAGCAAAAAACTGACTTAAATAAAAGACAACAAAAAGAATTAGCGTTTTACCTCAAAGATTTTAATAAAGAACTGATTGGTACGAAAGGCGAATTTGAAAAAAGAAAAGATCTATTCTATTATAATGATAGTTTATTTACTTTAACGGTAAATCCGATTCTAGGATTTAAGTATGCTACTAATGAAAATGGAGCTTACACACATCGTTGGAATGGAGGAGAATTGTATGGAAATATTGGAACTCATTTTGGTTTTTATGCTAGTTTGCGAGATAATGGCATTTCTGATATTTTAGCTGCTCCGGAGCATTTAACTACTACTCAAGGAGGAAATTTTAAGTATAATCAGGGACAAACTGGACAACGAAGCGATTATAGTGAAATGTTGGGTGGTGTTTTTTACTCGTGGAAATGGGGAAGGTTAGGAATTGTTAAAGACAACCATAATTGGGGAGATAATTATCATGGAGCTAATATCTTTTCAGGGAAAAACCCTTCTGTTGGATATGTAGATTTTAATATTAAACCTACTAAATGGTTTGAGCTAAATTATATTCACTCTTGGTTGGTTTCAGAAATTTTGGACAGTAACCGAATATTTTTAGTGAACAACCAAAAAAGAGAAGTTTATACCAACAAAAATTTAGCGGCTAATTTGTTTACTATTAAGCCATTTAAAAATTTCTTTATTTCATTGGGAAATTCAGTTGTTTATGCTGATGATGGTGTAAAACCATTTTATTTTATTCCATTTATGTTTTATAAATCGGTTGATCATACTTTTAATGGAGCAGGAAGTAATGCTGTAGGGCAAAATTCTCAGATGTTTTTTAATATCAGTTCAAGACAGATTAAGTACATACATTTGTATACTACTGTTTTTTTAGATGAAATCAGTATTGGAAACATGTGGGATAAAAACAATCATACTAATCTTTTTAGTGCTAAATTGGGAATGAAAATCAACAATTTTCCAATAAGAAATACCTATTTAATTGCTGAATATACACGAACTAATCCATGGACTTATAGACACCAAATAGAATCGACTACCTATGCTTCTAATCAATATACATTAGGACATTATTTGGGTGAAAATGCTCAGGAAATATACTTGGAAGCAGGTTTAAAAGTTATTCGTGGGTTAAAATTAGCACTAGCTTATACCCATGCACAAAAAGGTGATGCACATGTTTTTGAGATTGTTCAAGGAAACAGTAATGTTACCGGATTAAATTTTATGGAAAGAGTTGACTGGGAAAACCAAACTATTGAGGCTATCGCTTCTTACGAAGTAATTAATGACGGTTATATTTTTGCTCGAGCAGCTTTATCCAATATTAAAGGAAATGAATTCTATACTCCTGAATTGATGCGTGGAAAAACTACGACAATTACTGCAGGAATTAACTTTGGGTTTTAAAAGTTGAGGTTTTTTAAATTTTCAACTTTCTCCAATTGCCTTTTTTCAAATACCAAAGAGAGAAGATACCTAATAATCCAAAATAGATAAATTCCGAACACCAAACCACAGGTAAGGAAGCTTTAAATTCTATAGCAATAAAGTAGGCTGCCACTAAATAAATAGAGATGGTTGTCGCTTCAATTAAGAGAGATACTCTGGTGTTTCCTGTACCTGAAACGGCATTGAATAAGATAAAAGCAATGCAAAAGAAAAACATAGTTAAATTAATAACCCTTAATGTTGGAATGGAATCGTTTATTAGGGTTATATCCGGAGTATAAAACCCTATAATTTCCTTTCCTAAAAATATACTAAACATACCTATAACCATCGTTGAACCTAAACTTAACAACAAAACTCTTTTGATAAGTGTCATTACTTTATACTCTCTTTTTTGTCCAATCAGATTACTTACTAAAGTGTTGGTAGCAGAGCTAAATCCAAAAAGTGGAATCATAAGCACCATGTAAATACTACGGATAATATGAGAAATGGCTAATTCTTTTTCTCCCAGTTTTTCAATAATCATAAAGAATATAAACCAAGAACTAATTGCTAAAAAATTCTGAAGCATAATAGGGCTACCAACTTTTGTAGTTTTATTAATTATTTTCCAATTGATTTTTTTGAATTTAAATAGTTGGAATTGTTTTACAAAAGCATTTTTATGGGTATAAACTACCAAGTAGCAAAAAGCTACTAATTCAGCTAAAACGGAAGCTATGGCAGCACCTTTAATTTCCATTCTTGGGAAACCGAAATTCCCAAATATTAGGGCATAATCGAAAAATACATTTACTAGCATCATAGCAATGGTGGTATGGATAAGTACTTTGGTGTTGGTTGTTCCTACATAAAAAGCTATAAAAACAAAATTTAGAAAATGAAAAAGTACCCCGAAAGAACGATAATATAAAAACTCAATAGTAGCATTATAAATAGCAGAGGAGGAGGTTATATTTTCTAATAAAACGGGAGCAATAAATTGAAGAAGTATAAAAACTAATAGAGAAATAAAAGAAAGCAAATAGATGGTTTGATCGAAAATAGCTCCAATTTGAGCAAAGTTCTTCTCACCATTTCTTCTACCCATAATAATTTGGGCTCCCGTGCTTAATCCAACTCCGGTAAGAATTAAAACAAAGTAAAAAATTCCGGCATTGCCTGCAGCTCCAAGTGCAATGTGATTTACCTGACCTAAAAAAATGGTGTCGGTAACGGTTATTACATTTAGTGCTACATTACTTAATATAATTGGAAGAGCAATTTTCCAGATACTTTTATAGTTAATATGAGCTTTCAAAAGTTATTGGTTTTGGAAAAAACTAAAATTAACATTGCCATATTTTCTGTGCTGAAAAAAATTGGGATGATTACTAAATTCCACAAATTTGTCATGCTCTAAAACCAACCAACCATCATTTTTTAGCCAGTTGTTTTTAAAGATTAAGTTAGGTATTTCAGTTAATTCTTTTAGTTGATAGGGAGGGTCGGCAAAAATAAAATCGAATTGATGTATAGATTTTTGTAAGAACCTAAATACATCTTGTTTTATCACTTGAATTTGTTTTAAGTCAAGCTTAGTACTGGTTTCTTTAACAAAACGCACACAGTGGTTGTTGGCATCAACACTGGTAACGTTTTTCGTACCTCTTGAAGCAAATTCTAAAGAAATATTTCCTGTACCACAAAATAAATCCAACACTGTTAAATCATTAATATCAAAATTATTTTCAATGATATTAAACAAGCCTTCTTTAGCAAAGTCGGTAGTTGGTCTAACTGGTAGTTGCTTAGGGGCTGAAATAGTTTTTCCTTTATATTTTCCGCTAATTATTCGCACAAGTATTGTTGAAAAATGGAGTAATAATAGATTGGTGAAATTTCATCGAAAATATAACTCAATTTTAAGGATGAGTTAGCAAGTAAATCGTTCTTTTCTAAAAATGAAACTTCATTAATGTAGGTATTTAGTAGGGTATAAATGGTAGAATTTTTTTCTACTTCTCCTAATAAACGAATGTGTACTTTTTTATTGTCAATTTTTTGCTGTTCTAATACAAAAAGCAAATAGTAAATAAAGTCTTCACTGGTTTGGTAATCAAATGAATTGTAAAGAGTTAGTTGCTGATTTTTTATAATTATAATTTGGAAAGAATTGGGTAACACATGCACATCAATTAAAGATAAAGCATTGGTGTTTTTTGCATGCAATAAAGCAGAAGCTATTAATGGTGTTGAAAAATGGAAGAAATGTTTGTTTTTCACATTGTCAAAACAGGAAATAATAAAGTCGGGAACGGCATAAATATTATTTGCCGGAAGATTTAAAAATTTATCGAAATAATAATTGTCCGTTTCGTTGGGTGTAAAATTATATTGATGGTAAATGGCTAATTCATCTTTATTAAAAAGGGCATTAGGCATTATCGTAGCTCTATTATTTACAAAAATGATATGTGTTGATGAGAAGTTGGCGTTTATCCAAGTATCTTCTTTAATAAAAAGCTGAATTTTTTCTGTTAAAGCATGGTCGGTATAAATATCATTTAATACGTAAACTTTTAGAGCAATAAAGGTAGATGTGGAGTTATCTAAAACCAACAATTTAATATCGGCTTTACTTATCTGAACATATAATTTATAACCGACTATTTTAGCATCAGTAAAAGATTTGTCAATTAAATTTATGTTAGCTACGAGCTTCAATGTATATGAATGTATTAAAATAAAAAATGAGCTTGACTTAAACCAAACTCATTTCTACAATTATTTAGAAAGGAAACGTTATTTCCAGTTTCCGTTTGTTGTTGGTTCTTCCATAGATCCTACAGCAATATAAGCATCTAAATCTACTCCTTCGTTTTTAAGGTCTAAGCCATTGTAAACATTTTTGTAAGGTGTTTTAACTTCAAAAACTTTTACCATTACTTTACCTTTTTCAATTTCTCCTGAAGCTATTTCAAATTCTACACCATCAGAAAAAGGTACAATGTTCATGTCTTTAACAACTTTGTCAAAGTTTTCTTTAAATAATTCTTCTCTAACAGGAACTTTGGTAGTATCTCTAATAATTATACCTAATTCTAAAGCCCTTGCTTCTTGTCCGATTAAACTGTCAGGAACTTCACCTTCAGAATAGACAAGTACAATAGAGTCATTTTTTAAAAAATCAAGTAATTTGTTAAAGTTTTCAGCATATTCACCTTTAATTTTTTTGTATTCTATTTGAGCATCTCTAATATTTTCTAAACGCTCTTGAACTACTTTGTTTCTCTTTTTAATTTCTTTTTCTAACTCAATTTTACTTTGAATAGAATCATAGTTCATGTATGCTGTTACAGCAATTAATGCTACAAAAACTATTTTCACAATGTTTAGTAACACAGGAGACAACCCTACTAAAACATATTTAGATAAAAAATATAAAGCAACACCTGCTAAGATAATAATTATAAGTAATCCCATAGTTAATTATTTAAACGAATTTTGAAAACAAAACTACTATTTTTTTTATTGAATAAGTAACTGCGAATTTAAAATTAATATTGTAGTAATATTGTTTTTTTACTAAGAAGTTGTTTAAAGTTTAATTATGCATAATCAGTTTTATCAATTATTACTTCAACATTTTGGGTTTAAACCAACTCAAAAACAGCAGAAAGTATTAGGTGCATTAACGGATTTTGTTTTTTATCAACAAAAAAGAAGTTTGTTTGTGCTTAAAGGTTATGCAGGCACAGGAAAGACTTCTATTGTTGGAGCTTTGGTAAAAACTTTGCCTAATTTTAATTTTGAATCGTTGTTGTTAGCACCAACAGGGAGAGCAGCCAAAGTATTAGCTAATTATTCCCAAAAACCAGCTTTTACCATTCATAAAATGATTTACCAATTAAAAAGTGGGGGAGATGGTTATGCTCGTTTTAGTATAAAACAAAATAAATTTCAGAACACTATTTTTTTGGTTGATGAAGCTTCTATGATTAGTGATGTGGGAAGTTTAATTAATAGCAGTTGGGGAAACCAAAAAGGCTTGTTAGATGATTTGTTGGAATATGTTTATAGTGGCATCAATTGTAAATTGATTTTTATTGGAGATACTGCTCAATTACCACCTGTCGGTGTGGAAGAAAGTCCTGCTTTAGATGAAGATTTGCTACATAAAAATTATTATTTATATCCAGAATTTTATGAGTTAGATGAAGTGGTAAGACAAGCTCAGGACAGTGAAATTTTATCCTTAGCAACTTTTATAAGGGCAAAAATCAATAGTAAAAAAGTGGAACTGCCTATGTTTCCTGAATTGGCGGATACTATAGACGTAAAGTGTATTACTGGTTTGGAGTTAGAAGATGAGTTAAATGATGCTTACGGCAAGTTTGGAGATGAAAATGTGATGGTCGTTTGCCGAAGTAACAAAAGAGCTAATTTGTTTAACTTGCAAATTAGAGCAAGAATAAAATGGTTAGAAGAAGAAATTGCCACAGGCGATTACATGATGGTGGTTAAGAATAATTATTTTTGGTTGGATGATGCTTCAAAAGCAGGTTTTATAGCTAATGGAGATATAGTTGAAATTTTAAAAATTAGAGGTTTTGAAGAAAAACATGGTTTTAGGTTTGCCAATATTACCATACGCATGGTGGATTATCCTAATGAACCGGATTTAGAAATTAAAATTCTGATGGACAGTATTCTTTCTGATGCTTCATCATTGCCTCCAGCTAGATTTAGGGAGTTGTATGATGCCATTTCGGAAGAGTATGGATACGAACCTAACAGGAAAAAACGTAATGAATTAATTCGTAAAGATGCCTACTATCAGGCTTTACAAGTAAAGTTTGCTTATGCTATTACTTGCCATAAATCTCAAGGCGGACAATGGGATGCTATTTTTGTTGAGCAAGGTTATCTAACCGAAGAAATGATAAATGTAGAATATTTGCGATGGCTTTATACAGCCATTACCAGAGCTAAAAAGCAATTGTATTTGGTCAATTTTAATCTTGCCTTTTTTGAAGGAGTAGAAAATTGATTTTATTTCAATTTTTTAGTTTTTAAACGTATAGAATTTCCAACAACAATTACATCTGAGAAAGCCATTGCTAAAGCCGCTACCATAGGGTTTAAAAAACCAAATGCAGCAATAGGTATTGCTAATATATTATAGAAAAATGCCCAGAATAAATTTTGCTTAATGGTGATTAAGGTGTGTTTACTTATTAAATACGCTTCATATACCTGAGATAAGTCTTTATCATTAAGTAAAACAATTTGTGCAGAATGCACTGCTACTTGCGTAGCTTTACTCATAGAAATCCCTACAGCAGCTTTTGTAAGTGCAGGAGCATCATTTATTCCATCACCCACCATTACCGTTGGTGATTGTTTTTCTAATTCATCAATTTTTGCTAATTTTTGCTCAGGAAGCTGTTCGCCATAAACAGTTTTAATATTCACTTTGGTAGCTAAATCTTCACATTTTTCTTGCACATCTCCACTTAATAAAATCGTATTTAATCCTTGTTTATTCAGCAAGGAAATGGTTTCTGGAACATGTTGTTTCAATTCATCTTCAATATCAATTCCGGCAATAAGTTCCTTGTTTTTAAAAATGAAAATAGCGTGTTGTTTGTCTTTAGTTTGTGTCTCATTAATTCTAAACGAACCTACTTGGTAGTGGTTATTTTCTTTATCAAAAACTTCTAAACCTACGCCTTTTATTTCATTTATAGTAGGAAAATCAATAAGTGTAGCATCTGGTTTTAGATAAGCTACAATAGATTGTGCAATTGGATGTGAAGAATGTTGTTCGATGCTAAAAAGTATGTTTTTAAGTTCTTGTTCTTCAATAGAAGCGTACAGTTTGGTTCTTTTTATGGAAAATTTTCCTGTAGTAAGCGTTCCTGTTTTGTCAAACACCATATTTTTAGCATTGGCAAATAATTCTAAGGTGCTTCCTCCTTTAATTAAAATTCCTTTTTTTGCCGCTCTTCCTATTCCTACCATTACTGCTGTTGGTGTTGCTAAACCCATGGCACAAGGACAAGAAATTACTAATACAGCTATACTTTGCATTAACGCTTGTTGCGTATTTATATCAAAACCAAAATGAGCAATTAAAAAAGTTAGTAATGCAATAACTAATACTACAGGAACAAATATAGCACTGATTTTATCTCCCAATCGTTGAATATTTGGTTGATTTTGTTGAGCATTTTTTACCATTTCAATAATTTTTGAAAGGACCGTTTCGCTACCCACTTTTTCAGCTTTAAACTGCATGCTTCCATCCATCATTACTGTTCCACCAATTACTTTTGAGCTGACTTCTTTCTCTACAGGAGTACTTTCTCCAGAAATCATTGATTCATCAATAGTAGCAGAACCTTTAATAATTTCTCCATCAACAGCTATTTTATCTCCGCTGTTTACCTGAATAATATCTCCCACGCTAATTTCATCATAACTAACAATGGTTGTAGAACCATCGGACATTATTTTTTTTGCTTCGCTTTGTTGTATCTGGCTTAGTTCTTTTATGGCGGTGGTGGTCTGATTTACTGAACGATGTTCTAATACATTTCCCAATAATACTAAGGTGATAATCGTTGCAGCAGTTTCAAAAAACAAATAATTATGTGCTTCGTGCGTACCATAGTAGAGGTAAATTCCAACAATGCTATAAATAAAAGCGGCCGTTGAACCTATGGTAATTAACACGTCCATATTAGGAATGCCTGTTTTTAGTGAACCCCAAGCACTTTTTCCAAAATGAAATAGTCCTATTCCGAAAACAGGAATACATAATACTAATTGCACCCAACCATCATTTAAAATATTGTCGTGTGGCATAAACATGTGTAAAAACAGAGGAGTGGTAAAAATTAACGAAATGTAGAATTTTTTCTCAATGGATGATAATCCTTTTTGTTCTTTAGGAGCATCAATTACTTTATAACCTAATTGGTTGATGCTGTCAATAATCTCTTGAGTATTGAGTTTAGTATTACTATCATAGGTTACTTCGCCTGTTGAGAAGCTTACATTTACGTTTTCTAATCCTTTTTTAACCAACTGTTTTTTAATGCCTAATGCACAATTGGCACAGGTCATTCCTTCCACATTTAGGGTAATATTTTTTTTATCGCTCATCAATTACAAAGTTAAGAAAAAGCGGTGCAGCTATATTTTTTTAGCTTGAAAATAAAAAATAGTAGTGGAATTATTTTGTATAAAAAAAAAAGTATATTTGCCCTCTCAAAATGGTGGATGTAGCTCAGCTGGTTAGAGCATCGGTTTGTGGTACCGAGGGTCGTGGGTTCGAGCCCCATCTTCCACCCATTTTAAAGCTGTCTTTTGACAGCTTTTTTTGTTTTATGAGTTATTATGTTTAATCACTTGGTAAAATTAATTCATTAGAAGAATCTTCTTTTTCTGGTACAATTTCATATATTCTAGGGTTATTCAATTCATTCTTTGAATAATCATAAAGAAATAGCCTTTCATTATAATAAAAATTTAAACTCTCATAGTTTTCTTGCTGAAGAATTTCATTATTTGGATACCATTTAAGTATTAAATATTGTTTATAATCTTCTAATGCTAATGTTACTTCACGAATAGTATAATCTAGATTTAAAGATGAATCTTTAATAAAACTAATTTCAAAAAAACCTGTAGAAATTTCTCTTGGATTATTCTCAGAATCCTTTATTTCTTTTTTCATTGATAACTCAATGTTTTTTGTTTTATTTACTAGAAAATTAAATGATTTTGACCTTATTTCATCAAGTTGAATAAATTCATCATCGAAAAGAACTTGACCTTTTTGGTTAATTAATATAGACGCATATCCTAAGCAGGGGAGATTAGGAACACCTTCTTTTTTCCACAATGAATCTCTATAATGAAAATACTTTATAATTGCCTCATTAAAGTGAGTAGTATCTGGATTATTCATAAGAAAATGAAGATAGTCAACATAATTTATTGACTTTTTTGTATTATCCCATGTAACAATTTCAGTAAAAATTTTCTGTTGGTTGTCAAGTGTGATTGATGTATTTTCATAGTCATTACAACTTAAAACTGTAATAAAAGATAATATGAAAAACATTTTTTTCATCTATACTTCATCAACAAATTGGGATAATCTGAAATAATACCATCAACACCTCTTTCAATAAGTTTTTGAATAGTTTCTTCGTTGTTTACTGTCCAAACGTGTAGTTCTTTACCGAAATCGTGTACTTTTTCTATAATGGCTTTGGTAGCATAGTCGTGTTTTACGATTACTTCATCTACAAAAGCATATTTTTTTAAGGGTCTAATATTTAGTCCTTTATCAAAAGAGAGTGGGAGGTGAGCATGTTTTCCAACGAATAATTTGCCTAATCTAATACTGTTATCTAATTTGTTAATCCTGAAAAGAGCTCTGTCATTAAAAGAAATTACTTTGCACCAATCTTTAGCATTTTTATTTTTAATGATGTTGATAATGTGTCTTTCAATATTAGGATAATACATGTAACTGTATTTGGTTTCAATAAGCAACTCTACTTTTCCATCTATTAAATCAATTACTTGTTCTAAAGTAGGTACTTTTTCGTTGATATAAAATTTATTGAACTTGTATCCGGCACTAAATTGAAAAATTTCATCATAGGTAAGGTTTTTCACAAAACCATGACCTGTTGTAGTTCTTCTAAGTGTTCTATCGTGCAATACAATAATTTTATTGTCTTTAGTTTGTTGAACATCAATTTCTATTCTATCAACCCCTAGTTCTATTGCCAATTGAATAGAAGCCAATGTGTTTTCAGGAGCTAATCCTGCTGCACCTCTATGGCCGGTAATAATGATTTTTTTGTTTTCCAAAATAAATGGCTTAAGCTAAAATAGGTTCTGAATAATCATTCAGTTCGTTATATACGCTATCTCTTTCAATAGGTTTTCTGCCAACTTCTTTAATAAGACGAATCATTTGTTCTGTAGTCATTGTTGGTTTTTGCTCTTCGGCACCAGCCATGGTATATATTTTTGTAGAGTCATCTACTGTTCCATCAATGTCGTTTACTCCAAAAGAAAGTAATAATTGGGTAGTTTTTCTGCCAATCATTGGCCAATAAGCCTTTAAATGATTGAAATTGTCAAGGAAAATTCTGCCCATAGCATAAACTTTTAAATCTTCTATGATACTTACTTCCTCAATATTAGACATTTGATTGTTTTTGTTTCTGAATTTTAACGGAATAAAAGCATTGAAACCACCTGTTTTATCTTGAAGATTTCTTAATCTGTTCATATGATCGATAAGGTGTTCGTATTTTTCTAAATGTCCGTAAAGCATTGTTGCATTAGAGGGCATCCCAACTTTATGAGCAGCTTCGTGCATTTGTAACCATTGTTCTGAAGTACATTTATCTTTACAAATTTGCGCTCTAATATCTTCATCAAAAATTTCTGCTCCACCACCAGGTAAAGAGCCTTGTCCGGCATCTTTTAATATTTTCAAGCCCTCTTCATAACTTACTTTTGCTTTTTTACACATATAATCTAACTCAACAGCAGTAAAAGCTTTAACATGAATATCAGGGCGAATACGTTTAATATTTTCAATTAAATTTTTAAAGTAAGCTAATCCCATTTTTGGATGGACACCTCCAACAATATGTACTTCGGTAATATCTTTACCATCATAATTTCTAATGGCGTCATAAATATCTTCTTCAGAAAGCTCCCAAGCATCATATTCATCTTTTTCTCTTAAAAAGCGAGAGTAAGAGCAGAATTTACAATCGAAAACACAAATATTAGTGGGTTCTATATGGAAGTTTTTATTGAAATAGGTTTTATTCCCATGTCTTTTTTCTCTAATGTAGTTGGCAAGTGTTCCTAAATGGCTAAGTTCAGCGTTGTAGAATAAGTATGTTCCTTCTTCCGGTGTAATTCTTTCTTTGTTTAATACCTTATTGTAAATGCTGTTAAGCTTATTATCTGTAACAGTTGTTTTAAGCAATGTCTTAATGGTAGTATTGTCCATATATGGTGAAATTTTTAACAAAGGTAAGCATAAGATAAAAAAAGAGCCTCAAAAAAATGAGGCTCCTTAAAAAAATTAATAATAATTAACTCGCTACTTAGCAATCAATACTTTTTTAGTGGTGATGTTGTTATCGGATTTAATATTTACAAAATAAATACCATTAGGTTGATTATCTATGTTGATAGTAAAAAATTGAGTATTTAGTGGGTTACCACTTGTGTAAATTAACTCTCCAACAAGATTATAAATTTCAATAGTAGTCTCTTTTTTCTCTGTTAGAGCAATATTTAGTGTTCCATTTGAAGGGTTTGGGAAAACTAAAATTTCATCAAGATCACCTAAGATTTCTTTTTCACCAGTTGTTGCACTATTACATATTACCGGAATAACAGCACCACTATGGTCTAAGCTATAAGTAGCTAAATCAACCCATCCACCAGTCTCCTTTGCCCATACAGTATTTGTTCCTGTAGGAGCAGCCATTAAGGCAACGGTATCGCCATTATTTAGTGTTGTATGGTCATGACCTACAAAGAAGTTTCCATTTAAAGATGCTGCTGTAGGAAGTGTCCATAATGTAGGGGTTCCACCATTTCCTAATTGAGAAATTTGAACGGTTTGTTGAGCCAAAACACTACCTGGAGCACCAGCATTTACTCCCCAAACTTTTAGGTTAACATTACCAGTTCCTGAAGTACTAAAATAGTAAATAACATCTGTTAAGAAAGTTCCTGAACCAGTATAAGGTATTTTATCCGCCCATCCATTGTCATTATAACAATTTTGACCTAAAATGTAACCTGATGGAAGTGAACCGTTACAATCTGGTCCCCAAGTGTATGCTCCTGTTTGACCACCATGCTGTCCAAGATCCCAAGTTGCAGCAGTAGAATCACAAACTTGACTACCAGCAGTTAAAACAGTTATGTAGGCATTTTTTGTTTCGGTATCATTACTAGTTCCATCCCCAACAGTTAATGAAACTGTGTAAGTTCCAGCATTATTGTATGTAATAGAGGGAGGAGTGGCAGCTGTTGAGGTTGATGGACTAACGCCTCCTTGAGAAGTTACATCAAAATTCCAAGAGTTAGATGTAATTGGATTCGGACCTGTAGAAGTATTGGTAAAAGTAATTGATTGCCCTGCTGTAATGGTAGTAGCAGATGCAACAAAATTAGCGTTTAATGGAGCTACTCCACAAACATTTGAAGTGAGTAAAGAACCTCTTCTTGGAGAGTTTTGTAGCACTATATCCATTCTTGCTTTTTGACCAGCAGTAAACATATACATACAAGCATCTGGTACGTAATCCATATAGTTCATAAACATTTCACCAGTAGTATTTCCAGAGCAAGCTCCAACATTATAAGGATGAGTTCTACAGTTATAGTTTGCTGTTTGTTGAGTAGGGGTGTCATTACAAAAATCTGATGCACAAGTACCATCACCCCATATATGACGCAAACCTAACCAATGACCAATTTCGTGTGTTGCAGTTCTTCCTTTGTTATAAGGAGAGCTAACCGCACCTGTTGTTCCAAAAGCATTGTAAAGAATAACTACCCCATCAGTATTAGCAGAACCACCATTGGTTGGCATACCTCCTAAACCTGAAGAAGAAGGGAATTGAGCATATCCTAACACGCCTCCCTGAATATTAGCTACCCAAATATTAAAATATTTAGTAGGATCCCAAATTGTTTGTGGTTTCCATGTTCCATCTATTTGATTTGTAGTTAGTGATGTAGTTCCTACATTTACTCTATTAACACCATTTGTAGGTTGGTTGTTAGGATCAATTTGAGCCAAACAAAATTCTATATCACAGTTACCAATAACTGATTGAAAAGTAGAAGGAACATTAGAAATATCTGTATTTGATGCAGAAAAATCTTGATTCAATGCAGTTATTTGTGATTGAATTTGAGTCATACTAATATTTTGAGTTGAGTTTCCATATAATACATGAACTACTACTGGAATTTTTCTAGATGCTTTATTGTTAGCATTGTCTTGAGCATAAGTTTTTAATTTTTCCTCCATCCAAGTTTCAAAATCTGCTACAGATTCCATTGAAGGATTTGCTTGTTGATGAAGTTGATTCATTTCATCCGAAAAACATCTAATATGCCCACTTGGAGTTTTTGGTGCATCTTGAAGTAATTGCTGAGAAAGATTATTATCTAACTGAATAGTAGTTTTTGTTTTGGCAGTTTCAATTTTGGTTCCACTAATTTGACCATTTAAAAAAACGGTAAATAGTATTGAAAATAAGCTTAATAATGTAATTTTTTTCATAAAAGTTCTAGTTTAATTAATGCTTTCCAAATTTACGGATATAATATTATTTTGAAAACAATAGTTTGTTTAATTATTAGATTCCTAAGATAAAAAAATCTCGAAGCAACCTTTTATAAATCTTTTTCGTCTTTAATTCTATTAAGGAGATAAATTTTTAAAAGTTAATTAGATAGGTAGTTAAATCATGAAAAATCTCCTCCCTTTGAATTAAAGTCCCTTAAAAATCATTTAAGGGACTTTTTTATGGAAAAATTTTATCTGGGTTAAGGATATTATTTGGATCAAAGATAGATTTTATTTGTTTTTGTAGTGATAAGGTTTTTTCATCAAAAGGAATATTCATATATGATTTCTGAACATAGCCAATACCATGTTCTCCGGAAATAGTACCTTTTAATTGTACACAAAGCTGAAAAATTTCTGTAATTCCTTTCGGCAATTCATTATTCCACGCTTCATCACTCATGTCTTCTTTAATGATGTTTACATGCAAATTTCCGTCTCCGGCATGTCCGTAGCAAACGGATTTAAACCCATATTTTTTTCCTATTTCTTTTACGCCTTTTAGTAGTTTCGGTAATTCTGCTCTAGGTACTACGGTATCTTCTTCTTTATAGATGGACTGACTTTTTACTGCTTCACCTACCACTCTTCTAATTTTCCAAAGTTTTTCCTTTTGAGTGGCATCATCGGCAAAAAGTATTTCTCCGGTTTTAAAACTCTCTAATACCTGATAAATGAGTTCACAGTCTTTATACAAAATATCCATATCATTTCCATCTACTTCAATAAGTAAATGAGCTTCAATTCCATCTTCAATATTGATGGCAGTATCGTTTATAAATTTCTTCCCCCATACAATAGCATCTCTTTCCATTAATTCCATTGCTGAAGGAGTTATACCTACATTAAAAATTGCTGCGACAGCACTACAGGCTTCTTCAGCTGAAACAAAAGGAACAAGCATTAATAAGTCTTGCTTTGGGTGTGGAATAAGCTTAAAAACAGCTTTAGTAATGATGCCTAATGTACCTTCGCTACCTATTAATAATTGTGTGAGGTTATAACCTGTAGAATTTTTTAGCACATTAGCTCCCGTCCATATTATTTCACCTGTGGGAAGCACCACTTCTAAATTTAATACATAATCTTTGGTAACACCATATTTTACAGCTTTTGGTCCACCGGAATTTTCTGCCAAATTTCCACCTATAAAACAACTGCCTTTACTGGCAGGGTCAGGAGGATAAAAAAGTCCTTTAGTTTTTACCGTTTCTTGAAATTCTTGAGTGATAACTCCTGGTTCAATGGTAGCTTGTAAATTTCTTTCATCAATTTCAATAATGCTATTAAAACGTTCCATTGAAAGTAAAATACCTTTATTGATAGGTAAAGCTCCACCACTCAAACCAGTCCCGGCCCCTCTAGGAGTTAGTGGAATTAAATGCTCATTACATAATTTCACAATGGAACTTATTTCTGTTGCTGTTCTTGGCTTAACAATTACTTCAGGGAAAAACTTCAAATCTTCCGTTTCATCATGACTGTATTTACTTAAATTTTCATTATCCCATAAAACAAAATTATCGCCAATTAATGCTTGTAATTGTTGAATAATAGGAGGTGTTACTTTTCCATAAACAGACATCTTGAACTATTTTTTTAAGGGGTTATTTAAAATCTAAAAATAATTAAAATTAGAGAAAATACAGCCATTTTTTCTATATTTGCAGTCTATTAGGCCTCGTGGCGCAACTGAATAGCGCATCTGATTACGGCTCAGAAGGTTACAGGTTTGAATCCTGTCGAGGTCACTAAAAGCTCTGAAATTTTCAGGGCTTTTTTATTGTTATATCATGGCCACATTTAAAATGTCCTTCGGGACATTCAATTTTCCCATGCAAGCCACAAGGACGGCAATTAAGTTTTTCTGTTACTTCAATGGTTTTAGCATTTTTAGCTAAAGGACCAAATCCAAATGCAGGAATAGTAGAACAGAAAAAAGCAGTAGTAGAAGCATTCATAGCTGAAGCGATATGCAATGGAGCAGAATCATTTACATAATTCATTTGTGCTGTTTGCATCAGTGCTGCTGATTCTAGTAAGGAAAGTTTTCCTGCTAAATTCACTACTTTATTATTTTTACCCAATGTTTTTATTTCATCGCAAGCTGCAGCATCAGCAGGACTTCCCAATAAATAAATTTGGTAGTTATCAGATATGCTATTGATTAATTCAGCCCATTTTTCCTTTGGTAATTGTTTTGTAAACCAAACGGAAGTTGGTGCCATACAAACATACTTTTCTTTTTTATAAGTATCTACCGTCAAATAATCGTTGTTACTTGGATAAAGCTTAGGCATGGCGGGAGTATTATCTGTAAAAGCTTTTATCAATTGATGATTACGCTCAATTTCATGCGTGCCATCACCAATTTTATGTGGAAACTTTTGATTAAAAGAAAAAGACAAGGGATTTTTAGCAAACCCAATTTTAAGCTTAGCTCCCGAAAAAGCAGTAATTAATCCACTTGAAGCAAATCGTTGCAAATTAATAACCACATCGTATTTGTGTTGATGAACCTGTTTGGTTATTCTTTTCAGGCTATCGTATTTTTTATTGTGTTTGTTCCAAATAATTATTTCGTTTATGATAGGATGATTTTCGAGCAAACTTTCATTGCCTTTACGCAATAAAAAGTCTATTTGACTATCAGGCAAAGCTTTGTGTAATTTTTCCACTATGGAAGTAGCTAGAATAACATCTCCAATATAGGCGGTTTGTATGATTAAAAACTTTTTCAAAATATCAATACTTAAACTGCTACATCATATTCTCTTAAGGCATTGTTGAGAGATGTTTTTAAATCAGTACTAGCTTTTCTTTTTCCTATAATTAAGGCACAAGGTACATTAAATTTTCCCGCAGGAAATTCTTTGGTATAAGAACCCGGAATTACCACGGCTCTTTCAGGTACTTCGCCTTTATATTCGATAGGTGTGTCTCCACTCACATCAATAATTTTTGTTGATTTTGTAAGTACCACATTAGCCCCTAAAACAGCTTCTTTTCTTACTCTTATACCTTCTACCACTATACATCTGGATCCTATAAAACAACCATTTTCTATTACTACCGGAGCAGCTTGTAAAGGTTCTAAAACACCGCCAATACCAACCCCACCACTTAAATGAACATCTTTACCAATTTGAGCACAAGATCCAACAGTAGCCCATGTGTCAACCATTGTTCCGCTATCCACAAAAGCACCAATATTTACATAAGAGGGCATCATAATTACGCCTTTGGCTAAAAAAGCTCCATAACGAGCAACAGCATGAGGAACTACACGAATTCCCAACGCTTCATAGTTCTTTTTCAACTCCATCTTATCATGAAATTCAAAAGGACCAACTTCTATAGTCTTCATTTGTTGAATAGGAAAATAAAGCACTACCGCTTTTTTAACCCACTCATTTACTTGCCAATCATTGTCTTTAGGTTCGGCAACTCTTAATCTTCCTTTATCTAAATGTTCAATTACTTCTCTGATAACATTTTTTGTTGCTTCATCTTTTAATAAATCTCTATTGTCCCAAGCTGCTTCTATTTGTTGTTGTAATTCTTTCATTGTTTTTTAGTATTTATAATCAATTCATTCAATTTTTGTGTTGTCCCTTCCCAAGTGTAATTTTTTTTCACAAAATCATATCCCGATGTTGCAATGTTTTTATATAAAGTTTTATTTTCCAACAAAGATATAATATGTTCATAATATTCTTTGGGTTCATTACCGATTAATATGGAATTCTGATGCTCAGCTCCTAAAGCATTATTGGCTAACTGTGACGTTACACAAGGGATTTTCATTGCCATTGCTTCTAATAATTTATTTTGCAATCCTGTACCAATTTGCATAGGAGCAACAAAAATTTTTGCAGCTGCATAATATGGCGTAATGTCTTTAACCCATCCTGTTACTTCAACATTTTTAGAAGCTAATTGTAATACCTTTTTATCAGGTTCGGCACCAGCAATTACTAATTTAACAGTAGGATATTTTGTCCAAACCAAAGGCATTATTTCATTTGCCAAATAAATTACACTATCAATGTTGGGAGGGTAAGCCATATTGCCTGTAAATATAAGGTCATATTTTTTTTTGGAATTTTCTTGAAACTTAAACATTTCATAATCTACACCATTAGGAATTATTTGAATGTCATCGTTTTTTATGTGCACAATTAAGTTTTTATCTTGTTCAGAAATAATGGTAAGATTATCAAAAGCATCAAAAATTTGGTGCTCGTAACGTTTTAGTCTAATAGTTTCGGTAGTTAAAAACCACTTGATGTAAAAAGGTGATAAAGCAATTCTTCTTTCCATTCCACGAGCTAAGGCATCCATATAATCTAATGTTTTAGGAATGGGTATGTTTTTAACATATTCTGTAACCCTAATCAGTTGACAGTAAATATGGTCTGGCTGATGTTCCTGAATAAGTTTTGTTATCTTTTTTTGAGCAGATTTGTTGTAAAAATAAACTACTTGTAAGGATTTGTCGGTGAATAATAATTGCCAAAATAAATTCCAATAGATTTTCCATTTAGGAAGTCTGATGACATGAATTGACTTACAGTATTCCTGTAATTTATCTATAGATGCTTGCTCCATTTTTTGATCAGATAAAGCACATAGAATTATTTCGTGGTGTTTGGATAATTCTTTTATTTGATGAAAAGCACGCAACTTATCTCCTTTTTCTAGAGGGTAGGGAAAGCGAGAAAGTAGTACAAATAGTTTCATTAGTTAGCTATAAAATTAATTAGGTGCTTTACTATAATTGTATTATTATAATTTTCTTCTATAGTTGTTCTTGCTTTTTGTCCCATAGAACTAATTACTTCAGGGTGTTCTAAACACATTAAAATGGCTTCTTTAAATTCGTTGGCTGTATTAGCGATAATGCCATTTTTTTTATGTTGTATAGTAATTCCCTCAAAAGCAATATCAGTAGCAATAACCATTTTTCCTAATGCCATGGCTTCAATAATTTTTATTCGCATACCGCTACCTGAAAACAGCGGAACAACCATAATATTGTTTTTATTGATGAAATTATTGGCATTTTCAACTTCTCCTTCATTAACAACTCCTTTTGTTGATGCAGCTAAGTTGATAATATCTTCAGACATATTTTTCCCGGCAATATGAAATGTAGCAGTCGGTTCTTTGGCAACAACTGCTGTCCATACTTCATTAAAAAACCATTTTATAGCTTCCTGATTTGGAAGCCAATCCATGCTGCCAATATGAAAAAGCTTTTTTTCTTGAAGCGTTTCTTGTAATTGATAATCTTGAAGATTGATACCAAACGGTACAGTAGTAATTGGTTTTTTGCAACCCATTGCTAATAATTGTTCTTCATCTTTTTTAGTAATGGCAGCAATTCCATCTACTAAGTTCAATATAGATTGCTCATATTTTTTTAATCTGTTCGCTAAAAAATGAAGGTATTTTTTTTTGATAGCATTATTTTCTTGGTTACCTGTTCGTTGCCAAATTTCAAATTCAATATTGTGCGAACGATAAATAATTTTGGCACTACTATTTTTACGAATTGCATTGATGTATGGAGTTGTATAAAGACTTTCTAATAATACAACGTCAAATTTTTCATTACGAAGTGTAGCAGTGATTAATTCTTCAAAATTTTTATTGTAAAACCGACTGATATTGTAAGATTTATTACTGAACAGATTAGCTAAAGCTGCTTTTTTCTTAATAGCGGTATCAATAAAAGTGTGTTCTATGTTGGTTTGCTCTAAATAATTTACTGGAAAAAGCTCAGGCTGAAAAGGATGCTTTTGAGTGGTAATGGTTAATATTTTAACGGAAATAGTATTAGCTAAAAACCCTTCTGTTAATGCATGCATAGCCTTACATCCGCCATCAAGAGCAGGGAGTGGTGGTTTATGACATATTTGAAGGATTTTCATTTTTTTACTTTTTTAGAGACATAGTCGGTTTTGATAACCTTGAAAACAACATGTCTGTTGTCTTCTTCTTTTTCATTTTCTCCAATACCACCATCTTTAAAAACCAATCTATCTTTTTCTATTCCTTGGGCAACTAATTCGTTTATTATTTTTTCAGCTCTTTTTTTGGAAATCTTTTCAGGTTCATTTTTGGATCTAACTCCAATTAATTCTATTACAATAGTTGGGTTTTCATTTAAAATATCAAATAAAATGTGAATCGGTAGTTCATTAGAATTTTTAATAAAAGGTATTGAATCATTTTTCTTATAAAATAATTTTAAATCATTTTTATTTCTACTAATACAAGCGGGCTGTAAATTGAACTCAAGAAAATATGAGTTTATTACCTCATCCTTCTGAATTGTCGAAAAAGTTCCTTTACCAAGAAGAAAACCCATTTTCGAAGCGATAATAGTAAATTCATGTCCTTTTTGAACTAAAATTTTTAATACTCCAATACTATCTGTAACATATTCATTTGATACTCCAAGAGAATTAGTAATTTTAATATTAGCTTTATTTATAGCTGTTTTTCTTTCTAAATCAAACACTTGCACCTCCAACATTACCGTTTCTGAAGAATCAATAACCTCTTGTCCTTTTGTGATAAAAGTGAAGTTAAGCAATAATATGAAAATTAAATATCTCATTAATTAAATTATTATTTCTTTCGTTTAAAAATGTTTTTAATAAATCCGGTATAAGCATCAATATTGAATAAGGCAGAATCTGTGGTGGCTTTGTAAGTAAAGAAATAACCTAATGGGAACAATACAAAGGTAGAAATCCACATACCAAACCAAGGTGAAATAATTAGTTCCTTAGCCATTTTTTCTCCCGTTATGGAAATTATATAATAAATTAAAAAGAAAATGATGGAAATTACCACAGGCATTCCTAGTCCGCCTTTTCTAACAATGGCACCCAGTGGAGCTCCTATAAAAAACATAATTAAACAAGCTATAGAAAAAGTAAATTTTCTGTGCCATTCAATTTTAATCCTAGCAAGTGTTTCTTTTAATACGTTCATTTCTATTTTGGCTGCTGCTGCTCTGCCTTTCTGTGTACGAGCATTATTTATAGCAATACCAAAAACCTGACTAATTTGCTGCTTGTTAAACTCTTTCAAATTTACTTCTTTATCGGGAATAGAATCGTGTTTTTTAATGTTTTGAATAGGTGTTAAAAAAGCATCATTTTTTTTGTCTATAATGCTATCATTAAACAAATAGGCATAATGTACATATTCATTTAAAAAGTCAGCCTCTTCTCGTGTAAACTTATGCAGCGAATCTGTTCTATACATTAATTGCTTGAGGTTGAGCAAACGGTAATCGTGCTTAAAAGCTTCTTCATCGCTACGCTTAAACTGAAAACCACTTATATCAAACTGAAATTCATTTTCTTCAAAATAAAATCTGGTTAAAGGAAAACTTCTATTGTTACTTCTGTCTTCTTGTTTTTCCTGATAATCTACACCATGATAAAGTTTAATAGTAAAATAGGCTTTATCTTTTGATAAATTCATAATACCAGAATCGGCAACAGTAACTTGGCGGTTGCCATTATTGTTGGCATGGTTGTAAATCATTACATCTTTAAGCATTTCTCTGCCGTCTTCCAGCGGAATTTTATTTTTTACTCTGATGGTATATCCGTCAATTTCGTTGTAAAAAACATTGGGTTGAATATTAATTGCTGGCTTCTGACTTCTAATATCATGCAACAAGGAATAAAATTTTAGGTTGGCAACGGGAATAACATTATTAGCAAAATAAAAAGCTCCAATGCTAATAAAAAACACAAAAACAATAAGTGGTTTCATTACTTTTTGGAGAGATATTCCTGCAGATTTAAACGCTACTAATTCAAAATGTTCGCCCAAATTCCCAAAAGTCATAATGGAGGCAAGCAAAATTGCTAGTGGCATTGCCATAGGAACAACATTGGCGGTAGCGTAAAAAAATAGTTCGGCAAGCACATACCACTCTAAACCTTTGCCCAACATTTCATCAATGTAGAGCCAAATAAATTGCATTACTAATACAAAAACAGCAATAAAAAAAGTCATTACCAGCGGACCGATAAACGAAAACAATATGAATTTGTGCGATTTTTTCATTTTAGGCAGTTTTTGTTGCCGAGACATTAAAAAGAATGGAAATTTAGAAAGTTAATTCCAAATTTCCAATCATTTATTTATAATATCAATTATTTAAATTGTGGAGACACAATTAAATCTTTTGTTCCGTGCGTCCAAGAATAGAATCCTTCGCCAGATTTTATACCTAATTTTCCGGCTGTAACCATGTTTACTAATAATGGACAAGGAGCATATTTTGGATTTCCAAAGCCTTCATAAAGTACATTTAGGATAGATAAACAAACATCTAAACCAATAAAATCTGCCAACTGAAGTGGTCCCATAGGATGCGCCATACCTAATTTCATCACGGTATCAATTTCTTCTACTCCGGCAACACCTTCATGCAAGGTAATGATGGCTTCATTAATCATTGGCATTAAAATTCTGTTTGCCACAAAACCCGGGTAATCATTAACTTCTACAGGCACTTTTCCTAATTTTTTAGAAAGCTCCATAATGTTGTTAGTTACTTCATTAGAAGTAGAATAACCTCTGATAATTTCTACTAATTTCATAATTGGAACAGGATTCATAAAGTGCATGCCAATTACTTTATCCGGACGAGAAGTTGCCGCAGCAATTTTAGTAATAGAAATGGATGAAGTGTTGGATGCTAAAATAACTTCTGGCTTAGTGGCGGCATCCAACGATTTAAAAATATTCAATTTTAAATCTACATTTTCTGTAGCTGCTTCAACTACTAAATCAACATTAGCAACACCTTTGTCCATATCTGTAAATGTGGTAATATTACCAAGGGTGGTATTTTTATCGCTTTCAGTAATTTTTTCTTTTGCCACCATTCTATCTAAATTTTTAGAAATAGTTGCGATAGCCCTATCTAGAGAAGCTTGTGAAATATCAATTAAGTTTACATTAAATCCTGATTGAGCAAAAGTGTGGGCAATTCCGTTTCCCATTGTTCCTGCTCCTATTACTGCAATGTTTTTCATAGTGTATATTTTAAAAATTTATATTTTACTATTATTTGAATTTTGAGTCTCAAATTTCAAATTTTGAACCCTTAGTTTGTTCATTACCGGATTAGCATACATTTTTAGGAAAATTTCTTTTGTCAACTCATTTCCTTTAAAATTTTCCAATCGTTTTTTTATGTAAGCTTCAAATTTTTCTTTGTCGGCTTTAGTATAGTTGTTTTCAAACTCATTTTTGTTATTTAACAAGTCGTAGGCAATATAATTGGTAGGAAAAAGATGGTAATACTGGTAAATTTTTTCATCAATTACTTCGGCAATTAATTTTAGCAATTCGTTTTTGTTTTTTATCTCTTTAAACTTAAGAATATCATTATTTATAGGTTCTCCAAAATGAATGTGAATATTGCCCTTGTAGCCTTTCATCCCTAAAACCATATGCTGATTATCTTCATTTGGTGCTTTTATATATTCTTCTCCATTATATTTCTTAAGCAATTCCGGAATTTTTAGGTAATCGCAAGGATCGTATTCGTAAGAAATAGCTACAGGAGTAATGTTTAAACTAATAAGATGAGTAAGCAAATCATCATCGCTGCACATACCAAACATTTTTAGTAAGCCGGGAGTAGTTTTGTCAAAACCATCTTTAGCTCTTCCTTCTCTTTGAGCAATCCAAATGTCTTGTTTTTTCTCTTTTAAGGTGTAGTTAATATAAGCCGACAACGTCTTAGAGGCTTCAATTACTTCTTGTTTAGGAACATTTCTTCTAACAATAAAAGATTTATTTAACCTTACTAAATCTTTTACCCAAGGAAGGGAAAGCAAGTTGCTGCCTATAGCAATTTCGCTGGTATTTTTTTTCTTAAAGTTAAGGGCGTAATTAATTAGTGCAGAATCAAGTACAATATCTCTATGGTTAGAAATTAATAAGTTAGAAATGTTGGGATTAAGCTCTTCAATTCCTTTAAAGGTAATTCCGTCAGAAGAATGATTTACAATTCTGTCTATCACCAAACAAACCATATCGCTTTGGAAATCTTGTATAGTAGTAAAAGATAACAGTTTTTCTTTTATTTGTTCTATAGTCATTTCCGGTAAGTAGAAATGAATAGCTTCCATTAAAATATCAATCTCTATTAATTTTTTAATAACAGATTGATACTCGTCATCTTTGTAAGCTCTTATGTTGTCGAAATTCAAAATAAATATATTTTCTATGTAAGAACGACAAAGATAATAAATACTATTGCTTTGTTGCGAAAATACAATTTTTTAGTTTAGATTATATTATTTATATTTATGGTGTTAATTTTGCTTGCTAACAAATTACTTATCAAAATGTTAATTATGATTTTTAATAGATTTAAGTTTTATGTGTTGACGGTATTTCTTGCCTTTGTTATTGTTGGTTGTCCGTATCAATCTGAGGTGGGACTTACTGATTATGAGAATGCTGAAAAGTTTGAAAAAAATTTATTGGGCGAGTGGGTAGCTTTTCATGAAAATGGGGATAGAGATGAATTGACTATCAGTAAATTAAATACAAAAGTGATGGATGTTAGAAGTAAAAAGTTTGATGCATCGGGCAGAGTGAAAGAAGCTAATGCGTATAGAGTTTTCGGCACAAAAATTAAAGATGTTGTTGTTTATAATATTGAAAATAAAGATATTGGATTTATATTCGGGAAAGTGAATTGGGAGAGTAAAAATGTATTTAATTTTCAGTATGTTGATGAAAAATTAGCTACCGAAAAATTAACATCCGATTCTATTACTCAACAAGAATTGACCAATTTTTTCACAGAAAATATCACCCAAGAAAAAATGTTCGACAAGTCGCTAGAGTTTTATAGAAAAAATTCTCCTGAACATGAAAAAATCAAAGTATATTTAAAGAAATCGGGTTTTTAATCCAATATCGCGGCAATTCCCGGTAAGGTTTTTCCTTCTAAATATTCTAACATAGCACCACCACCAGTACTTACATGACTCATCTTTTCTGCTAAGTTAAATTGGTTTACAGCAGCAACAGAATCACCACCACCAACTAAAGAGAAGGCTTCATTTGAAGTTGCTTCTGCAATAGCCTCTGCAACACTTTTAGTTCCTTTTTCAAAGTTGCTCATTTCAAAAACGCCCATTGGTCCATTCCACAAAATAGTTTTAGAATTTTTTATACAGTTGCTATAAGCTGCAATGGCTTTTTCACCAATATCTAAGCCCATCCATCCATAAGGAATATTGTTGGTGTCGAAAATTTTCACTTCGCTTTCGTTATTAAATGCTGTTGAGGTAACACTATCTTCTGGTAAGAAAACGGTCACATTTTTAGCTTTAGCTTTTTCTAAAATTTCTTTGGCAGTGGCTAAAAAATCATCTTCAACTAACGAATTACCAATATTCCCTCCTAACGCTTTAATGAAGGTAAAGACCATTCCACCGCCAATAATTAAGTTGTCAATACTATCTAATAAATTTTCTATAATAATTATTTTGCTCGAAACTTTAGCTCCACCCACAATCGCTGTTACCGGCTTAACATTGTTTTTTAATACTTTAGAAACGCTTTCAATTTCTTTGGCTAATAAATAACCAAAATATTTGTTATGAGGAAAGAACTGAGCAATAATAGCCGTTGATGCATGAGCTCTGTGTGCTGTTCCAAAAGCATCGTTTACATAAATATCTCCCAATTTAGCCAATTTTTCTGCAAAAGCTACATCACCTTTGGTTTCTTCAGTATAAAATCTAAGGTTTTCTAACAATAACACTTCTCCACTTTTTAGTTGAGCGGCTTTTTCTGTAGCTTCTTTTCCTATACAATCGTTTGCAAATTTAACTGGAGCTCCAACTAATTTTTCCAAAGTAGCAACGGTGTGTTTTAAAGAAAATTTATCTTCCGGACCATCTTTTGGTCTTCCTAAGTGAGACATTAAAATTACAGCTCCGCCATCATTTAATATTTTTTTTATGCTAGGAATAGATGCTGAAATTCTGGTATCATCAGTAACTTCAAATTTATCGTTGAGCGGTACATTAAAATCTACTCGTATTAATGCTTTTTTTCCTGAAAAATTAAAATTGTCAATTGTATTCATAAAAAATGGTCGATGTTTAAAAGGTTTAATTTTTAAGTTAAGTAAACTCGAAAAATTTATTTGCGGCAAAGGTAAAATTTCTTCTTAATTTAGCTCATATTTAAAGTGTATAAATTAGCATTACCATGTTATTCAAAGATATAGTTGGACATCAAGCCATTAAGCAAAAATTAATTACAATTATTAATAGCGAAAGAATTAGTCATGCTCAACTTTTTTTAGGAAAAGAGGGAAGTGGCAATTTAGCTATGGCATTGGCTTATGTTCAGTATTTATATTGTTTAAATAAAACGAAAAACGATGCTTGCGGCACTTGTTCATCATGTGTTAAAGTTAACAAATTGGTTCATCCAGATATTCATTTTGTTTTTCCTGTAGCCACCAACGAGAAAGTAAAAAAAGACCCTGTAAGCAACAATTTTATTGAAAGTTGGAGAGCTTCATTTTTAGAAAATCCTTACATGAGTTTGGAAGAATGGCAAGAAATAGCAGAAACAGGCAACAAGCAATTGCTTATAAGTTCTAAAGAAAGTGCTGAAATTTTAAAAACCCTTAGTCTAAAAACGTATGAAGCACCTTATAAAACCATGATCATTTGGTATCCTGAAAAGATGAATGCTGCTTCTGCAAACAAATTACTTAAAATACTGGAAGAACCTCCGCAAAAAACACTTTTCTTACTTGTTGCTGCTGATGTAGAAGAACTTTTGCCAACCATTATTTCAAGGGTTCAAATCTTAAAAATTAATGCGGTAGATGAAAATGAGTTAGCTCAATATGCTATGGAAAAACATCAGGTAGATGCTCAAAAAGCAAAAGATATTGCTCTAATGGCAAATGGAAGTGTAAATGAGTTAAAACAGTTGTTAAATCAGATGGATAATTCTACTTATTTTAGAGAAATGTTTATTCAGATGATGCGTTCTGCTTTTGTGGCAAATGTTCCCGGTTTAATAGATTGGACAGATGAAATGGCAAAAATTGGTAGGGAAAAACAAAAGCAATTTTTGAATTATGCTTTACACTTGGTGAGAGAAAGTTTAATGATGAACTATGGTAGCAATGCTGTTGGCAAAAAGACTTCTCAAGAAGCTCAGTTTTTGGATAAATTTGCTCCTTTTGTACATGGTGCTAATTGTTTAGATATTATTGCTTTGTTTGATGAAGCTGCTTACCACATTGAAAGAAACGGAAACCCCAAACCTATTTTTTTAGATGTTGCTTTAAAACTTACCAAATTACTAAGAGTTAAACAGCCTGTTTTGGAGTAGAACTTAGATATTAAATTCTAACACCTATAACACATACATCATCTACTTGTTCTATATTTCCTCTCCAATTTTCAAAGTGCTGTTCCAACACTATTTTTTGTTCCTCCATCGTTTTATTTTGAATGGATAAAAGTAATTCTTTGAATGGTTTATACATAAATTTTTTGCCTTTAGGACCTCCGAATTGATCAGCAAAACCATCTGTAAAAACATAAATAGTATCTCCTTTTTGGAGTTGTATTTCGTGTGTTGTAAACGAAAGTGGATTATCAGTTTTTCCAATAGGTTGTTTGTTAGGCTTAACTTCTATAAGTTCGTGTTTTCTAATAATCCAAAGCGGGTTATTAGCTCCTGCCCATTGCAGTATTGCATAACTTCCTGAAAGATCGAGGCAACAAAGGGAAATGTCCATTCCATCTTTCACATCTTCATCACTTTTTTCAAATTCTTGAACAACTATCTCTCTGGTTTTATTTAGAATTTCTGCAGGATTGGTTAGCCCATATTCTCTAACCGTTCTATTTAAGGCATTATTACAAACTACGCTTACCATAGCTCCCGGAACTCCATGTCCAGTACAATCGGCAGCAGCAAATAGTATGTTATCATCTTTACGCTCTAACCAATAAAAATCTCCTGCTATAATATCTTTTGGAAGATAAAGTACAAAATTATTAGGCAAATATTCTTTTACGGTTGTATCTGATGGCAGTATTGCATTTTGAATACGTTTGGCATAAGTAATGGAGTCTGTTATTTCCTTATTTTTTTCTTCTAATAATAAGTTGGATTTCTTTTTTTGTTTATAGCTTCTAAAAATAAAAAATGCCAATAAAAGCATCAAAAAAAATCCAATTGCCATAGCAATTTTTTGTGTATTTTGTTTTTCGATTTCTGCTTCTTGCAATTTATTTATATTTTTTAAATTGTCTAACTCTAGTTGACTTCGTTCATTTTTAAAGGCATTTTCCATTGCCAGCAATCTGTTATTAGAATTTTCTTTATTGATAGAGTCTGTAATTAACATATGTTTAGATTGATAAGCATGGGCCTGAGCGAAATTTCCAATTGCCAAATAACTATTCGACAAGCCTTTGTAAACATCACTTTTTAATGTTACAGTACTATTTTTAGAATACTTATCTAACCCTTCTGTATAATATTTAATAGCAAGATTGTATTTTTTTTGTTGATAATAAAGCTCTCCATAAATATTGTAAACTTGAAACAAATCGTAAGGACTATTTACTTTAGTAAACTTTTCTTCTGCATCTTGAAGATATAGTAATGTTTCTGCATAATTGTTTTTAGCTAATTCGTTTTGTGCTTTATATAAAAAAACGTTAGCTAATAAATGTATATTAGCTTCTTTTTTTTTAATTGATTTGAAAGCTTCATCAAGATAATATTCAGCACTATCTTCTTGATTTAAAGATTTATAAACTTTTGATAATGATAAATCCGTTTTTACTTTAGAATCTATTTTATCTAAAGCTTTAAACTCATTGTTTGAGAGTAAAAAATATTCTTTTGCGGTTTTAAAATTTTGTAAATGTGCATGAATATTAGCTATATTGGCATAAGCACTTGCCATTCCGTCTTTTAAATTATATTCCTTATTTATTTCAATAGTAATATTATAATACTTTAGGGCTTCATTATACATTCCTAAATCGGCATAAATAGTTCCTAATGTATTATAGGCTTTGGATAATCCTTTATTATAATTAATTGCTTTAGCTTCTTTAGCAGATTGTAAAGCATAGTCAATTCCTTGTTGAAAGTCATTATAACTAATGTTCCAAGCTATAACATTAAGTGTATTTACTTTTTCTTGTTTATCTGTAATTGATGGTAAACTATTAATTAAACTATCAATTTGTTGTTGAGGAATTTGAGCGGATAAAGAACTGCTGAAAATAAAAAAAATAATTATATAGTATAGATATTTAAGTTTCATTTTGTGGGTTTTGAGGATATAAAAGTAATGACTTTTTGATTTTCTTAAAACAGGTTATTTCTTAATATAAACTTTATATCATATTCTAACACCAATTACACATACATCATCCACCTGCTCTAGGTTGCCTTTCCAATCTTCAAAGTACTGTCCTAACATTGCTTTTTGCTCGTTCATAGTTTTGTCTTGAATAGAAAGTAGTAGATTTTTAAAAGGTTTGTACATTAGTTTTTTACCTTTTTTACCACCAAATTGATCAGCAAAACCATCCGTAAACATATAAATAGTATCGCCTTTTTGTAGTTTAATGGTATGTTGGGTAAATGGTTCCGGATTGTCAACCTTACCAATAGGTTGTTTGTTAGGTTTTATTTCTACTAGTTTTTCTTTATCATTTGTTTTTACCATATACAGAGCGTTATTAGCCCCGGCATATTGTAATGTAGCTACTGTTTCCGATTCATTTAGCTCGGCACTTGGAATTTGAAACGTTAAACTACAAAGTGCAATGTCCATTCCATCATTTACCTCTTCTTCACTTTTTTCAAACGTTTCAATTACTAATAACCTCACTTTATCTAAAATTTCAGCAGGATTGGTTAGTTTAAATTCTCTTACAGCTCTGTTTAATGCATTGTTACAGACTACGCTCACCATGGCTCCGGGAACTCCATGTCCGGTGCAATCGGCAGCAGCTAAGAAAATAGCCTTTTCTAATGCTCCATTTGTATTTATATCAGAACTTTCCATCCAATAGAAGTCTCCACTTACCACATCTTTTGGTTTATAAAGAATAAATCCATTTTCCAAGTTTTTACTTAAAACTTCTTTGGGTGGTAATATGGCTTGTTGTATTCTTCGAGCATAAATAATACTATCCGTTATCTCCTTGTTTTTATTATCTACAATAATTTTTTGCTGTTCTACTTCAAATTTTTGTTGCTCTATCAATTGTTTTTGTTTGTTGGAGTTTTTTAGGGATTTATAAATAGTGAATGAAATGATTATTACTGCTAAAAGTACAACTGCCAAAAACACTAAAAATAATTGTTGTCTTTTTTGTTCTGAAGCTGCTACAGCAAGCTCTTTTTCATGCTCTGCTTCTTCTATGGCCTGTTTTTTTTCAAATTCAAAATTTACTTCTTGACGAAGAATTTCTTTTTTGTTTTCTTCATTAAAAATACTGTCTTTATATGCCATGGCTAAGCGTAAGCTTTTTAAAGCTTCTTTATCTCTTCCCATGTGTTCATATAATGTAGTTTGTTTAGAATATCCAGAATATAAACCATTTAACGATCCTAACTGGTTAGATAAATCTAATGCTCGTTGAATATATTTTTCAGCTTCAGCATATTTTCCTAACAAAATATATAAATTCCCTAAATTCTGTGATTTTATTAAAATGCCTTCTAAATCATTTTGTTGTTCACTTATTTCTAACGCTTTAAAATAATAAGTAATGGCTTCTTCATAGTTTTCTAAATTTTTATGAATCACTCCTATATTTCCCAGATGTCTTGACTGTCCATCAATGTTGTTATTTTTAGTATCAATTTCTAAGGCTTTTCCATAATATTCCAATGCTTTATCAAAATCTTGAAGGTGTTTATATACTACACCAATATTGCCGTAGTGTAATGAGGTTCTTGCTGTGTCACCTCTTTTTAAATCAATTTCTAATGCTTTATTATGAAGTTCCAATGCTTTTTCAAGGTCATTGGTATTTTTATATAATACTCCCAATCCGGCATACATTACTGCAACTCCATCTAAGTTATTTAGTTCTTCATGAATGGCTAAGGCATTATAATAGTATTCAATTGCTCCGGGGTAATCCGATTGAATAGATTTACATGTGGCTAACGTACCGTAAGCTAAAGCTTCTCCTTTTCTCCATTTAATTTTTTTACTAAGTTGTAGAGCTTGTTGAAATATTGTTGTAGCAGAATCTACTTGCCCATTTCTCAGTTTTTTACCTAGTTTTATTAAAGCTTCAATTTTAGTTGTGTCTTCAGAAGCAGAGCTTATATATTTTGATAAAGAATCGAGATTAGAAGCCTTAGATTGAAAAGAAAAACACGCAACTAAAAGTAGTATGTACAATATGTTGCGTGTTTTCATCTGTGTGTTTTTCAATTTTTTGTTATTAGTCAGATGTAACTCCCAAGTAATCGCTTTTTTATAAGAACTATTTTTTCATGGTCGTTTCATACAGTAAAAATACATTTTTTATTATTTCTGCCTAATAAATAGAGGGGTATTTTTGTGGATTAGCCTCATTCATAATAGTATATGCTGCATCAAAAATATCTTCTATACTTGGTTTAGAAAAATAATCTCCATCTGTTCCATAGGCTGGTCGATGTGCTTTCGCAGTTAGCGTTGTCGGTTCAGCATCTAAATGATAATAGCCTTTTTGATCTTCCATAATTTGTTGCAAAATAAAAGCACTTGCACCACCAGGAACATCTTCATCTACAATTAATAAACGATTTGTTTTTTTTAACGATTCTATAATAGAGTGGTTGATATCGAAAGGCAATAAAGTTCTTACGTCTATTAATTCAGCAGAAATTTCTACTTCAGCTAACTGTTGTACTGCTTGTAATGCTAAATTACAGGTAGAACCGTAGCTTACAATGGTAATATCTGTACCTTTAGTTAAGGTTTCAGGAACTCCTAAAGGTGTTGTAAATTCTCCTAAATTAGATGGGATGTGTTCTTTAGTTCTATATCCGTTTAATGGTTCAATAACAATTGCAGGATCATCTCCTTGTATAAGTGTATTGTAAAAGCCTGCTGCTTGTGTTAAATTTCTTGGCACACAAACATGCATTCCTCTTATGGAGTTAATAATCATTCCCATTGGCGAACCTGAATGCCAAATTCCTTCTAATCTATGTCCACGAGTTCTGATGATTAACGGTGCCTTTTGTCCGCCTTTAGTTCTATATTGTAAGGTGGCTAAATCATCGCTTAACACCTGAATAGCATATAATAAATAATCTAAATATTGAATTTCTGCAATTGGACGTAAGCCTCTCATTGCCATTCCAATTCCTTGTCCGATAATGGTGTTTTCTCTAATTCCGGTATCGCTAACACGAATTTCTCCGTATTTTTCTTGCAAACCTTCTAATCCTTGGTTTACGCCTCCAATTTTTCCTGAGTCTTCACCAAAAATTAGTATTTCGGGATAAGTGGCTAATAATTTATCGAAATTCTCTCTTAACACGACTCTACCATCTTCTTTTTGGTCGGTAAGTTCTGCTTTTACCTCAGTAACTCTCATGGGTGAGCTAGGAAATTCCGAAAGCAAGGTAGAGTTGTACCTATCGAAATTTGCTTTTGCCGCATTATCTAACCAAGCAATCAACGCGTTTTTAGCAGCCATATTTTCTAATCGCACCATTCTCAACACTCTTTTTGCAGTAGAAACAATGTCTTTTCTGATAGGTTCTGTATTGCTTTTTAAGGCATCTGCCATGGGAGAAATAAAAGCTTTGTTGGCACTCTCATTGGCTATAGCAGTAATTAAATTAACTACTTCATCTCTTTCTTTTTTAATAGGATTTAAATAGGCCTCCCAAGCAGCTCTTTTTTGAGCACTTACCTCTTTTTTACCCTCTTTTTCTAAGGCGTCTAATTCCTCTTTTGAAGCAACATTATTGGTTTCAATCCATTCTCTGAATTTTCTCACACAACAATATTCTGTTTCCCATTTTAATCGCTCTTCAGATTTATATCTTTCATGAGAACCAGATGTTGAGTGTCCTTGAGGTTGAGTTACCTCTACCACATGCACCAACACCGGACAATGTTCTTCTCGAGCTATTTTAACTGCTTTTTCGTAAGTTTCTACTAATGCAGGATAGTCCCAAGCTTTTACTTTGAAAATTTCGTAACCATTGCTTTTACCTTTATCGCGTTGAAAACCTTTTAAGATTTCAGAAATATTTTCTTTGGTGGTTTGATATTTTTGTGGAACAGAAATTCCGTGTCCATCATCCCAAACCGACATTACCACAGGAACTTGTAATACTCCAATGGCATTAATAGCTTCCCAAAATGGACCTTCAGAAGTACTGGCATCACCAATGGTTCCAAAGGCTACTTCGTTTCCTTTGTTAGAAAAATTGGTAAAAGAAACCAACTCTTTATTGTTTCTGTAAACTTTAGAAGCCTGAGCTAATCCAACCAAACGCGACATCTGACCTGCTGTTGGGGAAATATCTGCAGAAGAATTTTTCATTTTGGTTAAGTCCTTCCATGTTCCGTCAGGATTTAAACTTCTTGTTCCAAAATGCCCATTCATGGAACGACCTGCTGAGCAAGGCTCTGCCTCTACATCAGTATGAGCATATAGTTGAGCAAAAAATTCTTGTATAGTTAGCTGGCCAATAGCCATCATTAAAGTTTGGTCTCTATAATAACCCGAGCGAAAATCTCCATCTTTAAATTGCTTAGCAAGTGCTATTTGTGGCAATTCTTTTCCATCACCGAAAATACCGAACTTGGCTTTTCCGGTAAGCACTTCTTTTCTTCCCAAGTAAGAAGTTTCGCGGCTCATGTACGCTAATTTATAATCGTTTAAAACGGTAGCTTTAAATTCTTCTTTTGAGATTTTTGCAGCCGAAGTTGTTGCGGTTTCGTTACTCATACCCTTCTTTATTAGTTAATGTTTTTAATAAACTGTTGTAAGATTTGCTTAGTATCTTTTTCTTTTCAGAATTCTAAGCCGTGCGAAGTTAATAATTTATCTTTAAAAATAAGCCAGATTAAATTATAGGAAATAGCACAAAAAAATATAAGAAAGATTTTACCTCACAAAAGGCATTTCTAGCAAACCAACATTTCCAACACCATCTATTACTTCTAATTTTAGTGTGTGCTCGCCACTAGGTAATTTATCGAAATCGTGATAGACCACACCTTTCTTTGGTTCAAATTCTAGTAACACCCACTTTCCATCTATATATAAATTATAGGTTTTTATACCGCTTAAATTATCCGAAATAGAAAAAATAACACTGGAATTATTACTCATATTTTTATTAGGATAAATATTTACCGGCTTTATAATAGGTGCAACTGTATCTAACATTACCGCAAAACCGCCAAATGTTTTTGAAGTAGCTTCTAAATAATTATTTCTCCAATCGCCACCTCTGGAATATAACCTGTGATTAGCATCTATATTTACAATAACTGCTTTTTTTCTGTGTTCATCAGAAATTCTGCCTACTTTAATTCCAACAGTTATGGGTAAGTGTAATGGCGTATAATCGTTATGAATTTGATAGGTTGGTGTTAAAGCACTATGCAATTGTTTTCCTTCACCAAACTGAAACGGTAAATTTTCATATAAGGCATTTTTAGGAATGGCCACCCGAACCATTTTATTTTCGTAATAATTACTGTCGGAATAACTAAAAAGAGTATCTACGATACCTTTTATTACCGGGTTGGAAGATGTCGCTGCTTTATTCCCACTAATTGCAAACTCCAACGTAGATTTGTTTTTGTAGGTGTCGGTAATTTCATACTTAATAAGGTAATTTTTTCCATCTTCAATTAATATATTTCCATTATTTGTTCTTCTTCTGTAAATAGACAACTGATTATTGGGATCAACAAAACTTTTTTGAAAACGATTTTTTGTTTTTAAATAATATTCATAATCGATTAAAGAGTTTAACGCCCTGCTTTCATCAAAACTAAATTTGTTCATTTCCGAATAATAAATCAAGCTGTCATTCACAAAAAGTTTCACCTCATACACCCCGTTTTTGTTAGAGACACCATTTAACTGATCTATTACATCTACACCAATTCCGATAGTACCAATAGCTGAAATTGGAATGGTAGATGCCAATCTGTAATTTCCTCCACTGCCAACAACAGATAAAATTTCTTTAGTGTTTTTTTGGTTGACAAAACTGATATTGTTTAACGGATAAACAGCCATTTTTCTGATGTGTGGAGCAATATTGTCTTTTACATCAAAACCTAATAAAAGTGGATTAATCGGATGTTCCGATTCAGTTTCTCTAATTTCAAAATGTAAGTGTGGCCCACCCGAACTACCTGAATTTCCTGAAAGAGCAATTACTTGTCCTTTCTTCACTTTTAATAAGGTATCAGGTGGGTAATAATCTATCTCCCAAGTTTGGTTAGCATATTGGTATTTTTTAACTTCTGTAGCAATTTTACCACTATATTTTTGTAAGTGAGCATAAACAGAAGTATATCCATTGGGATGGTCGATGTAAAGAGCATTACCATAACCATAAGGAGAAACTTTTATTCTAGAAACATACCCATCTGCCACTGCAATAATTTTATGTCCTTCTACTCCTTGAGTTTTAATATCAATTCCTGAATGAAAATGATTGGAACGTAATTCTCCGAAGCTTCCTGACAAATAAAGCGGAATATCTAAAGGCGAGCGAAAATAATTAACAGGTAAGGTATCTTGTGCAAAAAAAGAAAGCGTATTTGCTGAAAGAATAAAAAGTAATATGAGTTTTTGCAATGCTATAAAATTTTGAGTTTGAATAAGAAATATCAATAACAATGCAAAAGTAGGTTTGATATGACTACAAATGATGAAAAAATAGTTCGTTTATCCACAATATTTGGTGTAAAAAAATTACATTTGTCGAGAATTAATTTTTTCTCATTGAGATTAAAATGAAGAAAGATGGGAGATATAAACACTCTGGTTAATAATCTAAGGAAGAAAACCGAACGATTGGTTGAAAAACATCAACACATCCAAAGTGAAAACGAACAACTTTCTGCTAAAGTTTTAGCCTTAAAAGAAGAATTAGTTCAAAAAAGTCAGCAAATTGAAGCTCTTGAAAATAATTTGAAATTATTGAAATTAGCTAAAAGTGTTGACAAAGAAAGTACCAAAGATGTGAAGTTGAAAATTAACGAAATGGTACGGGAAATAGATAAATGTATTGCTAAAATTAGTCAATAATTAAACATAACTCATGGAAGAGTTGTCCATAAAAATAAAAATTGCCAACAGGGTTTATCCGCTGACAATAGAACCGAAAGAGGAAGAAGGAATAAGAAAGGCAGCAGATAAAATAAATGAATCGATTAGTGAATACAAGAAAATGTATGCTACTAAAGATTTACAAGACTTGTTAGCAATGGTGTTGTTAGAAATAGCAACGGACAATTTGGAAATAAAAAACAAAGGTATGCTTATTAATACCTCAGTAGAAGATGATTTAATTAAGATTGATGAACTCATCAGTCAGCAACTATAACGTTCTTTAAATATAGAGCAATATATTATATTTATCGAGAATTTGAAATATAAAAATTCCCGTGCAAATTTATTTCGTTTGATAAACTAACGTTTTACTTAATTAAAACTAGCTCAAAAGCAGATAAAAACAGGCCCCTTGTAACTCCTTTATGGATATTCGCTTAGCGGACGCGGGAAGTTTGATAACTACTTGGCAGTTTTATTTATATATTTTTTTGGGGTTTATCCAAGCCAAATTTGTGCGGGTTTTTTTATGCCTTAAAAATTAGTAAAACAGCTTATCTTCAATATCACTCAGTGGTACATAATTAACATTATTAACTAAATAAATTATGGACGTAATTAGTATTATTATTGGTATTGTAGTCGGTGCAGGAGTTGGCATCGGACTTACCATAGCCTTTCTTAAAAAAGGTATCGAATCAAAAAGCAAACAAATAATTGACGAAGCCAAAGCAGAAGCGGAAGTGCAACGAAAAGAAAAATTGCTTCAAGCAAAAGAAAAGTTCTTACAACTAAAAGAAGAACACGAAAAAATCATTAATGAAAGAACTCGTAAGGTTACTAATCTTGAAAACAGTGCAAAGCAAAAAAGTGATGCTGCTTCTAAACAACTAGAAGAGGTAAAGAGAAAAGAAGCAGAAATTACTAAGATTAAAGCTAATTTATCTCAGCAATTAGAAATTGTTACTGCAAAAGAAGATGAGTTAGAAAAAAGCCACCGTAAACAAGTAGAAAGTCTTGAGAAAATTGCAGGAATTACTGCAGATGAGGCTAAAACTCAGTTGGTAGAAGCCCTTAAAGAAGAAGCTAAAACCAATGCATTAGCACATATTAAAGATATAGTTGAAGAGGCTAAAATTAATGCCAATAAAGAAGCTCGTAAAATTGTTGTACAAACCATACAACGGGTAGCTACAGAACAAGCTATTGAAAATTCTGTTTCTGTATTTAATATTGATGGTGACGATGTGAAAGGTAGAATTATTGGTAGAGAAGGAAGAAACATTAGAGCTTTAGAAGCTGCTACAGGTGTTGAAATTATTGTTGATGATACTCCTGAAGCTATTATTCTTTCTTGTTTCGATCCGGTTAGAAGAGAAATTGCCAGACTTTCATTACACCAATTGGTAACAGACGGGCGTATTCACCCGGCAAGAATTGAAGAGGTAGTAAAGAAAACGCAGAAACAAATTGAAGATGAAATTATAGAAATTGGTAAAAGAACAACTATTGATTTAGGTATTCATGGTTTACATCCTGAATTAATCAGAATGGTGGGAAGAATGAAATACCGTTCTTCTTACGGACAAAACTTACTACAACACTCGCGAGAAGTGGCTAACCTTTGTGCTACTATGGCATCTGAATTAGGACTGAACCCTAAATTAGCTAAACGTGCAGGATTACTACACGATATAGGTAAAGTGCCAGATGAGGATCCGGAATTGCCACATGCTATCTTGGGTATGAAAATAGCTGAGAAGTATAATGAGAAACCAGACATTTGTAATGCTATTGGAGCTCACCATGATGAGATTGAAATGACTACCTTAATTTCTCCAATTGTTCAGGTTTGTGATGCTATTTCAGGAGCAAGACCGGGAGCAAGAAGAGAGGTAATGGAATCTTACATTAAACGTATTAAAGAGTTGGAAAACATTGGCATGACTTATCCCGGTGTGGAACAAGCTTATGCGATACAAGCCGGTAGAGAGTTAAGGGTAATTGTAGAGAGCGGAAAAGTAACCGATACACAAGCGGATACCATTTCTTTTGAGTTAGCTCAAAAAATTCAAACAGAAATGACTTATCCCGGACAAGTAAAAGTTACTGTGATTCGTGAAAAAAGAGCTGTAAACTACGCTAAATAAAACTCACATTTTTATATACAAGAAAGGCTAACCGTACGGTTAGCCTTTCTTTGTTTTATATTAGTACCTTATCCTTCCATTTCAAAAAATTTATTGACTAATAAAATATGGTCGGGGTCGCCTAAAAGATAAAGTACATCATCTTGTAAAATCATGTTGTCGCTATCAATATCCGTAATGTAGTCTTTACCTCTTTTTATGGCTAACAGGGTAACACCATAGTCGCTTCTTAAAGCAGAAGAATTAAGCGATTTACCTACAATTTTATTTTTTCCTTGCGTAACATGTACAGTGGCAATCTCCATTTCATCATTACGCAATTGCATTACATCTTTTCCCGTTAAAATATTAACGGCACTGATGTCTCTTAGCATTTCATAATTTCTAGATCTGATATAATTTACAAATTGTTTAATATCGTCATTAGGAACCAAATATTTACGCAGTACACGAGTAAAAATTTCAATAGAGGTTTCAAACTCTTCAGGAATTACCTGATCTGCCCCTGCTTTAATGTTTTCTTCAATTTCGCTAATGTAGCGAGTTCTTACAATGATGTAAGCTGTACGGGTATAATTTCTAATGTTTCGCACAATTTTTTTGGTAGTTTCGGGCGAAGAAATAGCTACAACTACCACTCTTGCTTCGTGAGCATGAAGGTGTTTTAAAATAACATCGTTACACGCATCACCAAAAATAATAGGCTCATTATTGTCCTTTCCTTTTTTGATGGCTGCGGGATCTAAATCTACAATTAAATAAGGAATATTAGCTCTTTTAGCGGCTTTAGCAACATTTTCGCCATTCACACCATAACCAATAATAATAAGGTGGTCGTGATAATTTTCTTCTTCAATTTTATTGTTATGAGCGTTGTTTTTGGTAATGTTTTTTAATCTTCTTCTTACATTTTTAGGCAATGGAGTTTTAAATAAAAAGTCAGCAATTTTATCTGAAAAATCAATAACAAAAGGTGTTGCCCCCATACTCATTATGGATATTGCTAAAAAATGTTGATAAATAGTATTGCTCATTAACTCATACTGCATACCTGTTGCCGAAAGTAAAAAAGCAAATTCTCCTACCTGGAAAAGGCTAAGTGCGGTGAGTATAACTGTTCTAGGAGGATATTTTAGCACTAAAACGGTTATTACCAAAATAATAATTTTTAGAGCTACAACACCAAAAGCAATTAAGTGAATAGAAACGATGTTGCTAAAGAAAAATTCTAAATCCAATAACATCCCAATAGAAACAAAGAAAAAGCTAATAAAAATTTCTCTGAAGGGAAGGATGTTAGCCGTTGCTTGGTGACTATATTCTGATTCGGATATAATTAATCCGGCAAAAAAAGCTCCTAATGCCAAAGACAAGCCCACTGCTGAAGTAAGCCAAGCGGTAGCAAAACAAAGCACTACAGTTGTTAAAATAAATAACTCTCTACTTTTAGCTTTTACCACAGACTTGAATAATAATGGAACAACATATTTTCCTAATAAAAATAAGACTATCAGTACTCCTGCAAGTTTTACCACCAACATTAGTAAGTCATGCACAGGGTCTTCTGATTGTCCTGCTAAAAGTGGCGTAACCAACATCATTAGCACCACAATAATATCTTGAAAAATCAATATCCCCACTGCAACTCTACCATGCGGAGCGGTTATTTCACCTTTTTCTTGAAGCATTTTAAGTACAATGGCTGTACTACTTAATGAAAATAAGAATCCAATAAAAATGGAGGTTTGTAGAGGTAAGCCCATCCATGTAGCACAAAGTGTTGTAAGTCCTATTGTCCCTCCAACCTGCATCATACCACCCCAGAGTACCGTATTTTTAATGGAAACTAGTCCTTTTAAGGAGAATTCTATACCAATTACAAACAACAGGAAGATAATACCTATTTCTGATAATAACTCTACTTCATGTCCGGCACTCACTAAGTTTAGCCCGTGTGGACCACTAATAATTCCGGTAATTAAAAATCCTAAAATGGGTGGGATTTTTAGTCTGTTAAAAAGTAAAATGATGAGTACAGAAAGTCCTAAAATGATGACAATGTCTTTTAAAATAGGAATTTCCATATAGTTTTTTGAGTTAGGTTTTTACAAGTCCCACACCGATTTTCTTTTTCTGAACTTAAAATAATCTTTATGTTCTAGAATAAAAGCCATGATAAGGTAAATAATCAGTGGAGACCCCAAAGTTAAGAAAGAGATGTAAATAAAAAACATTCTTATTTTGGAAGTTTTTAGTTGAAGTTTTTCGCCCCACCAAGCACATACTCCAAACGCTTTTTCCTCAAAATAGGCTTTAATTTTTTTTATCATAACAATAAGCTTATTCTATGCGAAGATAATAATTTTTGGGGAGATATTTGTTTTAATTCTTAAATGGAATTTAGTAGTTTATTTCCCACATAACAACTCAAACATTTTTTTGGTGTGCAGTAGTTATTTTTGAGTTCAATTAGTGCTTGTGTTTTAGCAGCATTGTTGGACTTAATTCCTAAAGCTTTCCAGTTGGTAATAATGGAGTTGGCTTCAGCGGGTGTTTGTTCCAACAATTGTAAGGCTAAATGGATGTATTTTTCTTGTTGATGTTGTTTTCCATAAACAAACAAAAATGGTGCAACCACATTAATGATCAAATTATTCAACAGAGTTTTGCCTACTTTTTTAGGTTTGGAATTAGTTTCAACACCAAATTGATAGTGGGTTAACCAATATGCTGATGCCTCGGTTTTAAATAATTGTTGAATAGATTTTACATCTTTTAACTCTAGAATTTTTGAGAATAATCTGGGATGGCTTTTCAACAACATTGCCAACTGACTAATACGAATAGTTGGGAAATTAGATGGTCGTAATTTGGAAAATTTCCATGTAACTTTATCGATGGCTTGCAGTTGAAATTTAGCTTGTAAAAAAGCATATTCTTTTTTCAACCGTTGAAAATATTCATCATTTAAATCATCATTTAAAAACCCTGCTTGTCCATACAACAAGGCTTCAACACTTATTTGTTGCGGATGTTTTTCAATAATTTTTAAGGGTGTGTTTTGAGCCAATTGTTCAAAGGGAATAGCATTAACATTCAGCCCGAAATACTTAAATAAAAAGTGATAAAAAGTTTCATCTAAATTGTTTTTATTCTGTTTTAAGTGATTAGTTATAAGAATTGTTTTTCTTTCTAAACGTTCTAAAAGCAACCTCTCCAACCAATTATTAAATTCAAATGTTGTAATTTTATTTAACTGATTTCCACAAGGAATTTTATTTTTAGAATAAATAAGTTGATGGTAATGATGCAGCAAGTCTAAATCAATGTTTTCTTTTAATTCTAATGTGGGAATAAGGTTGTTATTGGTGTTTTTTACCTCAGCATTGTCTTCATAAACTACATGTAAAATTACATTGTCGTAAGCTTTGTCTTTTTGATGCTGGTGGGTATTCCAGTCGGAAGATTTTAAGTGAATTTCTACATTTCCTGCCCAAGTGGTATTCCCAATTTTAAGTTGAGCATTAAAAAAATCCGGTCCGGAATCTTGATTGTGAACACCAACCTTTACTATTTGGATAGTTTCCCCATTAGTGGTAACTAAATGTTGTGTTTTAAAGCGTTTAAACTTCCATATATAATGTAGAAAATCTTCTTTAAACATAACTTAGTAAATAAAGTTAGCAGCTAATACAATAGTAATTAGCTATCTAAAAATTAAAATTACTTTTATTTTTTATTTTGGCTCCCCAACTCCATACCAATAACAATACTGAAAGAGCTGCCAACACTCTTCCTATCCAATCTCCAGAACGGACATAAAAAGTTTCTGCAGTATTTAAGTTAATATCTCCTTTAATAACACCTTTTTGCCACCAACCAATTGGTTGTAGTACATCACCACGCTGATTAATAAAACAAGAAATTCCTGTATTAGCACTTCTGGCAATACTTCTACGAGTTTCTATAGCTCTTAATCTACCATAAGCCAAGTGTTGTTTATAGCCTGGGCTATCATCCCACCAACCATCATTAGTAATAATGAAAGCTGCATGTGCACCTTTTTGTACGTAAGTGCCAAAATATTCTCCGTAAATAGATTCATAACAGATTACAGGAGCGATGTTTATTTTATCATTTATTAGATTAAAAGCTTCTTTTTCGGAACCTAAACTGCCTAACGTTCCTCCTAAATTAATGGCAAATTTTTCTAAGGGACTAAATACTTTAGGGTAAGGTAATTTTTCTACGCCTAAAACAAGTTTAGACTTATGATAAATCTGCATTGGAGCTTCGTTTTTCATTTGCAAAGCAGTATTATAAGCATCATACCAACCACCTGTTTGTCTGTCGGGACGGGCAGTTGGTGTTGGTTTTTTCGGGGAAGCTTTATATTCTCTGTAAGTTGATGCTCCAATAATTAAAGTGATGTGAGGATTGTTTTTTAGCCAATTTTGCAACATTCGGTAAGCATTGCTTTCTTCAGGCTTGGTTTCTACAAAACCTCTTGGTATAGCCGTTTCTGGAGCTACAACATAAGTGGTGTTTTGTGTGATTTTTGATTGAGCCAATTGTAAAATATTCGCAATTTGTTCATCTTCAGTCATTCTACCAAATTTGTCTTTATAAGGATCTATATTTGGCTGAACCACCACTACTTCAATAGGATTTTCGGTTTTTACATAATTACTGTAAGTGTTATAAGAATAAATCATTGGAGCCAATAATAACACTAACATTACTATGACCATTTTTATATTGTTCAAAAAACTTTCTTTTCTTATCACATAAGCCTGATAAAAATGATAAACAACAATATTCATTAATAGAATCCATAGCGAACCACCCATAACACCAGTATATTCATACCATTGTATCCATTTGGGATTGTTGGCAAAAACATTGCCCAAGGTATTCCAAGGGTGAGAAAACTCCCAATTGTAATGTACCCATTCAAAACCTACCCAAAAAGCTATTAAAGCAATGTAGCCTCTTTTATTTCCTAAATGCTTTTTTGCCGTATGGAACCACATAAAAATAATAGTCATAAATAGAGAATAAAGTACTTCTGCCATTACCATTCCTGCTTCCGAAGAATACCAAATCCACCAAGTGGTGTAGGTATTAAAGATTAAAAATGTAAGGTAAGTGTAAAAGAACAAATGCCATTTAGAGTATCTTTCGGGCTGAGATGCAATAATTTCTTCCAACAATAAAAGCGGAACAAAAGCAATAAAAATTAAAATGGATAGACTTCCTGTTTCAGGCCAAGCTATACCCATTAATAAACCACTTAATATAGAAAGTCCTAAAAGTTTAAATTTATGCATTATCAAAATAATTTTATGATGTAAAAATACGTAACTATACATTTAAAGAAGATTTTTATCTGTGTTTCCATTAATTTTTTTGGAATTATTAAAAATTTACTGCTCTGCAGTTTTTAATATATGTAGCTTGTGTTTTTATTTTGTAGAATAAGTAGTTAGGGTTAGAAGTATATGTTTCTAATTAATAATGGATAATATAGTTTTAATGTTATAAACAAAATTGCTTATGTTTATAAAAAATTATAATGATGAAACATTTTCTATTAAAAATAGCTTTTTTATTTATGTTGTTTCAGTACAGTAATGTGCTTCTAGCTCAACATAATCATAATCACTCTCGTCCACATGGACATGAAGAAAATCAATCAAATAAAGTAGAGCATTTGTCTTTTAAAGATACTTTTTTAGGTAGCGAGGATAATTTTCAGGTTTGCTATCCTAAAGATCATAGAAATTTTTTTTACATGATTTTTCTATTGATTTTATTAGTAGCTATTTTGGCCATTTTTACATTTATAAATGTTAGAAAAAATAACAAATTACTAGGAATACAAAATAAAATTATTGAAGAAAAAAATAAGGATTTAGTAGATAGCATAAAATACTCTTTGCAAATACAAAAATCTATATTACCCAAACAAGATGTTGTTAAAAATGCTTTTGAAAATATTTTTATTTTGTATTATCCTAAAGATATTGTGAGTGGAGATTTTTATTGGGTTTTTTCTGATGAGCGTTATGCATATGTTGCGGTTGTTGATTGTACGGGTCATGGTGTGCCAGGTGCATTTTTGTCGTTAATAGGAAATAATGCTATAAACAAAGCCGTAAAAGAAGATGGAGAAACAGATCCAGGAGCCATTTTAGATAAAATGAATTATTATGTAAAAGAAACATTGAATCAACAAAGTGAAGGCGAGTTAAAGGATGGAATGGAGGTGTCTTTATGTAAATTTGATAAAATAGATAACACACTATATTTTGCAGGAGCTAATTTAAGTATGGTTTATTTTAAAGAAGGAGAGTTAAACATAGTAAAAGGAAGTAAATGTACAGTTGGTTCAGTACAACCCCATGTTAAAGGAGCACCAACAACTCATATAATACAACTCAATAAAGGAGATAGTTATTATCTTTATACAGATGGAATTATTGACCAATTTGGTGGAGAAAGTTCCAAAAAATTCAAAATTACAGGATTGAAAAAGTTATTAACTTCTATATATCGAAAAGATATTGGTAGTCAGCAAAAAGAAGTTATTAATACATTTGAAGCTTGGAAAAAAGATCAAGAACAGTTGGATGATGTTTGTATTATTGGCGTGAGAATTTGATGCAATTAAATAGCAAAACACTAGATAATAAAATCTTCAATTTGATCGAATACCTTATTATTTTGTTGTTAATGAAAGTAATAGATTTTATGTGAGTTATTGCGAAAAAAATTATAAATAAAATTTGAATTATTGTTTGTTTTAATAATTATTATTTACATATATTTGCATCCGCTTTTAAAAAGCAGTTGGGGAGATTAGCTCAGTTGGTTCAGAGCATCTCGTTTACACCGAGAGGGTCGGGGGTTCGAATCCCTCATCTCCCACAACCGAAAAAGCCGAACACTAAATGTTCGGCTTTTTTATTTTAATACATTAAGGCTTTGTATGTAATTCATTTAATGAATTAGTTTGGTAAGTAATAAATAGCCGAGCATTAATGCCATAATAGCAATTAGTACCCAATAAGTCCCTTTAAATAAATTCTTATTCCTTTTTCTATCTTTTAAAAATTGAAAGGTTAGTATAACTAAAAATGAGATGATAAAAATTAGTGCGAATATTTTTTGGCCTTGAGAAAACATATTTTTTTATTAAAATTTAAAATGGACAAATATTCTTCCGAAGTTTTTAGCGTCTTTTTCTAATCGGTGGTACTGATTTTTTATGGAAGGTAGTTGTAAAAATCGGATGACTTTTTTCTTCAATTGTCCTGAACCTTTTCCCGGAATAATTTCTAGTAACTTAATTTTTTTGTCAACAGCTTCTTTTATTATTTCTTCAAGAGCGTTGTCAATCTGTTGTCTTTTGTTGTAAATATCGTGTAAATCAAGTTTGAGTTTACTCATTTATTAAAGTACTTATTCGGCAGATGAAGATATTACCACCCAATCTTTATCTTTTTTCTGCATAGTAACTTCAATTTTCAATGGGTTCACTTTTCTAAAGGATGCTTTAATTATCACGTTATCTCCTTCAAAATGCATTACTTCAAAGGTGAAGTAACTATCTAAACTTCCTTTGTAAATGTTTTTAAAAGTTTCAATTTCTTCAAAAGTCATTACTTTAACTCTTTTATTAAACTTAAACACAATAAGGTTATTAGGGATTTTTTCATCATTAATGATAAGGATTGGAGTTTGTCCTGACATTTCATCACCATTATAATGTTTTTTTAAAACTTCTAAATCAAGTGTTTTTTGAATTACCAAATTGATGTCTCTTGCACTTTGGGCAAACATGATTGCCGGGAGCAAAAATAATATTAGGATTAGCTTTTTCATTATTTATTAGTGCTAAAATATTGTTAGTTATTAAATTCCAATGAATTTTTAATAATCGAACAAATATAATAAGTTTACTCAAATAGTTACGAAAAAATGAAACTTTTGTTTTCATATATTTCTAACATGATGTTTTAACTCAGGGTAAAAGTGTTCAAAATCTGTTTTTAATTCATTTTCAAACTCTAATAACAAATGATGTGCCACTTGCATATTATTTTCAAAAGTTGTTCTTCTTGATAATCCTGTTAAAGCTCTTTGTATTCCTTCTATTGAAGCATAATTGTATAACCAATTATTTTTACTCATATGATGTAAAATATAATTGGTTTTTGGAGTTAATAAGTCAATGTTTTTATTTAAAATAGAATAAGTTTCTAAGCTGAATTTTTTTAATTCAAAATTTGAATAATTATTAAAATTGCTTGCTAGAAAATAATCATAAAAGATATCTATGACAACAGGAGTATATTTTTTTTGATATTTTCTGATTAAATTTTTACTATTAGATACCGTTGGGTGGTTGTCGGTAAAAGTATCAATTTCTCTATGCATTAAGATGCCTTGTTGAATAGATTCAGGATATTTTCTATATTGATTTCCTTTCACATCATCAGCGATAAAATTCCCAACAATTAATGCTTCATTTTGTTTCGAAAGTAGAAAATGTGCCAAATAATTCATTAATTTTTCCTTTAATCTATAAAAATTACCATTAGTGTAATTTATCTTCGTTATTAACTCCAGACTCTCTATTTTTGTTTCATTATTTAATTTATAAACTAAAAAATATGAAATTTTTAATACCTATAATGTTATTCTTGATACCTATAAGTAGTGTCTCTGCTCAAGATAAATATTCATTTTATATGGATTTGAATAAAATTAGTAACGATTTAATAGAAGTTACTTTGGAAACTCCGGCAATTAAAGAGAGTAAAATAATTTATAACATGCCTAAAATAGTACCTGGCACTTATCAAATTTACGATTTCGGACAATATGTTATGGATTTTAAGGCTTTTGATGTAAACGGAAAAAGTCTTTATGTAAATAGGTTAGATGATAACAGATGGGAAATTCATGATGCTGATAAAATGAGAAAAATAGTCTACTGGGTAGAAGATACTTGGGATGCAGATGTGGATGAATTGGTTTTTGAACCCGGAGGAACTAACATTGAAGAGAAACAAAACGTGGTGTTGAATAACCATGGCTTTTTTGGATATTTTGATAACATGAAAAATTTAACTTATGATTTAAACATTACCAGACCTGCTGATTTTTTCGGTTCTACAGGGTTAACTAATATAACCACTAGAGGCAATACAGATAAGTTTACCATCGATAATTATATGGATTTGGTGGATTCACCGATTATGTATAATCAGCCGGATACAGTAACTTTTAAAATTGCAGAAACATCTATTTTAGTTTCTGTTTATTCTAAAAATAAGGTGGCTCCAGCAGAAGTTTTAGCCAAAGATATTAAAGGAATTTTAGAGGCTCAAAAAGAATATTTAGGTGGAAAACTACCTGTAGATAAATATGCTTTTATTATTTATCTTTATGAAGGAGTAAGTGGCTCTGGAGGAAGTGGAGCCTTGGAGCATTCTTATTCTTCATTTTATTATTTGCCGGAAATGGATCCGGCAAGATTATCAGGTTTTTTGGTAGATGTAGCCGCTCATGAATTTTTTCATATAGTTACTCCTCTAAATATTCACTCAGAAGAAATTGGCAATTTTGATTACATTAATCCTAAAATGTCAAAACATTTATGGTTGTACGAAGGAGTTACAGAATATTTTGCCAATCATGTTCAGATTTATCAAAACATGATAACTCCCGAAGCTTATTTTGATGTGTTAATGGATAAAATGGCTGCGGCAGAAAGTTTTAAAGATGATTTGCCGTTTACAAAAATGAGCTTAGGTGCATTAGATGCACATCAAGACCAATACATGAATGTGTATAACAAAGGAGCATTAATAGGTTTGTGTTTAGATATTTTAATAAGAGAACAAACCAGTGGAAAAAAAGGTTTGAAAGATTTAATGTTAATGTTATCAGAAGAATACGGAAAAGATGTTTCTTTTAAAGATGATGAGCTTTTTGATAAGATTGCTCAATTAATTTCACCAGAATTACATGCTTTCTTTGCCAATTATGTAGAAGGTTCTAAGCCATTACCTTTCGAAGAAGTGTTGGCTAAAGTAGGTGTTGATTTTAAAACAGATGTTACTATTAAAGAAGTTGGTTTTGGTGGTGCAACTATTGGGTTTAATATGGAAACACAACGACTTTTTGTTATGGACGTTGCCGATTTAAATAAGTTTGGTAAAAAATTAAAGATTAAAATTAATGATGAAATTTTAGCTATTAATGGCAAAGAGCTTACTTTAGATAATTTAGAAGATGTAATTATTGACTACCAAACGAATACTGAAGATGGTGAAAAAGTAGAAATTTTAGTAGAAAGAAAAGTGAAGGGTAAAATAATTCCGGTTTTACTAAAAGCTAAAGCAATACAAACTGAAGCAACACAAGATTACTATATAGCTATTAATCCAAATGCTACCGAACAACAAGTGCAGTTGAGAAAAACTTGGTTAGGACAATAAAAAACAATGAGTAAGTGAAATAATTTAGCTATTTCGCTTACTTTTATTGTCTAAATTAAAATTAGATTGAGTTATTCCAGAACTAAAATATATTGGCTACTCCAGCTTTTTGGATGGGCTATTTATGTAAGTGTTGTTGGATATTTCAATTTTCTATCTAATAATGATTTGTCTGTTTCCTTTTGGTTGAGTTTAGGCTCCATTTTTTTGATTACCTTATTAATCTCACATTTATTTAGGTGTATCATTATTATTAGAAATTTAATGGGTTTGCCGGTAACGCAACTCATTATCCCTATTTTTTTTGGGTCTTTACTACAAGCACTTGTTACTTACTTTTTAAAGTTAATTGTCATAGAAAAGCTAATTGAAGGTAGAGCATTTTCTATATCTTTAAATAGTTTAATAACAGGGGTTTTAAGTTGGTTTTTCATTTATTTGTTGTGGTCACTTGTTTATTTTTTATTTCACTATGTAACCAATTATAAAAAGGAAGAAATTAAAAATTTAAAATGGCAGGCAGCTAAAAATGAAATTGAGCTGAACAGATTAATTTCTCAGTTAAATCCACATTTTGTTTTTAATTCTATGAATAGTATCAGAGCTTTAATTGATGAAAATCCTCTATTGGCAAAAAAAGCGGTAACAGAACTATCAAATGTGCTCAGAAACTCTTTGTTGATGGGAAAAAAGACTTTAGTTCCATTTTCTGAAGAGCTTAAAATGGTAGAAGATTATTTAAGTTTAGAAAAAATGCGTTTTGAAGAAAAGCTAACCATTAAATTAGCAATAAATGAAAACACCAAAAACTTTTTGGTGCCACCATTAATGATACAAACCTTAGTTGAGAATGCTATAAAACACGGTACTTCTAAACTTCCAAAAGGTGGGACGGTAGAAATAACAGCTTCAGTAGAAGCTGATAAGCTAAAAGTAATTATTTACAATAGTGGGTATTATGATGAACAGGCTAGTTCAGAAACAGGTTTTGGATTAGCAAATACCAAACAACGCTTAGATTTACTTTATGGAAAAGAGGCTCTCTTTTCCATAAAAAATGAAGAAGAAAGAGTAAAAACAATGGTTGTTATTCCGAGTAAGTAAAAATCTTTAAAGATTAAACTAATTAATTCTCCAAAATCTTAAATTCTGAACGCCTGTTTTGTTGATGAGCAGCTTCTTTTTCTTGCTCAGTAGCCATTTTGTTTATTACCTCTTCTTTTACTAATGGTTGAGATTCTCCATAACCTTTAGCAATTAACCGAGAACGGTCAATTCCTTTAGAGGTTAAATAATCTACGCACGATTGAGCTCTTTCTTGAGATAATTTTAAATTATATGCATCACCACCTCTCGAATCAGTATGAGCAGCTAATTCTACTTTCATCTTAGCATTTTTGTTAAGCAATTCAACTACTTTATCTAATTCATTATATGATGAAGACCTTAAACTAGCCTTGTTATAGTCATAAAAAATATTCATTAAGACTACTTTTTTACCTTTTTCAATTTTATCCAAACCAATGTTCTTCTCAATCTCTTGAAAAGCAGCAGTATCAGGAATATTGATGTTTTCAGAATAGAACAAGTATCCTTCTTTTTTCACACTAATTCCGTAATCATGTCCAGCAGGAAGAGAAACCATGTATTTCCCCGTTGCACTATTTGATTCGTAAGAAGATACCATTTCATTTTTATCATTATCAAAAATTTCTATTAAAGCACTTAATGGTTGTTTTGTTTTGTTGTCAAAAACAATTCCTTTTAACAAAGTAAGTTTGGGGCGACTATTATTTTTAATTTCATCAAGAAAAACTATTTTATAAATGTCTCTTTTGCCTTCACCACCTGTTTTTCCAGAAGTGTAATATCCGTGTTCGCCATTTGCTGTTAGTACAAAAGCAACATCATCACCGGCTGAATTTATAGGGTATCCTAAATTTTGAGGAGTAGTCCATTTTCCTTTGTCTAAGATACTTTTAAAAATATCAAAACCTCCCATAGAGTTGTTTCCATTTGAGCTGAAGTAAAGCGTTTTTCCATCAGGATGAAGAAAGATAGCATCTTCATCAAATTCAGTATTTATAGGGCTGCCCAGATTTTCAGCTTCTCCCCAATTACCTTCTTTATCTTGTGTACACTTATAAATATCTTTTCCACCTTTTCCTTCTGGTCTGTCACTAACAAAATAAATGGTTTTTCCGGTGTAGTCGTAACTTGCAGAAGTTTCTTGATATTTTGATGTAATAGGTTTAGGTAGTTCAGTTGGTTCGGTCCATTCAGTACCTTTTTTCTCGGTAACGTAAATATTTCCTATTCCTTTTTGGTTATCTCTATAAATAAAAAGTTTCTGACCATCAATAGAAAGGCCAACAGTAGCATCGTGTGATTCGCTATTTACCGGTTTGCCCAAATTAATCGCAGTTTGCCAATTTTCATCATCACCTTTGGAACTATAGTAAATATCTTCATAAAAATCATCAATTTGGATGTCTCTTCCGCTACCTTCTGTGTCATTTCTTCTTGAAGTAAAAAATATTTCAGACTCATCAGCAGTAATAACTGGAACATATTCTTGATTTGATGAATTAATAGACTTTCCAACATTTATAATTTCTACATTAATAGGTGTTTTGATGAGTTTTTTGGCGTAAGTACATTCTTTAATTTTTTTATCGATATTATTTAAAGCATTAGGTTTGATATTAGATCCCTTTGTTTTTGCATTACGGTAGAGTTTTATAGCTTCATCAAATTCATTTTCACGATGTTTTATTTGAGCATTTAAATAAATAAAATAGCCATCTGGTTGAGCGTCTAATTTAAAAACACTTTCTAATAGTTGTTTGGCTTTATGAATATTGTCTGTTTGAAAATAACAATCAGCAATTTTTCCATTTAATTCAGCATTATTTGGATTGAAATTTTGGGCTTTTTCAAAAGGTTCGATGGCTTTTGAAAACACACCATTAAAATAAGCCATATTGCCTTCATTTAAGTCTGTTAAAGCTTGTTTGAAACCATCTTTGTTGTTGCTAAAGTTTTTTTTGTCGAAATCAATGTTTTGAGCCAATACTGAAAAAAAAGTAATCATTGATAATAAGGTAGTTAAGAGTGTTTTTTTCATTTTGAAACTTAGTTTGTATAATAATTGGCTAAAATATAAAAAAATAGAGCAAAGTGAAATATAAAAATATTTTTATTTTAGTAGTCTATTTTTATAGTCGATAATTAAAAAACATTGTTAAATGGGTGTTTAAGTTGGTTTGACAGATGTTTTATATTAACACTCTAACATTAATAGTAGTTAGATAAAAAGTTTTAAGTTTGTAGTCACTAGACCTGTTTATTTTGTGTTAGTTTACAGGTGGTTAAGGAGTGATAAGTAATGATTTAACCACCTAACAAATATGCTTTTTTATTTATACAAGGATGTTTGTTACCTTTACACTTTTAAATATAAACAGATGAAAAAATTAGCGTGTTTTTCAGTATTAGTATTGTTATTATTTGTTGTGTCGTGTCAATCGGATAAAAAATCGGATAGTTATTACGATCAGATGAACAAAAAAGCTACAGCAGAGGAGTTGTTGCAACGAATTAATTTACCTATTGATAAAGTTGCTAAAAAAGAGAAGAAAAAGAATTTAATAGAGCAAGATGACGATTTGTTGGTTTATAAGTATGAATTAAGTGAATTAGATTTTTATGAATTGACCTATGTGTTTGATGAATTGGGTTGTTTTGAAGTAGGATTAGACTTCCAAGTGAATAACAAGGAACAGTTAGGTGTATTAAAAGAGGCATACACTAAACAGTTTAATGAGTCGAAAGATTTTAGGCTGGAAAATGATATTAATGGGTTAGCCAGATGGTTAAAAAATGATGAAAGTATTACCGTAGAATTAGATTATGCACTGCAAGAAGATGGCATTTTAGCATTAACCATTTTTGCAAATGAATAAATTTTCTTTAAGCATTTGAAAATAAAGAAAATTTGTTTACTTTTGCCGTCCTTTTTTTAAGAGGAATAACAATTATTTATAAACAAAAAACATTAAAAAAATGACTAAACGTTATGAAACTGTTTTCATTTTAACTCCCGTTTTATCTGTAGATCAGGTAAAGGAAACAGTAGTAAACTTTAAAAAGTTTTTAAAAGATTCAGGTGCTAAGTTGATGCACGAAGAAGATTGGGGATTAAGAAAATTAGCTTATCCAATTCAAAAAAAATCAACAGGTTTTTACCATTTGTTTGAGTACGAAATAGAAGGAGAGGCTATTGCAAATATTGAAGTAGCTTTGAAGAGAGATGAAAAAGTAATGCGTTTTCTAACAGTAGCTTTAGATAAGCACGCTATTGCTTTCGTAGAATCAAGAAAAAACAGAAGTAAAAAAGCTGAACCAACAATAGCTGAATAATTAACTTTAAAAAACTAAGAATCATGTCAGAAAATTCATCAGAAATTAGATATTTAACTCCTCCAAATATTGAGTTAACCAAAGAAAAATATTGTAGATTTAAAAAACATAAAATCAAATACATTGACTATAAAGACGAAAAGTTTTTATTGCAATTTGTAAATGAGCAGGGAAAATTGCTTCCTAGAAGAATTACTGGAACTTCTTTAAAATACCAAAGAAAAGTTTCTCAAGCAGTAAAAAGAGCGAGACATTTAGCGTTAATGCCTTATGTAGCTGACATGCTTAAATAATTCAAACTAAGTTTAAACCTACAAACACTTTAGAAAAATGAAAATTATATTAAACGAAAATATAGAAAACTTAGGATTTAAGAATGATGTTGTTACTGTGAAAAACGGTTATGGCAGAAACTTCCTTATCCCTCAAGGAATGGCTAAAATAGCTACTCCATCTGCTTTAAAAGTTTTAGCAGAAAATTTAAAACAACAAGCAGTTAAAAACCAAAAAATTAAGGAAGAAGCAGAGAAAGCAGCAGACAAATTATCAAAAACTGTTTTGAAAATTGGTGCTAAAGCTGGAGAAAACGGAAAGATTTTTGGTTCTATCAATACGATACAAATTGCTGAAGCAGCAGAAAAAGCAGGCATTGTATTAGATAAAAAATTAATTAAATTGAAAGGCGATGCGATTAAAAACTTAGGAGCTTACGAAGCGGAAGTTAAATTGCATAAAGAAGTAGATGCAATAATTAAATTTGAAGTAGTTGAAGAATAAAAATTAATTACTATATTTGCAGCGAAATAAATAAGAATCGATAAAGAGGGGACAGGCGTCCCCTCTTTTATTTATCTAAGAATGATAACAGAAGAACAAATATTATCCTTGGTTACGCCAACACTTGAAGAAAAAAATGCCTTTATAGTAATGTTGGATATTAGACCCGGAAATAATATTTTATTAGAAGTAGATAGTTTAGAGGGAGTTAAAATTAGTGATTGTGTAGATATTAGCAGAGCAATAGAACACAAATTAGATAGAGAAACAGAAGATTTTGAATTACAAGTCTCCTCACCGGGGTTAGATAAGCCTCTTAGAGTGAAACAACAATACGATAAAAATATTGGAAGAGAACTGAAAATTACTACTAATGATGATGAGCAGCTAAAAGGAAAACTGATTGAAGTAACAGATGGGTACATTACTATTGAAAAAGAAGTAAAAGAAAAAGTAGGGAAGAAAAAGAAAATTTCAATACAAAACGAGCAAATAAATTTTAATAATATAAAAGAAACTAAAATAATAATTTCATTTAAATAAAAATAACCAACCATGGAAAGCGTAAACCTAATTGATTCATTTGAAGAGTTTAAAGAGTTTAAAGATATTGATAGAGTAACTCTAATGAATATACTAGAAAATGTTTTTAGAAGCACTATTAAAAAGAAATATGGTGATGACGATAACTTTGACTTTATTGTGAATGTTGATAAAGGAGATTTAGAAATTTGGAGAAACAGAGAAATTGTTCACGATGGTGAAGTAGAAGATGAAAATAGAGAAATTGCTTATTCTGATGCGATTAAAATTGAGCCTGATTTTGAAATTGGTGAAGAAGTTTCTGAGGAAGTGAAAATTGAAGACTTTGGAAGAAGGTTGGTGTTGTCGCTTCGTCAGAACTTGATGTCGAAATTAATGGAATTAGAAAAAGATAATATTTACAAACAATATAAAGATAGAGTTGGAGAGCTTATAACTGGAGAGGTTTACCAAATTTGGAAAAGAGAAATTTTAATTCTTGATGATCAAGATAATGAATTGATTTTGCCAAAATCGGAACAAATTCCAAGTGATAGGTTTAAAAAAGGAGATAGTGTAAGGGCAGTTGTGGTTCGTGTTGATATGAAAAATAATAAACCTGCAATTATACTTTCAAGAACATCTCCATTGTTTTTAGAAAGATTGTTTGAATTAGAAGTTCCTGAAATTTTTGACGGATTAATTACCATCAAAAATATAGTTAGAGAACCAGGAGAAAGGGCAAAGGTAGCAGTAGAGTCTTATGATGATAGAATTGATCCTGTAGGAGCTTGTGTAGGGATGAAAGGAGCTAGAATTCATGGAATTGTTAGAGAGTTAAGAAATGAAAATATTGATGTAATTAATTATACCAACAATATTGAACTATATATTCAAAGAGCATTAAGTCCAGCAAAAACAACTTCTATTAAATTAGATAGAGAAACTAAAAAAGCAGAAGTGTTTTTAAAACCAGATCAAATATCGTTAGCCATTGGTAAAGGAGGGCATAATATTAAGTTGGCTGGAAAATTAGTAGGTTTTGAAATAGACGTTTATAGAGATATTGATGATGATTCTGATGATGTCGCATTAGATGAATTTGCTGATGAAATAGAAGGATGGGTATTGGAAGAACTTAAATCTATCGGATGCGATACTGCAAGAAGTGTATTGGATTTATCGGTTGAGGAATTAGTTAAGAGAACAGATTTAGAAATAGAAACTGTGGAAGACGTTATGAGTATATTGAAAGAAGAGTTTGAAGATTAAATTTTTTTAAATTTCCCAGTATTTCATATATTAGTAGCACATTAAAATTATCGATTAAAATATAATCAATAATATTGTAAAAAAAGGATAAAAGTATGTCTAACGGATCACAAGTAAAACGATTAAGTAAAGTAGCAAAAGAATTTAACATTGGTATTCACACTATTGTTGAGTTTCTAGAATCTAAAAATATTAAGATTGAAAGCAATCCTAATACAAAATTAGATGAAGGTGTTTATGCTGTTTTACTTAATGAGTTTCAGCAAGATAAGAATACGAAAGAAGAATCCAAAAAGATAACAATAGGCTCTGAAAAAGAAACAATTTCTATAAAACCAATAGAAAAAAAGATAGAAGAAGAAAAAGTTGAAGAGAAACCAGAAGAACCTGTTGTTAAAGAAGAACCTGTTCAGGAAGAAGAGACAAAAGGACCTAAAATTATATCTAAAATAGATTTAGATAGTATTAATTCTAAAACTAGACCTGATAAAAAAGTAAAAACTGCTGAAAAGCAGGAGGAGAAGAAAGAGGAGCCTAAAAAAGAAACCCCAAAAGAGGAGAAGAAGGAGGAAGAGCCTAAAAAAGAAGGCCCTCAAAGTATTGAAACGGTTTATGAAAAATTAAATGAAATTAAAGTTCTAAGAACCATAGATCTTCCCGTTGAGAAGAAGTTTGAAAAAAGAAAACCAGTAGCATCATCTAATAAAGAAAAAAATGTTGTTGACGATGATAAGTCAGGAAATAAATCTAAAAGGAAAAGACTTAGTAAAAAAGTTGATTTATCAGATGCTCCAAGAAAGTTTGCTAAAAAAGGACAACAAAAAGGGGAGAGGGTAGAGAAAAAACAGGAATTAACAGAAAAACAAATTCAAGATCAGGTAAAAGAAACACTTGCTCGTTTAACAGGCGGAGGAAAAAGTAAATCTGTAAAACATAGAAAAGACAAAAGATTGGCAGCAAGTGAAGAGGCTCAGAAGAATGTAGAAAGAGAAGAAAAAGAAAAATCAATAATAAAAATTACTGAGTTTGTTACAGCAAATGAGCTGTCAAAATTAATGGATGTAAATGTTAATGAAGTAATTGGAGCTTGTATGAGCTTAGGTTTGTTTGTTTCAATAAATCAACGTTTAGATGCAGAAACCATTTCTATTATTGCAGAAGAGTTTGGTTATTCTGTTCAATTTATTTCTGCTTCAGAAAATTTAGATTTTGAACAAGAAGAGGAAGATGACCCTAAAGATTTATTAGATAGAGCACCAATAGTTACAGTGATGGGTCACGTAGATCATGGTAAAACATCTTTATTGGATTATGTTAGAAAAGCAAATGTAATTGCTGGTGAAGCAGGAGGGATTACTCAGCATATTGGAGCTTATTCGGTAACATTAGACAACGGTAAAAGAATGGCATTTTTAGATACTCCTGGTCATGAAGCCTTTACTGCTATGCGTGCTCGTGGAGCCCAGGTAACAGATATTGCTATTATTGTAATCGCAGCAGATGATAATATAATGCCACAAACAAAAGAGGCAATTAATCATGCTCAGGCTGCTGGAGTACCTATAGTTTTTGCTTTCAATAAAATTGATAAAGAAGGAGCAAATGTTGATAGATTAAGGGAAGAACTTTCTGCTATGAATATTTTAGTAGAAGAATGGGGAGGAAAATATCAAACACAAGAGATATCAGCAAAATTTGGTACCAATGTAGAAGAATTATTGGAAAAAGTATTGCTAGAAGCAGAAATGTTAGAATTAAAAGCAAATCCGAATAAAAAAGGTAGAGGAACAGTTATAGAATCAGAATTGGATAAAGGGAAAGGTTATGTTTCTACTTTGTTAGTTCAATCTGGGACAATGAAAGTTGGAGATGTGTTATTAGCTGGATGTTATAGTGGAAAAGTTAAAGCCATGTTTAATGAGCGTGGTACAAAAATTACAGAAGCAGGACCATCAACTCCTGTATCTTTATTAGGATTAAACGGAGCGCCAAGTGCGGGTGATAAGTTTTATGTAATGGAAGATGAGAGAGAAGCTAGAAATATTGCTGAAAGAAGACTTCAGCTAGTAAGAGAGCAAGGAGCTAGAACCAATAAACATATTACTTTAGATGAGATAGGAAGAAGATTAGCCATTGGAGACTTTAAAGAGCTTAATGTTATTATTAAAGGTGATGTGGATGGCTCTATTGAAGCACTATCTGATTCTTTACAAAAATTATCTACTGACCAAATTGAAGTAAATATCATACATAAATCTGTAGGACAAATTTCTGAATCGGATGTAATGTTGGCAGCAGCTTCTGATGCTATTATCATTGGTTTCCAAGTAAGACCGTCTGTAAATGCTAGAAAACTTGCTGAACAAGAACAAATAGATGTTAGGTTGTATTCGATTATTTACGATGCTATTGAAGAAATTAAAGATGCAATGGAAGGTATGTTAGCTCCTAAATTTGAGGAGAAAATTACCGGAACAGTTGAAATTAGAGAAATATTTAAAATTTCTAAAGTGGGAACAATTGCAGGGTGTATGGTTCAAGAAGGAAAAATTTATAGAACAAGCGATATTAGAGTTATTAGAGACGGAATTGTAGTTTATACAGGAAAATTAGGATCGCTTAAACGATTTAAAGATGATGTTAAAGAAGTTGCCAAAGGGTATGAATGTGGATTGAACATTGATAAGTTTAATGATATAAAAGAAGGGGATATTGTTGAAGCTTACGAACAAGTTGAAGTGAAACAAAAGATTTAATTTTTAATAAATTATTAGCTATAATCCTGATTGGTTTTTTACTGGTCAGGATTATTTTTTATCCCTATTTTTACAACTTTACTGATTAAAGTCAAATGAAAATACAACAATACCAAGGAAAAAAATTTTGTAAAAGTGAAGCCATAATGGTTGAAGATAATTTGACAATTGAGGAAGGCTTACAGATTTATATCAATAAGAAAACTTTTTCTATTACTATGCGAACTCCTGGAGATGATGAGGACTTGGTTAGAGGGTTGTTATATGCTGAAGATATTTACAGAGGAAAACAAGTGCTTCCAGTCATTCTTGAAAAAGATGAAAAAAATGCTGTTTCTAAAGCCTTTGTAGAGATAGATGAAAATCAATTGGGTAATGGTTATAAAAACAGTAGGAATTTATTATCTGTAAGTTCCTGTGGAATATGCGGACAACAAGAGTTACAGGAGCTTTCAGGGGGCGAAAAAATTGAAAAACAAGAGCAAATTATTGCTATAAAAGACCTTTACACCATGTTTGACACTATGAAAAAAGGTCAACCTACATTTCATCAATCGGGAGGCTCTCATGCAGCAGCAGCATTTGCTAAAGATAGTACTTTACTTTCGTTAAAAGAAGATGTTGGTAGACACAATGCAGTAGATAAAGTTATTGGAAATCTTGTAGCTACTAATCAACTAAAACAAGCAAAATGTATGGTGGTAAGTGGAAGGATTTCTTATGAAATTGTTGCGAAAGCTTATGCAGCTAAAATTCCGCTACTAGGAGCAGTTTCGGCTCCATCAAGTTTAGCAGTAGATTTTGCTAAAGAATTAGGTATAACACTTCTTGGTTTTTGTAGAGAAAATAAAGCAACATGTTACGCTCATCAGCAAAGAATAAAAGAATAGAATTGTTTTTCTCTTCGTATTTTTGCTCAAAACATCTTTAACATTGACCAAGCCAATATCATATAAATTTTCCAAAAAAGAAAAACTGAAAAGTCAAAAAGAAATTGAATTGCTTTTTAAACAAGGAAAATCTATTAATCAGTTTCCTATAAGGCTAATTTATAAGGTGAAGACCGAAAAAAATAATATTCCTATTAACTTTGGTGTTAGTGTTCCTAAGAAAAAAATTAAGTTAGCTGTAAATCGTAATTTAATTAAAAGAAGAGTTAGAGAAGCTTACCGAATAAATAATAACGATTTAAAAACCAAGTTGCTTGAAAATTACAAAGAAATTAATATGATGGTGATTTATGGTGCGGAACAAATTTTGTCATACAAAGAGATAGAAGAAAAAATAAAAGTAATTTTATCACGTTTAAGAGATGCCTTGTGAAGTGGATAATAAGTAAAATAGTTGTTTTGCTAATAAGAGTTTACCAACTAAGTATTTCTCCATTTTTAGGAGCAAACTGTAGATACTCACCCACTTGTTCGCAATATAGTCTCGAGGCAATTGAAAAGTATGGGCCTCTTAAAGGAACTTGGTTGGCAATAAAAAGAATTTCATCTTGCCACCCTTGGGGAGGACATGGACACGATCCTGTACCTTAAGATAAATAAAGATTAAAGAATTAAATATGACACAAAAATTAAAAAAATACATTTTAATAGTAAGCATAACATTAGCAAGTGTTTTTTCGGTTGGTTTTGTAGATAGCTATTTTGAAGTTTCTAAAAACCTCGACATTTTCGCAACACTTTTTCGTGAATTAAATATTTACTATGTTGATGATACCGACCCGGGAGAGTTGATGAAAACTGGAATTGACGCCATGTTAGAATCTTTAGATCCTTACACTAATTATATTCCTGAATCTAATATTGAAGATTATAAGTTAATGACTACGGGGCAGTATGGAGGAATTGGAGCCTTGATTCAGCAACATGGTGAGCATGTAGTTATTTCTGAACCTTATGAAGGATTTGGAGCTTATAAAGCGGGTTTGTGGGCAGGAGATAGACTGTTAAAGATTGACGGAAAAGATGTTACAGACAAATCAACTTCAGAAATTAGAGATTTACTTTTAGGCCAACCTGGAACTACTTTAAATATTACAGTTGAAAGACCAGGGACAGAAGAACCAATTGAGAAAAAAGTGGTTAGAGAAGAAGTGAAAATTGACGATGTGCCTTATTATAAAATGTACTCAAATGATATAGGCTATATTAAGCTAAATGGATTTACTGAATCTGCCGGTGCAGAAGTAAAAGCAGCTTTTACAAAATTAAAGGAGCAAAATGCAAAATCTTTAATTTTAGATTTGAGAGGAAATGGTGGTGGATTAATGAAAGAAGCCATAGATATTGTAAATTATTTTGTTCCTAAAGGTTCTGAAGTAGTTAGCACCAAAGGTAAAATTAGCGATTGGGATAAAGTGTATAAAGCTACAGCAATGCCTATTGACACAGAAATTCCTATTGTAGTTTTGATAGATGAAATGTCTGCATCTGCCTCAGAGATTGTATCGGGAGCATTGCAAGATCATGATAGAGCTGTTATTATTGGAAATCGTTCGTTTGGAAAAGGATTGGTGCAACAAGTAAGACCATTGAGTTACAACTCAAAATTAAAAGTTACCGTTGCTAAATATTATACACCAAGTGGAAGATGTATTCAAAAATTAGATTATTCGCATAAAGATGAGGATGGAAAAGTAAATGCAATTCCGGATTCTTTAATAAGAGAGTTTAAAACTTTAAAAACGTATAGACCTGTATTTGATGGAATGGGAATTGAACCCGATATTAAAGTAGAAAAAAAGGAAATTAGCGATATTGCTACCAGCTTGTATTTAAAAAATCATTTATTTGATTATGCAACAGATTTCAAATTAAAAAATAATGCAATACCTGAAGTGGATGTATTTACTATTTCTGATGAAGAGTATGAAAAATTTGTGAAGTTTCTTGAAGGTAAAGATTACGACTATACTACAGATAGTGAGGCGTTGCTAGAAAAACTAGAAAAAGCTGCTAAAGCAGATAAATATTTTAAAAGCTTAGAAAATGAGTACAATGCTTTATTAAACAAATTAAAGCATAATAAAGAAGAAGATTTATATACCTTTAAAGAAGAGATAAAATATATTTTGGAAACAGAAATTGCTACTAGATATTATTATCAAAAAGGAAAAATGGAAGCATCTTTAAAAACAGACCCAGTAATGGAGAAAGCTATTGAAGTGCTTTCTGACAAACAAAAATATGATGCTATTTTCGCAGGGAATAATACAAAGCAAGATTAGTTTTTAATTTAAATTTTTTTCTAAAATGAGTTTTGTTTCCACTTATTCAAGAAACATGTATTTGTTTTTTTTGATGTTTATTGCAGTGGGACTCTCATTGTCTAAACCTCTTATAACTTTAGGAGAGCTTTGTATAGGTTTTTTATGGGTATTAGAAGGAAATCATCTAGAAAAAATAAAACGCTTTTTTAAAAATAGAACGGCACTTATATTAAGTTCAGTGTATCTGCTTACTCTTTTAGGACTTTTAAACACTACTAATTTCGATTTTGCGTTTGATGATATTAGAAGAAAGTTGCCGCTTTTTGTATTACCTTTTTTAATAGTTAGCTTTAAACCATTAACCAATAAAGAGTTTCGTTTAATTTTTTCGGTGTATGTTGGAGGTGTAATAACAGCTTCGCTTTGGAGCATCTTTGTAATGTTAGGAGGACTTAATGAGGTAATTATTGATAAAAGGGATTTATCAAGATTTAATTCTCATATTAGGTTTGGATTGGAAGTGTCGTTAGCTATTTTTGGAACTTTGTATTATGCTATAAAAGCAAAAAATAAAAAACAAAAGATAAGATGGATACTAAGTTTTGTGTGGTTAGCTAGCTTTCTATTTTTACTTAACTTAATAACTGGTATTACTGTAACAGCATTCACTTTTATGGTGTTGATTTTTTATTACGGAATAAAACATCACAAAATAACTGTAAAATTATCAGCAGTAGTAGTTGTTGTTGTAATTGTACTTTCAATAGTACTTTACATAAAAAGTTGTCATAAAGAGTATTTGTCCTTTAATGATGTTGAAGCTTTGCCGATACAAGAATTTTCTCCAAAAGGTGAAAAACTTTTTCATGATACCATAAGTTCTAATAGTTTTCAGCTGGAAAATGGAAATTATATCTATAGAAATATTGCTAATAAAGAAATAGAAAAAGCTTGGAATGAGGTAAGTAAAATAAATTTTAATGAGGTTGATTTAAAAGGTCAGGAAATAAGAGTTACATTATTAAGATTCATTACTTCTCAAGGTAAATTAAAAACAGAACAAGCTATTAATGAATTAAAACCTGAAGAAATAAAAGCTATTGAAAATGGAATCTCTAACTATAGATATCTTGATATGAATGGTATAGAACTTAGACTGCATAAAATATTTTGGGAATTGGAAATGTACAATAAATATAATGTGGCTGATGGACATTCAGTAATGCTCAGATGGGTATACTGGCAATCAGCTTATAATATTATAAAAGAAAATAGTTTATTTGGCGTAGGTACGGGAGATGTTCAGGATGCTTTCAATCAAAAACATGAAGAAAGAGATATTATTTCTGAAAAATATTGGAGAAGAGCACATAATCAGTACCTAACTTATTTTGTGAGTTTTGGTATTTTAGGAGGAATTTATTTTTTAATCTTTTTACTTTACCCCATCGTTGTTTTAAAACAATATAGAGATTATCTTTATCTCTGTTTTATTTCCATTTCAGTGCTTTCCATGCTTACCGAAGACACCTTAGAAACACAAGTAGGAATTACTTTTTTTACATATTTTAACACACTTTTAATTTTTAAAAAAAGAAAAAACAGCTTTTAATATGTAATTTCGCCAATGTGAAAGGTCATAAAATAATAGCTGTATTCTTTTTACTAGTTTTAGTAAGCACATTCTCATTTTCATATTTTTCTGTACCTACTTACCAGTTTGTTGAAATTGCTGAAGAAGAAAATAGACACAGCAGTGGCTCTACTGTAACCTTTTCTATGCAAGAATACATTACAGAAGATTCAGATTTCAGATGTTTTTTCCAATTTACAGAGTTAGAACATCAAGTAGAATTTTCTTTACTTTTTCCACCATATAAGGAAATTGTTGCTCCACCACCAGAATTAGCATAAATTATTGAATTACATTATAGTAATCTATAATGTTTATTTTATTGTCATTGAAAAAATGATTTTTTTCAAGATTAATTTTTATCAATAATTCAAACATAATTGATTATCAATCAATTGTTTGTGTAATAATTTATGTTATGACACCAAAAAAATTAAATATGTTTGCTAATCTTAAGTCAGATTTTCCTGCTGGATTAGTAGTTTTTCTTGTAGCCCTTCCTTTATGTTTGGGAATCGCTTTAGCTTCAACTGGTCGATCTGATTTATTGTTTTCAGGAATTATAGCTGGAGTTGTGGGGGGAATTGTTGTAGGTTCTTTTAGTAATTCTCAATTGGGAGTTTCAGGCCCTGCAGCTGGGTTAGTAGTAATTGTATTAGGAGCAATTGATACCTTAGGAACTTTTGAAGCCTTTTTATTAGCAGTAGTACTCTCGGGTATTTTACAACTTTTAGCAGGTTTTATGAAGGCTGGTATTATTGGTTACTTCTTTCCATCTTCAGTAATAAAGGGAATGTTAACTGCTATAGGTATAATTCTTATTCTTAAAGAAATTCCTCATGCTTTAGGTTATGATGAAGACTTTATGGGTGATTTTGATTTTGCTCAAAAAGATGGACATAATACTGTTACTGAAATATATTATGCTTTTAAGTATAGTAGTTTGGGAGCAATAATCATTAGTGTTATTTCATTAGGAATGTTAATTCTATTTGAAACTAATTTCATGAAAAAAATAGGTCTATTTAAGTTTTTACCAGGAGCATTATTTGTAGTGTTGACAGGTATTTTGCTCAATGCACTGTTTTTAAATTTAGCTCCAGAGTTAGTTTTGAGTGGAAAACATTTAGTTGAATTGCCTGTAGCCTCTTCTCCACAAGAGTTTCTGAGTTTTTTTAAGTTTCCTGATTTTTCTACATTTAGTAATCCGCAAGTATATGTGGTTGCTGTAACTTTAGCCATAGTAGCTAGTTTGGAAACATTACTTTGTCTAGAAGCTACAGATAAGTTAGACCCTTACAAAAGAAGAACATCAACCAACCAAGAATTAAGAGCTCAAGGAATAGGAAATATGGTTTCTGGTATGATTGGAGGACTGCCAATTACACAAGTTATAGTAAGAAGTTCTGCCAATATTAATTCAGGTGGAAAAACTAAAATGTCAGCTATATTCCATGGGATAATTTTATTATTATCCGCAATTATTATTCCTGTTTTTCTGAATCTAATCCCATTAGCTTCTTTAGCAGCAATATTACTATTAGTAGGATATAAACTTGCCAAACCAGCTATATTTAGAGATATGTTTAGGTTAGGACATGAACAGTTTATACCTTTTGTAGTAACTGTTATAGCTATTGTTGGAACAGATTTATTAAAAGGTATTGGAATAGGAATGGTAGTAGCAGTATTTTATATTTTAAGAAAGAATTATAAAAATGCTTTAAATTGTAAGAAAGAAGTAGTTGATGGTAAAACTAAATATACATTAACACTTTCAGAAGAAGTAACTTTTTTAAATAAAGCAAGTGTTGCAAAAGAATTAGCAAAAATACCGGAAGATTCAACTTTAATAATTGATGCATCAAAATCCTATGCTGTTGCTTATGATGTTTTAGAGAATATACAAGAATTTGTAAATCATACTTCTAAACTAAAAAATATTCAAGTAGAAACAAAAGGAATAGAAGGTGTTGCTTTTAAATAAAACTAATTAATTTTATAACGATTAAAAAAATATACAAAATGGAAAATAAATTTTATAAACAACTTTTAGATAATAATAAAGAATGGGTTCAATCAAAATTAGATTTAGATCCAGAATTTTTTACTAAATTAGCTAATGGGCAGCAACCACCAGTATTGTGGATAGGTTGTGCAGATAGTAGAGTTCCCGCAAATGAAATTATTGGAGCTCAACCAGGAGAAGTTTTTGTACATAGAAATATTGCTAACATGGTTATTCATTCAGATATGAATATGCTAAGTGTACTTGATTATGCAGTTAATGCACTAAAAGTAAAACATGTAATTGTTTGTGGACATTATGGTTGTGGAGGTGTCGCTGCTGCAATGGGAAATCAGCATATTGGCCTAATTGATAATTGGATTAGACATATTAAAGATGTTTATAGATTTCATGCTGAAGAGCTAGATGCTATAACTGATGAAAAACAACGTTTTGATAGATATGTTGAATTAAATGTTGTAGAACAAGTATTTGATTTAGCAAAAACTTCTATAGTTCAAAATGCTTGGAACAATAAACAAACTTTACACATACATGGTTGGGTTTATGGAATTGGCAATGGATTAATAAAAGATTTAGGTGTCAATTTTACCAACAATGATGAATTAGACAATGTTTATCAGTTAAAGTTTTAACTAAAATAATTGAAATCTAGAGATGAAAAATTTATTTTTAATTCTGGGATTGTTAATGTCAGTTAGTGTTTTTTCTCAAAACTTAGATACACTAAAAAGAGAAAAAGATAGATTAGACAGTTTATATATTGAGGAGGTTGAAAATAAACGTAAATTGGATAAAGTACTACATGCCGAACCACTTTCCATTGATTTAATTAGAGATTTAGGTGCTAGAAAGGGGGAAAAAGAATGGAATGTTGGTTTTGGAATGACTGATAATAATAAGTTTGATTCTTATGAAGCATTAATAGAATATGAATGGGCTCCGATTAACAGGCTTGGTTTAGAAATTGAAGTCCCATTCACTTTCTATTATCCAAATGAAGATGACGTGGATAAAACAATGATGCCTCAAAATAAAATTAATGGGCTAAAATTAGCTGCTCAATACTCTTTTTTTGTTTCTGAAAAACATAGTACATCTATGGCAATAGGTTATTTAAATGAGTTTGAGTTTGTTAATTTTAGTCATTATGGTAATGAGGCTTTTGTTGAAGGCAATGTTTATAATCCATTTTTTGTAGCTGCTAAAAGATGGGGGCAGAATTTCCATACTCTAATTTATACTGGACCAGAAATGCGACAACATTTTTCAAATAACTCAATGCATATCAATTGGCAAATTAATACCAATTTTCATTATATGATAGATGGAACAAGAAACTTTATCGGGTTGGAGTTTAATAAAGAAATTACATATGATGATTTTGATATGGTAATTAGACCACAAATGAGGTTGGGAATTGCAGAAAATCTATTGGTAGGTATTGTTGCAGGAATTCCAATAAAAAGAGAATTTCAAAGGTTTAGTACTTTTTTTAGATTGATTTATGAACCCAAACACAAATACTAATCAAAAATTAAATTTTTAATTTTTGAAGGTTGTATTTTTTTATTTTATATTTGTTCTTTATTAGACATTTATATTTTATGAGAAATACAACCTTTATATTTTTAGTCATATTTTTAACTTTCTTGTTTGTTGCCTGTGGTAATGATAATAGTACAACAGATGAAAATCAAGAAATAGTTCAGTTAAAAGGTCACGAAGAATTGGATTTAAACCAGTGGGGTTTTCCAATGGTAATTATGGTTCCTGATGCTGAAAATCATGGTGAACCGCAAGTAGTTTTAACCAACAGAGGTGCACTGGAAATAGTGGTTGGAAATTCATTTGGAATAGAAATTATGTATGGAGAAGGTGATATACAATTGCTAAAAATGGATTTAGAAGAAGACTTGGTTTTTGTTTCAGAAATAGTTTCTGAAGAAGAAAATTTATTGGTTTATAAGCAAGATATTCCCGAATCAGGGGTTAAAACGCAGCACCATTTTTTCTATAAAGCAACTATTAATAATGATATTTATGAAATTAGAGACTTACAAAGTGAGCAATTCGGAGAAAAAATGATTCAAGACATGATTAAAGCAGTGAAAACAATTAGATATGTAGCTGCTTCTTCAACAGCAAAAGATGCTTAATAAGTTCATTTTTATACTTTCCATTTTATTATTTTTATCATGTAGTTCTTCTCAAAATGAACTACCAGAGGGAATTCTTACCCATGAAGAATTAGTATCTGTACTTACAGATATTGAAATTGCTCAAGGCTATCTTAAAATTAAATCTTCAATAGATGATTCATTGTTTAGGAGTAAAGCATTTCAAGATAATCATTACATCCATATTTTTAAAAAACATAACATTACTGAAGAGCAATTTAATAATAACATTGCTTATTATTCTATGTATCCCGAAGAAATGGAAAAAATCTATAATGATGTAATCATTGCTATTTCTCAAGAACAAGCTAATTATCATTAACCTAAGTTTTTTACAATCTAACAGCAATACAATAATTTATTGATAAAAGCGTAATTTAGCCATCCATTGCTAATATTAATCGGTTGATGAAACGAGTTTTGATTAGATTTTATTTACAAGAAGATGTTTCTTAGTGAGTTCCATCTGACCGATTTAATAAAATAGAAAATTAACAGATGAAATTTTTTATTACACTCATTTTTATTATCCTTACTTTTTGTGAGTCAATAGCACAAGTAGGAGGAGAGAGTGCTTTTAGCTTTCTTAATATTCCTGTATCTGCCAGAACGGGAGCATTGGGAGGGAATGCTATCGCTATAAAAGATGATGATCCCAATTTTGCTTTAGATAATCCTTCATTACTTTCAGCAGAAATGAGTAGTGCTCTTTCATTTACGTATTTAAATTACTTTGCGGATGTTAATTTAGGGCATTTTTCTTATACCCATGATTTTAAAAAGTACGGAACATTTTCAGGAGGAGTAAAATACATTAATTATGGTGATTTTTTAGAAACCGATGAAGGAGGAAATGAGTTGGGTTCTTTTTCAGCTTCAGATTATGCTTTTATTTTAGGTTGGGGAAAAAGTATAGATACTTCTTTTTCTGTTGGAGCAAACCTAAAACCAATTTACGCTAAGCTCTACCAATATTCATCTTTTGCAATGGCAATGGACTTGTCTGCAACTTATCATAATGCAAAAAAACAATTTACCACTGCGTTATTAGTTAAAAATATTGGCAGACAATTTTCTACCTACTTTGAAGGAAGAGAAAAAGAACCGCTTCCTTTTGAAGTACAATTGGGAATTTCTAAAAAATTGGCTCATACGCCTATTCGTTTTAATGTTGATTTTATTCAGTTAAATAATTGGAATTTAGCTTATAATGATTCTTCTTCGGTAACAAATAGAGATAATACTTTAGATGAAGAAGCCAGAAAAGAATTAAACAAAACAGGAATGGTAAGTGAATTTTTCAGACATGTTGTTGTTGGGACAGAGTTTGTGCTTTCACCAAGTTTTATGTTGAGGTTTGGTTATAACTTCCAACGAAGGGCTGAATTAGCTTTTGATAACAAAGGCGGATTAATTGGATTTAGTTGGGGTTTAGGGTTTAGAATTAAAAAAATTCATATAAGTTATGGAGGAGCAAGCTATCACTTAGCAGGAACTTCTAACCATTTTACCATTACCACCACCATTTCGGATTATTATAAAAAAAATCAGGTGGTGATTCCAGAAGAAAAAGCTTCAAAAAAATCCCGAAAAAGTAAAAAAGACAAACAAAGCGAAGAATGAAACGACCATTAGTAAAAAATTCTCACATAAAAGAATGATTATAAAGGGAGTTCCATGTGTCCGATAAAAAATAAATATAAACACATGAAACGACTATGATAAAAAAAATCTCGCACAAGAAAATGATTATATGGGAGTTACATCTGACCGATTTAATAAAATAAAAATATTAACAGATGAAAAAAATTATTATAGCCATTGATGGTTACTCCTCTTGCGGAAAAAGTACATTGGCAAAACAATTGGCTAAAGCTTTAAATTATATATATATTGATACGGGAGCAATGTACAGAGCTGTTGCTTTGTACGCTCTTAGAAAAGGGTATATCGGAGAAGATTTTTTTGATGAACAAAAATTAATTGATGACTTGCATAATATTGATGTAACGTTTTCATTTAATGCAGAAAAAAACAGTTCAGAAACCTGCCTTAATAACGAAAATGTAGAAAAACAAATTAGAGGCATTGAAGTATCGGGTTTGGTAAGCAGAATTGCTAAAGTAAAACAAGTTCGTACTAAAATGGTAGAGCTACAAAGAAAAATGGGAAAGAATAAAGGCTTGGTAATGGACGGGAGAGATATTGGTTCTGTTGTTTTTCCTGATGCAGAATTGAAAATTTTTATGACAGCAGATTTTGAAGTGAGAGCACAAAGAAGATATGGTGAATTAAAAGCTAAAGGAGATAATATTACTTATGATGAGGTATTGAAAAATATTGTTTCTCGTGATGGTGATGATACCAGCAGAACAGAAAACCCACTTATACAAGCTGAAAATGCTGTTGTGTTAGACAATACACATATTAATCAAGAAGAACAATTTCAGAATGCATTAAAATTAGCTCAACAAAAAATTTCAGCATAAAAAATAATTATTTTTCTTTACAACGTATAGAGAAACAATTCTTTAGTGTAAGAACTAAAGAACCAATTAAAAATCATGTTTCAATACAATAAAAAATAGTAAATTTATGCCTACAAAAAAAAAGGATTTTTTAAATGATGGACGCAGTAAGTAATATTAAGATAGAGAAAACAAAAACATCTAAGATTCAGTCGGTTGATTTCAATAATATACAATTTGGAAAACAATTTTCTGACCACATGTTTGTGGCAGAATATAAAAATGGCGAGTGGCAAGACTTAAGAATTGAGCCTTACGCTCCAATTTCATTAAGCCCTGCTTGTGCAGCAATTCACTATGGTCAGGCAGTTTTTGAAGGGATGAAAGCCTATAAAAATGACGAAGGAAAAGTGTTATTATTTAGACCAAGAGAAAATGCAAAAAGAATAAATGTTTCTGCCAAAAGACTCTGTATGCCTGAAGTTCCTGAAGAGCTTTTTATGGATGCTATACACCAATTAGTACAGTTAGATGCAGATTGGGTTCCTCAAAATGAAGGTTGTTCATTATACATAAGACCATTTATTTTTGCTAGTGAAGAATTATTGGGAGTAAGACCGGCAGAAGAATATAAATTTATGATTATTACATCTCCGGTAAGTTCATATTACACAGGTCCGGTAGATGTTAAAATTGAATCTAATTTTTCTAGGGCGGCCGAAGGTGGTGTTGGTTTTGCTAAGGCGGCAGGAAATTATGCTGCAGCACTTTATCCGGCTAAATTAGGACAAGAAAAAGGCTATAAACAATTGATTTGGACAGACGCTAAAACGCATGAATATATTGAAGAATCTGGAACAATGAATGTAATGTTTTTGATTGATAATAAATTAATTACACCTTCCATAGCATTAAATACTACCTTGTCTGGAATTACTCGTGATAGTGTAATAAAATTAGCTAAAGAGTTAGGATTAGAAGTAGAAGAAAGAAGAGTAGCTATAAAAGAAGTTGTTGAAGCAGCAAGAAATAACAAACTGCAAGATGCTTTTGGGACAGGAACTGCTGCTACAATTGCACAAATTGCTTCTATAACTTTTGAAGACGAACGTTTTGAGTTGCCTCCAGTTGAAAACAGAACGGTTTCTAATAAAATAGCAAAATCAATAGAAGAGATTAAAAGAGGTAGAGTAGCAGATAAATTTGATTGGATATATAATATCTAAACCAAGAATTAATGCTGTGAAATTAAATTGTTTAATGTAGTAACCATAGTTGCTACAGCTGATGATGGTCCGGTTATTTCACCTTTAAATTCTATAGCATTATTGTGGACGCTGCTTAAGTTTACAAAATAAGCATGAGCATGTTTTTCTTTAGTTTTAGTTTGTTTTATTTTTCCAATCATTTTATTGTTGTAATATACAATAAGTTCTTGTTTTCCAGATTCAAAAGGAATGGTGTTGACTTTTTTACCTCCTTCAAAAATAGCTAATTCCTTGCAATCAGCATCTTGGTTTTCACATGTCCATTTTATGTACAACTTTTCTTTATCAATGGAATCATCAAATTTTAATTTGAATGTATTACCATAAGCATGGTAATGAACAAAAGACAAAGGATTCTTTTCGTTGTTTAAACTAGGATGGAGTAAAAGCACCACAAAAGAGAAAAAATAAAGTAATATGTTTTTTAATTGTTCCATAAGTTGCTTGTAGAACGTTTATGTACTAAAAATGGTTGGTAGGAGAAGTTAATGTTTTTTTAAGAAAATATATTTTATGCCTAAATTAAATTCTAGAGTAGAATTGTAGGCAAAAGAAAAATGATTTTCTACGTTAGCTATATTTTTAGCTCCTTGGTAATATCTAATTCCCGGAGTAATAATTAATTCTTTAGTTAAGTATCTATCTTGTTCTAAGCCTAATACGATGCCATAATCAAGATTGGTATAAGCTTCATTTTTGTAAGATACTCCGTTAATTACTGAAGTGGCACTAGAAAGATATCCTAAATACAACCCGCCAATAATATTTGTGGAATATTTTTTATCGTCAAAAGTAGATTTGTTATACATTCTTTTAGCTAATATACTAACGTTAGTATAGGCTAAGCTTAGATTTTCTGTATAGCTAATTTCATTTGATGCATATTGTTTTCTGAAGCCATTACTAGAGTAGAAGTTTACATTGGTTTCTAAGTTCATTTTATCTGAAAGAATAATACCTGCAGTAGCTCCAAAACTACTTCCATGGTCTAATAAGGTGTTTTGAGAAAGACTATTAAATTCACTATTATCTTTCAGTTGTGTAATCATACTTTGTTTCTTAAACCCAACATTTAAACCCATATAAATTCGTTTGGCATAAATTCCAAAAGCAAAATGAGACGAAAATCTTTTATTGTTAAAGATGATTTTGTTGTTCTCTTTTTTAATTAAAAATTCTTTTGGTTGGAGAATGTGTTCTTTAAGTTCATGATTAGATTTTTTTAATTGAATTTCTTTATCATTATTAAGCTGTTGATTAACTTCTTTTGAGGCAATATATGCCTGTTTTTTAGCTGTTGATGTAACAGTTTTTTCGGTAGCAATAAGTTTGTTAATTTGTTTTGAAGGATTAGAAACAATGTGCTGATTTACTTCTTCTTTTTCAGTTGTTGATGAGTTTAATACATTTTTTGAAGCTAAAATACTTGTTGTAGAAGTTTGTGTTGTTACTTGCTCAACAGTAGTTGCAACAGTAGTTGGAGTACTTACTTTTTCATTGTTTTGATGAGTATCTTGATTAAAATATTCATTAATACTTAATCCAACTCCCATAAAAAATAAAGCTAGAGCAGCAGATTTAAAAGCAAAATTTCTCCACCAAATAAATCGTTCGTAACGGGTTAAGGTAGTTGATAAACGTTCCCAAACGGTTGTAGTATCTAATTTTTCTGAAAGTTTTTCCCAAACTGCTTTGTCTGGATTTGTCTTTATATGTTCCACTTCATCCCTCACGAAATCATCAAAAGCTTCATCAGATAATTCACTCGGGTTATCCATTGAAGAAGAAAGTTTATCCCACGAGCCTTTTTCCGGCTCAACGCTAAAGTTTTCCAGTTCGTTTTTATACCAATCTTCTATGTTTTTTTTGTTTTTCAAGGGATATATAAAAAAAGGTTAACGTTCGTAATATTTAGTCACCAATTCTCTTAAAACATTTTTTGCTTTAGATAATTGAGATTTTGAAGTTCCTTCGCTTATAGAAAGCATTTTAGCTATTTCATTGTGTTTATATCCTTCTATCGTATATAAATTAAAAATGGTTCTGGCACCTGTAGGTAACATATTAATCAGCATAGATAAATCTGCTGTTTTTGAGATTTCTGCGGCATTGTTATAACTTCCTACAAGGTAAACTGCCTCCTGAAAATCCATTGGGGAAATACGGTTGGTTTTTCTAAAATGATCTATGGCTGTATTTACAATAATTCTTCTAATCCAACCTTGTAAACTCCAAGAAGTATCGTATTGGTGAAACTTTTTAAATACTTTAAAAAAGCCATCATGCAAAATATCTTGAGCCAAATCTCTGTCTTTGGTATAGGTTAAACAAACGCCCAGCATTTTAGCAGCATATAAATTATATAATGCTTCTTGATGCTTTCTGCTGTTTTCGTAACAACCTTCTATTATCTCATCTAGTTCCAAAGTAAATTATTGCTTGGTGTTATAACAATTAATCAGACGATTAACTATAGCAAATGGTTGTTTTGAGGTTTACAGATTTTATCCTGCCCAACCTTCTCTATCCAAACTTCTGTATTGAATTGCCTCTGCAAGGTGTTCACTTTTTATATTTTCAGATCCCTCTAAGTCGGCAATGGTTCGGGCAACTTTTAAAATTCTATCGTATGCTCGAGCAGATAATCCTAACTTATCCATAGCATTTTTAAGTAAATCTTTACCTACGCTATCAATTTCGCAAATTTCTTTAATGGTTTTGCTGGATATTTGTGCATTAGCATAAACACTCTCTTTGTCTTTATAGCGTTCAGACTGGATTTCTCTCGCTTTAATTACTCTATTTCTGATAACCTCACTCGACTCACCAATAGCAGTAGTGCTAAGTTCACTAAAACTTACCGGTGTAACTTCTACATGTAAATCAATTCTGTCTAATAATGGACCGGAAATTTTGCTGAGGTATTTCTGAACCACACCAGGAGAGCAAACACAATCTTTTTCAGGATGGTTGTAGTAACCACAAGGACAAGGATTCATTGAAGCTACTAACATAAAACTTGCAGGATAATCTACCGTGAATTTTGCCCTGGAAATAGATACTTTCCTGTCTTCAATTGGCTGACGAAGTACTTCTAAAACTGTTCGTTTAAATTCAGGCAATTCATCTAAAAATAATACACCATTATGAGCCAAAGAAATTTCTCCCGGCTGAGGAAATCCACCACCACCAACTAAAGCTACATCTGTTATTGTGTTACGCGTGGGAGTGTGACAACACCTTCAATTTTCCTAATAAGGTCATGACCAAAAATTAGCTTGTCTAGTGAGACACAGTAAAGATTTGATAATTAAAATTAGGAAATTAAAATACCAGTTAATACCTTTGATACCCTAGAATGAGTTACACACAATTCGATAAAGACGGCAATATAATTAGCCATAAGGATCTCCAAGATAAGAAGGTGTGGTGTAAAGACGGCGAAAAAATCGAAGAGGTCTTTGTGAAAAAGTATGGAGAACCGTTGAAGGTAATAATCAACCCTGAGAAAGTTCTTAATCCTTATGCCCCTGATTTAGTATGGAAAGAAAATACTCAGGCTGATCTAAAAACTCAGAATACACCATTTTTTAAGGCAGGCGAACTTTATAATATAGATCCTAGTTACGCAGTTGTATTCAATCGTAAAGATGCTGTTCGGTACTATAAAAAATATCCTGACATACAGATTTTCTTTTGGGTTGAATGGCATTCGATAAGATTTGAAATGGCCAATTTTAAAAAAAGTGTAGAATACATAAATGGAGTTTGGTCTATTCCTTTCTCTAGTTTAGTAGAAATACTTAAATCAGCTCCTCTGCACTCATATCAGCAAAGAGTTGGTGACAAAAAAGGAAATGCTCGGGACAGTTTTGTTTTAGATATTAGAAATGAATTATTCACTCAAGTCATTTAAAAATGGACAAAAAAACAAAAGAAACAATTAAAGCAAGGATTGCAGAATCCATTATAAAATATTTCGACGGAAAGGAAGTTAAAACTACACAAATCTTAGACGTTATATTTCCAGTAGAAAGGAGAGTTAGATCTCTTATTGGAGGTCTTGAAACAAGTCTTGGCACTACATTATGGGAACCAACGGCCAAAGAATTTGCTAAATCAAATGATTTTATAGTACTGAATGAAAAAGAGTTCGTCACTCCAGTATCGATGCCCCTAGAAATTTCTGCATTAATAACTAAATGGACTGCTGCCCGAAATAAAGCAGGAGCGAATATCTTGCTCAATCATTTTATCGATGATGTACGTAGCAATTCGATCGCCGCTGACTACAGTGATTTACCTAAAAAAAAACTAGATTCAGGAGAGGGGATAGATGTGTTAATTGAAAAAGATGGAAAGCAATACGCTTTTGATATTAAAACTGTTCAGATTAACGCAAAGAACGGCAAGTCATTTAGCAACACATTAATGCTTTGGTATGCCTCTAAACTTGTTTATGAACCCGAAGCTGAATTTCATGCGTCTATTGCATTTCCATTTAATCCTTATAAAAAAGATTGGTGGGAGAGAAATGGTGGGAGAGCTTACCCTTTAGTAAAAAATATCGATGCTTTAGTAGAAAATGAATTTTGGGATTTTTTAAGCGGAAAGCAAAATACTTTTGAAACTATCCAAGCCTTATTTAAAGAACTAGCTGACGAAAATTTCGGTGCCCAATTCAAAGATATTTTTTATCCTACGACGAAATAAATAAGATTTTATTACCAAACGTAAATAGATTACGATTACATTTACTAATTTTGTAACCATGTATAAGGTTGTATAAGGTTGTATAAGATGAGTAAAAAAAAATTTCGATAAAACAAGCAGCTTCTATTATTGGAGTTAATCCGGAAACATTAAGAAGATGGGACAATGAAGGTAAGCTCGTAGCCCATAGAAATCCTATTAATAATTATAGGTACTACAAAGGTGAACAAATAAATATGTTTGAAGAAATAGAGGAATTGGAGGATGTTGATCAGATGAAGATTAACTATGTTGAACCTTTGAAAGAATTCAAGGTGTTAGAATTATTTGCTGGCGCAGGTGGATTAGCTATTGGAATGGAACAGGCAGGATTGAAATGTCTTGCTTTAAACGAATATGATAAATCAGCATGTAACACATTAAGGAAAAATAGACCAAACTGGAATATACTTGAGGGTGACGTTAAGGAATTTTCTTTTGAGGAGTTTAAAGGTAAAGCAGATGTTGTAACAGGAGGCTTCCCTTGTCAGTCTTTCAGTTATGCAGGCAAGAGATTGGGTCTAGATGATGCGCGGGGCACATTATTTTATGAGTTTGCAAGAGCCGTTAATGAGGTTAAACCAGCAATTTGTATAGGAGAAAATGTGAAAGGTCTTTTTTCTCATGACGAGGGAAGAACTCTTCAGGGTATGATTTCTATTCTTGACGAAATTGGTTATGAAGTGGTTCATCCTGTACAAGTATTAAAGGCAATTAATTATAATGTCCCACAAAAACGCGAACGTTTAATACTGGTTGGAATACGGAAAGATATTCAGGTAAAGTATAAATACCCAAAGCCTAATAATATACTATTCACTTTGAAGGATGCGTTAGAAAAAGGACCATTGTTTGATAGAAAAGTCCCTAAATCCGAAGGGACGACCTACCCTGAACATAAGAAGAAAATACTGGATCTTGTTCCTCCCGGTGGATATTGGAGAGACCTTCCTGTTGACATGCAAAAAGAGTATATGCAAAAGAGCTTTTTTCTTGGTGGTGGTAAAACAGGAATGGCTAGGAGAATAAGTTGGGATGAACCATCTCTAACATTAACCTGTAGTCCTGCTCAAAAACAAACTGAAAGATGCCATCCTGATGAAACACGCCCATTTACAGTTCGTGAATATGCTCGTATACAAACCTTTCCTGACAGTTGGGAATTCGTAGGGAGTACAACAAATCAATATAAGCAAATCGGTAATGCGGTGCCTGTTAACTTAGCAAAAGAAGTCGGCTATTCACTTATAGATTTTTTAAATAGGCACTATTTAAGCGAATCAAATCCGAGGTAATAACTAAAATTATCAAAGGCTATCTGGTCAACTATAGTATTTGATAATCTCTGTGCTTCATTTTTAATTTCCTTATATGCCGAGGGTGCCACTTCCTCGCTAGTCTGATCTATTACTTCAAGAAAGTCTGTTATTGCAGTTGGTAATATTTTGTATAAATTATATAGTGATTTCTTCTCACCTGAAAGTAAGGCATAAAACTTATCTCCACTAATCTTTCTCACACGTGGATGCCTGTAATCTTTGCCGTTTAAACTCCCACCCCAAGTTTCATTAAAACTTTTTGTTGACCAAATTTGCACTTGGTAACATGTTGATGTTGGGTAGGTCTCGGCAAATTTCTCAAGCTTCTGAAAAACCGATTCAGCAGCACTGCTGTTCATTGTGTTATGCTTATTTTTCAACTCAGCAAATAAGGTGTTGTCTGTTGCCTTTATATCATATCCACTGTGACTACCCATTTCATAACCTTCTATGCCTCCGAGTATTTCTTCGTGAAAAGTTCCGATAGCGTTGTTCACAGATTTATCTATTTGACGGGCAATCTCACCCTTGATAATACTTTCCTCATCAAGTCCGTTAAAAGACTTGTCAAACTGAAATTTAATAGGATCTATCTTATTGCTATAAAATTTTTTAGTAGTAATTGAAGCCTGTGCTTTTTTATACGAGTTGTATAAGTTCTCAATACATTTTAATAAATGCTCATCAGAAATGTACGTTAAATATTTGTTTGCCATTTGGCAAAAGTACGTACAGAGCCCTTGAAATCCAAATTCATGCGAATATCTTTTAGATAAATTCTTGATTCTGCTGATATTTTGAGTCATACGACTTTTTTGTGAAAAAAGAAAGGTGATTGAATGAACACAAATCCAACCAGAGATATATAAAAATAAAAGGCAATGGATAGAGCACACTTTACAACGTAAGGAACCAGGTGTTATTACGAGTAGGGTAATTTCATAAATTTTAGGCTCAATTCCTACTAGGAAATTTGTATATAAGTCTTTATACTTTTTTCTAAACACCATTAAATATAGGGGTGCATGGATTTTAGTGCATCTGTTTAAACCAAGTATTTAACTTTTGAATAAGACAATTAATCTTTCTTAGCCATTTTTTCTCTAGCCATTTTCCCAATTTCATCTTTCTGTCTAGAAATTAGAGTTGGACTTTCAGTTATTATTTTAACATCTTCTACCCAGAAATCTTTATCATCAGTAACAATAATGAAATCATTTTTTTTGGCTAAAGTAACGTAGTAAAAATCGTTAAAATCTAAGCCAGATGGAGGGTTAGATAAGACATGTTTATACTTTATGGTTGTTCCAAACCCATCATTTATTAGCTTAACTGTTGATGAGTGTATTTTAATATCATCGCAAAGTAATGTGTAGGCAATTCTATATTCATCACTTTGTCTAAATTTATTTTTGAAATAATCAGAAGTGATTGTGTCATTATTTTTCTTTGCGAATTTTTTCATAGAAACCTCTCTTAAAATTCTATTCAAAACTTCTGAGACTAATAGTGAAGGGAGTACGATTGATGCTTTGTTGTTTTTTAAAATTTCTTGAAACAACTTTTGGTATCGCTGATGTCTTGGGTTTTTCTTATTTCTTGATGTTAGAATATCAATCCATATATTAGAATCAAGTAAATAAGTATTCCCGTCTAAAACATTATGATGTTGGACTGATGAAACACTATAAGCCATGAAGTGAAATTTTAAAGAGCCATCTTAGCCGCATCAACTAAGTCGTCATACTCATCACCCATTAAGGCGTTTTCAATAACATCGATAACTTTTGATGAGAAGAGTGGTTTGTCTTTTGGATAAACAAATTGAATTGAATTAATTTGTTTAGGATTAATTACAGCAAGACATCCAAAAGATTCGTTTAAGAATAAAGTGGAAAGATGCTCAATGTTTTCAAATGAAACTATTAAATCATCAAGATTAGATTTTTTTAAAACTTCTAGAAGTTTTTCTCCATCCTCTGAGTTTACAGCGAAACTTGATTGGATAATATCGTTTACAGATATTTTCATTTTTCTAAATTAAGGTTAATATTTTAATAATCAAAATTTAATCCTAAAAAATTGAGGGCAAAAGTAAGTTAATTACATGAGAAATGCAAATTTATTATTGAGCCAGTATAGGGCGTTTTAAAATGATATTTTTTTAGTAACGTATTCTCTAATTCTAAACTCCAATAAGTGTCACCAGTGATTATCTGAAGGTCTCCTTTTTCCTTTTTAAAATAAGAATATAAGTCATTCAAACCTAAACCACCTGGTTTCTTAACTTTTGTAGTATTGCCTTTTTTTAATGACCATATTATTGCATCAAAATTGTTATCAATTTTACCTTTTGTTTTGGACATTATTGCTGGTAGAAAACCAACGCCTAAGTCAACTATAGAGAAAATTATCTTTTCTCTTTTAGGGTAATATTGTCCACATACAAATAAAGGGTAGTCAGTTTGAGCATGTATGTCAATATTATTAAACACTTCTATTAAAGAACTAACAATTTCATCTTTTGTGGCCTCATTAATATTAGGCATACCTCTATGTTCTAGTAAATCTTCTGAAACGTATTTAATGAATCCGTCCTTATCTTTAGATGAGAAACTAGTTAGTATGATAGAAGACTTTCTATCATCAACAACTTCGTCTCCATTAGTAATGAACCCATTACGAAAGAGTATGTTGAATTTGTCATTAATATAATTTAAATCTGCTGAAAAATTTAATTTGTTTTCATGGTGTAATTTATACAACATACTTTGAAGCAATGCACACAAGTTTGCATCAATCCAATTTAAATGATAGAAGTCTAAATATATTGTAGTATTAGTGTATTCAGAAGCTTGATGGTAAAAATCAAATAGTCTTTTAACCCCAGAAAAATCTGTGTATAAATCACCTTGTAAGCTTAATACTGGTCGATTTTCCATTTAGGATGATAATGATATTAAGATATATTTTTTCTTTAAGCTAAATTAGGTATTAATTATATTTTAATAGTAATTATTTCTTCTAATCTGGTGGTGTATCTTGGAGAAAGCTTCTTGGAAAAGGTAAAACTATATTTACTGATTGTAAATAGTATGAATAATTTCATAATTTTGCAGTATGGCAGAATTTTCTAAAGAGTATATCGAACAACAAGAGTGGGATATGACACCAGATTTTAGTATACACCTAGAATTTAAGAAATTAAAAGAAGGTGGGATGAAACCTATAATATGTGAAGGATTTGGTTTTACTGCCATCATAAAAGAAGATAACACATGTAAGCTGCTATACAGTTCAGGAGAGGTAAAAACTTACGATCAATTACTAAAAGCAAAAGCTTAATATTACCTTTAATAATCGTCAAACATCCCTATAAACACAAATAGGAGCAGTTTTCGTCTTGTTTGAGGATCCCGAACTTGGGAATAAGCTATTTCTATATGGTAGCCATTTCCGGTGCGATACGGAGCTCTTATCACGACCGAAACCTCTAACTGACACTTTTCAAACCGTAATCTGAGTCCGCACTATACACCAATTCAACAGTTAAACCAGGTTTAGTTTTTCCAGTTTCGATAATAGCTTTTCTTGATTTTGGTGAAACAGGCACCACTTTAGAAGTTTTATACCGAATACCATTAAAGTTAAACTCAATATTTACTATGTGGAATTGAAAGTCAGGCACCCAATGAATAGTAATATTTTCAATAATTTCATACAAAATATCTTGCTTTTCTTTCTCCTCCAACTTCAATAATTGATCTTGGATTTGCTCCATATCACTAATAGTTTCCACTATTCTGTTTTCAATTGTTGTTAAGTTATCTACTTCTTTACTTATTCGGCTTAACTCCTCCTTATTATTTTGAATTTCTAAATTTATTTCCGCTTCCCTATTATCATAAACCATCATACCAATTCGCTCTGTTTCAAAAAGTAGAAGTAGGTTTTTCTTCCTTTTTTCCAGTTGAGAAGTTTCCCGCTTAAGCGATGCGAGCATCTTTCTTAAATCTTCAATTTTCTCTGTATCATCAGTTCCTTTTAGATTTTCCAATAGATGCTTCAAACATTCAGAAGTACCAATAACCTGTTGCCATACCACAGTATTTAGCAATGGAATATTAATGGAACGCAAGCCACAGCTATCGATTCGTTTAGATGAACACAAGTAATAGTATTCAGGATTTTTAGCATTTGGTTTAATTCGACCATATAAATTTCTGCCACAGCATCCGCATCTAAGTAACCCCTTCAATAAGTAAAAATGCTTTCTAGTGGTAGAAGAATGATTCTTATTTTTCTTGTGTTGCATTTGAAGTTGATCCCAAGTTTCAGCATCAATTATAGCTGGAGCATAAATGGTTTGACCTTTATACTGTCTTTCGCCTTTATATATGGGGTTAATTATGATACTTCTAATTGTGTTTGGAGCCCATTTAATATCTTCAGGAGCTACATGACGAGCAGTATATCTTTTGTTGTTTTTCGGTAATTGAATACCATTTTTTAGCACTTTACTGCCTCTAGTAGGGATGTTCAATCGGTTTAATTCCTTACAAATAGAGTTGGTACCTTTCCCTTTCAAGGTTTGCTCAACTATCATTAGGTAAACTTTTTCTTCCTCAGGATCAATTTCTAAAATTCCATCATTTCCCTTGCGAAATCCAATAGGGACTAATGCGCCTATCCACCTGCCTTTACGCACTGATGCTGCTAAAGAGTGCTTAATTTTACGAATTCTTTTTCTGTTCTCATGCTCAGCAAATACTGACTGTATGATGGTATGGAAGCGTTGATCAGGGTCGTCAAAATCTAGTTTGTTTGATAAAGTGTGTATCGTAATATTATGCTCTAAAAATATCGTTTCTATTGACAGGACTAAGCGTAGTGACCTGCTCAGGCGATCTATATCGGCAACAAAAATATCAGTTACTTCACCAGACTTACATTCCTCAAGTAGTTGTGTTAGCTTAGGTCTGTTCAAAGTGTCTTCATAATTAGCACTCTTTCCTTCTTCCCGGTAGATTTTATATTTATATCCAAGCCGTTTGGCCATATCTTTTCCATGTTTTTCTTGTACATCAAGTGAATGACCAGAAATTTGCTCCTGGCTGCTCACACGTACATAACAATGAAGTGTCTTTTGTTGTTTATTTTTTATTTGCATAATGGTTAATTTAAGTTCGTAATTAGTTGTTTTTGCTCAAATGGAATTTTTTAATCTTCAAAATTTACTAACGATTTTTTGTTCAATTTAATGGTTCGATAATATTGTCGCAACCTTTTAGGGCTACTTTATCAAGCATAGGAGGTCTTATTTTACATTCCTGAAAAGCTTCATTAAATATTTGGTCAAATTTGTCCAAATCCTGTTTTCTAAAAATAAAAGCGTCATGTATTAAAGCAACAGGAATCCCATCATCACTTAATCGTTTAGCAATTTTGTTTATAACAAAAATTACCTCTAGTAAAGTGGCAATGAGATTAGTGGTAATGTACATTTTCCCTTTTCCTTTTTTCCTTTTGGAAATCTCATAAACAAAAGGTAAAGTTTGTTTTTGGGTTCGTTTTAGGTCGACTAATAATTTATACACGGAAGGGTAAATGGACATAAATAAATTTCTAAACCTTAGCCTTTCTTCTTTAACAGCCTGAATTTTATGCTGATTGCTGGCTGAACAATAGAAGATGTGCTGAAACAAAGCTTGTTTCACTTCAGGTTTACTTAAACCTGAGACATTCATTATCCTCTTGTAGAAATTATCACTTAAGCAATCCTCCAAAAACAAACGAATATCATAATGATAAGCATATTTTTTAATTTTGTGAGCAATTGGGTAGAACTGTGGAATTAGTGATAATAATTCATTATAATGGACAAAAAGTGATGCCAAGAAATATGGTTGTGAACCTTTAATGTCAGCTATTATTAACTCAGAAGATTCATTTTTTAGACGTAAGTAAGGTCTCAATTCTTTAGGCAACGAAGATAATTCTGAATAAATACGTCCAGCAAAATCATCTCTACTGATGTGCCTGTTTAACCCATCATTAAACTGTTGTTGTATTCCCCATAAGTAATAAAATTTATCTGGATTATGTTTCTGTAACTCTTCTGGAGATACATCAATAATAAGTTGATCCATAAATTTTAGATTTCCTGAAAACCATGGTATCTGAGCTAAAAATATACTTCTTTGGTTTTTATAATCTTTCTCATAATATTCTTTTACTTTACTAATGATAAAGGGATGACGAATCTGTTCTTGACGATAACGTTGTTGTTCAGGATTTGTGATTTTTGAACCAAATTTTACCCGGTATAACATGCTTAATTTACCGGGGTAATAGTTTTTACCCCCTCTATCATTTTTTTTATACTCAATAATATTATGGTCGATTAAAATTTTAATGATCTCCGAATAATTATGCACTAAGCTTTTTAGATTTTCAGCTAAAATAGGTACCCAACCACTACTTCTTTCGATTTGTGGTGCGAAGTTTTTATGTGCTTTCATCATGCGCCAGGTGAAAAATAAATGCTGTAAAATAACAAGTGCTTTGTCCTTTTCTCGGCTATTTTTAAATATAGTTTCAAGTGCAGGTGCATCTATTGGAACCATTGCTATTAGTGTGTCTTTTTTCATAATAGTTGGTATAAAACTCGCGGCATTATGGTACAGAAGGGGGGATAGTTTTCTTTTTTTTTAAGTAAAATCCTAAAAGGATTCCTTCACCTATTCTCACAAACCAAACTAAAGATTTCACAAAACTGAATTTAATATTCATTAAAACCCTAAGTAAGGAACGTTTAACCATCTACAGCCTATAAGTTAATTCATAAAATATAATTTAATAGTGTTTTCGTCAACCGTATCACGTCCTAATGGTGCTTTTAGTATTACCACATAGAATAGTTCGTTCAGGCGTGATACGGATGACGATTTCACTTTTAGTAAGTTGGATTAAAAATTCTGTATTGTGGAGCTATCCAAGGAATTCTAATGAGCCGAAAAAGATCTTCTTCTTCCAATACATTTATTTGCTCATTACCTTTCATTAAATAACCTCTTTCGGACTTGTATCCCTGCTTTGCCCAACCTTTACCTAGTACATTATGGCTGTATTCAGCACTTCCAGTTCTTGTTGCGAACTTTAAACCCCAATTTTCAGGCGTAGCAAAAAATAAATCTAATTTAATACCTTCAGGTAATACACGCTGGGTGTATTTTACTTTACCATATATCATTTCACCTTTGACTTTCTCCCATTTGTTGACCACAGTTGCTAATCCACTTTCCAATAGTCCACGTTCGAAAGGTTTAGCAATGCAAACAATTTCGATGTCTTTAACTTCTGGTTTTCTGCGTCTTATGCTACCGGCAATTTCAGCACGGAAACAATGCGGACTGATTAATTCTAGTGTTCTTTCTGCGATTGGTAATGCTTGTTCTAATTTCATAGTAGTTAGTTTTTATTAATTTATAAGTTAGTTTAAAACCAACACCACATTTAAAATATGGTGCTGGGTAATAGTTAATAGGTTATGCTGCATCTGGAATGTCCAAATCAAGGTTCTGAACCCAGTTAAGGCTAAGCGGAACCGTTTCAGCTGTGATGGCTTCCAATTCCTCTTTGGTACAAGTTTCAACACCAGCTTCTTGTAAAATGGTGTATAACATTTTAAAAATAGCTTCTGCAAAAGGAGGCATGATAGAGTTGCCAGCTCTTTGGTAAACTTGGTTTCTGGAACCTTCATATTTCCAATCTGCTGGAAAACCACACAACTTTAGAACATCTTCGATCGTCAACTGGATGATTTCTCCCTTCACTACTTTTTTAATGCTTTCTGTTTTTGTAACAGTAGGTGATGGGCGAGAGGCATCTCTAAAATTTTTATCCCAATAACCAAATGTTAGGCCTTCAACTTCTGGCAAAACATCATGTATAGTAAGTTTAAATGCTGCTTCTTTAGGAACAAAAGGATTTACACCTAATGATTTTTTTACTCCAATAAGTAGGTAGCGTTTTCTATGTTGTGGAACACCATAATCATTTGCGTCAAGGTCAATTTCTAAAACATTATAGTCGTCTAGCCATTGGTTAATTTCATTCACCAGCATTGCCTTTAATGTTTTCATTTTTCCTTGGTTAATTCCTGGAACATTTTCAAACACAAATGCAGTTGGGTTTAACTGAGAAATAAACCAAGGCTCATTTAACATGAGTTGGTTTAACGGATTATAGGGATCAAATTTTCCAGCTTTTGATGCACCTTGACATGGTGCAGAAGTCATATAAACAAATCCTTTTCCTGCTGGAACTTTAGCTAGGTTTAACGTTTGTTCAGCCGACATTAATGAAACATCAGCTTCAAAAATGGGGTGGTTAGGAAAATTCCTTCGGAAGCATTTAATAGCGTGCTTATTGTTGTCAGCAGCAAATAATGAGTAGAACCCGGCTCTATGAGCTCCTAAATCTCCACCTCCCCAACCGCTGTAGCGGCTGAGGAGTGGGTATAATCCTAATGGTAAATTTGGTTTTTTCATGGTTAGTTACGGTTTTGGTTAGTAATTAAATTTCTTTTTGCTTCAATTTCAGCCATAAATTTGGCTCTAGTTGGGCATTCAGGGCATAGCACAGAAATATCAAATCCTTCAGGAATTTCTGGTTTGGTAAATTCAGGACATTTTTTTGCTTTTTTTGGGGTAGTAATCTTGTTGATTGAAACACCTTTATCCAGTTGTTTAGCCACTATCTCAACATCATCCCTCTTGGCAAGCTTAGCCATCTCCTTAACATAGGTTTTACTTTTACCCATTACTTCAGACATTAAATCATCTGTAGTAGGCACATCTTTACCTGTTGCTTTAATTACCTTACGAGCTTCTTTAACGGCTGCTTTAGTCTCTTCAAAAGCAGGTAATTTAACAGAATAAGGAATTTCAGGAGCAAGTAAACTAAGTGATAGCCTAATTTCCTTTGCTTTTTCAGAACTGCATACAACACGAATTACTGTAATTGTTGAGTGTCCTAATTCCAACATTACTTCCGGTAAAGCTTCATTATTGAGCACTTCTAGCCCTTCTTTCGATTCCCAAACAGTAACAGGAATAAGTTGGTTGTGGGCTTTTAGTTGCTCACGATAAAGGACTTTTAATCCTTCTTTAACAGGTTGATGGAACCTTTCACGATCTATTGGGTATAACAGATCTGTGATTTGCACATCAATTAATTCAGCATTATATGCTTTTAGTAACGATAGCGTATTGTCCCCCAGCTCGTTTTCTGGATTACCTAACTCTTGGAGTTGGGCAGAAAGGACGGAATTATTCCCAATCATAAAATGTGTATCAGGAAATCCCGTTTTGTTTCATTCTGACCAAAAAACAATGACACTTTTATACTAGGAATCATTGATTTGTTCAATGAAGTTGGGAGCTGTAGCGTTTAAAAATAATTTGAATATTTTTTGGACAAATCCGACCAAAAACAAATGACCACCAGAAATTATCGGGTTTAGATAATAATAATTGTGGCAATAGGTGTATTTATTACTTAATGTGTTTTAAATTTTTGTGTACCTTATTATGCTAAACAATTTCACTTTTTAAAAATATTTTAGACTAAACTCACCTAAAAAAAGCTTTTTACAATAGAATAATAAAAAAATTAGAATATTGACCCTAAAATAGATATGGATTTTGTGTTATTTTTTTATACATGAAAAAAAATATCTACACTCGTAAAAAAAGCTATGGTACAGGTTAAAAACAATAAATTATCTATCACCATTGAATGTGGGGATACAACCAATATGTTAAAACAGTTACGAAGTGCTCTTACTGTTGTTATTACAGTACTCGTTACTTCTGATGAATTCTATAATAATGTGGAGTTGCCCAAAGCTCTAGCTAGTTTAATTACTCTGCAAGGAGAATTGGTAACTGATGTTGGTGAAACTAGTTAATTTTCTTTAGTTTAAATGTAAATAGAGTAGATACCTCAATTTCCAATCCTCTACTGATTGAAAATACACTTGACAAAGTAGCATTTATTTCACCTCGTTCCATTCTGCCGATTTGACTTAGGGCTAATCCACTAACATCAGCAAGGTCCTCTTGACTCATGTTCTTTTGCTTACGTACTTCACGAATTCGTTGACCCAACATTTCTAAACCTTCTTCATCCATACGTCTTTTGGTTCCTTTTCCTGATGTGTTTTTTGATGGGACTTTCATATTACAAAAAGAGCGTATATGAATGACTTCTGTTAGAGCGTATAAAGAACATTTATTTAAAAAAATAGAGCGTATATGGTTTATTTTTTTTTATATTTGTAATATTAATAACTAAAATATTAAGACATGGGAATATTTAAAAAAGTAGTTAAACTAGCAACTGGTGGTGAACAAGTATGTAAATATTGTGGACAGAAGAAATCATTAATGTCGTCAGATGTATGTAGATCAGGAGAAAGGCAACTCAAAAAACATGTTTGGGTGAAAGCCTAAATTAATTCAAATGACATTTTTCATTAAACATGCTAGCTTCCTTAAGTGGACTTCTCTAACTATAGGTATAATCTGTTTCATTCTTAGAATTGCTCAGGGTGAGTTAAATGAAAATCATGCTATAAGAAATTTAACTGGTGAAATAATAATGGATGGATCTTCGCTTGGGTATCTATTAACAGGAATCACCATAATTGCTTTAGCGTCATTTATACTATTTAATATACTGTCAAAAAATAAAAAATAAGCTTATGAAATCTTTAACTTTCATTTTAACTTTGTTAACGATTGGCTTATGCCAAGCGCAATCCAACTTTGAAAAATTATTACCATCTCTGGTAAACAACAATTATGATGTTGAACAGACAAGTGATGGTGGATATGTTCTTGGAGGAGCTGTTTTAACAAAAACAAATACTGTTGGTGACACCTTATGGACAAGGCGGCATTTCCCCGTAGGCCAAACTAGTCTCATTTCAGGAATAACGCAAACCACTGATGGGGGTTATGCTTATGTGGTTTCGACTAAACCCAGTAGCATTTGGCAGATTACTATGGTAAAAACAAACAGCACAGGTGATACCGTTTTCACAAAAAAATATGGTGGTGCTTTAGAAAGTTATGGTGGGGACATCATCCAAACTACTGATGGTGGTTACTTGGTTACAGGAGTTTTACTTTTAACTTCTACTGATTATAGAATATACGTAGTAAAAACTGACGTGTCAGGAAATGAAGTTTGGTCCTATACACATCCCATGACATCTCAAACCTATTCTAACTCTGTTGTTGAGATTCCTGGAAACAAATATGTTGTTGCTGGACAATCTAATAATGATGCTACTTTAATTAAGTTAGACAATACTGGGGTACCAGTTTGGACAAAAACGCATGGAGATCTCGCACTTGTCGAATTGGCAAGGGGTTTAAGTAGCACCAGTTCTGGTGGTTTTGTTTACACAGGTTGGCAATATGATTATACAAATTCTACCGGTTCATCTTATTTGGTTAAAACAGATGTGGATGGCGATACATTATGGACAAGGAATGAAACACAATCTTGGGGCGGTAACCTAGAAGGATATGGATTTGATACGAAGGAGTTGAGTAACGGTGATATTATGATGACTGGTTCTGTGGGTATTTCTGTAATTAATAATCAGATCCAGTATGGTAGTTTATTCATTACCTACTTTAATGGAAGTGGAATGAAGTTGACTTCTCAGTCCTCTTGTACTAATACCAATACAGGAACAGCAATAGCACCCACAAGTGATGGAGGCTATGTTTTATGTGGTGGTCTTGGCGGCACAAGTACAGCTCTTTTAATTAAGTTAGATGCTAATTTATGTGTGTACGCAACAGATACTATTACATTGATGAATACTGGAAGCCCTAATTTGTTTTGTGCTAATTCAGGTTTTTCATTACAAGTACCAACCAACTCTTGTAATCAAGTGCTTTGGGATAATGGATCTACCAATGATATGACATCATATAACCCACCCAATAATAACCCTGGATCGTATTATGTTACCCTTACCAATAATTTTGGATGTTCTATAAATGATACCATTGTACTGGATACCTTCATTACTACTATACCTGTTATTACTTCTACAACTGGTGATACTGCATTTTGTCAAGGGGACAGTTTGATTTTGTATACTGGTAATTGGAATTCTTATTTGTGGCTTCCTGGTGCTGCTAGTAATGACACCATTATTGTGTACACTGGTGGAAACTATACTGTACAGGTCACCGATGCTAATAGTTGTTCGACCGTATCAGCTCCATTTGTTGTAACAGTTAACCCTTTACCAACACCTAATATTTCATTACAACCCAACAATGATCTAGTATCGAGTGCTGTAACTGGAAACCAATGGTACTTAAATGGAGTTTTAATACCTGGTGCAACTAATCAAATTTATACACCAACTGTAAACGGTACTTATACTGTTGAAGTAATAGATGCTAACGGATGTGTTGGGATTTCTCCTCCTTATGTGTTAACTACTGTTGGTATTAATGAACACCTGTCACCATCAGATGTTTTCTCATACACCAATGGAAGGTTAACTGTCCATAAAGGTGTATGGCAGTTGTATGATATGACTGGTAGAGTGATGTTAAATGGTGATGCTGGTACTTATACTATTCCTGTTGGCATTTACATCTTACATACTGAAATAGGTGCAAATAGGATTGCTCATATTAAGTAATCTACTTTCTTTTATTGGCGGATCTTATTACAGAAGATTATAAGAAATTTGAAAATTAATTGGAATAGTTGTAAACCACATCCCGGATTACATCAATCAGCATCCCCTGATGCATTTCAGCTAATTCTAGAGCTTCTATTTCTATATTATGCATGTTTGTTTGGATGGTTCGGTCTGGCATTTTTAGAAGAATTATATCAAATTCTGATAGATAATCAAATTCATAAGTGTTGCCGCAAATTACAATTGGCTGAGTGTTAAAAACAATTGGAGGCACTAATTCTTTAGATGGAGGTTCTTTTGTTTCTAATTTCAGCACATTCCCAACTATTATATTACTGATAGTGGTTAACAGTTGACCATGATCCGTATATTGCAAGGCTGGAAAATCAGTTGTTATAGCATCTCTTTTACTGATTATTGTCATTCCAGGAATGTTGAGGCTAAGGTCATTGGTTTTAGGATTAAAGACTCCAGTATAGATTTTTCCTTCCGTTTTGAAAGAAAATGGTTTAGTAACATCTTGAGGTTGTGATTTGTTTTTATTCCATTCGAGTGCCTTACGAATCCATTCTACCAACCCACAATCGATTGTCTCAAACCATTCAGGTGGTGACTTTATAAATTCAAATGATTCATTGTAAGCTAATTGATTTGGAGTTTGTAGTTCAAATAATTTATCCTCATAATTTATTCTGAGAATATAATTTTCCAAAATAAAGATAAATTCATTAGTGTTTTTATCAAAATCAATAGGTGTAATAAGATCAGGAACTATCATAAGTCTTTTTTTATTTTATATATCATCAAAATTCAATTTAAGACGGTAATAGGAGTTTTTCCGTTAGTAACTATTTCAGTATTACGGTTGATTTCTCATTTTTTTCCAGCATACTCGCAAATAAAACGAAAGCGATGCAAATATCAGAAGTTAGAAAAATCATTTATAATGAGCTTAAGAAGAAAAAATCGATAACAGCTCAAATTCTAAATTACACACCCTTTAATATTCCATTTATTCAAAGTTATGGCGTCTTAGCACATTTAGTTGAGTTGGGAGCAGTTGAAAAAAATGATAGGATATATACATTAATAGATGAGAAAAAAACTTTAGGAATTTTTAATGATAAAGTTCCTGCTAAACTAAAGAAGGAAAGGGTTAATCTATTATTAAATAAATCAGGGCGTAACACGAACCAGTATGTGTTTGAGAAAGTGAAGCGTAGTAAGGGTAGAACTGTTCTTGCCGTTGTTCAGGCGTATGTATGTGATAACAAAAACGTGACTTATAAACAGTTACTTACGGTGTTTCCACAACAAATAATTAAACGTTTTGGTATTATAAATCTTCTTGATTTAGCTAAGGAGATTAGTCCAGATTCTAAACGACTTAGATATTTTTTTAAGGACGAGGATGTGATTAATTTGAAAAACCAAAGGGTTGTTGTTACAAACCAATGGACACATAGTGCCTTCTTAGAGTTTGTTATTCTTGCTAAAGAATTGGGTTATGTGATTACGCCTGAGTAACAACGTATGATGTATAGACGGTGCTATTTTACCGCTTATACATTTAGATTTTATTCTTCGTTGTATTTTTTAATACATTTTCGTGCTATTTCATCTACAATATTTGCCCATAGATTAGTATGTTCCTTATCTTCAAATGGATCGGGAAAGGATGTTCTTTCAATCTCTGTTTCTTTAGCATGAACCAATGAATTTCGATAAGCATATAATGACATACATACCTTATTAAACTCTGACCCATCAATCAATCCATTACTATTACAGAATTCTGACAATCTTCTTTTATTACTAGGAGTAAGAACTTCCTTTAATAAATTACTTAACTGTTGTTCTTCATTTTTTAAACTAATTGCTTTCAATATTTCTTCTTCTGAAATAGTTGTATCATACCTCATATCTACTATTTTCTTCTTAATGGCTCTGGAAATAAAAAACTCCAGTATTCTATAAAGCAACATAAATCGCTGTTCACCATGCTTACCCATAGCCTCATTGTAGAGATTTAATGGTTCAATACTAATGAAGTTCTTCCTCTTAAAATTTCTTTTCCTCGATGCTTTTTTAAATACATCTTCCACTTCATTTTCATATAAAATATCCAATGGATCATCATCTGACGAATCCAACCTCATTAGCGTGACGTGAAATCCAATAGGTTTCAAGTAATAAGAATTTAAGTAGTAAAGTGCTTTGCAAAATTCTTCCTTATAATCCAGACCATCGTTTAAGGAAAGCTTTATAGTTGCAAATCTATCAAAATCATAAAAACCGATATTATTGTCACTGTAAATAGGTTCTGTTAATAGAACCATCAAATTACTAATAGGACCGATTTCAAACTGGTTGTTACCAATCTTGAATTTTAAAGGCGTCGCTCTCCACTCATTACTTTCGTCCATGAAAGTATACTCATGATGTGATATAGTTATACAAATCTCAAAGTAGTTTTTGAATTTAATTCCATAAGAATCCAAGTATTTAAAGCTTGGTATTTTATCAGGTTTCTCGTACGAACATATTTTATCTAATTGACTTGTATGGATTTTTATAGGTTCGTTAATTAGATTAACATTTACAAACAGACATTTATTTTCATAGCGAGATGACACTTTTGAATTATCTCTAATCATTTGTAAAAAATGATCAATATTACTGTCGGCGTATTCATTTATTAATTCATCCATTTTAAAAGTAAGTTACCTATTTTGTCTATTTAAATATATTGATTACGGAAAACTTACAACCAACCAAAATACTTTCTTGCCACATTTGCATTGGCATTCACAGGCGTATCAACTGAATTACCTATCTTTTCAAATTCAATAGATGGATATGTGAGTGTAGCAGGTTCTACATCACTCCCCATGTAGATAATATGGGATACATTATGTTCTGTCATTAACAGATCAACATATTCTTTAGCTTCAGGGCAACCATAAGCACTACCAAACCTTAGTGTGAGTAATACATTTGTTTCATCACAACTGTTCACGTCTTTAAGCACTTGTTTTGGTTTATCTCCAACTTCTTGTCTTGATCTAACCCAAATAGCAAATAGAATGTCTTCAAAGTCATCTTCATTTCCAACTCTGATTAATCTGCTGGCACCTCTATAAATCCCTGTTAACGCTCTTACAAGACTTGATTTACCACAAGAACCGTGACCGATAATTATGTGGATGTTCTTTTTCATAATCTACTAACTCCTCTACCAACTAATCCAACGCCTGCTGTTGCAAGCCCTATTTTTACAAGACCGTTATTTTTTGTAAATACTCCTAACAACGCCATCACAAATCCTAAGTAAGATACATTTTTTGAAACCCTATCAACTGTAAAGGATTCATGTTTGCCTGTGGTAATGTCACTTACGAAATGCTGACAATTATTCTTTAACCAATGATAAAACTCACCTTTATTGTATGCTGCAATCGCCCTATGAACAATACTTAAAGCATCATAACTTACCGGACGCGTATCATAAAACATACGTTCACCTTTTAAGAACTCACTTGATTTTACAATCTTAGCCTTTCCATTTTCATAGTGATTATGTACTATCCACTTATTCCCCCACATATCTTTTCCCAATACGATACCTGGATGTTTAATTCCGATTAGTGAATCAATTTTGTCTCGATAAACAATTTTACCACTATCAGGTGTAGCGTATAAAGGTGATACTTCACCAGTTGATGAGTTGGAAATTTGAAGGGCTGTTGTAATTATCATAATCAAAAAAATTAATGTTATTTGAGCTAAACGAAATATTTAATAGATCGGTTGCTTCCATTCATCACTAAAGTTTTCAACATCCATAACTTCTTATTCTCACCAGAATCTGTTAAATTCGAGTATTATAAATTTTATAGAAAATGACTGTTTTAGTGCTCAATATTAAACCTTATCCCTAAAATCAACAAAAACACTAGACTTCGGGGCTGTTCAAATCGGTATCAAAACGCTCTAGCCTTATCTATAGTAAATATTAGAACATGGAAAATAAAGTAAATGTATGTATCCTGGCTCGTGTTTCAACTAGACACCAGAGTGTAGGTTCTCAAGTAACATCACTTAAAAACTATTGTGGTGAACGGAATTATAATGTAGTGAAGACCATTACATCTGTAGTTAGTGGAAATACCTCCAACAAAAAAAGGGATGATTTAATTGAGCTCATGGAATTTATAAAAAATAATAATCAACCCATTTCAAAATTGTGTATAAGTGAGCTATCCCGCTTGGGTAGAAGACCAGCTGAAATCCGGGGTATACTTGATCAATTACATCAGCTTGGTATTTCTGTGGTATTTAAACAACTTGGTGTAGAATCTTTAGATGAAAATGGAAAAGAGACTCTAGTTACAAGACTTATTATTTCAATTTATAGTGAGCTAGCCAATTCCGAAAGGGAAATGTTATCAGAGCGTATTAAAGCAGGATTGGTTCATGCGAGAAAAACTAAAACATTGGGCAGGCCTGTTGGAACTTGTGAAGATGATAAAGCATTCCTTCAAAAATATAAAGGTGTAGTTAAAGACCTGAAAGATGGCGTAAGCATTAGGAAGTGCTGTAAGATACACCAAGTATCCCACACTACCATTGTAAAAATTAGAAAGTTGGCGGAAGTTGCTTAATCATCCTTATTCGTTGCCGATAGCATTGGATAGAATGGAACTTTTGGAAAACTTAATGCTACACTTTTCTTCCTCATTTGGTTTTTTAGGTGGTCTATTAACCTACCATCATAAAGCACTATTAATTCAGGATTACGAATAAAAGCATCTTCTATATAAAATTCTGCTACTCTCTCGGGATACTTCAATTTACAAAATCCAGTAGATTGTTGAACCGTCAAAACATATTGATCATTATTCATCGTCACTTTGATTTCTGTTCCTTCCGGTTTTTCCTTTACATATAGCCCCTCTACATCTTTCATTGTATCTTGGATGAATTCGTACACGCCCTTTTCTAAATTTTTATATAATGCTTCACGTTTTTGAAATTCGTTAAAGGAATCATAAATAGTTTCTCGTTTACCATTATTACCTGTTGGAATTTCTAACTTGAAATCACCCACTTCATTTAGAACTGTAAGTAGATAATCACCTTTTTCCGAGGCCAGGTATTTCTCTAGCTCAACTTCTTCGTGAAGATTGTAAGGATAGTTGTGAAAACGATGTAATCGATTAGTTTCTGGCATGATATTTTTTTATTTTATATATTTATAAATACCAGTATAAATAATTGATATTTAAAATATTCCGTCATAATGACAGTAAAAATTTATGCAGTATAGTTGGCATAATATATGATGGGAAGAAGTACACCTTATTTTGCACAAACTCATGAGTGAAACTGAATTTATTAAGCATTACATTGCTAATGCAAACCAAATGATGTGGTTTTTAGGAGCAGGTACATCAAGAACCGCAGGTATGCCAACAGCGACAGACATAATTTGGGATTTAAAACTAAAAATTTATTGTAGGGAAGAAAATCAGGATATAAAAATTCATGACATTAATAATGAAAATATAAAAAATAAAATTCAATCCTATATGGATAGCAAAGGTTATCCTTCATTATGGGATTCTGAAGAATATTCTTTTTATTTTGATCTGTATTTTGGCGCTGATTATTCAGCTCAACAAAAGTATTTATCTGAACAATTAAATAGTGATAAAATATCTCTAAACATTGGACATAGAGCTATAGCTGCTTTAGTCAAAATGAATAAAACTAAATTAATATTTACAACAAATTTTGATGAAGTTATAGAATCTGCATGTGCAAAAGTTGGAGAAATGACTTTACCCACTTTTAATTTAGAAGGATCTTATGCTGCTCTTGATGCTCTTAATTCTGAAATGTTTCCAATTTATGCAAAAATTCATGGGGATTTTAAATATCAAAAAGTAAAAAACTTAACAGAAGATTTGTTGTCTAATGATCAAAAAATTCAAAGTTGTTTTGTTTCAGCATCAAATCGATATGGAATTATAGTTACTGGTTATAGTGGGCGAGATAAGAATGTTATGTCAATGTTTGAACAGGCCATAGAACTACCTAACGCATTTCCTTTTGGTTTAATTTGGACAGTTACTAATTTGAAAAATGTACCCCCTGTTGTTACTGATTTTATTAGCAAAGCACAATCAAAAGGTATAAAAGCTTATATTATAGAAACAGGAACTTTTGATAATATGATGATGAAAATTTGGCGTCAGGTTCCAAATGTGAATGATAATCTTAATAAAAAAGTCAAAACATCTGTTGCTAAAGAAGTGAAGATTAAGTTACCTGAAAAAGGCAGTAAATATCCTGTGCTTAGAACTAATGCTTTATCTGTAACAATAATTCCTAATGAATGTGCTATCATAAATACAAAAAATCCCCTTTCCAGTGCTGAAATCAAAGAATTAGTGAGACAAAATAAATCAAGAGCAATAATATCACGTACTGAATTGGTTCTTGGTTGGGGAGAAGAAGAAGAAATAATAAAAGCTTTAGGAGAAGATATAATTGAATCTGTAACGACTCATGCTATTGAGAATCCTTATGATTTAGTTACAAATTCTACTCTTTATCATTCTTTCTATGAAAGAGCATTGTTAATAGCCCTTTGTGATGATAAACCATTAGAATTTAAGAATAATAGAGGGTTTTATTTAACGATGAAACATAATAATGTTGGAGATCCGCTATTTCAACCATTGAAACAAGCATTAGCTTATAATGGTACTCCGGGTGCTATTTCAGGAATTATCCCCAATTCAAATAAAATAGCTTGGTCGGAAGCTGTTAATGTTAAGTTGGAAAATAAGAATGGTAATCTTTATGTCATGCTTAAACCTACAATATGGATAGAGCCGAGTATTGAAAGGAGAAATTATAAAGAATTTGTAAAAAGTAAAATAAGGTATAGATATAATCCTAAAACTAATGAATTGTTGGATGCATGGATAAAAATATTATTTGGCTCAATAGGAAAAGGAGAAACTGAGATCACTTGTTTTAAAGGTTCTTCCTTTCCTGCAACATTTAAAATTAATACACGAACCGCCTACAGTAGAAAATAATGTCAGAACTATCATCGTACACAACTCTTGAAGAACCCAAACTATTATTTAATAGTGGGAAAACAGATACACACCCTTTAAGAGGGTTAATCTCTTATGGGCCTTATAGTGTTAATTTAGGATTTCCTAATCAAGTAAGGTTGGCACTCTTAGCCCCTTTTGGATTATCTAATAAATTAAAAACACTAGTTCAAGAATTACAAAATCAGCATCAACCAAAAGAAGCTAAAAATTATTTCCCAAAATACCCAGGATTTGAGAACCTTCTCAAAACACCACTTATTACTCCAGATGATAATTTAATTTTTGAATTGCCTGATGAATGCAAAAATATTGCAACAACTAATGATGGGGAAAAATTATTGAATTATATAATGCAATTAGTTGGACAGGCGGAAGTTTCGAGGCCGTTATTTGATGTTTTATTGTTATATCTACCTGATGAATGGAATTCATGTTTTGAATATGATGGATTTAATTTGAGAGATAAAATAAAAGCAAGGTTAGCCCTATTGAATATACCTGTTCAAATAATTAATGATAGAGCATTAACCCGAGATTGTAGAGCTAATGTAATGTGGGGTATGAGTGTTGCTATTTATGCTAAAGCAGGAGGGATACCATGGAAATTAGATGATTTGGATAAAGATGAGGCTTATATAGGGTTAAGTTATGCCATAAAAAAAATAGATAACAATAATGATTATACTACATGTTGTAGTCAAGTGTTTGATCCAGATGGTACAGGGTTTAAGTTTGTTGCTTATGATACTAAGGAATATTCTACAGATAGGAAGGGTAACCCATACTTAAGTTATCAGGAAATGCAAGCTGTATTATCACGTAGCTTGAAAATTTACCAAGATGGTCATAATGGAAGAGTGCCTAAGAAAATATTCATTCATAAAACCTCTCATTTTACAGAAGAAGAGATACAAGGAGCACATGATTCCTTTGGAGAGAATTCTGAGATAGAACTAATACAAATCATTCGTTCTGCAAGTTGGTTTGGAATTAAGGTTGATGCTCCTTCAGTACAAGAACAGAAAGGGAAACCAGCTCTATATCCACTGGAAAGAGGAGCCTATTTACCAATTAGTGAGAATGAATGTTTATTATGGACTCAGGGAAGTGTTGTTGGTGTTAATGTTGAAAAATCGTATCAATCTGTTTTTAAAGAAGCGGCATTAAAACCATTACCGGATCCCATTTTGATTAGAAGATTTTCAGGAGAAGGAGGATGGCATGCTACATGTTCAAGTATACTTGCGTTAACAAAAGTGGATTGGAATAATAATACCCTATATAAGACTTTACCAGTAACTATTGGGTATTCTCAAAATTTTGCGAATGTTGTTAAACAATCCAGAGAAATTGTAAATAATGTTTATGACTATAGATTTTTTATGTAATTTTAAATAGTAATTATCTTTTCTTAGAATTAATGGAAACCTTATATGAAGTAGCTATCATGCTTACTTTATTATTTTTAGGTTTAAATGGATTAGGTAATACCCACACTTTAGGCTTTGTTGATAGAATATCAAATACCATATAGATTTTATAATTTGGTAGTTCTTTCGCCTTTTCCAATTCATTCGCCGATAAGTAGAAATTAGCTGAACCTACCTTGGATGTTGTAGCTTTAACTTCTATATAAATTGGACTACCATTTTCCTCATAAGATTTAATATCATAACCAAGGTAATCATACTTAGCTTTCTTTACTTTTTTGGCCAAATTTGGCTTTTTTGATAACTTGTCTATTTCCATATCCAGTACAATCTTTTCTCCTCTGTCACCGTACTTCTTAAGTTTTCTAGCTTCCTTTTCATAATCAGGGTTTGATTTGGGTTTCGTCTTAGCTTTAGGTGGTACTGAATTAGGTTCTTCAATATTCATTTCAATCCATTCAGGTGTAAAGATTGTAGGAAAATCAGGTGTTCTATAATCATTTAACACTCCTTTGCGCTTATCAGATGTTTCATTCTCACGTGCTGGCCTTCCAAACGTTTCGTAGAGAAATGATGAGAATATATCTAATGACCAGTTTTTCATCTCGACATCATTATTCTTAAACTCAACCAAAGCGTCACGTTTAACTACTGCATCTGACCATATCAATTCTTCTGTATCTAAATTTAGTTTCATCAGGAAATATTCAAGATGCTCATCGGAGAATATATTTAGATACCTATCAGGGAAATAAGTTGACAATATCTTCCCCTTGAACATTGGCGAAAAACGATTGTCAATGATTGTTTTGATGTCTTCTTTCTTACCTGCCGTTATAAGTTCTTTAATGGATTGCTTTATCTGTTTGTAAGCTGCATCTTTTGTCGCACCAAATTTTTTAGAAAATCTATACTTATCGGTCTGGTCAGAACGAACCTTTCCATAATAAATCCCAAACTTAATGGATGTGGCACCTATTATCCTTCCTAGTCCATCTAGGTTTCTTTCAAGTGTATAACAAAAATTATATCCTCTTTTCGGTAAGTAATTACCTATTGCATAATGATTGAGAGGCATTTCATTTATTCGCTTTGGTGTGAAATACCTTACAAACGAATCTCGAACTTTATATAGGTTCTTTCGACTCTCTAGTAATTCCGGGATTTTAATTACAAATCGCGCTTGTGCCTCTCTAAGGTCATGTATATTCATAACTTAAAAATACATTATTTTTATAACTCAAAAATACATTATTTATCATATATTTAAGCATCTTAGATAAGAGTATCATGGAACTAATTTTATATCGAGGAATATCAGTCACAGAAAATGAGGCTGATGAAATAATTAATATTATTAAAACTGATGGAATACTTGAATCTCCTAATGCAAATTGGGATCCATTCATTATTAAAAATATTAAATCAAAGTTAGATGAATATCTTAATTTTCCTAAACTTTCAATAGATGACACCCGTCCCAAAACAAAGTGGGTGAAAACAAAAAAAGGTGGCTACCGACAACCTCTTGAAGGTGATAAGTGTATGTGCTTCGCTGATAAAGAAGGAGCGATGTATTACGCCACCATCCACAATCGAAATAAGACTAATACTGTTCCCTTACTTATAGAAGTTGTTGTTGATTCCGATAACGTTTTTATTGATGGAAGAGATTTATTGTATTCTGCTTTTGGCCTTTTAGAACCAAATAAGATGGAAAAATTTCAAAAGCAAAGAGATATGCTTCAATCAATTTATGGTTCACGAATAGACAAATACCTTCTGAAGCTTATTAATAATCCAAATTCAGATAGATTTGCAATATGCGATTTAGCCATCCAAGACGAGCAAATTATTTTAGACCATTACTCCAATGACTTATTAGTAAAAGCTCGACATGGTGTGAAATTTAGGTCATCATTTATGGTAGCTATTCCCATCAAACCAGAATTGATTAAAAATGTTGAACGAATTGATGGCAATTATTTAGTGGGTACTGCTGACATTACAATTCAAGAAATACTAATGAGATGATAAGCAAATAATATGGTAATTTCTGATAAGACCAGAAAGAATTTATACTAACCTCGTAACAGATGTAATATTTGTAAAATAAAATTATTCTTTCTCTCGTAATTTACCCATTAACCCCCAAGCTTCGGCAATGGAAGTAAAAGCACAGGGTGTTTTTCGCTCCCATTGTTTAGTATAACACATATTAGTTATTTCAATTGTTTTATCATTAGAACATATAGAAAGGAAACCGCAATAACCTTCATTTTCACCCCTTAATCGAGAAAAAAAGATTGTATGGGAGAGTAATTCTAACATTTCCAATGCGACTTCTTCTTCTTCTCCAGTTCCTTGTAATAATAGTTTACCATCTTTACACCTTATTGTAGGAGTTCCATAGTGGGCTTTCAATTCTCTAAGCTTTTCTATTGATGAAAGGTTGTTCCCGTTCATCACATTTAAAAACAAAGAATGATAATTCTGTTCAGCATCAATCAAATTTTTTATAAGACTCTTGAAATGACCAGTTTTGCTTTTAGTAAATCGATTTAACTTTTCACCTAATTCATTCATCAATTCTATTACAAACTCTTTTATGGATTTCGATTCATTGTTTGATACAATTTTTACATCAAGTTCATCCTTAAGGAATTGCTCTGATGTTCTAGCTGGATTGACTTTATAGTTATTTAATAACCTGATAAAATGATACCCTGAATTTTGAAAGTGTAATGCGGCAATACAAATTGCAATTATTTTAGTTGGATGGTCAAGAATTTGTGGAAATAGTTTCTTGCAAATTAATTCAACCATTAGATAAGGAACTGTTGAATGTTGAACATTAGCATCTATTATTTTTTGGACATAATGTGCCATTCCTTCTTTTACACATAATACACCAAAGTTAACTTCTTTAAACTTTATCTTGTTTTTAAAGAATTCAACCTTTACAATCTTGGTCTCATTTAAAGATCCTATTTTCAATTTTTCTATAAGAAGATTGTATGAATCGAAATCTAAATTTTCATCACTACTTGAGCCTCTACAGATACTATACATTCTATCTAAATCAGCTTTTGATTCCCATTCCGGAAAACTCTTGATAGGGATTTCTAGGTAATCAGATTTATTTGCATGTATTAGAAGTTGTTCGAAATATATATAGCTCAATAAAGATGATTTAAGGCCATTTGCAGTGCAAATATTCTGTATATAATGAGTATATTCATGTGCATAGATACCAAGTTCCTTGGGTGTCATTGATTCGAAATCAATTTCTCCTGCTATTTCTTTAATATCAATTTCTGGTAACGATATAACAAACCAACTAGGATTGTAGGAGTTAATACTTGAATTTTCCAGATGATTCATATTTCAAATATACACATAAATGTAAATAGGAGATATTAATGAACCGAATCTAAAATTCGCTTAAATTGCTTTACAGTGAATATAATACCCCTGCTCGTGACACCTTAACATCAGAAATAGTATGGTGCGGAGAGCGAAAAGGTCTTATACTTATTAAAGAAGTGTCTTTTGATAGTTTTCCTCCAACGGAATGAATTTTTGTTGTTTCCAACGCTTCCATTAATGAAAGCGGAGGAAGTATGGTTGGTAAACGTTTTGCCAACATAGTTTTTCCTGCTCCGGGCGGACCAATTAAAATAACATTATGTCCTCCTGCCGCAGCAATTTCTAAAGCTCGTTTAATATTTTCTTGCCCCTTTACATCTTCAAAATCGAAATCTACCTTGGTAAGGTTCTGATAAAATTCTTTTCGGGTGTCCACTATAGTTGGTTCCAGTTGTGTCTCTCCATTAAAAAAATTGATTACTTCACTAATGTTACTTACTCCAAAAACATCAATATCATCAACAATAGCTGCTTCTCGAGCATTTTCGTTGGGTAAAATAAAGCCTTTAAAACCTTCTTTTCGTGCCTGAATAGCAATAGGCAACGCGCCTTTTATAGGTTGCAAACTTCCGTCAAGCGAAAGCTCTCCCATTATTATATAATTACTTACTTCTTCATTGGCTATTTGTCCGGATGCAGCCAAAATTCCCATGGCAATGGTTAAATCGTAAGCAGAACCTTCCTTACGAATATCGGCAGGAGCCATGTTAACTACTATTTTTTTTCCGGGCATTCTGTAGCCAACATTTTTTAATGCGGCTTCAATACGTTGCTGACTTTCTTTTACGGCATTATCGGGTAAGCCTACCATGAAAAATTTCATGCCTCTATCGACATTTACTTCTACCGTAATAGTAAGAGCATCAACACCAACAACTGCACTTCCGTAAGTTTTTACCAACATTTTTAAACTATTTTTTCTTCAATATAATGGATTAATGAATGAATGATTTTAATGTGTATTTCTTGAATTCTATCGGCATAACCATTGTGAGGAACTCTTATTTCAACATCGCATAAATTAGCCAATTTACCGCCATCTTTTCCTGTAAGTCCGATAACAAAAACACCTTTGTCTTTAGCAACTTCTGCTGCTCTTAAAATGTTTTTAGAGTTTCCACTAGTACTAATGGCTAACAAAATATCACCTTTTTTAGCTACTCCTAAGATAAAACGTGCAAAAATTTCATCATAACCATAATCGTTTCCTACACAACTTAAATAGCCCGAATCAGAAATAGCGATGGCAGGTAAAGCCATTCTTTCTTCTCTGAACTTACCTGTTAATTCTTCAGCAAAATGGATGGCATCACACATAGAGCCACCGTTTCCACATGAAAAAGCAGTACCTCCGTTTTTAAAAACTTGCATTAACAAATCGCCTGCTTGAGCAATTTTTTCTAAATTTTTCTCATCATTTATAAAATGGTCTAAAAGTTGTTTTGCCTCTATAAAATTATTTTTGATTAGTTTTATGCTCATTTTGTTTGATTTGTCAAATTTGTTACAAAAATATAACTTTTAAATTTAGATAATAAATAAAGTATTTTTACTTTTATACCGATAAAAAATTTACGACATGAAAAAAATTTTACTCAGTTTATCCTTACTATTTATAACAGGAGCTTTTTATGCTCAAGATACAGAAGAAGACCAAGTAACTTGTTACCAAAAATACGCTACAGTTTTTGAGACGAGAGGTGCTTATGAAGTTGAAGATGGCGTTTATGACGATGTAATTATTAGTTTTAGAAAAGGAAGTATGGCAGAATGCTATTACGGAAAAGTGCTGGTTAAAAACCAACTAATAAATGTAAATGAAATGTATTTAAAGTTTGAAGACAATACTTTCGAGAAAATTAATAGAAAATTCAGGTATCCCGATCAGGAAATTAACATTACTAATGGTATGAGCAGAACTATGATTACTGTGGATGATGAATTGATAACCATTCTGTTTGTAAAGAAAATTAAACCTAAGAAAAAATCGTATGTGAAGGCTCCGGACCCTGATTTCGATTTTTAAGAAAATATAAAATCCCCAATTTGGGGATTTTTTTATGGGGTTAATTTACATATTTAAGTCGTAATTATTTCTTAAGTTGTTCCAAGCAAATGCTTGAAAAAGAGGGGGAGGAGGGGTTTTTTCATCTCAGTTTCAAGGAACTCAGTAGAGGCATGTGCTATATCGTTTGTTGTACTCAGGTTTTACTATGAAAAGCCATTTCGGAAGCTGAATAGTTTAATCCTCTACTCTTAAGTTCATTATAAAACTCTATGTTTTTTTGTAGATCGCTTTTATCAGCACAAGCAATATATCTTGTGGATTGTTCAATGATTGCAGCGTTATACATGTAAGAATTTTCAACCGTTGTTTTAAGGGATTCAATTGTTGATGAGTAGAGTCGCTTTGAGGAAATTGCAATTTGGAAATCCACTTCTCCAAATTCACTAAATAAACGAGGCGTTTTCCTAAACAACAAAGGATAATCCCCAATAACATAGCTAGCACCATTTGATTGATGAACGTTGACAGATTTTCTTACGTTTTTTCCATTTTTCACCATTTCATCTATGTGATGTTTAAAAAGACCAGTTCTTTTCAGTTTTCTGTATGTTGGGTCATTTCGAAGAATCTCGGGATCAATTCCTTTGGACTTTATTTCTGAACGATCCATAAGATCTTCTACAGCGAAATCTGTCTTTGGTATGCGCCAAAACAGGTTGATCAAAAAGAACTCAAACTGAGCTGTATTTTCAATGTTAAAACTTACTTTTTCTAAATTCTCCTGTTGGAAATACTTAACAACCTTACTTGACTCTGAATCAATTTTTGAATAGAAAAGGTCTTCAATTATTGAACTCTCCATTGTTTCAGTTATTTCTACTGTGTTTCGATCTCTTTCAAAAATATGGATTTTGGGGGTCTTGGGTTGTCCAGTATCTTATCTTTTTGTTTGTCAAAAACGTAGAGGTTGTCATCGGAATTTACGAAAGCGTTAAGGAGAAATTGGGGGATATAGTGATGCCTTGATGATTTCTTACCTTCTGGGAATTTAAATTCACTTTCCTCCATTCTGCATAATTGAGTACAACGCCCAATCTATGTTTTGGTAGGGCGATTTAAAAGTACTGTTTTTCGTTTAACTAATTAGCCAAAGCTTTGGCTTTGGGTTTTAATTTTTTGTCTTAATAAAACGTCAAAACAAAGTTTTGGCGGAGTTTATTAATTGCTTTCTAGTTTCAAATTATTACCAACTGCCCTATAAAATATAGATGATGTTGGCATTAGTTTTTAATTTTAATAACTTCAGTTAAAACACCATCAATCCAATACTCAACTTTTAGCCATTGATTGTCTTTGTAGTAATATTTATCAATCATACTTGGGTTATCAGAATCGTCTTTACTGAAGTGTTTTTTTAATATTAGTTGTCCAGCTTTATTATATTCTTTAGTTGTCTTGTATTCGTTAATCTTCTTTCTGTCAGTGATACTACCTCGATAGACTTCAGTAATTACGGTATTATTTTTAGGGTATTTAAAAGTCTTAAATTCGATATTATCATATAAGTCCCAACTACATTTGTTAAGTGATAAAGATTTGTGCCATTTCTCAATAAGTTGGTCATTTTTATAAATCCATTTATCTAAAAAATGACAGACTGTATCTTTTTTTAAAACTATCCATTCAATTTTCTCAACGATTGAATCTTCTTTTGATGTAGAGTATTCATAAGTCTCAAATCCATTATAAATCCATTTGTCTTTTATATTTCCACCTTCATCGCATTGCTGGACATAATTGTCTTTATTGAATTTCCAGTATTCTTTCTTTTTAAAACTATTTTGTTTTTTGTATAATCTTGTTTGAAAGACCGTGTCATTAATTTTTTTAAAAAATAATCCTCCTATAAAAATCATTGAGTTGTTTTTGTCTGATTTTTTGTATTGCTCAATTGAAAATTCTGAGTCTTGTTGGTCAATAATTGTGTGAGGATGAATTGGTAAAAGTTCAAAAATTACGGGCGTATAGTCAAAATCCTGTCCGTTTACAGATAGGTATGAGGTTAATAATATTAAGACTGTATATTTTTTCATTTGAATTAATGCCAACAACTGGATAAACGTACCGGTACGTTTATCCGCACTGTATCTTTATCCCAAATGTAGTAATTCAATCGGACATTTTATAGTTTTTATATTATTAATTGCTGCTTGTAGCTGTTTTCTTCCCAACCATCTTCTTGTTGGTGCTAGTTTAGTGTGGCATAACTCGCTCCGTTTTATATCAAGAGTTAAAAACTCGCGATAGCTGAAGGGCTATTAATATTACAATAAAGAGTGTATTATTGTATTAGCTATTTATTACTTTTGCAGTCAATTATAAAATTCAGAAAAATTATTTCATGCAATATTACAATAACATACTAGAGACCATAGGAAACACGCCATTGGTTAAATTAAATAAAATTTGTAAAGATGTTGATGCGTTGGTGTTGGCAAAAGTAGAAACTACTAATCCGGGAAACTCTGTAAAAGACAGAATGGCTTTGCAAATGATTGAAGATGCTGAAGCTGATGGCAGACTAAAACCGGGAGGAACTATTATTGAAGGAACATCCGGAAATACAGGGATGGGTTTGGCGTTAGTTGCTATTATAAAAGGATATAAGTTAATTTGTGTGTTAAGCGACAAACAAAGTAAAGAAAAGATGGATATTTTAAGAGCTGTTGGAGCAGAAGTACATGTTTGTCCAACCAATGTGTCTCCAGAGGATCCTCGTTCGTATTATTCTGTTTCTAAACGATTAGCTACTGAAATTCCTAATTCTTGGTATGTAAATCAGTATGATAATCCATCGAATACAAAAGCACATTACTTAACTACCGGACCGGAAATTTGGGAGCAAACAGAAGGAAAAATCACTCATTTTGTAGTAGGAGTAGGTACAGGAGGAACAGTTTCTGGTGTGGGTAAATATTTAAAAGAGAAAAATCCTAACATTAAAATTTGGGGAATAGATACTTACGGTTCTGTGTTTAAGAAATACCATGAAACAGGAATTTTCGATGAAAATGAGATTTATCCTTACATCACCGAAGGAATTGGTGAAGATATTTTACCTAAAAATGTTGATTTTAGCGTAATTGATAAATTTGAAAAAGTAACCGATAAAGATGCAGCAGTTTATCAACGAAAATTAGCTAAAGAAGAAGGAATTTTTGTTGGAAATTCAGCAGGAAGTGCTATTAAAGGGGTGTTGCAACTAAAAGATGAATTGAAAAAAGATGACGTGGTAGTAGTTTTATTTCATGATCATGGAAGTCGTTATGTTGGTAAAATGTTTAATGATGATTGGATGAGAGACAGAGGCTTTTTGGAGGAAGAAAAATCTAATGCGTTAGATTTAATTGCAGACCACAAAGGCAAACATTTGGTTACAGTAACTACCGATACTCCAGCTTCTCAGGCAATTATTTTAATGAACCAATATGCCATTTCTCAAGTACCTGTTATTGAAGATGGCAAGTTTGTAGGCTCGTTAACTGATAATCAGCTATTTGCTAAATTGCTTGAAAATCCTGAACTAAAAGAACTTCCTGTAAAAAATATTATGGGAGAGCCATTTCCGATGGTGGATGAAAATACTGATGTAATAAGTGTCTCAAAACATTTTCAGCAGGGAGCAAAAGCGGTTATTGTGAGTTATGATAAGGATAAATACCATATTATTACTCAACAAGATATGATAAAAGCTATTGATTCTTGTAGTAAATAGTTTTTTTGAGATTCCTGTTTTCGCTACGCTTTACAGGAATGACGTATTAGGTTAGTTAAGCACTACTCTTCCTCTTTGCGTCATTCCCGAGAATGACGGGAATCTAATTAACTAGCTCTGAAAAACGCTTATAATTTACATCAATAAGCCAACACCGAACCCAACCAACGTTCAGCAATATCGAAGTCTAATTGATTTGCTTTAGCATAAGCCTCTACTTGGTCTTTGTCTATTTTTCCTACACCAAAATATTTACTTTCCGGATGGGAAAAATACATTCCGCTTACTGCTGCAGTTGGGTACATGGCTAAACTTTCGGTTAACTCAATTCCTGTCTTATTGGTAGCATCTAACAATTGGAATAAATCTGTTTTTAAAGTATGATTCGGACAAGCAGGATAGCCCGGTGCCGGACGAATACCCACATATTTTTCTTTAATTAATGCATTGTTATCTAATACTTCATTAGCGGCATAGCCCCAATATTCTTTACGTACTTTTAAGTGCATTAATTCTGCAAAAGCTTCTGCCAATCTATCTGCTAATGCTTTTAACATGATAGCGTGATAATCATCATGATCGGCTTCAAAACGAGTAATGTGTTTTTCTATACCAATACCTGCAGTTACAGCAAACCCTCCAATATAATCTTTTATTCCGCTTTCTTTTGGAGCAATAAAATCTGCTAAACTCATGTTAGGAACGCCAGTCGCTTTTTTAGATTGTTGTCTTAACTGATATAACTGCCCAATTGGGTTATTTTCTTCATACACTTTAATAATATCATCATTTTCTGTGTTGGCTTCCCAAATACCAATCACCGCTTTTGCTTCCAACCATTTTTCAGCTATAATTTGTTCTAGCATTTGTTGAGCATCGGTAAAAAGTTTTTTTGCTTCATTTCCAACAATTTCATCTTCTAAAATTTGAGGATACTTTCCTGCTAATTCCCATGTCCGGAAAAAAGGAGTCCAATCTATGTATTCGGAAATTTCTTTTAAATCGTATTCTGAAAAAGTCTTTGTGCCAATAAAATTGGGCTTTTGTGGGGGATGAGCTTCCCAATCAATTTGGTATTTATTTTTTCGGGCTTCGTCCAAACTAATCGTTTCTTTAGTTTGCTGACGTTTACTGTAAGTTTCTCTTAATCGTTCATACTCTTCCTTCACATTTTGAATAAAAGCATTTTTCTTTTCTCCCAATAAATTTTCTACCACAGTTACCGAACGAGAAGCATCCAACACATAAACTGCTTGTCCGCTGGTGTAATGTTGGTCAATTTTTACTGCGGTATGTACTTTAGAAGTAGTAGCTCCACCAATTAATAACGGAATGCTCATACCTTCTTTTTCCATTTCTTTGGCTACATAAACCATTTCATCTAATGAAGGAGTAATTAATCCTGAAAGCCCAATAATATCTACTTTTTCGTCTTTGGCTATTTGTATAATTTTTTCTAAGGGAGTCATTACACCTAAATCAATTACCTCATAATTATTACACGCCAAAACTACTCCAACAATGTTTTTACCGATGTCATGTACATCACCTTTTACAGTTGCAAGTAATATTTTTCCTACTGCATTATTATCTGAAATACTTGGGTTCAATAGTTTTTCTTCTTCGATGTAGGGTAATAAATATGCTACCGCTTTTTTCATTACCCTGGCAGACTTTACAACTTGAGGTAAAAACATTTTTCCTGAGCCAAACAGGTCTCCTACTACATTCATACCGTTCATTAAATGTTGTTCAATTACATTTATTGGTTTATCCACTATTTGACGAGCTTTTTCCACATCTTGCTCAATAAAATCGGCATTTCCTTTTACCAAAGCATGTGTAATTCTTTCTTGTAATGGTTGACTTCTCCATTCGTCATCTTTTTTCTTTTCTTTGGCTGAACCCACTACAGATTCAGCGAAATCTAATAATCGTTCAGTAGCATCGTCTCTTCTATCGAGCAATACATCTTCTACACGTTCTAATAAATCTTTAGGGATATCATCATAAACACCAAGCATAGATGGGTTTACAATTCCCATATCCATTCCTTCGTTTATGGCATGATATAAAAATGCTGAGTGCATGGCTTCTCTAACGGGATTATTTCCTCTAAATGAAAATGAAACATTGCTAACACCTCCACTAACATGAGCTCCTGGAAGATTTTCTCTAATCCAACGGGTAGCTCTAAAAAAATCCAACGCATTTTTTCTATGTTCTTCCATCCCTGTTGCTACAGGAAAGATATTTGGATCGAAAATAATATCTTGAGGAGGAAAACCTACTTTATCCACCAAAATACGATATGATTTTTCGCAAATTTCGATTCTTCTTTCATAAGAATCTGCTTGACCAACTTCATCAAAAGCCATTACAATTACTGCTGCACCATAGTTTAAAATTTTGGTAGCTTGTTCAATAAATTGTTGTTCGCCTTCTTTTAAACTGATTGAGTTTACCACACTTTTCCCTTGAACATTTTGTAATCCAGCTTCAATAATTTCCCATTTGGAAGAATCTATCATAATAGGGACTCTAGAGATATCAGGTTCAGCAGCAATTAATTTTAAGAATTTCACCATTGCTTCTTTTCCATCTATTAACCCATCATCCATGTTGATGTCGATAATTTGAGCTCCATTTTCTACTTGTTCACGAGCAACAGAGAGGGCTTCGTCAAATTTGTTTTCATTAATTAAACGCAAAAACATTTTCGATCCTGCCACATTGGTCCGCTCGCCAATATTTACAAAATTGGTTTCAGGTGTTACAATCAAAGGTTCTAATCCGCTCAATGTTAAATGAGGAAGATGTTCCCATTTATGTTTGTATTTTCCTTTATAATCAGGGTGTAAACTCATGGTTTAGTACAATTTTTTAGTTTTTTGGATATTTCTTCACTAGTTCAGCAATAGCTTTTATATGTTCTGGAGTTGTTCCGCAACAACCACCAACAATATCCACTAAGCCTTCATCTAAGAAAACTTTAATTTGAGCAGCCATTTGTTCGGGACTTTCATCATATTCGCCCATTTCGTTAGGTAAACCTGCATTAGGGTGTGCTGAAACATAAAAATTAGATTTATTACGTAACACTTGCAAATAGGGGCGAAGGGCTGCTGCTCCTAAGGCACAGTTTAACCCTATGCTTAACGGTTTGGAGTGTTGAACAGAAATTAAAAAGGCTTCAGTAGTTTGTCCTGAAAGTGTACGTCCACTAGCATCAGTTATAGTTCCTGAAATCATTACAGGTAAATTGGTGTTTAGTTCTTGTTGAATTTCGTTGATTGCCAATAATGCTGCTTTAGCATTTAATGTGTCAGTAATGGTTTCAACCAATAATAAGTCAGCGCCCCCTTCAATTAATCCTTTAGCTTGTTCTTTAAAAGCAATTCGTAACTCGTCAAAAGAAATGTTTCTAAAACCGGGATCGTTTACGTCAGGAGACATAGAAGCCAATTTAGTAGTTGGGCCAATAGAACCTGCTACAAAACGAGGTTTTTCAGGTGTTTTTTTTGTGAATTCCTCAGCAACTTCTTTGGCAATTTTGGCACAAGCGTAATTAATATCATAAACTGCACCTTGCAGCTGGTAGTCTTCTTGGGCGATAGAAGTGCTTCCGAAAGAGTTGGTTTCTATAATGTCGGCTCCAGCTGCTAAGTATTTACTATGAATAGCTTTAATTACCTCAGGTTTGGTGATAGAAAGGATATCATTATTTCCTTTTAGCGGACAAGAGTGATTTTTAAATCGTTCGCCTCTAAAATCTTCTTCGGTAAGTTTGTATTGCTGAATCATAGTGCCCATTGCACCATCCAATACTAATATTCTTTTTTTGAGTTCGTCTCTAATATTTGCCATATTTAATAAAAACAAAAAACCCTTCTGTTTGGATAAGCAGAAGGGTCTCTTTTATATTTTTCTACTTATCTTTTCCCGATTTATCGGGATAGGATTTAGCACCGATTTTCCAATCTCGCTTATGCAAGACTTATAGTTGGTTGCCAAGGTTTCACAGGGCCTATTCCCTCCACCTTTCTTGATAAACACGGAATCCGTGCAGACAATTTTATTTCTAAAGAACGTAAGTACAAAAATAAGTAAGATTTTAATGCCTTACAATTTTTTGTTAAAAATCAGTTGCTTATTTCGCTTTATCCACTATAATGCCTACTTCCATTGCGAAATGTAATGGATCTTTAGGCATATTATGTTCGATAATATAGGTGTAAGTCCCACTTTCTTCAAACTTTTTTGATGGCTCAACTAAGTGTTCACTATCCCAAATATCGTAACCCGCTTCTCCAATATATTCGCCATTTTCATTTCTAATAGTTAATTCATAGTTATTGGTGGTTTCCTTTCCACTTGGTGAAATTTCTTTTATAACAATATTGGCTGTTTTATATTGATAGCCGTTAGCATATCTAAAGGAGATTTTAAAATCGTAATTGATGGAATTATCTTCAATCAATACTTTAAATTCTCGGCTGTCTTTTTTTAGCCATTCTAAGTCTGGTGAAAGTTCTTTATGTTCAACAAAAACTCTACCTTCAGGCTGGCAACTAGTTATAAATAAAAAAACAATTAAGGTAACAGAAAGTAAATATTTCATAGGAATAAAGTTTTAGAAGTGATTAATTTAATTGAGCTAAAAACCAGTTGTTTAACAGGTTTTCTTTATTGTATTTCATTTTTTCTTGGGTAGTTTGATCTATTACAATACCTCCTGCGGCATTAATAATAGCGTTTCCTGCAGCGGTGTCCCATTCCATGGTTGGAGCAAATCTTGGATAACAATCGGCAGCATTTTCGGCTACCATACACAATTTTAGCGAACTACCTTTTGATAGTAAACTGATACTATTGTGTTCAGTTTCTTTTTCTTCAATAAAGGTTTTGGTTTCATCACTCATGTGTGAGCGACTGGCTACTACTACAAAATCAGTTCTTTCTGTTTTAAGCGGTAATTCGTTAGCAGTAGTTATCAAATCTGCAAGTGTGTTAGCTGCAGAAGTAATGTTGTTTATTTTATATGCTTTTTCATCAGAAAAATACAGTTCTTTAGTTACCGGAACATAAATCACACCTATAGTAGAAAGTTGATTTTCAATTAATGCAATGTTTACGGTAAATTCTCCATTTTTATTAATAAACTCTTTGGTACCATCTAAAGGATCTACCATCCAAAATTGATTCCAGGCTTTTCTTTCTTCGTAAGGGATGGATTTACCTTCCTCACTAAGAATAGGTAAATTGGTACTTTTTAATTTGTTTACAATTGCAGCATGTGCTCTTTTGTCTGCTTCGGTAAGTGGTGATTTATCTGCTTTGTTTTCCACTTGAAAGTCGGTAGAATAAACCGTTAAAATTTCTTTTCCTGCATCAATAGCAGCATTTATTGCTGTTAAAAGTAATTCATTTCTATTCATAATCTTTATTAATAACCACTACCTGAGGCTCCAATTATTTCAATAGGATGCCAAGTGGTTTTCATTTCTAAAAAGTCTTCAATTAAATAAGGTGTTTGGTGCGATTCGTTGTACAAATCGTTTTCTTCTCTTATGGTTATTCTTTTAAGGTTGTTTACTGCATTTTTTTGAATGGAACTTATCTCTTTTTTGTCATTTCCATAATACAACAAGGCTTTTATATCCATGTGTGTAGCAAAATGTTCTGATAATTCACTTCTTTTACCCGTAAGGATATTTACTACACCACTGGGAACATCAGATGTATTTAGTACTTCGGCAAATGTAATGGCACAAAGTGGCAAACTTTCTGAAGCTAAAACCACAACGGTATTTCCTCCAACTATAACCGGAATAATTGCAGAAACTAATCCTAGTAACCCTGACTTTTCAGGAGCTAAAATGGCAACTGTACCAACAGCTTCGGGAGCGGTAAAGTTAAAATGTTGTGTAGCAACAGGATTTACCGAACTGAAAACAGGTGTAAATTTATCGCACCATCCGGCATAATAAATAATTCTATCTATAGCAGTTACAACTTCTTTTTCGGCTTCTTTCGCTTTGTATCCTTGTTTCGTTAATTCATCAATAAACTGAGCTTTTCTGCCTTCTAAAATTTCTGCTATGCGGTAAATCACTTGGCTTTTGTTAAAAGCTGTAGCACTTTGCCATTTGGAAGTAGCATTACCAGCTGCAACAACTGCATTTCTAACATCTTTTCTGGAAGATAAACAGATGTTTCCGCATTTATTTTCGGGCACGTAATACCTTCCTGATTCTGTTCTTGGGAATTTCCCGTCTATAAATATTTTATAGGTTTTTAGCACTTCTATTCTTGTCATTTTTATAAAAATTCAATTAACCTTAGTAGCGGTAAAGGTATTAAAAACTAAACAGATTTAAAATGAATCTATAAAAAAAGTGCTATGAAGAAAATCAAAGCACTTTTTAGGTTTTTTATAGGGGATCTAATTATTCAGCCACTTCAACAATTAAAGCATCATTGGTTTTGGTAACTTTAGTTAAGCCAAATTTACTGAGTGATTTAATTCCTTTATCCCATTGTTTATTAGATAATCCCACAGCATCTTTCAAGTCGTTCATGTTCATTTTTCCATTTTTAGAAAGTATGTCAAAAATGGCTTTTTCATTTTCGTTCAGTTCCAATGCTTTTCTTGTAGAAACAATTTCCGGTTTCATTTGTGGAAAAAACAACACTTCTTGAATAGATTGGTTATTGGTTAAGAACATGATTAATCTATCCATCCCAATACCTAAACCACTTGTGGGAGGCATGCCATATTCTAACGCTCTTATGAAATCATTGTCTATAAACATGGCTTCATCATCGCCTTTTTCAGAGAGTTTTAGCTGCTCTTCAAAACGTTCACGTTGATCTATTGGGTCGTTTAGCTCAGAGTAAGCATTGGCTACCTCTTTACCGCAAATCATTAACTCAAAACGTTCGGTTAATTCCGGATTGTCTCTGTGTTGTTTACACAATGGTGACATTTCTTTTGGATAATCAATAATAAATGTGGGTTGAATGTAGTTGCCTTCACATTTTTCACCGAACATTTCATCAATTAACTTGCCTTTGCCCATGGAGTCATCAACTTCAATACCCATGTTTAAACAAGCCTTTCGCAATTCTTCTTCAGATTTACCATCAATATCAAAATCGGTATGGTCGATAATTGCCTGACGCATAGTTACTCTTTTATATGGAGCTTTAAAATCAATTTCGTGATTACCAAATTTAGCTTTGGTAGTTCCATTTACTTGTGTAGCACAAAACTCCAGTAAGTTTTCGGTAAACTCCATCATCCACTGGTAATCTTTATAGGAAACATAAATTTCCATAGCGGTAAACTCAGGGTTATGGGTTCTGTCCATTCCTTCGTTACGGAAGTTTTTAGAGAACTCATAAACACCATCAAAACCACCAACTATTAGTCTTTTTAAATAAAGTTCGTTGGCAATTCGCATATAAAGTGGAATATCCAATGCATTGTGGTGAGTAATAAATGGTTTGGCAGCAGCACCACCAGGAATAGCTTGTAAAATTGGGGTTTCTACTTCTAAATAACCTTTGTCGTTAAAAAACTGACGCATGGCATTAAAAAGTTTGGTACGTTTTACAAAAATATCTTTTACATGGTCGTTTACTACCAAGTCAACATAACGCTGACGATAACGCAATTCAGGATCTGAAAAAGCATCATGTACTTTTCCTTCGTCATCTGTTTTTACAATTGGCAATGGTTTTAGAGCTTTGCTTAAAACCGAAATTTCTTTAATTTTTACGGATTGTTCACCAACTTGAGTGATAAATAAAACTCCTTTCACGCCAATAAAATCACCAATATCAAGTAATTTTTTGAATACTTCATTGTAAAGCGTTTTATCTTCATCAGGACAAATTTCATCTCTGTTAATATAAATTTGAATTCTTCCCGAACTGTCTTTCAATTCGGCAAAAGAAGCTTTCCCCATAATTCTTCTACTCATAATTCTTCCTGCAAGAATTACTTCTTTACCTTCTTCAAAATTATCTTTTATGTCTTTTGTTAATGTATCAACAGGGAATTTCGCTGCCGGATATGGCTCTATTCCTAATTCTCTGAGTTTAGTCAGAGAGACTCTTCTAATTTGTTCTTGTTCCGATAATTGTATGCTCATTTTGTTCTAAAATTTAAGGCTGCAAAAGTAATAAAACTTTGGTGGAATAAATGTGGAGGGTTTAAATTTTGGTTTTTATTCCAATTAGCAAAGTAAAACAGTGCCGTTTTTTGTAACATCAATTATAATTGTATTTTTACGGTAGATTTTCCTCTTTTATCCATGTTGAGTAAACAATTATGTGTTATATGGCTTTTGCTTTTATTGTGTTCAAGTACGCTTGCTCAATTCACTTTTAAAGGTAAGGTGTTGGATGGTAAATCAAAGCAACCACTAGCTTTTGTTAATATTCTTACGGATAGAAATTATGGAGCAACTACCGATATTGACGGCAATTTTGTTTTTAATACCAAGTCACCCATTCAATCAATTAAATTGAGTTATGTTGGTTATGAATCTAAAGAAATACAGCTTAGTGGAAAAGATTTTTTAATTATTTACATGTCAGCAACTACTTTTCAGTTGGAAGAGGTAAAAATCCTTCCGGGAGAAAATCCTGCCCATAGAATTATTAAAAAAGTGGTGGATAATCGTACGCAGCTTAATCCGGAAAAAAGCATGGATTTTACTTACGATTCGTATAGTAAATTATATGTGACTGCTGAAATGGATAGTGCGCTGCTTAACAACCCCGAAAAATTAGCTAAAGCAGATTCTATTACTCAGCGAACAGATAGTATTTTAAAAACACAGCATATTTTCATGATGGAATCCATCACGCAGCGTAAATATAAAGTACCGAGTAAAAATTATGAAAAAGTTATTGCTTCAAGGGTTTCGGGTCTGCAAAATCCCACTTTTGCGCTATTGGGAACACAGTTGCAATCGTTCTCTTTTTACAATACTAATATTTATGTGATGGATAAAGCGTATTTGAACCCTATTTCTACTAATAGTCATAACAAATATTTGTTTATAATTGAAGATACCATTATTAGTGGAGCAGATTCCGTGTACATTATATCTTTTACACCACTTAAGGGTAAAAATTTTGATGCCTTACAAGGATTACTTTATATTAATACAGATGGATATGCCTTGCAAAATGTTATTGCCGAACCTTATGAACAGGATGCTTCGTTAACCATTAAAATTCGTCAACAGTACGAAAAGATAGAAGGTAAATGGTTCCCTAAGCAGTTGAGTTCTAAATTTATTATGAACAATGCAACTATTAATTCATTTAAAATGGTTGGGATTAGTAATACATATATAAAAGATGTGGTAGTTAATCCTGAATTAAAAAACAAAGAGTTTAACCATATAGATACCGAAATTGATTTAAAAGCCAATAAAAGAGATGAGGGTTTTTGGAATGAATACCGTGGTGATACCTTAACCGCTCAAGAGAAAAAAACCTATCAGGTAATTGATAGTATTGGTAAAGCAGAAAATTTTGATAAAAAATTAGGTGGATTGGAAGCCATTTTAACCGGAAAATTAAAGTGGGGAGTGGTAGATTTAGATTTGAACCGTTTTGTAAACTATAACAATTACGAAGGGTTTAGACTAGGTGCTGGATTTCATACTAATCAGCATTTTTCTAAATGGTTTTCTATTGGTGGTTATGGAGCTTACGGATTTAAAGATAAAGAAGAAAAATATGGTGGAGATGCCACTTTTTTGCTTGAAAAGAACAATAATATAGCGATCAATTTTTCTTATGATAAAGATGTCGCTGAGCCTGGGGTAGTTGGTTTTAAGGATTATAAAGTGCCTTTTATTTCTTCGGGAGGAACTCGAGTACTGTATTTAGACAGAATGAATAATTACGAAAAAATGCAAGCTCGATTAAGCTTCCGAACGTTGAGGTATTTAAAAACTTACGCTTTTGTTAATCAACAAAAAGTAGAAGTTACCGATGATTATTATTTTGTAAAACAAATAGATAATTTCACTTTTATCAGGGATAGAAACTACTTGTTTAATGAAGTAGGCATAGAGTTGAGATATGCTTATAAAGAAAAGATATTAAAAACGCTTTCTAATAGTTACCGTACAGCGACCAAATATCCGATTTTGTATGCCAAAATTGAAAGAGGCATTAATCAATATGACGGAGAATATACCTATACACGTTATACTTTTAGAACAGAGAAAAAATTTAATACCAGAAATTTTGGTCAGCCTTATTTTAGGGTTGAAGTGGGTTATACAGATGGTAAAGTACCGCAACACCTACTCAACCATCCTATTGGTGTTAATAGAACCGATGATTATCTATTGCTTTCTACTGAAAATGCTTTTGAAACCATGTTGCCTTACGAGTTTTTGTCTAACCAATACGTACATTTTCATTTCCGACATAGTTTTAAGGGTTTATTGCTAAAAATTAAAAAATTCCAACCAGAGTTTGTCATTACTACCAGTGCGGGAGTTGGTAGCTTAGACCATGCCGAATTACACCAAGGAGTGGTTTTTAATACTATGGAAAAAGGTTTTTATGAATCAGGATTAATCATCAACAATATTTTCAAATTAAACAGTACTACTTTTGGAGTAGCTGCTTTCTACCGTTATGGTCCTTATGCTTTTGATAAAACTTCCGACAATTTTGCTGTAAAAATGAGCTTTGGTGTGATTTTTTAATATAATTTCTTGTTATAAATTCTAAACAAGTTTTAAAAAAATAATCCTCAAAAATTCCTCACAGCTTTTTAAAAAGCCTTACTTTTATTGTCAGTTTTAAAATGGTGCTTATGTTAGAAAAAATTCGACTAGAAAAAATTCTTTTTTTAGATATAGAAACAGTAGCTCAGCAACCCAATTTTAATTCGGTGGATGAGCGACTGCGAAAATTTTGGGAACAAAAAGCCAAGTATATAGCAGCAGATGAAATACCTGAAGAAGCTTATTCTAGAGCTGGTATTTATGCCGAATTCGGAAAAATTGTTTGTATTTCTGTTGGGTTTATTACTTACGAAGGCAGCGAAAAAAACCTCAGGCTAAAATCTTTTTATGGCGATGATGAAAAAATGTTGTTAGAGGAATTTTTTGACCTGCTCAACAATTATTTTAACCAAGCTGACCATTTGCTTTGTGCTCATAATGGTAAAGAGTTCGATTTTCCATACATTGCCCGAAGAGCTTTGGTAAACGGGTTAAATATCCCATCTATTTTAGATTTGGCAGGCAAAAAACCTTGGGAAGTTGCTCATTTAGATACCTTGCAGTTATGGAAATTTGGCGACTACAAAAATTATACTTCGCTCGGGTTGCTAACGGCAATATTTAATATCCCAACACCAAAAGACGATATTGACGGAAGTATGGTAAACCAAGTGTATTGGGAAGATAAAGATGTAGAACGCATAAAAATTTATTGCGAGAAAGATGTAGTAGCACTTACGCAATTATTTTTACGCTACAGAAACGAAGATTTGGTGAAAGAAGAGAATATCGTTTTTAACTAAAAAGCAGGAAGAATTACCAATAACGATTAACAAACAACTTTTTTGCGTCTTCGCGTCTTTGCGAGAAATTAATGGATAACTTAAATAATATGAAAAAAACAGCAATAATTATTATGGTTTTGGCGGTTATTTCTGCCTGTACTACTAAGCGTAGCGATTTCTTCAAAGCCATAAACAAAACTGAAAAAGAACACATTAGAGGTGTTGAAATTGGAGCTGATTTAAAAACTGTAAAAGCTGTTGAAGACAATACTTTTTTGATAGATGATCAGCCGCAGTATTTGCATTACGACTACGATATCAGCATGGGAAACAGCTATACTGTTACTTACGATTTTTATGAAAAAGAACTTTACGAAATTGAAATTGCAGCCTATTTTGATTTGGCAGAAGATGCTAAAAAAGTAGCTCAGGAATTTACCGAATATTACAACGATAATTACGGGAAAAATAAGTTAGAACAAGATGGATTCACCACTTGGAGAACAACATCATCTATCACCAAAAAACCTGTTGAGGTAGCACTAAAAGAGGATAGTGAAAAACACGGTTACGGTTATTTTGTTATTAAAGTTTATGATTTAAGTGAGTGAATTTGTGGATGGGGTAATATGGAATTTTTGAAGTTTGTTCATTGTGAAATAGTTAACAACAAACTGTTACAGACAGTGTTATCTAAATTTTGTCGTTTAAAATCAGGAGGTCGTCTAAAAAAGAGTGTATATTTTTTATAAATCTTGTGCAACTTGCATTAAAAATGTATTTTTATTGCCTTTAATAAAATGAATATTATTCTACAATAAGATTTAAAGGGAATATGGAAAATAGAACGCTTTTAGAAATTAAAAATTTAGTTACAGAATTTCGTTCGGACGGAGAAGTTACCAAAGCAGTTAATAACGTTTCATTTACGTTAAACAAAGGAGAAACCATAGGAATAGTTGGTGAATCAGGTTCAGGAAAATCGGTTACATCACTATCAGCCATGCGTTTAATTCCTAATCCTCCGGGAGAAATTACTGGTGGAGAAATTTTATTTCATGGTAAAGATGGCGTAATTGACTTGGTAAAAGCTACTGAAAAACAAATGCGAAGTTTAAGAGGGAATGAAATTGCTATGATTTTCCAAGAGCCGATGACTTCTTTAAACCCTGTTTATACTTGTGGAGATCAAGTGGCAGAAGCCATTATGTTGCATCAAAAAGTAAATAAAAAAGAAGCTAAAAAGATAACCATAGAGTTATTTAAAAAAGTAGAACTACCTCGTCCTGATGTGATGTTTGATACATATCCTCACCAAATTTCAGGTGGTCAGAAACAAAGGGTGATGATAGCCATGGCAATGTCTTGCAATCCTTCTATATTAATTGCCGATGAACCTACAACAGCATTAGATGTTACTGTGCAAAAAACCATTTTGGAGTTGATGATGCAATTGCAGCAAGAACAAGATATGGGGATTATGTTTATTACTCATGATTTAGGTGTTATTGCTGAATTGGCCGATAAAGTAGTGGTAATGTACAAAGGTAAAATTGTGGAGCAAGGAACAGTAATGGATATTTTTACTAATCCGCAACACCCTTATACCAAAGGCTTGTTAGCTTGTCGTCCGCCATTAAATAGAAGGCTCCATTGGCTACCTACCGTTTCAGACTTTATGAGTGTTGACGATAAGGGTGAGATGAAAGAGAAGAATAAATCGGTAGAAGAAGTTACCGAAAACTTGGTGATTAGCCCAGAAGAAACAGCTAAAAAACATGAGAAAATATATGCTCAAGAACCTATTTTAGAAATAAAAAACTTAAAAACTTATTTTCCAATAAGTAAAGGAATTTTTGGTAGAGCAAAAGAATATGTAAAAGCAGTTAATGACGTTTCTTTTAAGGTGTATCCGGGAGAAACATTAGGTTTAGTTGGTGAGTCGGGTTGTGGAAAAACAACTTTAGGAAGAACCATACTAAAATTAGTGGAACCAACAGCTGGAAACATTATTTTTGAAGGGAAAGATATCACAAACCTTAGTGTAAAAGAAATGCGTGAGTATAGAAAAGAAATGCAAATTATTTTTCAAGATCCATATTCATCTTTAAATCCTAGAATTACTATTGGAGAAGCTATTATGGAGCCTATGCGCGTGCATAATGTGTTTAATAGTGATGCAGAAAGAAAAGAAAGAGTAATGGAGTTGCTAAAACGTGTGGATTTACCAGAACATCATTTTTACAGATATCCGCATGAGTTTTCGGGAGGACAAAGACAACGTATTTGTATTGCTCGTTCATTAGCGTTAAATCCTAAATTTATTATTTGTGACGAGTCAGTTTCTGCATTAGATGTATCTGTTCAGGCACAGGTGCTGAACTTATTGAATGAGTTGAAAGAAGAATTTAAGTTTACATACATCTTTATTTCACATGATTTATCGGTTGTTAAATTTATGAGTGATAAAATGATAGTAATGCAAGAGGGAGTTGTTAAAGAGATGGGGTATGCAGATGAGATTTATAATAACCCAAAAACTGATTATACCAAATCATTGATTAATGCTATTCCTAAAGGAGAAATAGACGACATCAAAAAATCCTTAGACAAAAAAGTAGCAAGACGCTCAACTACAGTTTAATACAAGTGACACGCTATGGCAAAAACAAAAGTAAAAACAGCCTTTTTCTGCCAAAGTTGTGGAGCTCAATATCCTAAATGGGTTGGTAAATGTTCTTCTTGTAATGACTGGAACACCATAGTTGAAGAAGTTATCAGTAAGCCTCATCCCAACGAGGTGAAAGTTTCTTTTAATATAAAAAAGAATAACAAACCACTTCCTGTAGATACTATTGAGTTAGCAAAAATTCCTAGAATTAAACTTCCGGGAACAGAGCTTAATCGTGTGCTTGGAGGAGGTTTGGTGCCAGGTTCATTAATTCTTTTTGGAGGAGATCCGGGCATCGGAAAGTCAACACTTATGTTGCAAATGTCTTTGAGATTAAAAGGACAGAAAATTCTATATGTTTCTGGTGAAGAAAGTGGTCAACAACTTAAAATGCGAGCCGACAGAATAGGAAATAAAAATCCTGATTGTTATGTGTTAACTGAAACATCTACTCAAAACATTTTTCACCATATTAATGAGATACAGCCAAATGTTTTGGTGATAGATTCTATTCAAACATTGCATACTGCTACTATTGATTCATCACCTGGAAGTATATCTCAAGTGAGAGAATGTACTGCTGAATTGATGCGTTATGCAAAAGAATCTAATACACCTGTTTTTTTGGTAGGACATATAACTAAAGATGGCACCATTGCCGGTCCAAAAATTTTGGAACACATGGTAGATGTTGTTTTGCAATTTGAAGGAGATAGAAATCATATTTACAGGCTGTTACGTTCTGTAAAAAATAGATTTGGTTCTACTAATGAGTTAGGGATTTATGAAATGCACGGAGCAGGATTAAGAGAAGTAGATAATCCTTCGGAAATACTATTAAGTAATAGTGATGAAAACTTTAGTGGGGCTGCTGTTGCGGCTACTATGGAGGGAAACAGACCGTTGTTGGTAGAAATTCAGGCATTAGTAAGTTCTGCTGCTTATGGAACGCCACAACGTTCGTCAACAGGTTTTGATACCAAGCGATTAAACATGTTGTTGGCAGTATTGGAAAAACGTTGCGGATTTAAATTAGGAGCAAAAGATGTATTTATTAATGTTGCTGGAGGATTAAAAATAGATGATCCGGCTGTAGATTTAGCGGTGGTAAGTGCAGTACTTTCTTCAGGAGAAAACATTGCTATTCCTTCATTGTATTGCTTTGCTGCTGAAGTAGGGTTGTCAGGAGAAATTAGACCGATAAGTAGAGTAGAACAACGTATTACAGAAGCTGAAAAATTAGGTTTTGAAAAAATTTTCGTTTCTAAATATAACCAAAAAGGGTTGGATGTCACTCAACACAAAATAGAGATCGTATTTGTAAATAAAATAGAATCTATTTTTTCAAAATTGTTTGGGTAAAAAAAGAGGCTATTCATCAAATAGCCTCTTTTTTTGGGATAAATAATAGATTAATTTTTTATTATTTTATAATCATTAGATTTTGTACCATTAGTTACTTTTAAGAAGTAAACTCCATTGTCAAAATTAGAGATGTCAATTTTTAATGTTTTCTCAGTCATATTTGTTTGTTGAAAAACGACTTTACCTTCGATAGAAGTTAAAGATACATTAAGTGAAGAATAGTTTTCATTAACCTGAACAGTAACAAAATCTGTTGCAGGATTTGGGAAAATATCTATTCCTTGTAAATCTTGATTTTCATTAATTCCTACGCAAGTTAATATTTCTACATTAAAAGTACAGCTATCTAAGTTTCCAGAAGTATCAGCAACAATATACTTAACGGTAGTTACACCATTATTGAAAGTGGTTCCACTAGCATCTCCTGTTCCAGAGCCTGTAGTAGCTCCAGTTAATATGTAGCTTACAGTTTCTCCAGAACAGTTATCAGCTGTAACAGGAGCAATATTGTTTATTGTTGTTGCAGTTGTGTCACATAGTGTTGTGTCACCTGGACAAGAAATAGTTGGTGCTTCTACATCTACAACAGTAACATTAAAACTACATGTAGCAGATCCAAAGTTATTAGTAGCTACAAAAGTATTAGTTGTGATACCTATAGGGTAGCTAACACCAGTTCCTAAGCCTGTAGTTTGGCTTGTACTTACTGGTGCTCCAGCATAACTAATAATTACTTCACCATCTCCTGTTCTACCTCCTGAAGTAGTTGTGCTATTAGTTACTCCTCCTATATAAGAAGATCCACCGGCACCATGTGCGTTGTTGGCTCCACCGCCACCACCGTACCAGCCACCACCGCCACCGCCACCATCGTTAGCGTCTCCATCTCCTCCAATTCCAAAACTTCCATCTGTTGCGGGTGAGCATGTGTGGCTTGGGAAGAAAGTTCCTCCAGCTAAACCTCCTGTTGTTTGGGTACCTCCTGTTGAGGTTACTCCGTTATAAGTACCACCATCATCGCCTATTAAACCACCACCGTTAGCACCATTTTCGTTATCTCCGGCACCACCACCTCCAGCAGCAACAATAACTCTATCATTCAAAGTATTTCCAGCTAGTCTAACATCAGAGGCACCACCACCAGCTCCGGCACCGCCACCAGCGTTACTACAACATGTAGCTCCTGTGTTTCCGCCACCATTAAACCCTCCTTGTGATCCACAATTTGCCGCAATTCCAGTTCCATTAGATCCTTTGCTTCCAACATATATATTTAAGACCTGACCAGGTGTTACAGCTAAATCTCCTGCCGCATATCCTCCTTGTCCACCAAGCCATGTTCCATTATCTCCTCCTTGAGCACCATAAGCTTGAATTGAAATAGAGGTTACTCCTGCGGGAACTGTGAAAGTTTGAACAGCACCTGTGTAGCTAAATGTTTGAGAACCATTAGCACATAAGTCAATTCCAGTTGGAGATGTATAGTTGAAAATAGCACCACAATCCCCCTGATCATTATTAATTGTTGTATCTGAAGGGCACGTGATTGTTGGACATTGTGCACTAGCATTAAGTCCAAATGTTAATGTAAACACACCTAAAATAATTTTTAGTAAAGATTTTTTCATGTTTTTAAAAATTTAAATGATTATTTTCCAAAAGTAGTCTATTTGTTTATTAGAGCCAAAAATAATTTTCAAGATAATCTTTTAGTAATATAAACGTTATTTATATTATTTTTGAAACGTATGAGCAAATTCATTTTATTTATAGCCTTATTATTTCCAATAACTTTTTATGCACAAGAAGATATACGTCCTTCAGGTGATAAAAAAGAATCAGGAACATTTTCTTTAGGAGTAAGAAATACCTTTAGCACTTTTGGAGCAACTGAAAATTTAGGCGTTGGATTTGGAGGTCAGTTTAGAATACGAGTTAGTAATAGAATAAATACGGAATGGTTTGCTGATTTTATTAATGAAGATATTGATGGATTGGCTACTCGTAACGATTATCACATTGGCTGGTCGGTAATGATTTATCCGTTTAAAACCAAAGCAAAGTTGGTTCCTTATGTGTTAGCAGGACATTGTTTTGATTATACCAAAGTAAGAACTACTTATAATATTTATACTTCAAATCCACCGCAAACAGTTTCTAGATTGAGTTCGGCAACACAAGTTGGTTTGGGTACGCATATTAACCTTTCCGAAATAATTGATATATCATTGTCAAGTCAGTATATGATGCATTTAGGAAGCGATGTTCATGCAGAAACGCACGAACACAATGGTGTGAAAGAAATTCATATAGCAAAAGAAGGTCATAGTGGGTTTTCGTTGGAAGGTCATTTGTTATTTACCCTAAGTGTTAATTTTAAAATTGCTCAACTATGGTAAAAAAAGTGTTAGTTATTGTATTTGTTTTTTGTGGAATGAATTTATTTTCTCAAACTAGCGATATAGTTGTAAAAGAAGGGTTGTTGCGTTTTCAAGGAACAATAGGCATGGGAAAATCTACCGATAGAAATGAAAACAACATTTTTTTGCACGGAAATTTAGAATATTTTATACATTCATTTTTAACCACACGTGGAGATACTTATTTCTTCCTAGAAAATGAAGAAAACAGTTTGGACGTTAACCATCAATTGTTTGCAGGAATGGCGTATCATTTCAGTAAAAAATCCAATTTTGTACCTTATATAGGTATTCAGCCGGGATTAGCTGCCACACGGTATAATGGAACTACCAAAACGGAAACAACGCCTCTGGTTTCTGCTGTAGCAGGATTTAATTATTTTGCAGCTAAATGGTTTCATTTGTTTATAGACGCGCGTTTTGTATCGGGTAAACATTTGTCTAATCTACCTCCTTATCCTATAAATGAAATTCGTTTATCATTCGGACTGGGATTTAATATCGTAACTAAAAAAAATAAGTAGTTTTGGGCGGTAATTATCCCAAAAATGATTAGTCGAAAAATTCAAATAGTAGTTCCATTTTTTCTGTTTTTTATACTCTTTACGGCTTATGTTTCCAATAATTTCTTTTTTTGGGATACCATTAATTTAGTTGCTGCTCCAGCAACTTTTTTTTATGAAAATAATTTTCGTTCTTTTATTCTTCCTAACCAGATTGATACGGGGCATGTACCATTATTGGCAATGTATATAGCTAAAATGTGGCAGTTTTTTGGCAAATCACTTTTGGTAGCTCATTTTGCCATGCTCCCGTTTTTATTAGGAATAGTTTATCAGGTTTATTTATTAGCAAAACGGTTTGTTGGTACTTCTTATGTGTTGGTACTAACAATATTATTAATATTGGTTGATCCTACTTTTTTGAGTCAGGCAGCAATGGTTTCTCCAGATATTGTGTTGCTTTTTTGTTTTTTATTGGCTCTTAATGCTGTTTTCGAAAATAGAAAAATGCTTTTAATGTTGGCTCTTATTGGTTTTTTTTTAATTAGTATGAGAGGAATAGTAGCAGCATTTGCCATTTTCTTAATAGACTTTATTTTTTCATTGAGAAGACAGCATTTTAGAGGTTTCCCATTACATCTTTTATTAATGAAATCATTGTTTTATGTTTTTCCGTTTTTACTTTTTTTAAGCTATCATTTTTATCATTATAAAGCAACAGGCTGGTTTTGGTCCCATCCAGATTCTGCTTGGGAAGCAGGTAGAATAACCAATGATTTTAATGGAGCAATTTATAACATTGGAATTTTTGCTTGGCGAATATTGGATTTTGGAAGAGCATTAGCCTTAGTAGTTCTCTTAGTTATGGTAGTAATGTATAGAAAAATGTTGTTAAGAGAATCAAAATCATTACAATTATTAATATTGATATTGGTCAGTGCAATTATTTTCATTATTCCATTTTTGTACTTTCAGCAACTTACTGGACATAGATATTTACTACCTTTATATTTATTGATTTTGTTAGCGGTTGGTTATTATTTGGATAAAGTCATAAGTTCTTCGGTAGTTAAAAAGAGCTTTTTTGGGGTATTGACTGTCTCACTTTTAGTGGGGAATTTTTGGGTGTATCCTAATAAGATTGCTCAAGGTTGGGATGCAAGTTTGGCTCATTTGCCTTTTTATGATTTACAATTAGAGATGAATAATTATTTAGATGATAATAAAATTCCATATTATGAAGTAGGGACAGCTTTTCCAATTTTAGGAAATCATGCTATCATTTTTATGGAAAAAGATATTCGTTTATTCAAATCAAAAAATATAGGTAAAGACAATTATATACTCTATTCCAATGTGTTTAATGGTTTTAGTGATGCAGAGTTAGATGCTTTATATTCAAGATACAGACTTGTTCATGAATTGCGTTCGCCCACAGTTTTTATACAGTTGTTTGAGCGTAAATAGTTGCTTTTTTTATAATATTTAAGAAATTCCAGGCAATAAAAGCTAACAGTTAGCTGTTTACAAATTACATTTTTTAACTATCTCTAAGCTTATAATCAACCGTATTTTAGCACTATAAAATCTATAATTATGATGAATAATATTTTATTACAAATTAATGTAGCTGCAGACACCACTTCAGCAGTAGTTCAAGAAGCAGTTTCTGAAGAAAAAACACTTTCTATATGGGAATTGGTAAGCTCCGGTGGAATAGGTGGAGCAATTATTATGATAACGCTGTTGATATTATCTATACTAGCAGTTTATATTATAATAGAAAGATACTTGGCTATTAAAAATGCCAGTAAAGAAGATGCCAATTTTATGAATCAAATTAAAGATTTTATACATGAAGGTAAGATGGATGCAGCTAAAACGTTATGTAAATCTAATGCTTCGCCAATTGCAAAAATGATAGAGAAAGGTATTTCTAGAATTGGGAAACCATTAAGTGATATTGGAACAGCCGTAGAAAATACCGGAAAATTAGAATTAAATAAGTTAGAAAAAAACTTATCTACCTTGGCAACTATCTCTGGTGCAGCTCCCATGATAGGTTTCTTAGGGACAGTTATCGGAATGATTTTGGTTTTCCACGAAATGGCTAAAGGTGGTGGAGGTGTTGATTTGAATACCCTTTCGGAAGGAATTTTTACAGCCATGACCACTACTGTAGCCGGACTTATTGTAGGTATTGTTGCCTATATTGGGTATAATACCTTGGTAGCAAAGGTGGAAAAAATTGTGTTTATAATGGAAGCAAGAACCACCGAGTTTTTAGATATTTTACATGAACCAGCTAATTGATGTGTGGATTATTAAATGTGTAAATGTGAGAATGAAACATTAGAGATTAGGCAAATAACTTCAAACCTCAAACTTTTAACCTTTTAACTGAAACAATGGCTATACGTTCAAAAAATAAAGTAAACACTAATTTTAATATGTCGAGTATGACGGATATTGTGTTTTTGTTGTTGGTGTTTTTCATCATCGCATCTACCTTAATTAGTCCTAATGCCTTGGATGTTGTTTTACCTAAAGCAAGTCATTCAGCTCCTCGTCCGCAAACAGTAAACGTGAGCATTACTGAAGATTTAAGATATTATGTAAATAAAGATGAAGTAGCTGTTGAAGAGTTAGAAACCTTATTGTTATCGCATACGGCTAATGAAGAAAATCCGGGAATTATATTGCGAGCAGAAAAAAGTGTGCCGATAGAAAATGTGGTGGTAATTATGGATATTGCGAATAGAAACAAATTGAAATTGGTGTTAGCTACTTCGCCAAAATAAATTATGGAATAAATAAAATTAATGCATCAAGCAATATAAATGGAAATCTTACAAGAAAAAAATAGTAGAGCCGGAGTAATTGGAACCATCTTGTTTCACTTGCTGTTGTTGTTGCTATTTATTCAATTTGGGATGACTTACCAAGATCCACCTGAGGAAAATGCAGGAGGAATGGTGATTAATTTTGGAACAACCGATGAAGGAATGGGGGATATTCAACCTTCCTCAACAGAAAATACTACTACTTCTGAAAACGCTACTCAAAGTGAAACCACTACACCAAGTTCAGCTCAAGAAAATGCATTAACAACTACGGAAGAATCTGTAGAAATGAATGCTTCGCAAAATACAACTACTACCACTAATCAAAATACAACAGCACAACAAACAGAGCAAACAGTAGATGAAAATTTATCTAATGCTTTAAATGTGTTGAACAACCCTAATAACAATTCTACTGGAGATGGGAATACAGGTACTCCCGGAGATCAGGGTGATGAAAGTGGCGATCCAAATAGTAGTAATTATACAGGTGGAGGTACAGGCAATGGTGTTGACTTTTCTTTGGCTGGTAGATCGATGGTGAAAGTGAAAAAACCAAACAATCCAACACAAGAAGATGGAAAAGTGGTAGTAGAAATTGTGGTGGATAAAAACGGAAAAGTGATTAGAGCAACACCTGGAGCAAGAGGTTCTAGTACTACCAACCCAACCTTGTATAAAATTTCTAAAGAAGCAGCACTAGAAGCTCGTTTTAATGTAAAAGCAGATGCTCCTGCAGAACAAAAAGGTACCATGACTTTTGTTTATATTCTTAATTAATGAATTACCCTGAAACACTCGATTATCTTTTTGGTCAGCTTCCCATGTATCAACGTATTGGAAATGCAGCTTATAAAGCCAATTTAGATAATACCTATCGTTTGAGTGAAATATTAAATCATCCTGAAAAACAATTTAAGTCAGTACATATAGCAGGAACGAACGGAAAAGGCTCAACTTCGCATATGTTGGCATCTGTTTTACAAGAAGCGGGTTATAAAGTAGGGCTTTACACATCTCCTCATTTAAAGGACTTTAGAGAGCGTATAAAAATTAACGGAGCTATGATTTCAGAAAATGAAGTCATTGACTTTGTTAAGGAATACAAAAATGAATTTGAAAAAATACAGCTTTCTTTTTTTGAATGGACAGTAGGGTTGGCGTTTCATTATTTTGCCAATCAAAAAGTAGATATCGCTATTGTAGAAACCGGTTTGGGGGGCAGACTCGATTCTACCAATATAGTTATTCCTGAAGTGGCTGTAATTACTAATATTAGTATGGATCATACGCAGTTTTTGGGAAATACCTTAGCCAAAATTGCTGCTGAAAAGGCAGGAATAATAAAACCAACTATTCCGGTAATAATTGGTGAAACACAATCCGAAATAAAACACGTTTTTATTGAAAAGGCGAAACAATTGAATGCTCCCATACAGTTTGCAGATGAATATCCAACGCAAGAATATGAAAGCGATTTAAAAGGAGCGTATCAACAAAAAAATAAAAAAACAGTAGTGGCGACTATTCAAACTCTTCAACAATTAGGTTGGGACATTACTGAAAACCACATTATAAAAGGTTTACAAAATGTGGTAAATAATACAGGATTAATGGGAAGATGGCAAGTGTTAAATAAGCAACCACTAACGGTTTGTGATACGGGACATAATGAAGCAGGAATAAAATTAATTTTAGCTCAATTAGCTGAGCAAGACTATGAGAAATTACACTTTGTGTTGGGAGTGGTAAACGATAAAGATATAACCAATATTCTTCAATTATTGCCTAAACATGCGATTTATTATTTTTGTCAGGCTAACATACCAAGAGCTTTAGAGGTATATATTTTGGCAGAAAAAGCAACAGCAGTTGGTTTGTCAGGCACAACTTTTCCAACAGTTGAAGCAGCCTACCAAGCAGCACAAAAAAATGCTACTGCCCAAGATATGATTTTTATTGGGGGCAGTACCTTTGTGGTTGCAGAGGTGGTTTAGTCAAATTATCTAATCACATTTACATGTCCAATTTTGGAATGGTTTTTACCATTTATATCTTGAAACTCTAGTTTCCAAACATAAACACCATTTTGCACGAATTTGCCTTTGTAAGTTCCATTCCAAGGTTCAAAAAGCGTATGCGATTCATAAATAATTTCGCCCCATCTGTCAAAAATAAAGAAAGAGTAATTTATTTCGCTAATACCAAACCCTTTTGGTCCAAAACCTTCATTTAAGAAATCAAAATCAGGAGTAAAGGCGTTAGGTATGTAAATACCAAACTCTCCCTCTACTTCTAATATTTTTGTAATAGTTCCCATACATCCATTATCATCAATAACGGTAAGTGTTATGGGGTAATGTCCTGTATCTACAGGGAATTCATACGTTGGGTTTTGTATATAGCTTGAATCTAAGCCACCAATATCCCAAGCCCAACCTACAATATTAAAATAAGATTGGTCGTGAAAACTTACTATTGGATTTAACATGTTGGCAGGATTATCTTTCATGTAAAAATCAGCAGTAGGGTTTTGATGTATGGTAATGTAATTTGGATAAGTTACGCTATTGGTACATCCTCCTGCGGCAGCAGATGAAGTAATGGTAAGCGTTACATCATAAGTTCCAGCATTATTATAAGCATGCGTAACAGTATCTCCAACAGCAGAGTTACCATCACCAAAATCCCAAATAGAAGAACCCACCATTCCACCAGTAGTATCTGTAGTATTGTAGAAAGTAAAAGTTTCTACAGGAGTTTCACAAGCTTCAAATTTGTCAGCAGTAAAGCTTACTTGTGGTAAAGGCATAACATTAATAGTTACTGTTCCAGTAGTTGGAGGAGAACAACCATCGTTTAACGTTACGGTGTAAACAGTTGTTGTTGCAGGCGTAACTACTTGACTAGAATCTGTTGAGCCATTACTCCATAGGTAAGTATAAGGACCACCATTTCCAAAGAAAGGAGTAGCGTATATTATTACAGATTCTCCTGGACAAATACTTGTATCTGAAGGACTAGCTACAACCGATAATGGAGGAGTAACTGTTACGGTAACATTTATTGTAGGTGAAGTACAACCATTTCCATCGATAGCAAAAACAGGGTAATTTGTTGTTGCCGGAGGAGAAACGGTATAACTTGAAGTTGTTGAAGCTCCGTTATTCCAATTGTAAGTGTAACCACTTCCTGAACCACCACTTGCAGTAGCTGTAAGCGTAGCAGATTGTCCTGTACAAATAGTTACATCTGATGCACTTATGGTTACGGAATCCGGATCAGTTAATGTTAATGATACAGTATCAGTACATGAGTTCGCATCTGAAATAGTAACCGTATAAGTTCCAGCACATAAATTATTAAACGTTCCTGATGCTTGAAAATTAATACCATCAATGCTGTATTGTTCACCACCTGCAGGAGAAGTTCCGGTTACGGTAACTGTTCCATCACAATCTCCGTTACATGTTGGGTCAGTAAAATTAGATGAATTGATAGTTGGACCAGCTATACTATTTACTGTATAAGAAGCTGTAACCTGACAACCAACAGCATCTTCCACAACAATGTTATACGTATTTGCAGCTAAGTTAGAGAAAGTATTGCCAGCTTGGAACGTAGTGCCTCCATTAATACTATACTGATAAGGAGAAACGCCATCAATGGCAGTTATAGTTATAGTTCCATCATTTGCAGAGCATGTTGAAGGAGTAGTAACAGTACTTTCAGATAAGTTAGAAAATGTGATTGTAACTACATCACTTGTAACACAAGCAGCAGTATTGGTTTCTGTCCACGTGAAGTTATAAGTTCCTGCTGATGGAACTGTTACCGTTGCAGTTGGAGAGTTAACAGGATTAAACACAACACCTGCAGGTCCTGACCAACTACCAGTTCCTATACTTGGAATGGCATTTAGAGTGTAAGTTAATACACATGAGGTATCATCTACTCCTGCGTTAGCATTTGGTAATCCAACAAATGGACCACCAGAGATAGTTATCGGACAGCCATTATCATCAATCACATCAAAACTATACATGTCTCCATTTAGCAAGCCATTAATTTGTATAGTACCACCGTTAGGTGTTGTTGTATTTACAAAACTTGCATTTGCAGGAGATAAATTAGAGGCAGTAAAATTGGAACCGTTAATTGCTGGGAGACCTCCAGTTATAGTAATGGTAAATGAACTATCTAGACAATCTTCAGTAGGGTTGGAACTAACAATTTCAGGTAAATATTGAACAGCGATAGGGTTGCCCATATCATAACATGGCATGGAGGTATTAACATAACTATATGTTCCGCTAATGGTGTCATAAAATGTTATGGGAACATAATATAAAGTATTATTTGTCCATGGTCCCACCCAACTAGGTTGTCCATTAGTATTAATATCACTAAAACTACTACCAAATCCTACCACACCAACAAAACAAGGATCATTAGTAATATCATCATGAGGAGGAACATTGCTTGGTACAGTTCCTATTGTTGGTGGACAGCTATATATTAAATAACCAATTCCAGGGTTGTAAGCTGGTCCGGGAGGATTGTTAGCAACTGCTGGAGGATTATAACCTATATTGGAAGCGATGTTTATTTGATCTCCAAAACATAAAATGTAGTTGGTTGTTCCATTTCCTGTCATGTTTATATTGAAGTTGCCAATTTGAGCTACACACCCACACGCAGCAGGAGCAGTAGAATTGAGGGAGGCCGTGCAAGAAGGGTCGGCAGCAAAAGTAGCGGTAATAGTAATGTTATTTCCGTTTGAGTTCATTCCTGATATACTCCAGTTCATTGGAGAAACATAAGGAGGATAGATAATAGTATCGTATGTATTTATTCCATCATTTATAGTAATTACAAGTGAATCTGTTGTTATTCCTGTTGTAAAATCAATAGTACCATTTACAGTATATGTATTATTTGGCTGGCAAGTACCAATATTTGCAGTAAAGTTGTTGATGTTACAAGAAACGGTGCAACTAGGAGGAGCTGTATAGTTTTGAGTAAGCGTACAAGTTGGGGCAGCAGAAAAAGTAGCTGTTATCGTACAGTTAGTACCATTTGCGGAAACTCCGGGAATAGTGTAATTAATACTTGAAGCAAAAGGTGGGTTAATGACCGTACTTCCTCCACAAGAATTAGTAATGGTTAGTGTGCCTGTTGCTGGCGGATTAGTAACATTAATTGTTCCAGTAACATCATATTGATTGTTAGCTGGGTTACAAGCTCCGGGAACAGCAGTTAAGCCTGTTATGTTACAAGTAGCAGTGCAACTGGGAGGAGCTGTATAGTTTTGAGTAAGTGTACAAGTTGGGTCGGCAGAAAAAGTAGCTGTTATTGTACAGTTAGCACCATTTGCAGTAACTCCAGGAATAGTATAATTAATACTTGAAGCAAAAGGTGGGTTAATGACCGTACTTCCTCCACAAGAATTAGTAATAGTTAGTGTACCTGTTGCGGGAGGGTTGGTAACATTAATTGTCCCAGTAACATCATATTGATTATTAGCTGGGTTACAAGCTCCCGGAACAGCAGTTAAACCTGTCATGTTACATAAAATAGCACAGTTTGTTGCTCCAGAACCACCAGTTTGTGTAGCAGTAATATTGGTTGGTTGTCCAGAAAAATTGGTTATTAGTAACATATACCATTCTCCAGGTTGTGTGTTGGGCAAAGAAACAACTTCAGTTGCAGCAGCTGAAAAGCTACAATCTATGGGGCTTCCACTAGTACCTCCGCAAACAGCGGCTTGCATTGCTGCCTGAGATGCAAATGGTCCCCATGCGGCAAAATCTATATCAACATTAGCACTGTTAGTTAGCGTGATATCTATATTTCCACCTGTTGAGATATTTAAATAATACCAAGCAGGATTAGGTTGAGATCCTAAACATCCATAATCTGGTCCAACAGGTGCTGTTGTATTAGTTGAAGCAGGAAAAGTTACACCTGTAGAAGTACAAAATGGAGCAGAGTTGTTGCACGAAGACTGAGAGTAACTTTCTATTATAAGTACAAATAAAAGAGATAAGACCAGTATAAACCTAAACATCATGTTTTTTTTAGTGATAAAATTTAATTCGGTATATGTTGGGAAACAAATACATTAAATAACATTTTTTCGTTTTCAATAATTATATAATCGGCTTTAATAGAAAATGAAAAAAGTATTTTAGCATTGTCCTTATTGATTTCATTTTGTAGGGTTAAAAAAACATCCCAACCATCATTTTCAGATGATTTACTTAATTTAACATGTTTTACATTTTTATCGGATTTTAGTTGTTTTCTCCATTTTTTTAGCTCTTCATCGGTAAAATTGGCAATAAGTAAGAATGAAAGTTCTTTTTTGTTTTTGAGTGCTTTTTCTAACGTTGTTTTGAAGTCTATTGTAATTTCTTTTCCTGAAAAAGAATAGAGCGGAGTCGGAGTAGATGAAAAAATATTACTATTTAATAATAGTACCAAAAGAAGTAAGAGAACTACAGTTTTTTTCATGCGTTTTTATTTATCATTAACACAAAGACGAATTATCTAATTATCAGTTGCCTCATTATTAAAATGATGTTTCAAGAATCAAATGTAAACTACACTTTGAGATAAAAAAAACGAATTGACAAGTATTATTGTATTCTTAAAAGTATTTTAAAAGAATATTATATGCTTCTTCTAAGTTTCTACCAAATGAAATTATGCCATCTTCGTGTCCTGCCATAATTATAATGTTATCGGTTTTGTTGAAGTTATGGTTGTTAAAAAGACGTTTTATTTCTCCAGCCATTTCAGGAGTTCCGTAGGCAGTTTTTGTGTTGGTAGTTGGAAATTTATACATTAATTTTTTCCACATTTCTTCATTATGCACATGGATAATGGCTTTTATAGCATCATTCACTTCGTAAATGGCAGCATGTGTCATTGTTTCTGAGGAAGCTTTAACAGGACCTTCACAAACTACATTGTTCTTGGTTATTTCATAATTGGTAACAAGAGTAAAGGATTCTTTGTTTATAGGGAAAATGTTGCCTGTTTGTGTGCCAGAAACGATTATGCCATCATCCGTTTTTATACTAATGTTGCCATAACCGATATTTAAATTTTCAATGTGGCCGATGAGTTTTAGTTCATGAAGTTTGTCTCTGTAAAAAAGTAAATCTTCAGGAATATTTATCTGAAGTGGTTTAAAAGTCCAGTCGCAATTAAATTTAATATAGCCTTCGTCAATTTTTTTTGTCATAACTAATATTTTTCAGGGAATAGTTTTTTCAGATCTTCTTCAGCAGCAGCACATACACCTCTTTCGGTTATTAAACCAGTAATTAACCTTGCCGGAGTAACATCAAAACCATAATTTACAGCAGGTGTTGTTTCGGGGCAAATTAAAATTGATTTTATTTCATTGTCTAGTAATCCTTGTATGTATTTTACTTCATTTTCATCTCGGGTTTCAATAGGTATGTTTTTAACGCCATCAGTAATAGAAAAATCTATGGAAGATGATGGAGCTGCAACATAAAAGGGAATATGATTATCATAAGCAGCAAGAGCTTTTAAATAAGTGCCTATTTTGTTGGCAACATCTCCATTTCTGGTTGTTCTATCGGTACCGACAATCACTAAATCAACTAAACCGTGTTGCATTAAATGACCTCCGGTATTGTCTGTAATTAAGGTATGTTTTACCCCTTGCTGGTTTAATTCAAAAGCAGTTAAACTTGCACCTTGGTTTCTTGGTCGGGTTTCATCTACCCAAACATGAATATCAATTCTTGCTAAAAATGCTTTGTAAATAGGAGCAGTAGCTGTTCCCCAATCTATAGTTGCCAACCATCCTGCATTGCAATGTGTTAAAATATTTACTGTTTTACCCTTCTTTTTTTTAGCAATTTCTTTTATGATTTCCAATCCAAATTCTCCCATTTTAATAGAAGTTTGAATGTCTTCATGTTTAATTGCGTTTGCTTTTTCTAAAGCGATAACAATTTTTTCTTCAATAGTATTTACTTGCTTTAGCGTAGCTAACATTTCGTTAATTGCCCAATCTAAATTTACTGCAGTTGGTCGAGCCTCTCTTAGTTTTTCGCAAGTATTGGTAATGTATTCATTTGGATTTTCTTTGTTTTGAGCGTCCAAACAAATGAGGTAAACACCATAAGCAGCAGTTACACCAATAAGTGGAGCACCTCTAACCACCATTTCTTTTATAGCAAAATATACATCGTCAGAAGAAGTTAAATCCATCACCTTTATTTCGTGAGGAAAGTAGCGTTGGTCAAATACTTGAACAATTTTATTATCATTTTCTTTTAGCCAAATGGTTTGGCAATGTTTTCCATTAATATTCATTAAAAAATTCGTTTAAAGATTCATCTACTAAATGCTTTGTAGTTATGCCAAGTTGCTTGGTAGACTGAATGTGTTCAATACTATCATCTATAAATAATGTTTCTGATGGATTTAATTTATTTTCGGTTAAAACGAGTTTAAAAATTTCGGTATCGGGTTTTCTAAAGCCAACCTCGTGAGAAAAATAGGCTTTTTTAAACAAAGAATTAATAGAGGTTATGCCATAAGTATCAAAAAGATACTTATTGATGTGAATAAGGTGGATTTCGTTGGTATTGCTGAGTAAGAAAACATTGTATTTTAAAGCTAGTTTTCTAATAAGCACAATTCTTTCTTTAGGAATATCAAGCAACATGCTGTTCCAAATAGCAACAACTTTTTCGGGAGTTAAGTTGGGGTGACGATTAAGAAAAAACAAAATAAATTCTTCAGCAGTAACTTTTCCCACTTCAAAATTGTTGAATAAGTTTAATGTTGTGAAAGTAGTTTCAATTTCAGAATAGTTATCTGCAAATAATTTTTTAAAAGAATTAAAAGGTTTTTGAGTGTCTAAATTGATAATCACTCCACCTAAGTCTAAAATAATGTTTTTGATGTTTGTTGGCAGCATATTTACTTCAAAACTACAAATAAAAATAATTAAATTAAATATTGTTAATTCAATAACATTTCCGTAAAATTGCACCCGTTTCTAAAGCAATTTAGAATGGGCCTATAACTCAGCTGGTTAGAGTATCTGACTCATAATCAGAAAGTCCCTGGTTCGAGCCCAGGTGGGCCCACAATAACAGAAAGGGTTACAGCATTTATTTGTTTGTAACCCTTTTTTATTTGCATACGATTTGCATTTTTTTCAACTTGTTTTTCCTCAAAACAAAGTCAATTCATCATCTAAATTGGTTGCGATTAGCTCAACGGAGTAAGGAAAAGCAAATTCGCTAATCTCTTTTCCTTGTAGCCATTTGCTTTCATCTTCGGGCTTTAAGATTACTGGCATTCTCTTTTTTTTGTGTATTTCTGCTACTAATGCATTGGCTTCTGTGGTTACAATGGAATAAGTATTTACTATTTCTCCGGTGCTTTTATCTACCCACTCTGAATAAATGCCACCATAGGCATATAGTTCTTCGTTTGGTAAGGAGATTAAATACTTGTTCTTCTTCTTACCTGATTTATCTAACCATTTCCACTCATAAAAACCATTGGCTATTACCAAACATCTTTTATTGTAATTGTTCCTGAAGGCAGGTTTTTCTTTTATGGTTTCTATTCGTGCATTAATGGTGTGCTGACTAATTTTAGTGTCCTTACTCCAACTTGGAATTAACCCCCATTGATAATGTTGAATAATGCTAGGTTTTTCATCAGTTATAATAGGTGTTTTCGGATAGGCAAAAGCATTAATGTGCTCCGAAGTTTCAAATAAATCTAGTTTTTCAATTTTTGCATTGAATCTATTTTCTACTTCTACCGCTTTTTTGCTCTGTTTACTATGGAAACACATTATACTTTTATTGTTATTATTTCATCTAACCTTGTAGTATATCGTGGGGATAATTTTTCTTGGTTCATCTTCCAAGTTCGCCCCATATCCTGACAAGCAAATTTAAGCTTTTTCTGTCCGATGTTGTTATTTAATTTATCCATCACACGCATTAGTTGCTTGTGTTTAGGATGTTCTTTTACAAATAGGTTTAATTGCGTAGAGTTATCAGGAGTAATTCCCATTACGATAACCCCTGCTTTTTTATAGGAATACCCTGCTTTAAAAATAGCCTCTAAGCCTTTGGTGGCTAACTTTACAATTTCTATACTTGAGTTAGTAGGAAAATTAGTTTTAATAACAATGTTTCTACTGTATTGAGGTAAATCCTTTCGGTGTCCGTTGGTATGAACAAATACCATTACCAAATTACAACAAGATTGCTGTTTTCTTAGTTTTTCGCTACAAGATACGGCAAAGGTGGAAACTCGCTCTTTTAGTTGGGATAATTGCGTGTAGTTTTTATCAAAACTTCGGGTAGTGGCTATTGCCTTTTTTTTCTTTACTTCATCCAATACCAAGGTAGGTATTCCTTCTAACTCTCTTTTTAGTCGCAAACCAACTACGGATAAATGTTTTCTCACCCAATCATCGGGTAATTGTGTAAAATCATAAGCAGTTTTTACATGCTCATTTTGTAAGCGTTTAGCGTGTTGACGACCAATTCCCCAAACATCTTCTATTTTAGTCCACTTTAAGGCTTTTATTCGCTTTTCTTCACTATCTATCACATATACATTATTGGTTTCTTTAGGGAACTTCTTAGCTATCTTATTGGCTATTTTAGACAATCCTTTGGTTGGAGCAAAACCAATGCTTATCGGAATGCTTGTCCATTGTTTTACTGTTTGAGATATAGTAACACCATATTCTTTATAATCAAACAATTCAAAACCGTTAAATTGAAGAAAAGCTTCATCTATGCTATATATTTCCAAATCCGGACAAAAAGTAGCTAATATATTCATTACCCTGTTACTCATATCACCATAGAGGGCATAGTTGGAAGAAAACACACTAATTTTATGCTGAATAAATAACTCTTTAAACTGGAAAGCAGCAGCACCCATAGGAATACCCACCGATTTTGCTTCATTACTTCTTGCAATTACGCAACCGTCATTATTCGATAATACCACAATGGGTTTTCCCTCCAACGCAGGATTAAACGCTCTTTCGCAAGAAGCGTAAAAATTGTTGCAATCCACTAAAGCGAACATGATAACGGTTTTTTAATGATGTAGGTAATGATGCCGAAAACTAGAAAATCATTGTCTTTAGTAACCTTAATGGGTTTAAAATTTTTATTGGCAGGGGTAAGCCAAATAACATCTTTGGTAATGTTAAGCCATTTTATGGTAAACTCTCCATCAATAAAACAAACAGCAGCTTTACCGTTACTTGGCTTGATGCTTTTATCAATAATCAATAAATCGCCATCATTAATCCCGGCATCTATCATAGAATTACCGTTAACCCTTGCAAAGTAGGTAGCATCTTTATTTTGAATAAGCTCTTTATTGAGGTCAATGGAAATATCTAAAAAATCATCAGCAGGAGAGGGAAAACCTGCATTGATGCCTTGTTCTATGTAAGGCAAAGCCAATGCGGTATTGGTGTCTGCTTTAAAAAGTTGTAGTTCTAAGGAGCTATGTAATGGGATGATTTGCATACCTACAAAATTAGCTAAATTTTATAGTTCTTGTAACTACATATTGTAGTTTTAAGGTGAGTAATTCATTAAGAAGCTGATAAAATTTAATAAGAGAACTTGAGTTGGTTTTGGGTGTTTTATTTAATGTAAAAACTAACTGTTATAATATTGTAGTTATTTATTTATGTTTTTCCATTTCCATAAGATATTCATCTAGCGTAAAACCATGTTTTCCAAGCTCCCGAACTAAATAATTCTTTAGCTGTTCTGATTCTTGTGTTATTGCGTTTTTCTTTCTCAAAATCATGGAGTAATTCTCTTTCATCAAAGAATTCTTTATATTCTGATCCAAATCCAATTTTAATAAAATCTTCTTTTTGGAGTTTTTCATAATCTTCATCTTCGATTGCTTTAATAATAGAGTTAATGTGTTCAATTTCTCTTTCTTCATGTTCAATACTTCGTCTATGCTCTTCTTCTCTTTCAAGTTCTCTTTTTTCTTCAATATGTCTTTCTTTATCAAGTTCAAATCGTTCTTTAAAACCCTCAACTCGTTTAATTTCAGATTCAAATCCGCTTCTAATTGAGAGGTATTGTTCTGATTCCAAAGATTTACCAATTGAGTATATAAGGTTGTTAATCCTCGCTTTTCTACACTTGTAACTTTCTTCAAAAAATCCTCTTTGGTTTGAATCAATTTTATGTATTCTGTCTTCAGATTTTGAGGAAACTGAAAAGTAGTCGGTATCTTGTTCTTCATTGTTATAAATCCATTTGGTTCTTGATGTATCTTTTAATATTGAATTCTCAATAGCTTCAGGAGAGTCAATTGGGATTGATACTTGAATTGTGTTTATATTCAATCTTCTTAGCTTTGCTTGTTTTTCATCATCCAATTTAGAAGTAGCATTAAATTCTATCAATAAAAAAGGAATATTATTTTTATCAAAGAAAACAGAATCAGCTCTAATTAAAAAATTCATATTTTCTAAACTATCTTTCTTTCCCCATTTTAATTCGCCTTCATTGGTTTCATAAAAATATACCTCATTTTTAACAGAGTGAGCTTGAATTACTTCTGATGATTTTAGAATTCTAGGATAGCCATCACTTACAAGAGGCGGAAATTTATAAAGTGTTGGTACTTTTATCTTTTTATGTATTTGAAGAATTTCTTTTGCTATTTGATGACGATATGTTTCGTCTCTATAGGTGCATTTTTCATTATTTGATTCATTCTCAACGTAATGTCTAAAATGCCAAAAGGATTCTCTTTTTACCAAAATAACTTCTCTCTTACATCCCATACAAGAATATAAGTTCCTTCCATTTCTGGCATCTTTGACAAAAACTTCTTTAAGGGTTTGGTCATATGCATAGACATTTTCTCTGTCTTTATGGACTGATATTTCAGTTTTATCCCTCAAAATCTAATTCATTTTGTTCATATTCTTGATGTAACACCAAAGCTTTTACAAATTGTATTGAGTTTTATGTAACTCCTTTAATTAAAGTGTGCATATCAATCGTATTTTTTCATTTCTCAATAGTCTTAATTAAAATCTTCACCCAATAAATCAAAAATATTTTTTGCTATTTCATCATTTAATATAAAGCTTTCTTTTTCCTCATATTTAATTTTCTTAACAACACTTACAAATGCAATAAGACAAAAGTGTTCCTCACTTTTTATTTTATCGTGATAAATACCTTCCTTTCTATTTGGTGCATTTCCTGGGTATAGCAACATTGATTTTTTAGAATCCCAAAAACGATTATAAACATACATTTGTCTAATATCTTCAATAGATGCATTTTGGTTACTTGGTCTTTTCCATTTTGTATCAACAATAAAAGTTTCTTTGCCATTTTTTATTACAATATCTGGTTTTATGAATCTAGAATAATTTGTACTGCTATCTTTCCAAAATGCAGCACTATCCTGCCCAATAATTATTAAATTAGGGTAAATTTCATTGGCATATCTACGTAACTTAGTTAGTACATATTCTTCCCACAATTGATTCATATCAAACAATAAAGAAATCATCTTCTCTTTGCCTCCTGATATATCGGGAGAATAATTTAAGATGATTAATCGGGCTAATTCTAAAGCATAAGAATAAACTTGAGTTTTACGATTCAACTTTATCTTATCTAGCTCTTGAACACTAACCTTTATAGAATTTACTTCTGGAAAATCTAATAAAATTCGTTTACATTTATCATAAATTGAAGTGCCTTTAGAAAATTGATTTACTATTTGAAGGGCTTCAAATAGTACTTGATGCAACAAATGATTAGTATCGTAAATTTGGTGTGTGGTATAAAAACGCTCTTTATGAACAAGATTATGTCTAATATTTCCAGCAAACTCTAATTTACCTTTTAGGGCGTATACATTCTTGGTATCTTTTCTGTATTTCTTAACTAATCCTTTATGAATTAAACTTTGTAATTCTCTTAAATACAGTTCAAAATAAACCTCCAATAAGTTTAGGTTTTGTCTTTTTACATTAGCAGCACCAATTGTTTGTACTTTCAATTTTCCACAAGCTTGAAGCATTTGTAATAAAACACCTTTCCAACGACCATCTTCGTCATTTTTATCAGCTTTTGGATGAATTTCAATAGTTAAACCATCAACCTGAATTACACCTACATATTGCTTGAATTTTATACCATTATGAATAATATCAAAATACTCAAACCCATGCAATTCATTCAATTTAATCAAGGCATCTAATTGTCGTTTTTTTAAACGCAAATCATCGGTAGTTAATTTACCATGTTCAAAAACTTGTATGCAGTTGTTTCTATTCAATTAAGTAAGTATCAAAATTATTTATCATTTTTATTCAAGAGGCTTTTTAAAGCCTCAAGGATATTGAAATCATTATCTAGTATTTTCAATACATAACAATCTTTCTGTAAAGATGAAGCATCTTGATACCCTTTTAGGTTTGCAAATGGAGTATTATCTTTACTTTGAACAAAATCAACAAAGCCTTCTCCTAAAACCAATCCTATTTTTCCATAATCACCATAAAAATATTCTTGTAACAAAGGAATGATATTATCTTTAAACACATTTTTTAAATCATCAATACTACATATTTTCATAAAGTATGAATGTCCAATCATGTGATCTCTGTCTATTAAAATTTCAATCCTCTTATTAATTACATCTAATATCTCTTTAAGGTTTACCCCATTATATTCATAGTTATCAAAATAAGTAAGCTTTGTCCGATTATTTTCTTCAATCATTTTATCCCAAGTAGTAAACCTTTCTTTTTTAAGTTTCTCAGAGACACCTAACAACTCGAACAAAGAGTCTTCTTTAGTTTTAAACTCTTTATTTTCCCAACCCACAGATTCATATTCCCATAACAATTTACAATAGATAGCTGATGGAGAGATTAATTCAGTTTTTGGCATCAATTCTTGAAAATAAAACCTTCTTCTTAAAGCAGTATCTAAAGCTTCTATACTTCTATCTGCTGTATTCATTGTGCCGAAAATATAGAGATTTGGTGGGACTCCAAAAATTGTTTTTGAATAAGGTAATTCTACCCATAATTCATTATCCTTTCCAATTCTTTTGTCATTTTCAATTAAGGAAATCAATTCTCCAAAAATTGCTGAAACATTTCCTCTATTTATTTCATCTATAAAAATTGCATAAGATTTATCTAAATCATTTTCAATTGATTTAAATTTATTAATTCTATTTTCTTTTGTATCGGAATAGCAATCTTCAAAGGAATCGTAACCAACTTCTTTTATTCCTTTTAAACATAGATCATAAAACACTCCTTTTTTCATTTCATAGTTCAATTCTCTTGAGTCCGCAGCCGGTAGAGAATTCTCTTCTTCATTTTTGAGGAATGGTTTAATTCCTTCAACAAAGTCTTCATAACTAAATGATTGATGAAACGTAACAAACTTATATCTTTTAACAATCAATTTTGTATGTTTAATTTCTGGTTCAGATAAATTAGCAATCTCTTCTATTCTTTTTATATCATTAGAAAAAAGCTCATGAGCTATTTTATTATCTACAGACCAATTGCTGTTTTTATCTTTCTCAAAAATTTTAACTCCTAATCTATACTTATCGTTTAAATCAGTAGATCCATCCTTTGCTCTTGCTAGCAAATCACCCCATACATAAGAGTTTAAATCTACCTTTTTACCAGAATGCTTTAATCTTAATAGTTCATCTTTAACTATACTAGTTACTGGACGTGAACCTTTTTTGTATAAATAATAAAGTATAAGTTTCCAATATGGAATCTTTTCAATTGCATTTAGTTTAGTATTAACTATATCATTTTTTATCTCTGTTTGAAATTTATTGAAATAGAGATTAGAAAGGGCAAATGTTTTTCCTGTTCCTGGAGGGCCATATAAAATTGTGTTTAACATCTCTTTTTTTATTTTTGTTTTATTTACTAGCATATCAGCTTTAATCAATTTTAGAAAATTCTGAAACCTTGTAACACCCATAAAAGTTCTAAATCGGTTGTATCCAATTACAGAAAATTTTTCCAATTTTGAAATAATATCTATATCAATTTCATCAAACGAATATTCTTCATTAAATTCATTTTTCCATCTATATGGGATTTCACTTATTGCTGCTTTATAGTAATAATCAGCAGTTGATTTACTTATAATCCTTTTTTTTACTATACTATCAAGATAGGTTTTATAATCATTTAGTAATTTTTCTGAACCTTTCATTTTATCTTTAAATTTTATTTCTTCATGGCTTTCTGATTTCTTAACAATTTTAAAATCCATCTTTTCTAAATACTTGTTACAGTCACCACCAAATAAATTATAATCGTCAGGATTTAATCCTTTTAATTTTGCAGCTACACGTATTATCTCCTTTGGAGGAAATAAAACTCCCTCTACATCTACTGAAAACTTTGTTCCATCTCTAAGTTCAAGACCTTCTTTTACAATTTTTTCTTTTGCTTTAAGAATATCTTCCTTAGTGACATTTGCTGCTAAATTGTTAGACATATTTTATTTTTCCTCAAAATCTAATTCATTTTGTTCATCTTCTCCTGGCAACTCCAACGCTTTTACCGATTGTATGGCATTTCCTGCAATTCCTTTAATGGAGGCGTGCATATCAATGGTATTTGCTGTTACTTTATCAATTTGTTTTTCACGCTCTTTCCAAATACGTTGCATGGCTCTTTTTTCACTATCTAATGCAGTTTTCATTGAGGTAAACCCTTCAACAATAGCTTCTATTTGCATACGAAATTGATTACTGGTTAAATAATCATAAAGCATGTGCATTTTATCTCCCTTATTCTCTTGTGAACTTACAGCAAGGTTGATTTGAACAATAGATTCACGCAATACATTACAAAGCCCTTTAAATTCATCGTAGTTGCAAATCCAAATACCATCCTTTAAGCCCATTCTATCCATATCAGAAGGCATAACTTCGGTAACTAAAACACCTATATTTGCTCCTTTATCACGAATGTCAGTTTTAAATTTTTCTATCCAACTGGGTTGAAAATCTTTGGTACGCTTACTTTCGTAGTAAATCTTACCACAATTTTGTTCTGTTCTGGTATTCACTATTTGAATACAATCGCCACCTCTAGCACCCTTTTTAATTTCTTCTATGGTATCTAACGGAAACTGCATTGCCAACCATTCTTCTATGGCTAATTCTTGTACTTCTCCTTGCATTTGCATAGAACCTTGTTCTTGCTTGCGTTTCATTTCTTCGGTTAATTTTTTTTGGTCTTCCAATTGTTTTTGGAGTTCTTTAAATTTTAGCTCGTTTCTATCTTCTTCAACCTTTCTTATTTTTTCTTTTTCGATTTGTAAGAGTTCGTTCAATTTCTTCTGAGCTTCTGCTTCAGCAGCTTCTTTTAGTTCTCCTTTCTCACGTTTTAATTTTTCTATTTCTGCTTTAGAACGGTTAAGCTCTTTTACTTGCTCTGATTTTTCGTTTAGCTCTTTTTGTAATGCAGCAAACTGTTCCGATTGTTCTTCGGTAAGTTTAGCTTTAAGCTTTTCTTCCATTAAACTTTTTTCTTCCTTCAGTTTTTTATCAAAACGGTCTTGAAACAATTCATTTTCTTGCTTTTTCTTTTCTTCAAAAGCCAGTTTTTCTTGTTTTAATTTCTCTTGCTCTGCTTCGTATTTCTTCTTCTCCTCTGCAATTTGAGCTTGGTATTTTTGCTTAATTTCATCTTCTAATTGATGTGCCAAAATATCTTGAACATCAATGGAAGTTCCACAGTTGGGGCATTTTATTTGAGTTTTATCTTGCATAGTTTTGACATTAAAATTATTTTCAATTTTAAACACTTAGATTTTCAACATATTCATCTATGTAGAACAAGTCATCAATTTTTTCAAGCTGATTTTTTTCATTTTCATGGTAGGTTTCTAATTCTTGTGTTCTCTTTTCTGAAGAAACTACATTTTGTTGATTTTTGGTTATTTGTTCTTCTATTGTTTCGTTTGTCAATAATCTAGGAACATCTATCATTAACCTAGGATTTAAATTATCTATCAGTTTACTTTTTAAATTTTCTAATTCATCGTAAACTAAACTATTAATATCATCAATATCAGAAAATGAATCTTTGTAATTTTCATACAATTCTTCTTCTGTTTTTTCTACCAACTTAATTATTAAGTCTGTAATTTTCTCATTACCATTGTCAGAACTGGTGAAACTATTAAAATCAAATTCATAAAGTTTAAAAAGTTCGGGTAATTTAAATGCAATATGAGTTTGATTTATTTCTGTTAACAATGGATTGATTATTGTAAAAAAGACCTCTTGTATTTTTTTTGTCGATTTTGGAGCATTTTGAACACCCATTAATGCATCAACAAATTCATTCATTACAAACTCTAATTTTTCAAACTCTAATTTTTCAAAAATTGAAAGAAACTCATCATCATAATTTATATCAGAACAATATTTAACGATAGCCCTTAGATATTTACATTCTAATGGCTTAATCCATGTATGCAAACTCTCTAATAAATTTGAAGTGATTTTTTTTAAGAGAATTGTCTGAAGTTCTTTAGAAAGACTTATTCCTGTTTTAGACTTGTCAAAAATTTCTAACTGCTCAATAAAGATAATTGAATTTATAATTGCTTCTTTTTCTTTTTCATTTGTTTTCAAATCATCAAGTAAAAAATCAGAAATGGATGGGTTTATAAATCTAACGTGTTCAAACCTGTAATCGACATTTGTCATGTTAACATATATAAAACCGTTTAGTAAATTCTTAATAGATTCATCAAATTGATTTATTTTTATCTGTTGATTATTAGCTTCAATTTCAAATGCCAATCTTTTATCAAATGACCTTCTCAAATCAGAAACATAAGGGTTATTTCTAAATGAAAACAAAGTGTATAAAAAGCACTTATCAAGATAACTTATTTGATTATTGATAGAATCTTTCCATATCTCTTCCGGATGATTTAAATTATGAAGAATAAAGTCACGATATAAGTTTGGCTCAATAGTACTTAACCTAAATTCATCAGTAAAAAATTCAATTAGTCTTGGAGTGTAATACTTATGGTTAATAATTTTATTGTAAAATTTATCATTCACTATTTCTTTTATAAACTCTTGTTTAACCTCTCTAAAAAATAGATGGTTATAAAGAATTTTAGCTTTTTCATATTTCGAATAATCTGATAACTCAATTTCATATTTTGCTACATCTATTCGTGCACGTTTTATTTTCTCAGATTTATTTTTTGCTTGCTCAAGAATTACAGTCCTAGTAGATAAAACAAGGTATTTGTTTGGTTCAATAACGATACGGTTAATAAACTGAGAAATATCAGACTCTTTTTGACTACCTGTTAATATTTCGTAATATACTTCTCCCAAGAAATCATCGAAATAAAATACTTGCTTTTCATCTTTATTGACAGAAATCACATCTTCTGCTTCACGAATACTATTGATAATGTATATTTTGTGGTTTTGCCTTGCTCTTTCTAATAATAAAATATCTGCGAGTGTTGTTTTACCAATTCCAGGCATTCCTGTAATAACCAGCAATTTTTCTTTTTCCAAAGTTTTGTTTGCAGCATCAAAATTTTCAGTAAGGACATACAACGGTACTTTCATTCTTATTTGTTGAAGGTAGCTTTTAGACCTACCTTCTATTCCATTATTGAAAATTCCGCTTAATATCTCGGTACTTGAAAACCACAACTTAAAATGTTTCTTTTCAACGTCTTTGTGTTTTCTTAAGAGTCTATTCAAATCATCTTTAGCGAAAATATCATTTGATGATTGTATAAAGGGCTCAAAGGTTTCTTTTAAATCATCTTTTTGGAAGTTAGAAAGTCCTATCGAAGTAACAATAATATATCTTTTAGGTGTAAAATCTTTGACTTTGGGAAGTTCTTTTTCTTTAAATTCCTTTATTAATTTAGCTTCTCCTGACTTTAAATAATGTTTAACCTGAACAACAATTTCATTATTATTTTCTGGTGATGAATATCTTAAATCAACACCTCCATCTTTTCCAACTTTAAAACTTTGAAGTCCCAAATTAAGTTCAGCATTTAGCAAATCCAAAGCTAATTCCTCTAAATCCTTATCATTTAATGTTGAAAAATCGTAGTTCATTTTATTATTTTAAGGCTTGTTTCAATTATAAATATTTATGATAATTTTAAATTTCTGTCAATCATTTTTTGTAATATTTTTTAAGAAATTTATAATTGGAACTAATTCTATTTCTTTATCATTAATATTAGGCGAAAGAACTTCCTTCCAGTAACGATTTGCATTAAAAGGCTTACCATCAGAATCATTGTACGATTCAGGAAGTCTCAAGTGTTCTGGGATTATTGTTGATTTATGGGCAGGTTCAAAAGTTACATCATGAACAAACATAAGTCCTGAATTATAACCTTCCAATTTTTTATCTAATTTGAATTGATTGTAAATTGATTTTTGAATACCAGATGTGAAAATTGGCAAGTTATTTTCATCTACGCCATTTTGAACAGATGAATCCGAATCACAAATAACATGATACTTTATAAAGAATTTTGAAAATATTTTTTGGTAGAAAGTAATGTTATTTACTGTTCCACAGTTTACTATAAATAAGTCCTTGTTTACTTCATTTTCTGTAAGATACCCTCTTAGAATTATTTCTTCAGTTGGTCCTTCAATCAAAATAACTTCGTCTGAATAAAATGATTCACATATAAAAGGATTAAATCTTAGCAATTCATTCATTTCTTGCTTTAATTCCTCTTTAGTTTGTATCTCTTTTGACTCCTTAAGGAAGTTATCATTTATTTGAAAAAGTCTTGTTCCATGTTCAGTCTTTATCATTCTTACAAGAGATGATTTTTCTTTAGTAATATCAATCATTTGGGGAGAATGAGAAGCACAAAGAATTTGATACGGAGAACTTGACTCACTCACTTTGTAAACTAAGTTTCTTAATTGTCTCATAAGTTTTGGATGAAGAAAAAGTTCTGGTTCTTCAAATAGCACAATGTAATCTTTTCTACTCTCAACTCTAGTGTATTCTTCAGCAATATCCTTCATTAGTAAAAGCGAAAAGATTGCTGAACGAATTGCACCATGACCTATTTTATCATATTTAGTTGGTATCTGTTCATCTTTGTCTCCATCGACTTTTAGGTGTTCAAAATGGATGCTAAATTTTTTACCCATTTTATCCTCTGTCCATTTAACTTTATCTACTTCTCCTAATTCAATCTTAGTATTTGGAAATAATTTTTGAAAGTTATTATTAACTTCAATTTTGTAGGATTCAATAGCAGTAGGATTGTACAATTTTTCTTGTAATTCTTTAACTTTTTCTTGAGCAAGTTTTAATTCTTCTCTTTCTTTTTCATCAAGATTTTTTTTAGCTTTTTCAGATAGAATTTTATTAATTATAAGTTCTACTTCCTCTTCGGATGGCATTGCTTTTATAAAGATTGGCGTAGGTAATGCATCCTTGAAAACATTATCCAAACCTATACCACCATAATGCTTTTCCTCCCACTTTTGATTAACATAATCCCAAGTAAGGTTTTTTGGGCTACCAATACTTAAACCCTTTCCTGCATCACACACATTATAACTTCGTTTAATCCTTAAGTTATTATCTTCATTTAGCCACTTTTTTAAACCACTTGCTTTGTTTTTTATTGCTTCTTTATCAAAATCAAAATCATCAATTTTTAAAACAAGTTCAAATTCAACTGTTTTTGCAGATTGTTTATTAACATCTTCTAAAGTTAGAGGTGTGTTATTATAAAAAAAATCATAGGCTTTTAGAAAACTAGATTTACCTACATTATTTTGACCTAGCAAAAAAATTGTATTTGAATCTTGAAATTCAATGACATTATTTACTAATCCTCCAGAAATACTCCTAAAATTATTAACTGCAAATGAAATTATTCTCATAATTTTTTTATTTAGTTGAATCCTCCACAATTTTAATTTCTTCATCCGTCAACCCATAAAGCTCATAAACCATTTTATCTATTTCCTTATCGGTTTTATCTATTTCGGCTTTTAGGGTTTGAGCTTCTGCTTTTTTTGTTTCAAAAACTTCCATCCACTCCATTTCTTGGAGTTTGGTTAGTAGTGTTCCTCCTGATGTTTTAATGACTTTATTTAATTCTTTTATAAACTCTGCAAAAGTTAACTCGTGCCAGTTTTGGAGTTTGGTAGTAAGTTTTTCTATGGAGAATTGAGATTGGAGGTATTTAGCAAATTTTGAATTATTACTTATTGACTCATTTGTTTTTTCAAGAATATATTCAACTTTACTTATTAAAGTTGTTTTAGATTTTTCATCACATTTTACAATTGGTAGTTGCTTCAATAATCTTGAATTAAAACTTGGATAACTTTTATTACTACTTTTTGGGGACTGTTCATTTACATAATAAGTGAAAAGTTTTGAATTAATCAATCCCAATAAAAATTTAATAGGATATAATTTATCTTTTTGTATTATGACAGCAGCAATATTTTTTACTACAGCAGGTTCTTCAATATATGTCGCATAAATTCTGGGGTTAATTATTTCTCGAATTACTATTTTGGGATTATCAAAATATTCCTTTTTTCTTGGTTCTGCTAACCATTCACCATAAGAAATGAATTCATTTTGAGATTGATATGAATAACGATATATACCTTGTGAAATGTAAGGATAATTAAATTTATCATCTAAATTATTAGATATAAATACATCATTCTCTTTTTCAAAGTTTGATTGTTTAGGGTTACCCTTACCTTTTTGGTACGTTTTAACACCCATTACTTGGTCATAAACTTCTATTAATGGAATTGTGTTTTTTGTTTTAATTATACTATTAATAGAGATAAAAGTATTCTCAACTTCAGGTATATCAAGAATAAATTTAGAATTATCAACTAAGGAATTTGGTTTATTAATTTTACTTGTATTAGATAAATCTAAGAATTGATATTGTGTTGCTTTTTGCCCCTTTTTATTTAGAATAATTATTGAAGTAGGTAAATTAACATCTTCGAAAACATTATCTCCCATTTTTATATTGGTAATATCTTTATATTGATTTGAAGCAAATATCCTTAGGTCTTTGAAGTATTCTTTTTCTAAATATGAATCTGGCATTATATAACCAAGAGTACCTTTATTTACAACTAATTCAGTACCTAACTGTACAAAATATTTATAAGAATCTATATTGCCAAAACTTGTCTCCTTATATCTTAGTTTCAACCAATCTTTTCTATTTAGTTCAGCTCCATAAGGCGGATTACCAATAACCACATCAAAACCGCCTTTGGCAAAAATTTGAGGAAACTCATTTTTCCATTTAAAAGCTTTGCTTCCTGCAACTTTTGGGTCGTCAATTAAAGAGTTGCCACATTTTATATTACTACTTAAATCGTTTAGTTTTCTTTTGGGTTGTGCGGTTCGCAACCATAAGGAAAGTTTGGCTATTTCAACACTTTCTTCGTTCAGGTCAACTCCAAAAATGTTGTTTTCTAATACGGTATTTTCAATATCAGGGAACACAAAACCACCACCCAACAAACTGGTTTGTAATTCATCAATGTATTGGTGTTCTTTTATTAAAAAATCTAAGGCTTGGTTTAAAAAAGCACCACTTCCACAAGCTGTATCGCAAATGGTAATTTGCAGTAACCAATTTCGGTAGTTGTCTAATTGGTCTCTTAGTTCTTTTAATTTGGCGGTAGTTCTTCCTTTACGGTTTTTGGTGTATTCTTCATCAACAATTTTTAACTCCGCTTTTTTTTCGGCACACAATTTACCAACGGTATTGTCCACAATGTATTTGGTAATGTATTTAGGCGTGTAAAAAACACCGTCTTTTTTTCGTTTGGTTTTTTGCTTGTCAAACTCAACACCTTCAATTTCGGCATTTACGCTTTCAATTTCGTTAAGGGAGTTTTCAAAAATATGTCCTAAAATATTTACATCTACTTGGCTTTCAAAATCATATTTAGAAAGAGCTTCGGTATGTTTAAACAACAGTTCATCGCTAATTTGTAAACTGTCTAAAATGGGGTCGGGTTTAAACAAACCACCATTGTAGGCAAAAATCTCAGCTCCTTTGTCTGTGCCTTTTCTTCCGGTATCTAAATAACCAAAATAGAGTTTAAATCTATCGTAAAGCGGTGTGTAAGCATCTAAATCTTTGAGTTTGTTCCATTGCTCCAATATTTTTAAGGTTGAGTTAGGAGGCAATAAATCCCGGTCTTCAGCAAAAAAGATAAACAAAAAGCGGTCAATTAACTTTTGAGATTTTTTAAATAAAGCGTGTTTAATGTTTTTGTTTCCTCTTTCGGTATCTTCACGGTTTAGTTCGGCTCTAAACACTTCGTTTTTCATGTTAAGTTTTACCAAATCTCTAAACAACTCACGTTTAAACAAGGAATAATCGTTGTAAAACTTTTTGGTAATTACTTCTTCCTCACGTACGGAAGCTTCTTTTATTTTTAGCGGAACATTGCTTAGTAAATTGTCTTTGTGCAAACACAAATAAAGCAGTTCAAATCGGCTTTCGGTAAGGGTAAACAAATCAAACTCTTCAAATTCTACGGCATTGTTAATGTAAAAACGCAGCTTTTCAAAATTGGAAGTAACCACATACACACAACCAGTTTGATTGGCTTTGTAATCAAAAGCCTGTTGGCGTATGCTTTCTAAATCTTTGGTTTTGGTGCTTTTTAGTTCTATAACCCCTAAAGCATTACCATCGAGCAAAATTGCTCCATCGGCTTTTTTTGCTCCTTTTTCGTTTTTTAGTTCGGTGGTTAAGTTGTAATTCGGCTGTGGATTTAGGGTGTAACCCAAAATATCTACAAACAATTCACGTAAAAATCCTTCCTGAAATTGTTCTTCTTTGCTTTCTCTGATATTTTGCTGTATGCTAGTGTTATGGAAGTATTTGCTAAACTTTTTAAACGCTTTTGCAACAGTTTCTTTGTCCTGTCTTTTAAGGTAATTTTTTAATACGGATGTTTGATATAAGGGCATTTTTATAAAAACTAAATTGAATGCCTAAAAGTAAAGATTTTCAGTTTAAAAGGAAATATATTTTATTAACAGGTTATGAGTATTATGAAAATTCAATTTTAAATAATAATATATATACTTCTTTTATAATTTCGCAGGCTCATTATGGAAGAAGAATTTTATACAATAGTTAATGCTGTTGATGCTTTATTCAACGAAAAGAAAGAAGCGTTAAAAGAGGGTAAATTATTAACAGCAACAAAAAATGAAGCGTGTAATAATGTAAGTAAGAAAATAGCTGCTCTAAAAGACTATATAGATGAAATAAAACAGCTAAACTCCAACAACCCAAGTTTGCTCATTAATTTCAGAAAAAGAGCTTCAGATATTTCGGAAGAGATTATGAAATGGTAATTATTTTTTTAGTTTTTTAAAATAATATTTTTTGCTGAATAGCAATAATTACTTTTCTAATGTTTCCTATTTTAATTCCAATTTTTGCTTTAAAGCAACTGATTTATCCACCAACTGACCTGCAAATTTAAAATCTTTATTAGTTAAAGCAGTTTGTCTGGCTTCAGCAAGTTTTTCTATTTCATCAAATATTAGTTGATTAAATTCTTGTGTGTTATCTTCAAACTGACTCAAAAATTGCTTAGATGCTTTTATAAATTCAATGTTTTCAGCAATAAGTTCTAATGAATTTACATTATCATTCCACTCTTTAATGTTACTTTTTAATTCTCTTCTAAGTTCAGGTAAATTACTTTCGGCTCTATATTTTTCAGCTAATTCATATCGTTGATTTTTTATTATTTCAGCCCCCTGATTTTCAATAGCTGTTATTGTTTCCATTTGTTTTAAAATATCATTTCGTAATTCTTTAAAGTTTAGATTTTCCATAGTCTTTAATTTTTGAGCAATTTAATTAATATTTTATTGATGACAAAAAAAGCCAACAATTAACTTGTTGGCTTTTATGTTTATTTAGATTTCTTTTTGTTTTTTACTTTCGACTGACTGTCCGCTTTCTTCTGAATTGCCAACATTTCTTCGTAAGTACAATCTGGTTGTTTCGATAGGGCTTTCTTCGCTATTTTTGCTCTTTCCTGAAATAACATTTTTTTAGTTTAATGGTAGAGTAAAGTTATGAAAATTATTTAAAATTCATAAGTAATATGTAATTCTACGTCTATTTCATTACTAGAAAGGTAAAGTATGGGAGGAAACCCATTAGTATTATGATATGGAGTAAAATATACCTCTCCCATAACCTCTTTTATTCCTCCATTGTCATAATCACTAGCTCGTACATAATAATTACCTGAATTTTCTAATTCAAAAGGAAATTGATTAGATAATGTTTGAATCCACTCATACCTTTGATTGTAATTCGCATCCCAAACTACAGATGTTCCAAACTGATAACTACTTGTGTTTTTCCAGAGTTCTAATTGAAGGTCTGGTCTTTGGTCTCCAATATCTGTAGTTCCGTCCCATGTGATGTTTGGGGCTTGTTTATATTGAGGAAACCTTGTTATCGCTATCTTATTTACCCAAATTTTGGTAGGTGTTTTTTGTTGGTCGCAGTTCGCACCTGTATATCTCGTATCTTGACAAACATAAACAGTTTTTGGTTCAGGTTGTGGCTCATCTTTATCCTTACTACAACTTATAAAAAAACTTGATAAAAGGATTGTCAATGTAAAAAATTTAATTGTTTTCATATTCTATAAATTTAAAGTTCGATGTAAAAATATAAAAATATAAAATACTATTCATAAAATATTAGTGATATTTTATAACACTAATTATAAATGATATATCAACGAGTTTTGCAAAAAACAAATATTGTGATAACAGATTCTGAAAAATATTTACAATTTATAGGAAATAAAATAGCTGAA